>Ga0209544_1003768_pt1 | contig 11392 bp, 8 predicted proteins | sample MesohylPK_FD_187297 | JGI IMG/M metagenome (GOLD analysis project Ga0209544, IMG submission 187297) | Host-associated microbial community of the marine sponge Aplysina aerophoba from Gulf of Piran - sponge mesohyl, lysed by proteinase K... | ecosystem: Host-associated > Porifera > Sponge >...
CAGCACCGCGCGCGTACCACCGGCTACCGCGGCGCGCGCGTGCACACGCCGGTCATGGACCGGATGGCCGCCGAGGGTGTGGTGTTCGACACCGCCGTATCCAACATCCCGGTATGCACGCCGTGGCGAGCCGCGTTTCTGACCGGCCAGTACCCGCTGACCAACGGGCTGTTTCTGAACGACCTGCGGCTGCCGGCCGACCGGCCCACGCTCGGCACCATCCTCGGCGACGCCGGCTATGCCACCGCGTACATCGGCAAGTGGCACCTGGACGGCAACCGGCGGGCGGCGTTTACCCCGCCCGGTCCGCGGCGGCAGGGGTTTCAGTTCTGGGCGGTGGCCAACTGCACCCACGACTACACCAACTCGCACTACTACCGCGACACCCCGGAGCGGCTGTTCTGGGACGGCTACGATGCCGAGGCGCAGACCTCGATGGCGATCGACCATATCGGTACCCACGCGCGCGGAGCATCGCCGTTCGCGCTGGTGCTGTCGTGGGGGCCGCCGCACAACCCCTACCGCGACCTGCCGCGGCGCTACCTGGACCGCTACCCGCCGGCCGAGGTGGAGGTGCCTCCCAACTGCCCGCGCCCGGACCGGGCCGATCTGGCCGGATACCACGCCCACGTCACTGCCCTCGACGAGCAGCTCGGACGCATCGAAGACGCTCTGTCCGCCGCCGGCGTGCTGGACGACACCATCTTCGTGTACACCTCCGACCACGGCGACATGCTCGGTTCGCAGGGCGTGCAGCGCAAGCAGCACCCGTGGGACGAGTCGATCCTGGTCCCGTTCCTGCTGCGCTGCCCCGGCCAGGAGGGGCGCGGCCGGCACATCGGCTTCCCGCTCAACGTGGTCGACATCCTGCCGACGCTGCTCGGACTGGCCGGGGTGCCGGTGCCCGCCACCGTGGAGGGCCGCGACCTGTCCGCCGCCGTGCGCGGCGAGCCGTTCACCGGCAACGACGCGGCGCTCACCATGTGCATCGCCCCGTTCGCGGAGTACGTCGGCGCGCCGTGGCGCGGGGTGCGCACCGAGCGTTACAGCTACGCGCGCTGGCTGGACGGCCGGGGCATCCTGTACGACACCGCCGCCGACCCCGACCAGCTCCGCAACCGGTTCGGGGACACCGGCCACCGCACCGTCCGGCGCGAAATGGAGCATACGCTGCAGCGGCTTCTGGCCGAGCGCGGAGACCGCTTCCTGCCCGCCGCGGCCTACCACGAGCAATACGGCCTTGCGGTCGACGACCGCGGCGCCATACCGTATACCGATTGACCACCGGCCAGCCGGGCGAGTCGCGCGAAGGCGCCGGGGGCGGCAGCACCGCCACTTTCGCTGCCTTGCCAATTCGCGCGCGGCGCGATGCGAATCCGGTGTACGATGCGGGAGCGAAGGCGGTGATGTTGCGATGGCTTCTCTTGCCACCCTGACCGGCGAGCAGGCGGATCACTTCGTGGAGCAGGGCTACGTGGTGGTGCCCGGCTGTCTGGACCCCGATCTGGCGCGCCGCTGGACCGATCTGGCCTACCGGCGCCTTGGCTACGACGCCGAAGATCCCGCCACCTGGAGCGAGGAGATCGTGTGGATGGACCGCCACTCCACCGCACCGGTGAAGGAGATCTCGCCGCGCGGTTGGGGTGCGCTGTGCGACGTGGTGGGCGGCGAGCAGCGCATCGATCCGCACGTGTACGAGATCGAGTCGCGTCATTTCACCACCATCAACGCCTTCGAGTGGTCGGATTCGTTCATCGTAAACTTCCGGCGCGGCGCCGATCGGCCGTGGCTTGCGCCGGGGCCGGACGTCCCCGGCTGGCACAAGGACGGCAGCTACTTCCGCCACTTTCTCGACAGCCGCGAGCAGGCGCTGCTGATCGTGCTGCTGTGGTCGGACGTGGCGCCGCGCGGCGGCGGCACCTTCATCGCGCCCGACTCGGTCGGCGTGGTGGCCCGCTACCTGGCGGAACGCCCCGAGGGCGCCGACCCCGGCGCGTTCGGGAATCTTATCGGCGAGTGCCGCGAGTTCATGGAGCTGACCGGGCCGCCCGGCACGCTGGCGATCATGCACCCGTTCATGCTGCACGCCTCCTCCAACAACCACTCCGGGCGGCCGCGCTTCATGTCCAACCCGCCGATGGTCCTGCGCGAGCCGTTCACGCTGCAACGCGCCGACGCGAGCGAATACTCGCTCCTGGAACGCGCCACCCTGCACGCCCTGGGCGTCCCGCGCTGCGACTTCCGGCCGTCGGTGCCGCGCAAGTCGTACTGGAAGCAGCTGCGCTCGTAGTGCCGCGCCGGCGCCGCCGGCCCTTTACCCGGTTCCCTTTTGCCGTCATGGTGGGACGCGTGAAGCACAACACCATGAAACGCAAGATGCTGGCCGGCGAGCCGGTGGTTGGCGCAGAGCTTGCCATTGGCTGCCCGCTGGTCGGCGAGATGTTCTCCCTGGCCGGGTTCGATTTCGTCCAGGTGGACTGCCAGCACGGCGTGTGGGACGACACTCTCGCCATGCAGGCGCTGCACCACATCCTGATCGGGCCGGCGACCCCGTCGGTGCGGGTGCCGGACAACGACTACGCGGCGATCGGCCGGCTGCTCGACCGGGGTGCGCTGAGCATCATCGTACCGATGGTCAACAGCCCCGCCGAGGCGCAGCGGGCGGTCGAGGCGGTGCGATACCCGCCGCTCGGCAAGCGCTCGGGCGGCGGCCCCACCGGCTACCTGAGCTACGGCAGCGACTACTCGGCCTGCGCCGACGACGAGGTGCTGCTGATGGTGCAGATCGAGACCGCGCAGGCGGCGGAGGCGGCGGCCGACATTCTCGGCGTCGAGGGCGTGGACGGCTGCATGATCGGCCCCGGCGACCTGAGCCGCACCATGGGCGTGGACCTGAGCAAGCCGGCGGACCGCGAGCGCCACGCCGCGGTGATTCGCGAGATTCGCGAGACCTGCGTGCGGGTAGGCAAGCTGCCGGGCATCGCCACCGGCGGGCGCGGCGCCGAGCAGTGCCTGAAGGACGGCTTCCTGTTCGTGCTGGCGGTGGGGGACTACGGGTTCCTGACCCAGGGCGCCCATGACGTGATGGCGTGGCTCAACGAGGTGCGCGCCACCGGCTGATCCGCGGCAACGCAGGACCGCCGCGCACCGGGGGACGGCGCGCGGCGGTGTGGGAGGGGACTCCCGGCTCGGCAGCGCAGGGCATCACGGGGAGTCGTGCATACCCGCGGCGCCGGTCCGCGGCCGCCGGGCCGGGCCGGCGGCTACATGGCGCCCTGCGGGCTTGCCTCCGGGGCAGCCTCTGGCTGCGGCGCATCCGGCTGCATATGCCGGAAGTTGCGCCGCATCCGTTCGAACCGCTCGCGGTGGCGCTCGATCCACTCCTGCATCGCCTCCGGGTCCAGGTCGCCGCGTCCGAACGCGCGCATCTGGAAGAACGGCCACGGCCGATAGCGCAGGCCGAGCAGCGCGGTACCGGTTTCCGGGTGCTCGCCGAGGGTCACCGCGGCGCTCATCGCCTCGCCGTCACGCTCATAGTCGAGACTGATGCTGGCGCCGGGCTCGAAGCCGCCGATCACCTCGCCCAGATTACCAGCCGCTTCGCTCAGCTCGGTGCCGTCGATGGCGGTGATCCAGTCGCCGGGTTGCAGGCCCGCCGCGGCGGCCGGGCTGTCGGGAACCACCTCCAGCACGATCGCGCCCGGAGCCGCAAGCTCCTCGAACGTGAACTCGCCGGCATCCGGCGTCATCTCGCCGCCCGGTTCCTTGTCCATGCCAAGCTGCTCGTGCTGCGGCTGCACGTTGGACACCATCAGCCCAAGGCGGGGGCGCTGCCACACGTAGTCGATCGCCACGACCTGATCGACCATCTCGTCGCCGCGCTTGATGGTGAGGGTGACCTCGGCGTGCTCGGCATCCGCCAGGGCCCCGGTCAGATCGCCGATGTGCGCCACCGGCTGACCGTCGATGCCGACGATCAGGTCGCCGCTCTGCACACCCGCCGCGGCCGCGGGACCGTTCGGGTCGACATCCGTAACCAGGACACCGGGCGGAGCGTGGTTGTCTGCCGCCAGCGGCAAACCGGCCACCAGTAAAACGGCCGCCGCTGCGGCGGCCCGCTTCATCAATCTCATTCCGTACCTCCGTGCGATTGATGTGAAGTGATGCAAGGAAACGTACCCGCCCAGTTTTGTCGGCCAATAAAACGACGGTTATGATTTCGCAACACTGCGTCAGGTGCCGAGCATCACCTCGAGCTGGTCGTGCGGCTTGTAGTAGTCGGTGGCGATGTACGCTTCGCCCAAGTCGCCGAGCAGGCGGCGGCGCCGTTTTGGCATGCGCGCGAGCACCTCGGCGGGCGCCTTTTCGTAGTCGTAGGGGCGGCACCACATCTGCCCGTAGCGGAACGTGACGCTGCGCCGTACCGAGTCGCCGTGGTTGGGCGCGACGCTGTGCCACAGGTTGTGCGGGAAGATCGCCACGTCGCCGGCCTGCACACGCAGCTGAATCGCCCCGTCAGGGTCGGTGCCGGCGGGGAATCCGGCCTCCGGAAACTCATGCCGGTGGCTGCCGGGCACCAGGCAGAAGTTGGCGCGGTCCGGTTCGGGGATGTCGGTCAGGAAAAACTGCACCTTGAAGTTCAACGGCAGGCTGTCGTCGGTGACGCGGATCTGCTGCAGCGAGCGCCCGGCGTCGGTGTGCCACTGGAAATCGGACTCGCGGCCCGCCGGGCGTACGTAGATCTGCGTACCCATGAGCTGCAGGTAGGGGCCCATCAGCCCCAGGATGGTCGGGAACGTGCCGGGATGGTCGATCAGGTCGTCGAGCCCGGCGGTGCGCCAGATCGCCTGCACGATGGTGTACGAACCGGGATGCGCGAAGCCCGGCTCCGCCTCGTAGGCGGCGATTGCCTCGTCAGCGGCCGCCAGGAAGGCGGCCGCCTGGTCGCGCGGGATCACCTGGCGAAGCAGCAGGTAGCCCTGCTCGCGCCATTGGGCAAGCAAGTCCTCGCTTACGGCGCCGGCAACGGTGGCGGGTGTGGTTTCGGTTGCTGACATATCTTGATTCTATCATCTTCGGTATGCTCGTCACGCCGATGAATACCGACCGCGAAGCTGCGCGCATCGCCAGCCTGCTGGAGCAGCAGAACTACATCGCCGACCAGGCCATCGTCACCTCGCTGCTGATCGCCGAGCTGCTCCGCAAGCCGCTCCTGGTGGAGGGGCCCGCCGGCGTGGGCAAGACCGAGATCGCCAAGGTGATGGCGCGCGCCCTCGACACCGACCTGATTCGCCTGCAGTGCTACGAGGGGCTGGACGCCAGCACCGCACTGTACGAGTGGGACTACAAGCGCCAGTTGCTGCACATCCGCCTGAGCGAACACGACAACGCTTCGCTGGCCGAGCGTGAAAGCGAACTGTTCGACGAACGCTACCTGCTCAAGCGCCCGCTGCTGCAGGCGATTACTCACCACCGCAGCCCGGTGCTGCTGGTGGACGAGTTGGACCGCGCCGACGAGGAGTTCGAGGCGTTCCTGCTGGAAGTGCTGTCCGACTGGCAGATCTCGATTCCCGAGCTGGGCACCGTAAGCGCCCGCCACGTGCCGTACGTGGTGGTAACCAGCAACCGCACCCGCGACCTGTCCGACGCGGTGCGGCGGCGCTGCCTGTACCTGTGGATCGACTACCCCGACTTCGGCAAGGAACTGGCCATCGTGCGGCGCCGCGTAGACGGCATCGACCGCCAGCTGGCGGAGCAGATCTGCCGTTTCGTGGAGGCGGCCCGCCGCGAGCCGCTGGAGAAGGTGCCGGGCGTGGCGGAAACGCTCGACTGGGCGACCACGCTGGTGGCACTGCACCGCGACCATCTCGACGGGGAGACGGTGGCGGCCACGCTCGGCGTGCTGTTCAAGAGCCAGGACGACGTGACCCACGTGCGCCGCCGCGCCGGCGAGATGCTCACCGCCATGGCCGCCGCCGACTAGCGGCGATGCCAGGCAGGGTGAGTAGCGCAATCCTCCGCGAGGGACAGGGCGAGCGCGCGCTGACGGCGCGCGTGGTGGGGTTCTGCCGCTACCTGCGCGAGTCGGGCATCGGCCTCGGCCTCGGCGAACAGACCGACGCAGCGCGCGCCGCCGCCCTGGCGCTGCACGACCGGGAGCGGTTTCGCATGGCGCTGCGCGCCGCCACCGCCAAGAGCCGCGACGAGCAGGAACTGTTCGACGCCTGCTACCCGGTGTACTGGGACCACCTCGCGGAAGCCGACCTGGACGAGCCGGATTCGGCCGACAGCGTCCTGCCGCCGCTCCGGCTGCCGCAGCGCGGCAAGCAGTCGGTGCAGTACGAGGGCGACGCCAACCTGGCCCCCGACCGCGAGGTCTCGGCCGCCGCCTACAGCCCGCAGCAGGTGCCGGCGCGCACCGACTTTGCGCTGCTGAGCGCCGCCGAACTGGAGGAGATGTCGCACCTGCTGCTGGTCATTGGCCGGCAACTCGCCCGCTCCCTGTCGCGCCGCTACCAGCCGGGCACGCGCGGCGTGCGCCTCGACCTGCGCCGCACCTTGCGCGCCGGCCTGCGCTCTGGCGAATTGCTCGACCTGGCGCTGTTGCGCCGCCGCCGCCGGCGCTTGAAACTGGCGCTGATCTGCGACGTCAGCAAGTCGATGGACCTGTACAGCCGCTTCCTGATCCAGTTCATGTTCGCCTTCCAGCGCGCCTACCGGCGCATCGAGACGTTCGTGTTCAGCACCGGCCTGCACCGCATCACCGACCAGTTGCGCGGCCCCAACCTGGCCGCCGCCCTCGACCACCTGGCCGCCACGGTGCCGGAGTGGGCCGGCGGCACCCGCATCGGCACCTCGCTCGAACAGTATCTGAAGGACCACGGGCGCACGGCCCTCGACCGGCGCACCGTGGTGGCCATCCTGAGCGACGGCTGGGACACCGGCGACATCGACCTGCTGAGCGGCTGCATGGAGGAGATCCAGCGCCGCGCCGCCCTGGTGATCTGGCTCAACCCCCTGCTCGGCAACCCCGACTACCGCCCGCAGACGCGCGGCATGCGCGCCGCGCTGCCGTTCGTGGACGTGTTCGCCGCCGCCCACAACGCCGCCAGCCTGCGCCGCCTCGCCACCACCCTCGCCGGCACGCGCACGTAAGGTCTACGGTTCCGCTGCCCCGAGAGGGTCGTCCGGAGGCTGCACGGCCGGTATACCACTGCGCCGGCTCCTGCGCCGTTGAAGGTAGAGCATGTGGTCGCGATACAGCAGCGTAAGGCGCCGCTCGATGTCGTTCAGCCGGTCGGCGTCTCGCTAGTGCAGCAGCTTGCCATCGCGGAGGACCGAGAACGCCACCACCGGGGCAAGGACCAGATCGATGCACCGCGGCGTCGACCATCTGATGGCACTGGTTCTCCTCCAGCGTTCTCGCACCGCCATGCGGCAACCACCTCGCGCTATCGCAACGCGATTCCGCCGTGGCCTGCTACTCGGCCCACTCGGCCCACTCCGGCCCGCAACACGGAGCTGCGGCCGGCCGTTATGATGCAGGCGATGAGTGACAGCCGAAACCAGACCGACTCCCTGGGTCGCCTCAAGCGGCTTGACCGCGAGATCCACCTGCTGGAACACGTGGCGGGGCTGCTGCAGTGGGACCAGGAGACCTGCATGCCGCCCGCCGGGATCGACGAACGCGCCGATCAGCTTGCTCTGCTGGAGGGCGAGGTGCACGCGCGCCGCACCACCGCGGAGATGGGCGACCTGATAGGCGCCGCCGAGTCGCGTTCCGACCTGACCGAACTGGACCGTGCGCTGGTGCGTGAACTGCGCCGCGGCTACGACCGCGCCACCCGGCTGCCGGGGGACCTGGTCAGGGCGATGGCGCGCCAGAGCAGCGTGAACCACGCCACCTGGGTGGAGGCGCGCACCAAGTCCGACTTCTCGATCTTCCGCGCCGACCTGGAACACACGCTCAAGCTCACCCGCGAGAAGGCGGACTGCCTGGGATTCGAGGACACCCGTTACGACCCGCTGCTGGACGAGTTCGAGCCGTGGATGACGACGGCGGAGTTGCGCGGCGTCCTGGATGCGCTGCGCGCGCCGTTGGTGGATCTGCTGCAGCGCATCACCGGGTCGGGGGTGCGGCTCGACGACAGCGTGCTGCACCGCGACTACGACGTGGCCGCGCAGCGCGCATTCAGCGACTACCTGCTGGAAGCGCTCGGCTTCTCCGCGCAGACCGGGCGGCTGGACGTGTCGGCGCACCCCTTCTCCACTACGCTCGGCGCCGCCGACGGCCGCCTCACCACCCGCTTCTACCCCAACCTGCTGAGTGCGAGCATCTTCGGCACCATCCACGAGTGCGGCCACGGCCTGCACGGCCTGGGGGTGGCGCCGGAGCTGGCCACCACCGAGTTGGGCGACGGCACCTCGCTGGGCATCTGCGAGTCTCAGTCCCGCTTCTGGGAGAACCTGATTGCCCGCCGGCGCGCCTTCTGGGAGCACTTCTACCCCGAGCTGCAACCGCGCTTCCCGGCGCTGGCCGACGTCGGGCTGGACCAGTTCCACCAGGCGGTGAACGCCGTGCAGCCGTCGCTGATCCGGGTGGAGGCGGACGAGGTGACCTACAACCTGCACATCCTGCTGCGCTTCGGCCTGGAGCGGCGCTTGGTCGACGGCGAAATCGAGGTGGCCGACCTGCCGGAGGCGTGGCGCGAGGAGTCGCGGGAACTGCTCGGCATCGTACCGGAGCAGGACGCGGACGGCGTGCTGCAGGATATCCACTGGTCGATGTTCCTGGTCGGTTACTTCCCCACCTACAGCCTCGGCAACCTTTACAGTGCGCAGTTTCACGCCGCCATGGCGCGCGACATCGGCGACTGGGAGGAGCAGGTACGGCGCGGCGAGTTCGCGCACATCCTGGGCTGGCTGCGGGACCGGATCCACCGCCACGGGCGAGTGTACTCGGCCACCGACATCTGCCGGCAGGTCACCGGCGAGCCGCTGAACGCGCGCTACTTCCTGGACTACCTGGAAGGCAAGTTCGGCGAGCTCTACCGCCTGTAGCCGGCGGGGTTGCGGCGGGGCCTGATGCGCACGAGGGAGCCGCTTCCATGAGCAGGCAATCGGCGGGGGCTGCCGGTGCCTGGTGGCTGGCGATTCGCCCGCGCACGCTGTGGGCGGCGGTGGCGCCGGTGCTGGCCGGCAGCGCGCTGGCACTGTGGCATGGTGCGTTTGCACCGGGGTGGGCGCTGGTGGCGCTGGCCGGCGCGCTGCTGATCCAGGTGGGCTGCAACCTGCACAACGACTGGGCGGACGCGCGCCACGGCGCCGACACCGCCGACCGCGTAGGCCCGACGCGGGTAACGCAGGCGGGGCTGATTCCCCCGCGGCAGGTGCTCGGCGGCGCGCTGCTCATGTTCGCCGGCGCCGCCGCCCTGGGCGTGGCGGGCGTGGTGCGCGCCGGATGGCCGCTTGCGGTGCTGCTCTTAGCCTGCGTGGCGGCGGCGATCGGCTACACCGGCGGCCCGCGCCCGCTTGGCTACCTCGGCCTCGGCGACCTGCTGGTGCTGGTGTTCTTCGGCCCGGTGGCGGTCGGCGCCACCTACTACCTGCAGGCGCTGGCGCTGCCGCCGCTGGTGCTCGGCGTCGGCCTCGGCCCCGGCCTGCTGGCCACCGCCATCCTGGTGGTCAACAACCTGCGCGACCGCGTCACCGACGAGCGCGCCGGCAAGCGCACTCTGGCGGTCCGCTTCGGCGACCGCTTCGCCCGCGCCGAGTACCTGGCCTGCCTGCTGGCCGGCGGCCTGCTGCCGCCGCTGCTGCTCCTGGCAGCCGCCACCGGCGGCGCGCGCTGGCCGGCACTGCTGCCGCTGCTGGTCATGATCCCGGCGCACCGTGTCAACGCCCGGCTGCGCGCAACTCCGGCCGGGCCACGGCTGAACCCCCTGCTCGGCAGCACCGCCCAATTACTCCTGCTGCAGGCCCTCCTGCTGCTCGCCGCCGCCGGCGCCGCCGCCCTGCTCGCGGCGCCGCAACCCCCCGCGTGACGTCCTGCCGCCGGCGAGTCCTGGCGTTCCATGACGCCTCGGACGGGGAGTGGCGCCTCCCAGGCCGCACCACCGCCACCGGTACGACTTCCGGGTACCTGGCGCAACCGCGTCAAGTGCCGAGCCGCCAGGCCCGGTTCGCGCCGAACGCCGGCCCGTACGGTTTCGGCGCGCGTGCCGGCACCGCGCCATGCCATGCCAGATCGGCGGAACGACGGTGGCCGGCGACTTCGACGGCACCCTTCGCTTGCCTCGCGGCGCGCGCCGACTGTGCCCGGTGCATGCCGGCGGCGGCGCGGATGCGGCGCGAGGAAGAGCAGTGACCGCGGCGGCGGATCCGGTGCTCGAAGCGGTCGCTCCAGAGGGCGTCCTTGACCTGACCGCTCTCGGCGAGCGCTACGGTTCGGCGCCCGCGCTGCGCTGGCGCGGGCATACGGTCGACTACCGGGATTACGTGCGACACGCAGCGGAGGCCGCCGCCGATCTCGCAGAGGCCGGTGTGACGGCAAACCACCGCGTGGCGCTGCCCGCCGAGCTGGATCCGCCGACCTGGGCCGCAAACCTGTTCGCTATTCTTTCGGCCGGCGCCCTGGCCGTGCTGCTGCCGGCGCGCGCCGCACCGCGCGAGCGGGACCGCCTGCTGGAGCGCACCGGCGCCGTCGAGTGGCACCCGCGCCGCCGAACGGCACCGCCCGCAGCGGCGCCGCCAGCGTTACGCATCGCGATAAATCGCCCGGCCACCGTGGTGTTCACGTCCGGCTCGTCCGGCGCGGCCAAGGCGGTGGTGCACAGCGCCGCCAACCACCTGTACAACGCCGCCGGCTCCGCGGCCAACATCCCTCTGCGACCGGACGACGCCTGGCTGGTAGCGCTGCCACTGAGCCATGTCGCCGGGCTCAGCATCCTGTTCCGCACCCTCGGCGCCGGAGCGTGCGCGCTATTCGCCGACGGCGGCTCGTTCCGCGGTGCCGACGACCCGGCCGCGCGCCTGCTGCCGGACGCCACCCACGTGTCGCTGGTGGAGACTCAGCTTCGCCGACTGCTGCAAATCCCCGGCTGGCAGGAACGAACGCGCCGCCTGCGCGCCGCCCTGATCGGCGGCAGCGCGCTGTCGGCCGCGCTGCTGCGCCAAGCACGCGACGCCGGCCTGCCGGTGTGCGCCTCTTACGGCTGCACCGAAATGGCGTCCCAGATCGCCACCACCCGCCCGGGCGACCCCGCCGAGACCTTCGCCGGCGCCGCGCCGGTGCTGCCCCATCGGAGGGTTGCCATCGGCACCGGCGGCGAAATCCTGCTCGGCGGCCGCACCCTGTGCCTCGGCTACCTGGAGCAGGAGCGCGTGCGGCCGG
>Ga0209544_1003776_pt1 | contig 11365 bp, 4 predicted proteins | sample MesohylPK_FD_187297 | JGI IMG/M metagenome (GOLD analysis project Ga0209544, IMG submission 187297) | Host-associated microbial community of the marine sponge Aplysina aerophoba from Gulf of Piran - sponge mesohyl, lysed by proteinase K... | ecosystem: Host-associated > Porifera > Sponge >...
ACCCACAAACCCGCCGTTAGTCATCAAATAGGATTCACCCTTTTCAAACCATCTGTGAGAAGTAAGTCTATGGGCAATCAGACCCCCTATTGGCGTAGCGAGCATCGCAGAAGCAAAGTAAACCTTTTCATTTTCTGATTCAAACAACACTGGCATTCCAAACCCGTAGAAAGTCCCTGCGAGACTGCCCGATAGGATTAAGTTAGTGCGCCCCACACCGAGCCGATGATTTCTCGTTGCTGCAAGCGCGCCCGCGAAAGATCCGCCGCCGATGAGTAGTTCCAATCCAGCGAATTGGCTCCCTGATTCAATCTCCAAGAGAAGTGCTGTCCCCGGTCCATAGAGCGAAAGCCCATATAGTGTTGAGGCGGCAACCATTAAGGTCCTACCTTCCTGCTGCTCTTTTAAGGAAACGCTCTGTTCGGTTTGCGTTTGGGAATAGCCTTCATGCACAAAGTGCATAGAAATAAAAGCCACAAAGCAAATAAAAAAAACGGCTCTGTGAAGTATAAAATGAGCTTTCATTATAAACCCCTTCTGACTTCCGAGTACGGCGTGCGATTGTTGTTTCATAAGGTGCTACTATCCCCATTAATCTTCATCTTTAATAACGATGATAGGAACAAGCGTGACAGGAAATGCCGATGGTTTGTAGTTTCCATCGGGTGCTTTGGTCGGAAATTTGTACTGAGGATCTGTCAAAAGTTCATATACCGCAGCATCGCCAGTTCTAACCCGTTCTCTGGTATTCAATTCCCATTCGACTTTGAGTGCCTCGTGTCGCCCCGGAAAGTCCTGTGTTCCGAATATCGATGTCAAAGCCCAGTAGACATACTCCGTAACCATGCAACCATAGTCACAGGTTTCATCCGTATAGTGATACCAAGCCTCTGCCGGATACCCGCTTTTGGGACCACCTCGTGGCACTTGCTCGAAATATCCACCACGGGCGGCATCCATACACTTCGCTAAGACGGACCCCCGTTCCTCCCCGAACACCTCGAGGTAAGCGTTGGCATAACCGTGTTGTGTAATAGGATGCAGAATCTCCTCCAATGCGCCGTCGTAGTAGTGGCCATCGGGGGCGTTGATTTTACCATCAACAAGGAAATCCGGCTTGGTTTCTTCACCATAAAGGTCTTGACCAAATCGATAACCCGCTTCATCTACCAGCCCCATTTCCAACCTGTCCATCTCCGCCTCTGTTCCGGGCATAATGATGAAGACGTTTCGACTCACCAAGTGACTGAGAACCCGCGTGTTGTCAGGAACACCGTCTTCGTCGTTATCGAGGTATTGTGCCAAAACACCAGCGGCATGAGAGAGTTTATCTTCGGATGTCGTTGGGCTTGCAAATATGTGAACGCCGAAAACGTTGACATATTTGTCACAACCCACTTGTCTGAAAGCAAAAAACTCGCTCGGTATCTCCACGGTTTCGATACTCGGTGTTACTTCAATTCTTCCTATTACGTTGTCGCTCACAATTTGGGATGACACAAGGACCATTAAAGCCAATATGATTCCAGTGGTCATGGTTTTTCTCTCCTCCAAACTTACGTTCTTGCCCCCAACTCCACAAGATGGGCATCAGTTAGTTTTGCAGAATACTCTCACCTACTAAAATTGGGAAATTCCAGCTAAAACAACATTCTATCGTATGTTCGTATGCCCAAACATAACTTCAATATTATACATAAAAGTCTAAGAAATTCATACGTGAAATTGATGGTTTTTGGTTTTACCCTTCAACTGCAATCGTATGTGATGGTGCCGCTCATTCAGGTCTCCACAGATTCGGCAACACAAACCAACTACGGGACGGATTTGGATGATGTACAAGAACTCGCCCTACAACGCGATGAAGTTTACTTCCGTATCAACATTTTGCGCGTGGCAGTATAGTCCCCGGCTGTGAGTGTGTAGAAATAGACACCACTCGCAACAGGTTCACCGAACTCGTTTTTACCATCCCAATACGCCGCGTGGGAACGGCTTTGATAGATACCCGCAGGTTGATGACCGAGTGCCAATCGCCGAACGATCTGTCCATCCACGGCGTAGATAGTGATGGTGACCTCTGTGGGTTTCGCGAGTTGGTAAGGTATCCACGTCTCAGGGTTGAATGGATTCGGGAAGTTTGCCAACAGTGCGTTCTCTCTGATCGCGATGACAGGGACTCGCGCAGTAAGTGTGGGACCGTTGTAGCCTGCTATCGCCTCTGCCTCCACCGTGAAGATGAGTATGGAAGCCGTGTCAAAGTCGGTGCCATCAAATTCAAGTTCGACGGTGAGTTCCATGTCGCTCTTTCGTCTCGGTTGGTGCCAAGGCATTGTTACGCCCGCAATACCAGATACCGTCACAGCACCTCTGATGTTAAAGATAGAACGTTCGTATTTAGCGCCCTTAAGCGTGAGTGTGACGACACTCTCATCCAAAGTCGCTTCTGTCAACGGTGCCGCCGTTGTCGCGACCACTGATTCTGTTAATGCTGTGACAGATACTTGCACTGTGAACGCAGGACCGTTGTAACTCACTACGGCACCTGCTCCCACTGTAAAAGTGAGGGTCCCATCAGTATCGATGTTGCCGGCATACTCAAGCTCAACCGTTACCACCGTATCACTGACGCGATCTATGCCGAACGTGCCGATAGTTACGCCCGCAACCCCAGATACCGCCACAGCATTTTTGATTTTGAAACTGGATCGTTCATAAGTGCCGCCGCTCAGTGTGAGGGTGACAATCCCTTCATGTAGAGTTGCTTCCGTCAACGGTGCCGCTGTTGTCGCAACTATCGACTCCGTGTTGGCAGTGACAGATATTTGCGCGGTGAGTGCCGGCCCATTGTACCCTGCGAGTGCGCCCGCCTCTACAGCGAGAGTCAGCGAGGCATCAGTGTCGAAGTCGGTGCCGTCAAACGCAAGTTCAACTGTTACCTGTGTATCACTGACGCGATCTACGCCAAAAATGCCAATCGTCACTCCCTTGATACCGGTTGCTTGAACATTACCTCTGAGATTGAAACTGGACTCCTCATAAGTAGCACCGATGAGTGTCAGTGTCACGAGGCTTTCATGCAGTGTTGCCTCTGTCAACGGTGCTTCTGTTGTTGCGACTACCGACTCCTTACCACCCGTAACAGGCACCTGCGCAATCAAGGCAGGTCCGCCATATCTCAATAGTGCATCCGCACCCACGGTGAAGGTCAGTGTAGCATCGGTGTCAAAGTTGCCATCAAACGCAAGTTCAACGGCAATTTCCGTGTCGCTGACACGGTCTATCCCAAAAGTAGCAACTGTAACACCATCAACACCAGAAATTGACACTGCATTTCTGATTCTGAAGCGGGATCGTTCATAAATGCTACCACTGAGTGTCAGTGTAACCACACTTTCATCCAGCGTTGCTTCCGTTAAAGGGACAGACGTTGATGCGACCACCGACTCCTTACCTCCGATTACAGGTAGTTGTGCAATGAGTCCGGGACCGTCGTATCCCGCTACGGCATCCGCACCCACGATGAAGGTGAGCGTGGCATCGGTGTCAAAATTACCCTTGAAGGTCAGTTCAACAGTCAACTCCGTATCGCTGATGCGGTCCAAATCAAACCAGTGAAAAGTGACACCGTCAATACCTGACACCTCCACAGCATCTCTGAAGTCGAAGGTAGATCGCTCGTAAGTGGCACCGTTGAGAGTGAGCGTGACGATGCTCTCACCGAGTGTTGCCTCTGTCAACGGAACAGGTGTTGATGCGACCACCGACTCCTTACCTCCGGTAACAAAGATCTCTGCGATCAGCGCAGGACCATCGTATTCCACTATAACATCCGCTCCAACAGTGAAGATCAGTGTAGCACCAGTGTCGAAGTTGCCATCAAACGCAAGTTCAACAGTAATTTCTGTATCGCTGATACGCTTCACCCCAGACCCTTTAACAGTCACGCCGACAATACCTGATACTGTCACAGCATTTTCAATATCAGCGTTAGATGGCACGTAAGTACCGTTGTTGATCGTTAATAGGACAATGCTCTCATCAAGGGTTGCTTCTGTAATAGGTTGTGGGATTAGCAGTGTTAGTGTCGGTCTTTCTTCAACTATAGCAGTAACAGATATCTCCGTGATGAGTGCGGGTCCGTTATAGGCTGCAATTGCCCCTGGAGCGACCCTGAAGGTAAGTGTGGTGTTGGTGTCAAAGTCCGTGCCGTCGAACGTCAGTTTAATAGTCACTTTTGTATCGTTGACGCGTGTTACATCGGACTGGCGAAACATAACACCGGCAATTCCGGAGACTTGCACTGCACGACTGATGTTGGGCCTCGACTGTGTATATACACCGGTAGATAGTGTGAGCGTGACAACGCTTTCATTTAGGGTCGCTTCTGTTAACGGTCGCGGCGCAAAGGCAGTTATTGTTGGGTTGTCCTCTACTACAGCGACGATGGGTAACTGCGCGATGAGTTCGACACCTTTGTATCCCACTATAGCATCCGCCCCGACCTTGAAAGTGAGTGTAGCATCGGTGTCAAAGTCCGTACCATCAAATACCAGTTCAACGTTCACCTGTGTGTTACTCATGCGTTCCACACTGAATCTATTGACAGTGACACCGGTAATACCCGATACCGTCACACTGTTTCCGACAGTGTAGCGAGACTCGTAGATTCCGCCACTTAATGTCAGTGTAACCACACTCCCATTCAGGGTCGCCTCTGTTAGCGGAGCTGCCGACGATGCGCTCACCGATTCAGGAGCCGCAGTGACACGCACCGTCGCGGTGAGTGCGGGTCCGCTGTAGTTCACGATTGCATCCGCTTTGACTGTGAAAGTGAGGGTCGCATTGGTATCAAAGTCGGTGCCGTCGAATGTCAGTCTAACCATCAACGCCGTATCACTCAGACGCTCTATATCGGATGGTCTCACGGTTACGCCGGCAACCCCTGACACTATTACAGGATTGTTGAGCCAAGTTTCATAGACTCGATTGCTTAACGTCAGCGTCACCGTGCCCCCATTCAGCGTTGCCTCCGTTAGAGACTGTGAAGTTAGCGTCATCGTCGGGCTTTTTTGATCGTCTAAGTCGGTAATATCAATAGTAACGGTAATAGAGTCGGTGAGACTGCCATCGGAGGCAGTGATCGTTACGGTATAACTACGCTTGCCTTCGTAGTCAAGGGCGGCAAGTGTTTTCAATTGCCCAGTTGTAGAATCAAGGTCAAACGATGCCGCATCCAGACCGCTGAGGGTGTAGGTTAGAGCATCGTTGTCCACATCTGTCGCCGCTATCGGCTCTCGGATGTTTACCCCTCGCGGTGTATTCTCTGCCACTGTGCGAGTGGTGTAACCACCATCTATGAAGTTCGGGGCACTATTCGTGGGCACTTCAACTACTATGTTAATAACAGTAATGATGACCGTAATTTTATCTATCAGACTGCCATCGGAGACAGTAACTGTTACCGTATAGGAGGCTTTGGTTTCGTGGTGGAGTGCTGCCTTGGTTTTCAACTGCCCAGATGTGCTATCAATATCAAACGATGCCGCATCAATGCCAGTCAACTGATAGGTGAGCGGCTCATTGTTGGCATCGGTAGCAACAATCGGACTCCCGATACTTACACCGGCTGCTGTCTTCTCTGCTACCGTGCGTGTGGTAACGGAACCTCCGGTGAACACCGGTGCTTTGTTGATTGACCATCCCATATCTTCGAGCATACCCAATGTAATAGGTCCAGGGTCGTGAATGGCTTCCTGTTTGTCAAGATATGGGGTCATCAACGAATTAAGGTCGCCAGCCGGAAATATTGTCTCATCCAAATGGGCGTATCCTGACCCTTTATCCCAAGTACTGGGGGCGTAAAGTTGGGGTTGTCCGCCACCGTTTGCGGCAGCTCCGTTTGCGCCGCTCCAAAAAAGGTTGTTACTGGTAAATTGCTCCAACAGATGCGTGGATGGATCACGAAACTCGGTGATAGTCGTCCCGGATCCATTGACGACAAAGACATCGTAAATATGAGGCAATTCAGGAATGCCGCCCCTCAGCTTCCCCCGAACAGTAGAGAAAGAAGAAAAGGTTCCGATTGGGGAATCTTCCACCCTGGCAGCACTAAAAAAACCCAGGCCGTGACCAATCTCATGTATCACGGCACTCACGAAGTCCATTTTACCCGAGGGGGTGTTGCCATCCGTGCCAAAATACCAATTGACATCCTCGTGGCTGTTGAATTTCGTTATGATATCTGGTTCACCGTCCGTCAGGTCTCTGCGAGCCCTCTTATCAGCAAGTGCATCAACAAACCACAAATTTAATGCAACGGGCGATTTCCAGCCTGCGGGGCGGGCACCCCCCAAAATAATTCTTTCGTCCTTATATGCACCAAGGTCCGTAAACGTTGCGTCAATCTTAATTGGCACAGGTGACCGGATAAGCGAACCCCAGATATTAACTGCATATTGAAATGCTGCTCTCGCTTCGTCTGTAAAACCGGTGTAGGTTACAGCAAATTGTGTCTGTTCCGTTCTAAAATAGTCACCACGTTCGGAGAGTTGCTGCAGTGGCGGTGGCGGCACACGTGTTTTCGCATTTTCCTTGGTCCCATATAAAATAATCATCGGACCCGCTCCATCTCGATTCACAGAACTGCCCGTTGGCGGACCTTTGGACGTTTCTGACCGTTGTCCGGTTACTTCACCACGGCTCATAGCATTGGGCAGCGGCGCGAGTAGAACACATATCGAAAAAAAGACTGTAAATAACTCTTTTGCAAATTCCATAACAATCGTGTGGCTACTGAGATAATGAGGCGGTGGTAGGTCTTTTGGTTTGTTCTTCGCAAGTAGAGAGATACTACAACAAAGTCTTTCTTCAATTTTCTCGGGGACTAAGTTGTTAATCAGGTTCAGAAAAAGGTGGCATATAACCGTTTCGCACCGGAACTTTTGTAGTCGCGCAGGGATGGTTTGTGGAAGTTATACCGGTTTTAGAGGCTATTCGGGAGAGACCGAATTTTTCTAAAAAACTCGGTCTCCCTTCTTGTGTTACTTCAAGATGACCATCTTACGCGTGGCGGAATAATCACCGGCAGTTAGGGTGTAGAAGTAAATTCCACTTGCCACCCTATCACCGACCTCGTTTCTGCCATCCCAGTAGATCGCTTGTGACCGACTCTCGTAGACTGAGGCAGTCTGGTACCCAACATCGAACCTACGGATGACACTACCACGCTGGTCGTAGATAATCAACGTGACGAAAGCGTCTTCTGCCAACCTATAGGGTATCCACGTTTCGGGATTGAATGGATTTGGATAATTAGACAGTAACTCAGTCTCTTTCGGAATCAGGTCAGCAAGAAGTTGTTCTAAGAGGAGGATACCTCTTTGCAACTCCGCATCCACGAAGTCCAAACCGTGTGCTTGGAGCAGCCACCCCCGAATATCGGACGCGGAGAGTATTGGAAGTCCTGTCGAATGCAGTGATGGTGCCGCCGCTACTTCATTTAGGGCACTCGCGACCTTAATTAAGTCAAGAATACTGACTACACCATCGCCGTCAACATCTGCGCTGTTGGGTCCAGATTGCCCGAAACGCCCAGCAATAAATACCAGATCAAGGATATTCACTATCCCGTCCTGATTGGCATCATAATCAGTGAACTGTGGTGCAATCTCATTAACGACGATTCCAATGCCGGGGGAACTGATGTCAGTCGCATCTCCATAATAGGTTCGTTGATCCGCTGTTAAATTGGTGTCCACGGCAGAAATCCAGCCCGCTGCTTGAGTACCGTCAAGTGCGACACTATCGGCATAGCGACGAATCATTGAAGTCCGGTGTCCGTCTCTCGTCCTGCCTCTATTTTGACCATAAGGCAACTTCCACTGCAGGACACCCCCTTCAAGATTTCCAGCCTCGTCCACCAAATTTCCTTTGTCATCCATCAGTTTTATAGAGAAGCCTTCTGTGCTGAGAATTATACTCCACAAACCGAGTGGTAGATCTGTTCTCCATTGAAGGTCATAAATCTGTTCTTCTGTGAGATTCCTTGAGTTTTCACTATCTTCGTTTGACACCACCAAAATGACATCATTTGGCCAAATTCTCGGCGCATCGCCCCAGAAATCGTCCTTAAAGGTAATTGTTGCATTCACCAACGGTTGATCTCGGGTTGTTGCTCCAGTCAGATCTGGTGAATTTTGGTTCTGAATCACCAATTTCCACCCTGTGAGATTGATAATATCCGCTCCAGAATTGTGCAATTCTATCCATTGCGGCGGCGTAAATCGTCTTTCCGAGCCAAACATGATTTCACTAATTTTGACTTCACCCCCTACTTTAACAGGTTGAGGTGTTTCGTCTACAGTTGGCGGAGTTTCATCTATGTCAATGATAATGATAGCAACAATGATGGTGTTGGTGCGATCGCCATCGGAGACCGTGACCGTCACGGAGTAGGCATTCTTCGTCTCATAGTCTAAGGGCGCACGTGTTTGTAACTGACCCGAACTACGCACAATACTAAACGACGACGCATTCGTCCCTCCAAGCGTGTAGGTTAAGGTATCGTCATCGGCATCTGTCGCAGATACTGGACTCCCAATGTTTACGCCCGCAGGCGTGTTCTCCGCGATCGAGCGCGTCGTCCGACTCCCCACGAAAACCGGCGCATGCGTCTTAGGGGTCTCGTCTACGTCAATGATAGTGATAGCGACAGTGATGGCATCCGTGCGACCACCATCGGAAACCGTGACTGTCACCGAGTAGGCGTTCTTTGTCTCATAGTCTAAGGGGACCTTGGTTTGTAACTGACCCGAACTACGCACAATGCTAAACGACGACGCATTCGTTCCACCGAGCGTGTAAGTTAAGGTGTCGTCATCGGCATCTGTCGCAAATACTGGACTCCCAATATTTACACCCGTAGGCGTGTTCTCTGCTATCGAACGTGTTGTGCTATCATTCACGAAAACTGGCGCATGCGTCTTAGGGGTTTCGTCTACCTCAGGAATGACGGTACCCTCAATGACTGGCACAATGTCCTCGTCCATGTCAGTGACATTGATAGCAACACCAATCGTGTCGGTTCCACCATTGCCATCGGAGACCATGACTGTCACCGCGTAGGCGTTTTTGGTTTCATAATCCAACTCCGCACGCGTCTGCAACTGACCTGAACTCCCCACAATGCCAAAGGAGTTCGCATCTACACCACCGAGCGTGTAAGTTAAGGTGTCGCCATCCTCATCTGTCGCAGATACTGCACTACCAATGTTCATACCTGTAAGCACATTCTCTGCCACTGCGCGCGTTGTACCATCTCCTTCTATGAAAATCGGATCATCGTTCTCGTCAGTCACACTGATAGCAACGCCGATCGTATCGGTTCCGCCGTTGCCATCGGAGACCATGACCGTCACCGAGTAGGAGTCTTTAGTTTCATAGTCCAACTCCACACGGGTTTGTAATTGACCAGAGGTGCTGATAATACCAAACGACGATGCATCTATGCCCCCGAGACTATAGGTTAAGATGTCGCCATCCTCATCTGTCGCAGATACCGCACTACCAATATTTACACCCGCCTCCGTGTTTTCGGCGACCGAGCGCGTTGTGCTATCTCCCTCTATGAAAGTAGGGTCCTCGTTCTCGTCAGTCACACTGATAGCAACACCGATCGTGTCAGCCCCGCCCCTACCATCGGAGACGATAACCGTCACGGCATAGGCATCTCTGGTTTCATAGTCGAGGGGTGCGCGCGTCTGCAACTGTCCGGTGGTTCCTACGATGCCAAACGCTGCGGCATCAGGTCCCTCAAGACCGTAGGTTAACGGGTCGCCATCTTCATCTGTTGCAACCACGGGACCGCCAATGCTCACACCCGCGTCCGTATTTTCTGCGACCGAGCGCGTCGTGCTAATACCTTCGGCGAAGACCGGTGCATGGTTCGCGTTAGGATCGTAGGTAGGGACACGAATACCGACAGCAAAAGTGAGAGAATTATCATCACCGCCTAAACCACTCGGTTCGGCGAGGCTATAGCCGTAATGACCTGTAGGCAGCTCTGGTAAAACTACAATATCCACGGCGATAGCATCAGACGTGCCGGGGGTGCGGGTCACGGTAAGAGATTCGCTCTCTACGTTACCCGCGGGGATCTCGATGAGGGTTGCCCCGCCATCAACAGTCCCATTGGTGACACTCAGCGGTAGAACAATATCGAAAGGTGCGCCGGTGGGTGCGGCCGCCTTGAACTGGTTCTCTTCAATCTGTTCTAAGGACACAGTAATGGATAGGTTAACTGAGTTGTCCCCTAAGTAGAATGAATGTAACGAGGATAGCCCGGAAAAGATGCCCGCAGGCAGACTGCTGAGCTGGTTGAAAGACAGACTCAGCCAATTCAACGAAGATAGTCCAGAAAAGATGTCCGCAGGCAGACTGCTGAGTTGGTTAGAAGACAAGTTGAGCGTATTCAGCGAAGAAAGCCCAAAAAAGATATTCGCAGATAGATTGCTTACTTTGTTGTAAGATAAATTGAGCGTCCTCAGCGAGGAAAGCCCAGAAAAAGTGTCCGCAGGCACGCTACTGAGCTCGTTGAAAGACAGACTCAGCCAATTCAATGAAGATAGCTCGAAAAAAATGTCCGCAGGCAAACCACTTAACCGGTTGTTACCCAAGTCAAGCCTACTCAGGGAAGATAATCCGGAAAAGATGTCCGCGGGTAGACTGCTTAGAGTGTTTTTATAGAGCGCGAGCGAATTCAAGGAAGACAATCCATCAAAATCACCGGCTTTCAGTGCCGTAATGTTCTGGTCACTCAGATTAAGGTTGGTAATTAAAGATAGATGCGCAGCGGTTACATCGTTGGCAGAATTTACGCCCGGCACCAGTGCCACAATTGCATCGCGTACCTGCGGTGTGCGATCACTAACTGGCGCGAACTCAGGTGCGTCGTTCTGCTGTTGTCCATGACTTGTCCCCTGCGGACCATATACTACCAAAATTACAGCGACAATTGTTATTGCGATTTTCTGGTTCATAACAAACTCCGTTTCCTCCGTCTTTGATAACCCAAGTCATAAAGTTGATTTTTGACGGGTCTTCACGGAGTCCAACTGTTCTGTCATAAAATTCCCGGCAAAAATGTTGTCAAACAATGTCCTAATATGTAAGGGGTGGATACAGGGATCCGCCCTACAGGATATGGATAGGTATTGTGGGATTGCTGCTACAGTGGCAACGAAATCGGTGCCCCGATTTGGGAGGAACGGTAGGTTGCCTCTGCCAACTCGATACCGTCTCTGCCGATGCGTCCGTGGGTTGTCGGTTCCGCTTCACCCGCGATGCATTGGAGCCAATGATCAAT
>Ga0209544_1003777_pt1 | contig 11364 bp, 9 predicted proteins | sample MesohylPK_FD_187297 | JGI IMG/M metagenome (GOLD analysis project Ga0209544, IMG submission 187297) | Host-associated microbial community of the marine sponge Aplysina aerophoba from Gulf of Piran - sponge mesohyl, lysed by proteinase K... | ecosystem: Host-associated > Porifera > Sponge >...
GTCTGCCCGGGCCCGGCCAGGAAGCCGCGGCGCAGGAGTCTCCGGCCGCCGAGACCCTCGACGCGCCGGCCGGGGCGCGCCAGGACCAGCCGGATCCGGCCCCCGGCTCCGCCCGTTGACGGATCGCTACCAGGTCAGCTCGCACTCCCCGTAGTACTGCTCGGGCCGCGAGGTGAATCCGGGCAGCGAGATCTGGGTGTACTCGTGGCGGGTGTGCACGGCCAGGAACGTGTCGTCGCGGGTCTCCTGGTTGAGGATGGTGGTCGAGTAGAGCGGGCCGGCCTGGAACATCTGCAGGAAGTGCAGATACTGCCCGCTGAGCCGCGTGATGATGTGGGAGACGCCGAACGGGCCGACCGCCTCGGCGGTGGCATCCTCGACGTCGATCCCCTCGAAGCGGAACGACAGGTTCGATGTCGTCGTCTCCGCGCTGGCCTCCCCGTCCGTCCAGGTGCCGGTGGCCAGCACCGGGAACGTGCAGTCCGCTGCGGTGACGCCCGCCAGCCGGTTCTGCGCCGCCACGGTCTCCGCGCTCATCGCGAGCACCGCAGCCAGCAGCGCGGAGAATCCGATGAGCCCGAGCGCCCCAATCCGTCTGCTGTTCGGCATCGTGACTCCTGTGCCTTCCTGCGACCCCTCGGCACCGGCCGCACCTTGATCGGTTCGCGGAAAACCGAGGCCGTGCGGGCCACCACATCCGGATCGAGAAACGCCGCTCCCGGCATCGGCGGGCACGCCCCGTGGCCTGGTTTGCGCGTGCAGCGGCCCCCTGCGAGACCCGGTCGCGCATCATCCATCGGAGTTCCCCGCCAGCGACGCCGACGGTGTCGAGACCCCGAAGCCGCCGCAACGCACGCCGCCATTATGACCGACGGTCGAGCCCGATGACACGGTGTGGTCGAGCCGCAGGCGGGCTTCCAGGGTGCCGAGGCACGTCGCCGCAGCGTTCCGCCGAACCCGGACGCGTTGACCCGCGGGGCGCCGCTCGCGATAATCACGAGCGGCCTGCCGATTTGCCGCGCGCTGCATGCTGATGAAAACCAGGACCCTTTCGGCCGTGCTCGTTGCGGGCGCCGTCGCAGTCGGCTTCGCCGCCGTCGGCGCGGCTGCCCTGGCCGCCGTCGGGCAGTCGCGCGACGCACAGCGTCGAGCCCAGCTTGCGCTGCTGTTCCCCGATGCGGCGAGATTCTCGCCGAAGGAGGGCTCGCCGCCGCACTTCAAGGTTTACGCGCGCGAGCGGGGGGCGGAGGAGCCGCGCATCGTCGGCTACGCGTTCCTGACCACGGACCTCGAGCCGCTCGAGCGCGGCTACGACGGTCCCATCCAGATCCTTGTCGGGATGGACACCGCCGGCGTGCTCACCGGAATCGTAGTCGGGACCCACCACGAGCCCTACGGCTACTTCTCCATCGACCTGCCGAACTACGCCGCCCAGTTCGAGGCGAAGAGCATTCGCGACCGCTTCCGCCTCGGGCGCGACGTCGACGCCGTGGCGACCGCCACGCTGACCGTCGGGAGCGCCACCCGCGCCGTGAAGAACAGCGCGCGGCGCATCGCCCGGGCGTTCCTCACGCCTCCCGGAGCCTCGCGGTGACGCGGCGCGCCGGGCTGGACCGGCCCTCGTCGCCGGACGGCTCCGCCGGCCGCCCGACCGAGCTTCTCGGCGTCCGCTCCGTTCTGCGGCGCAGCCTCCCGGCCCTGCTGCTGGCCTGCGCGGCGGCGTTCCCAGTCGGGGCGACTTCGACGGAACCAGTGGCCGGGTCGAGCTTCGCGAGCGCCGTTCAGCCTGCCGGCGAGACGCTGGCGGACGACTTCTGGGACTTCGAGGACGAGGAAGAGGACGAGACCTGGGGCATGTTGCTCCGGGACCAGGCACCCGACCTCGTGCTGTTCGCGGCGTTCGCGACGCTGGCCCTCGTCAGCTTCCACCGCAAGAGCGTTCCGCTGAAGTACGTGACGCTGGTGGCCGCGGTGGCCTACCTGGGGTTCTACAAGAGCCAGTTGATCTCGGTGGTGAACCTCTACAGCGCCGCGACCGGCAACTTGCCGGTCTTCCGCTACAGCCTGGCGTGGTATCTGTTCGCCGGCTTCACGGTGGTCACGACGATCCTGTGGGGCCGCCTCTACTGCGGCCGCGTCTGCGCCTACGGCGCGCTCACGCAGCTGCTCGATCGGGTCGTCCCAGCCCGGCTCCGGATCGAGGTGCCGCCGTGGCTCGAGCACCGGGCCGCCCGGATCAAGTACTTCCTTCTCGGCGCCACGCTGCTCTACTTCTTCGCCTCCTCGGACATCGCCGCCTACCGCTACGTGGAGCCGTTCTGGATGTTTACCCTGCGCAGCACCCCGGCCCTCTGGGTCGGCCTCGCCGCGCTGCTCGTCGCAACCGTCTTCGTCCGCAACCTCTACTGCCGCTTCCTCTGCCCGGTCGGCGCGGCCCTGGGCCTGCTCTCGAAGCTGACCGTCTTCCGCATCAAGCGCTGGTCCGAGTGCAACTCGTGCAAGATCTGCGAGAAGGCATGCGAGTGGGGCGCCATCCAGGGCCCGCGCATCGACATGACCGAGTGCGTCCGGTGCGACGACTGCGAGCGCCTCTACGCGGACACCGTGAAGTGCCCGCACTGGATCATCCTCCGTCGGACGGGCGCGTAGTGCGCCGCGCGGCCGGACGGGTCGCGACGGCGCTGGCGCTCGCCGCGGCCCTGTCTCCGCCTGCCGCGGGCGCGCCCCGGGCGGCGGAGCGGTCGGTGGTGGTACTCGTGCCGGCGGCGGACGACGACCGGCTCGAGCCCGCGCACGAGGCCATCGCGTTCTGGAACGCGCGGCTGGCGGAGCTCGGCGCCGCAACGCGGCTCGCCGGACCGCGGGTCGTAGTGGCGTCGCCGGTCGCGCGCGTCCTCGAGAACTACGCGCGCGGCGTGGCGCAGCGTGCCGTGCGCCTCCCGGGTGGGGAGGCGGAGCCCGACGCGCCGCCGGAGCTCGCCGGCTTCGGAGCCGACGTCGTCCTGCTGCTGTCGCGGCAGGACATCATGTCCTACGCCTGGCCGCTGCCGCGGGTCGACCCGCCGCGCTACCTCGTCGTCATCCGCCGGGTGCGAGGGCCGGATCGGAGCGACGCGATGGTCACGCGCCACGTGGTGGCACACGAGCTCGGCCACGCGCTCGGCCTGCTCCACAACGACCAGTCGGACACCCTGATGTGCGGGCCGTGCCAGCCACTCACCGCGACCGCCGACGAGACCGGCTTCCTGCCTCTCACCGACCGCGAGCGCGCGCGGCTGGTCGCGCTCCACGCCGAGCCGTAGCGCGCTGCCCCGCCGGCGCCGAGACGCCGGGGCCGGCACAAGGGGCGCCGCCCCTGGTCGAGCGGTGCCGCAAGGGTCCACCCCGGGTCGAGTGGTGCCCGACAGGCGCGACACCTCGACACGCCGCGGCCGGCGTCAGAACTGCTGCAGCTCGACGAAGTTCGCGTCCGACGCGACGAGATCGGAGTGGACGCGGGCGAAGACGACCGCGTCGCCGGTCCGGAAGACGCCGCGGCTGGCGAGCTCGGGCTTGAGGGCGGCGGTGGCCAGGGCGTCGGTGTCGACGGCGAGCGGCGCAACACCCCGGCACAGGGTCAGTTGCCGGGCGACGCCGGCGTCCGACGTCACCGCGTATATCGGAATCGGGGGTCGCAGCGCCGCGAGCTGGCGCGCCGTCGCCCCGCTGCGCGTGACCGCAACGATGGCGCTGGCCCCGGCGGTAGCGGCCAGCGTCACCGCGGCGTCGCAGAGCGCCCGGTCGTGGCGTTCCGCAATGTCCCCCGGCACGATGCGGTCGGGCTGCATCAACTCGGCATCCCGCAGGATGGCGTCGAGGGTGCTCGCCGCGAGCACGGGATGCGCGCCGACCGCGGTCTCTCCCGCGAGCATGATGGCGTCGACCCCGTCGTCGACGGCGTTCGCGGCATCGCTCACCTCCGCGCGCGTCGGGCGCGGCGCATGCCGCATCGTGTCGAGCACCTGCGTGGCGACGATGAGGGGGACGCCGGCGTCGCGGGCGCGGCGCGTCAGATCCTTCTGGACCCGCGGCACCCGCTCGAGGGGAATCTCCAAGCCGAGGTCGCCGCGCGCAACCATGACCGCGTCGGCGGCGGACAGGATGTCGTCGAAGCCTTCGACCGCGGCCGGCCGCTCGATCTTCGCCACCAGCCCCACCCGCTCGCCACCGCACCGGCGCGCCGCGGAGCGCGCCAGCCGCAGGTCGTCGCCGCCCTGCACGAAGCTGATGCCGACGAAGTCGACCTCCGTCGCGACCGCAGCCTCGATCTCCTCGATGTCCGCGTCCGTCAACGCCGTCAGGGGCAACTCGACGCCGGGTGCGTTGATCCCCTTGCGGGCCGTGAGCAGCCCGCCGAACTCGACCTCGGTCACGATCTCGGCGCCGTCGCTCTCGATGACGCGCAGTCCGATCGCCCCGTCGTCGAGCAGCAGCGCCTCGCCTCCGCGCACCGCCGCGGCGAGCGGAGCGCAGGTGGTCGACACCCGGGCGGCGTCGCCCGCGAAGTCTCCGACCGCGATCCGCAGGCGCGCCCCCACCTCCAACGCGACGCCGGCCGGATCGACCAGGGGTCCGATGCGGATCTTGGGGCCGGCCAAGTCCTGCAGCACGGCCACGATGCGGCCGGCGCGCGATGCCCGGCTGCGGATCCGCTCAACCATGGCGCGCCGGTCGTCGCGCGTGCCGTGGGAGGAGTTGACGCGGAAGACGTCGACGCCGGCCGCGAGCAGTTCGTCCAGGGTGTTTGCGGATTGGCTGGCCGGCCCGACGGTGGCGACGATCTTGGTTCGGCGCACGCGCGGCTCGCTCCCTGAACCGGAAAGGATTCGGGCTCGACCGGCGAGGCCCGGAGACCGTGCCATTCTACGCGTACGGGGACCGGCTCGCGGCGCGGGCGGCGACCAACCGGCCGCCTGCAGCTCCGATTCCCGCCCAGCCGGCCTACAGGAGTCCGCGCCGTTCCACGGCGCAGACTCCTACGGCGCAGAACCGGGGCAGGAGCGACCGCCGGCGAGCGGGCGGACCAGACCGCCGGCCGCATCGCGGCACATCAGATCCCGGGCCGACCTGCCGTTCTCATTCCGGATGTCCAGGTCGCCGCCGTGCTCGACCAGCAGGTCGACCACCGTCGAGTAGGCGAGCCGGACCGCGGCGTGCAGCGCCGTGTTGCCGGCGGGATCCGTCGCGTTGACGTCGTTGCCGAGCTCGAGGGCCAGCCGGGTGCCTTCCCGCGTCGCACGCTCCCCCGCCGACACCAGGAGCCGGGCCGCGTCCACGCCGATGCCCTGGTCGCGCCGATTGCTGGACCTCGTCGTCCAGCCGGCGCCGGCGGCGGCCATCAGCGGCGTGATTCCGTTGTGCGGCACCAGGAGCGGATCGGCACCCGCCGAGGCGAGAAACTGCATGATCTCGATCTCCGCGTACTTGGCCGCCAGCCAGAACGGCGTCGCCCCGGCCAACGCCCCCGACAGGCCGTACCAGTTCAGGTTCCGCTGTTGCCGGCTCCCTCTCTCGAGGCGGGCGTTCGGGTCGGCTCCGTGCGCGGACAACGCCTGGACGAGCTGCAGGTCGCCGCGCAGCACCGCGGTGTGCAGCGCCGCGTACCCGGCGGCGGCGTCGTTAGGATCCGCGCCCCGCTCCAGAAGGAACGCCGCCAGTGCCCCCTGGCCGCTGAGGCTGGCCATCACGAGCGCCGACTGCCCGTTGGGCGCGGCCTCGTTGACGTCGGCGCCCGCGTCGAGCAGCAGGCGGGCGTTCTCGATGCGGCCGTTTCGTGCCGCGAACAGCAGCGGCGTCGACCCGCGCTGCGGCTCCATGAAGTACTGCTCGAAGGCATTGCCGTCGCCGAGGCTCACCGGCAGCAGATGGCTGTCCGACCGCGCGCCGAAATCGGCGCCGTGCGCCAGCAACGAGCGCACCAGCTCCGGGTTCTCCTGGGCCGTCGCCCACATCAGCGCCGTCTGCCCGTGCGACTCCTCTCGGGCGTCCACGTTGCTCACACCGTGGTCGAGCAGCGCTTCCAACGCATCTGCGGCGCCGGTCCGGGCACACGTCATCAGGGGCGTCTCACCCATCGATGTCGCCGCGTCAGGGTTCGCCCCCGCACCGAGGAGCTTCCCGACCACCGTCGCGTTCCGATTGGTGCAGGCGAGCATCAGCGACGTCACGCCGTAGTCGTTCGCGGCGTTCACGTCGGCGCCGGCTCCGAGCAGCGCATCGACCACGTCGACGTCGTCCCGCACGACCGCCCAGTGCAGAGCCGTCGCCCCGTCGCCCTCGCGGGCGTTGACGTCTATCTCGTGCGCCAGCAGCGTGCGCACGGCCTCTTGATCGCGATCCCGGATCGCCTCGATCAGTCGGAAGTCCGTGCTGCCGGCGGCGATGCCGGCAAACGCGAGCCACGCCGCCACCGCCGTAGCCATCGAGCTGCTGCTCAGCCGCATACCGGCTCCTCCCGTGCCGCGTCTCCCGGACCGGGATCCGCCGCCTCCGAGGTCGGACGACCGAGGGCCGCCACCTCGCGCGGACGGCAGCCCCCGGTCGCAAGGTTGGCACAAGCCTCTAGGCGAGCTCGGAGATCTCGCGGATCGCGTCCGTGCTCCCGCTGAAGCTCTCCACCGGGACACCCAGCTTCAGCAGCATCGTGTACTGCAGATCGGTCAGCGGGGTGCCCTTGGGGTTGACCACGTGGCGCCCGCCACGGATCTGCCCGCCGCCACCGCCGGCCACCAGGATCGGCAGGTCTTCGGTCGTATGCCGGTTCGAGTTGCGCAGCGCGGAGCCGTACATCAGCATGACGTGGTCGAGCAGCGAGCCGTCGCCGTCCGGCGTCGAGTGCAGCTTGGCCAGGAAATCGCTGAACAGGACCATGTGGTAGGCGTTGATCCGCGCCAGCTTCTCGATCTTCTCCGGGTTGTCCCGGTGGTGGCTGAGCGGGTGGTGCGGCTCGGTGACGCCGATCTGCGGATACGTCGCGCCGCTCTCCTCACGGCCGACCATGAACGAGATGACGCGCGTCATGTCGGTCTGATAGGCGAGCACGATCAGGTCGAACATGAGCCTCGCGTGCTCTTCCCACGACAGGGGAATCCCGGCCGGGGACTCGACCGCCGGCAGCTCCCGGTCCGCCTGCTGCTCCGCCATCTGGAGGCGCCGCTCGATGCCCCGCACGGCCTCGAGGTACTCGTCGAGCTTGCGCCGGTCGTAGGGCGCAAGGCCCTTCTCCATCCGGGCGACCTTGTCCATCACCGCGTCGAGGATGCTCTGCTGCCGCTGGGCGCGCCCGAGCCGCGCCTCGGCGCTGGTGCTCCCGACGTCGCCGAAGAGCCGCTCGAAGACGATGCGCGGATTCGTCTCCCGCGGCATCGGCGTCGACGGATTGGCCCAGGAATTGTTGAGATAGGCGCAACTGAAGCCGCCGTCGCAGGTGGCCACTCCGTAGACGGTGTCACCGCCCTCGAGCGACAGCTCCAGCGACGGCAGTTGCGTCGCGCGGCCGAGCCCCTCCGCGTTCGCGGCGACCTGGTCCATGGAGATGCCGAGCTCCAGCGCGGCCCCGGTCGTGCGCCTCGGACGGGCGCCGGTCAGGAACGCCGAGGCGGCCTGGGAATGGGTAGTGCCGCGGCCCGGTTCGGCCCCGACGCTGTCGAGGTTCGACATCACGACCACATGCTCTCGAACCGGCTCCAGCGCCTTGAGGCTCGGCGTCAGCTCGAACCCGGCGCCCGCGGTCTTCGGCGTCCAGTACTCGACGGGAGCCCCGTTCGGCACGACGACCACGCCGAGTCGCTTCGTCGGCACCGCCGGCGTCTTGGCCAGGGCCGTCAACGCGGGCACCATTCCGTCGAGGAGCGGGAGGGCCAACGCCGTCCCCACGCCACGCAGTATCGTCCGACGCGGGATCGCGTTCTTGGTGACGATCATCAGCCTATCCTCCTCGTCTGAAACGGTTCGCTGTTCACGATGGCGAGAATCAGGGCCGACCAGCGAGACTCCCCGACCGCCGCTTCCCGCTGGATCCGGCGGACGGCCGGCATGTCGACCGCCTCCAGGCGACGCCCTGTGGCATAGGTCAGCAGCCTCTCCGTCAGCGTCGACGTGAATTCCTCTCCGTGCGCCAGAATCTGCCGTAGGCCGCTCGCGCCCTCGAACGGGCTGCCGTCCGGGGCCAGACCGGACGGATCGATGGCCGGCCCGAGCTCGCCCGGGACTCCCGTGTCCTCGGCCGCGCGCCAGCGCCCGATGCCGTCGAAGTTCTCCAGCGCGAAGCCCAGCGGATCCATCGTCCGATGGCACGTGGCGCAGGCCGGGTTCCTCCGATGGACCTCCATGAGCGCACGCACCGACGTGGGCGGCTCCCCCTCCTCGCGCGTCTTCAGGTCCGGCACGTCGGCCGGCGGCTCCGCCGGCGGCGCTCCGAGCAGGCTCTCGAGCACCCACTTGCCGCGCGTCACCGGCGACGTGCGATTCGCATACGAGGTCAGCGTAAGGACGCTCGCCTGCCCCAGCAGACCGGCGCGCCGGTCGTCGGGAAGGTCCACCCGACGAAAATGGGTCCCGTGAATGCCGGGGATCCCGTAATGCTCCGCCAGACGGTCGTTCACGAAGGTGTAGTCGGCCGTCAGCAACTCCGACACGGGGCGGTCGTCGCGGAACTGCGCCTCCAGGAAGAGCTGGGTCTCGCGGCCCATCGCGACGCGCAGGTTCTCGTCGAACTCGGGGAACACCGTCGGGTCCGGCGATGCGTTCCGGAGCCGGCGCAACCCGAGCCACTGGCCGGCGAAGCTCTCCACCAGCAGCCTTCGCGCGCGCGGCTGGGCCAGCATCCGGCGCACCTGCCGCTCGAGCACCGCGGGCTCGGTCAACCTCCCCTGCGCCGCCACGTCGAGCAGCTCGTCGTCGGGGACGCTGCCCCACAGGAAGAACGACAGTCGCGAGGCGAGCTCGAGATCGCCCACCGGATAGGCAATCCCCGGCTCGGCGTCCACCGGGGCGCGCTCCGTGCGGAACACGAACTCCGGATCGGTCAGCAGGAACTCCAGCCCAGCCTGAATCCCGGTCTCGAAGCCGCCGTCCTGCCGCCCCGCCTCGTAGAAGCTCATGAGCGCCGTCACGTCCCTGGGCGTCACCGGGCGGCGGTACGCGCGCCGGGCCAGGTTGCTCAGAATCTGCTCCGCGCACGCCGCTTCCTCGCCGGCGTGCTCCGGCCGACAGACCAGGATCTGCCGCCGGCTCGGCGTTTCCGTCGGCGTCTCGCCGACCAGCGGTCCCGTAACCGTCAACCTCGCCACGGCCGGGTTCCCGTCCTGCCGATCGTCGGTGCTGTAGCCGAAGGTCGCCGGGCTCGGACGCGGCTGCAACACTCCTTCGTCCAGAGCCGGCCGCCGGAGGAATGCCAGGCCCACCAGCCGCATGCCGGCCTGCACCGGCATCCGGAACTGCAGCCCCTCGTCCGCGGTGACCGAGTAGTTGCCCCACTCGGGGAACCCGCCGCTCCCGGAGCCGCAGTAGCTCGTCGCGCACCGCGGGCCCTCGAACGCTCCGCCGACCATGAACGTGTGGACCCGGGCCTTGTCCAGCCGCAGGTCGAGCTGGTGCGGCACGTTCCCGAGGCCGCGGATGTAGTTGTAGAAGTTGCGCCGCAGATCGACCTTGAAGAGGTACTCGCCGTCGAGCGGGAAGTAGTGACGCGCGGCCAGACCGCCCCGCGACCCGAACGGAAGGTCCTCGCTCGTGCGGTCGTCCTGCACCTCCAGCTCCGGCACCTGGTAGGACTGCGACCGGGAGGCCAGGAGCGGGTCGCCCAGCGCGAGCTGACTGATCCGCCGCGCCGCCGTCAGGTAGCGCTCCATCAGCGTGGTCGAGACCGACAGGACCTCCGCGTTGTTGTCGAAGCCCTCGGCGTCCGCGTCGTCCGGAGGCAGGAGGGCCTCGACGTCCACGTCGAGTCCCAGCAGATCACGCACCGCGTTGCGGTACTCGACGCGGTTGAGGCGATGCACCGTCATCGGCCGGCCGCGCGACGGACGGGCGTCGGCCGCGCGGTCGAGCTCCGTCTCGAGCCAGTCGACCCAGGCGACGCGGGCCGCGTCATCGGGCCGCCGCGCCGCCGGCGGCGGCATCATGCCGCTCCGCACCTTGCGGAGCACGTCCTCCCAGAGCTCCGCGTGGGCGCCGACGTCCTCGAGGTCGAGGCCCTGCAGGGAGATCGGCACCGTGCCGCGCTCGTACCCGCGGTCGTGGTGGCAGGCAACGCAGTACCGTGCGACGAAGTCTCCCGGCGGGGCGGCACCGGGTGCCGACTGGGCATGGCTCGCGTGCGGGGTCAGGCACAACGCCGCCGCGAGCACCGCTCCGCCCGCCACCTTGAACGGCAACGACATGGTCACCACCCTCCCATCCTGACGAGCGCGCCTCCCGGCGCGGGGGAAGAAGCCGGGGAACGGCCGCATCCGGTCGTGCCGCAAGCCGATGATCGTCGGGGTTTCCGTGGGTGCAGCGCGCGAGACTCCGCGCACCGCTCGGGGGAGGCCGGACTACCGGCCTGGTGCCCGTAGCGCGGAGCGGAGAGCGCCGTCCGACCCTTCTCGGGCATGATTGCCCCAGCCTGCAGCCGGGACCGTGACGCCCGACCATACCACAACCGGCAAGCGCTGGTATGCGGGCGAACCGGGCGGCTGGACCTGGTGCCGCCCCCCGTCGCCGGCGGCGTCGAGTTGCCGCAGCCGATACGACATCCTACTCAAGAGAATCTTACTTGTGAGCACCTTACTCGTCATCCGGCCATGGTGGTATCGTTGGCCGGATGGAACGATTCGTCAACCGCGCACGGGAGCTGGCCCTCCTACGTGAGGTCGCCGCCTCGGATCGCCGGGAACTCCTGGTCCTCTACGGGCGGCGCCGCCTTGGCAAGACGGCACTTTTGCGGCGATTCGGCATCGATCACCCGCTGGCGTTCTTCTCCTGCCCGTTGAGCACGGCGGCGGAGGCGCTGCGCCTGTTCACGCACGAGCTCGCACGGACGTTCGACGATGCCACGCTGTCGCGGAGCCGGTTCTCGGGTTGGAGCGAAGCGATCGCCTACGCCGTGGATGCGTGCAGCCGGGAGCGCCGGCCTCTCGTGCTGGACGAACTGCCGTATCTGCGGAGGAGCGTGCCCGGCATCGATTCGCTGCTGCAACACGCCTGGGACGGGCATGACGGCCGGCTCAAGCTCGTGCTCACCGGATCTGTCAGCGGTCACGTAGAAGTGAAGGAATCTCGACACCGGACGTGTTCCGGTTCGTCGTGTGGGTTTCGTCCGGGTACTTGAGTACCAACAACAAC
>Ga0209544_1003778_pt1 | contig 11357 bp, 9 predicted proteins | sample MesohylPK_FD_187297 | JGI IMG/M metagenome (GOLD analysis project Ga0209544, IMG submission 187297) | Host-associated microbial community of the marine sponge Aplysina aerophoba from Gulf of Piran - sponge mesohyl, lysed by proteinase K... | ecosystem: Host-associated > Porifera > Sponge >...
CGGCAAGGCGCGATGACGAGCAGTGGCGGGCACCACGCGAGGAAGAGCAACGCAGCCGACGGCGAAAAGGACCCGCGGATTCGTCAAGCTATTTGTGACGCAGGACGCTAGGTTCGGCGGAAGCAGCGCGCGTGTTCAGCTCTCGAAGTCCGGGTATCCCACCGCGGCGGCTTTTTCCTTGTAGTCCTTGACCAGCTCTTCCCGGTCCACCTCGTGGCGCCAGATGGCTTCGGTGAAGCTCCACAGCAGGAACGGGTGCGCGCCCATGGCATACAGGCTGCCGTAGTCGCGCCGCTCCAGGGCGCGCCGTTCCTCGGCCGTGAACTTCAGGCGTTCGCCCTTCTCCCACCGGGCGACGAAGCCCGGCGGGTTCTCCACGTAGGCTTCTTCCGCGGCCTCGTTCATGTTGACCACGTGCATGAACTTGTTCACCAGGTACTTGCTCACAGGCCCGCTCCCTCTTCCTTTTGCTCCCAGGCAAAGAACGGCACCGCCGGGAACCCCGCGTCCAGTCCCTCGGCGTGCGTCGGGGCCGCCCCACTGGCCACGCCCATGGCCATGAGGAAGTTCAGGAAACCCATGGTCATGTTGCCCGAGGGGACCATCTGCTCCAGGTTGCAGTCGCGCGCGGCCGCGTCGATGTCGCCGGTGGTGATCCAGCCCACGGCGCGGGAGTCGAAGTCCGCGTCCATCAGGCGCCGCTCGAACTGTTTGGGGCCGCCGACCTCCAGCGACAGGTGGCCGCTCACCAAAACGCCGATGCGCTTGCCGTCGGGCATGCTGTCGATGACCGAGCGGATGGCCTGCCCCACCTCGTAGAAACGCCGGGCGGTGGGCAGCGGCGGAGCGATGCAGTTGGTCAGGATGGGGACGATGGGGATGTCCATTTCCGGCCTGACGAACATCATCGGGACCACGATGGAGTGGTCCACCGTCAACTCGCTGGAATAGGCGAAGTCCACGCCGCGCTCGTAGGCGCCCTCCAGGAGCCGGTTGCACAACTCCAGGTCGCCGGCCAGGTCGCACTCCGGCAGGCCGAATTCCCGCACCTCGTCGTAGAAAGTGCCGTGGAAGCGGTCCATCTTGCCGATCATGAAGGCCGGCATGTTGTCCATGAAGAACTGGTGCAGGTGGTCGTTGCCGATGGTGATGAGCACGTCCGGCTTGTGTTGCGCCAGCTTCGCGCGCATCATCGCGATCCGCTCCTGAACCTTGGCCGCCCCCGGCGGCTGCTGCGCCTGCTTGAACAGCCGCGGCATGAAGGGGTTGTGCGTGATGCCGAGCATGGTGACGAGTTGCGCCATGGAGTCCCGTCCTCTCGTTTGGGGAACGCTGAAGAAACCGTAGATACAGCAAACTAACAGCCTGTTCCGCATGTGGCAATTTGTCCCGGTGCCCGCGCCGGAGGGCACCAGCGCCCCGAATCGTCATTCCCGCTTCCCAGGCTGTGTAAAACCGTCGCCGGGACAAGAATTGGCGCCAACCCCCCGAATCGTCATTCCCGCGCAAGCTTGCCCTCGACCCCGATCGGGGGCGGGAATCCAGGGGCGGGGAGGGGTATCACCCCAGGGTGGGGTCCAGCACGATCTTGCCGACGATCCCGCCGCGTTCCAGCAACTCGTGCGCTTCCTTCACGCGCTCCAGCGGCATGGTGCGGTCGATGATGGCGCGGACCGCCCCTTGGCCGGCCAGCGCAAGGGCCAGTTCCACGTCCTTGCGGGTGGCGCCGGGCTGTCCGATGATGCGGATGCGCTTGAGGTAGAGCCGCTTGACGTCGAGCGGCACGGTGCCGCCGCCGTGGGCGCCCGCGGTCACCAGACGGCCGGCGAAGGCGAGGCTGTTGAAGGCCCCGGGCCAGAGCGTCGGGTCGGCGATGTTCTCGAACAGCACGTCGACGCCATGGCCGCCGGTGATGCGGAGAACCTCCTGCTCCAGGTCCTGCTCCCGGTAATTGACGGCGAACCCGGCGCCGTAGCCCATGGCCGCCTCGGCCCTGGAATCGGCGCCGGCGGCCGCGATGACACGGGCGCCCTGGTGCCGGGCGATCTGCACGCCGCAACTGCCCAGAGCCCCCGCGGCTCCCATGATCAGAACCCATTCGTCCTGTTCGAGCATCGCGTGGTTGAGCAGCAGGTTGATGGCCGTGGGAAAGTGGCGCGTGACCACCGAGGCTTCACCGAAAGACAGGTTGTCCGGAATGGGGAAGACGTTCTCCGCCGGCACGGTCACGTACTCCGCGTACCCGCCCCAGCGGTCGAGCCCCAGGTGCTTGCTTCGGGGGCACGAGTCTTCCCGGCCCATGAGACAGAAGCGGCACTCGCCGCAGCGGATGGAAGCCACCACCGCGACCCGCTCGCCGGCGCACGGGGACGCCACCCCGTCGCCGGCGGCCACCACCACACCCGCGGGGTCGGTGCCCAGCACCACCGGAAACCGCAGGTCGGTGCGGTACAGGCCCTGCCGCACCGCGATGTCCAGCGTCTGATTGACCGAAACCGAGTGGACCTTGATCAGCACCTCTCCGGCCTCGGGGGAGGGGACGGGAAGCTGCTCCATCCGCATCACGTCGACGTCGCCGAACTCCCTCACGACGACGGCTTTCATGGTGGGCTGCATGTGTGGGGGTCCCCTCGAACGTCTTGTCCCCGCACCGGGGGTGTACTATTCTCGCGCCCGGATCGAGCGTCCGTGAAAGTCTACACCAGACCGACGCGGTCACCAAACTTTAACCTTCTCGGCCTACCGAACGTCATCTTGGGGGAGTACGACCGAGACACCGGAGAACGTGCATGGGATCCGGGCGCATCGAGTTCAGGAACGTCCACCGGCGTTACGGTGCCGCCACCGCGCTCAACGGGGTTTCGCTGACCATTGCCGAGGGCACCCTCGCGACGCTCCTTGGGCCGTCCGGTTGCGGCAAGTCCACCACGCTCCGCATCATCGCCGGACTCGAGCGGCAGACGTCCGGCGAGGTGCTCATCGACGGACGCGAGGTGACAGGCCTGGCCGCGGCGGAACGGAATATTGCCATGGTGTTTCAGTCCTACGCGCTTTATCCGCACATGACCGTTCGCCAGAACATCACGCTTCCGCTCGCGATGCGGAACATGAGCTTCTGGCAGCGCCTGCCGGTGCTGGACCGTGTGCTGGCTTCCTCCCGGCGCCTTGCGGCCGCCCACCGGGACAAGGTGCGTGAAGTCGCGGCCCTGCTGGATATCCAGACTCTGCTCGAGCGCAAGCCCGGCCAACTCTCCGGCGGCCAGCAACAGCGCGCCGCGGTGGCCCGGGCGCTGGTGCGCGATCCCGTCGCATTCCTGCTGGACGAGCCTCTTTCCAATCTCGACGTCAAGTTGCGTCTCCAGATGCGCGGCGAGTTGGTGGACCTCCACAAGCGCACCGGCCGTACGTTCGTGTACGTCACCCACGACCAGGCCGAGGCCATGAGCATGTCCGATCAGATTGCCGTGATGCTGGACGGACGCATCGTCCAGTCGGGAACGCCGCGGGAGATCTACGAGCGTCCGGCGACCCGGGACATCGCGGCCTTCGTCGGCGACCATCCCTTGAATCTGGTGGAGGTCGCGACGCGTTCCGAAGAGCTGCCGCCGCCGTTCGCATCCTTCGCCCTCGACGCTCGCCCGGAGAGCGAAAGGATACTCATCGGGCTGCGTCCGGAGGCGCTGTTCCCGTCCGCGGACGGCCTCATCGCCGGGAAGGTGGTACGGCTGGAGTACCTCGGTTCGAGCGCGGTCGCGACCGTGGCCGTCTCCGGCGGCGAAACCATGCGCGCCATTCTTCCGGCCCACTCGTTGTGGCGCCAGCCGGGTGAAGAGACCCGTCTTGCCTTCAACCCGGATCAGGCGCACCTTTTCGACGCGTCGACGGGGGCGCGGCTGGCGATCCGCCTCGTGCCGCGGTTGCCCCAGGAACGGCCCGAGGCGGCACCGGCATGATGACACGCCGCCTTCCCAACGCGCTGCGCGAAGCGCTTGCCAACGCGTGGCTGGTGGGCCCCGCCACCGTGGCGATGCTCGTGCTGATCTTCGGACCCGTGTTCGCCGTGGCCGTGCTGTCTTTCACCGACTACCAGCTCGGTGCCCAGAGCTTCGCCTGGATCGGACTCGAGAACTACAGCGTCCTTTTTACCGACCCCATCGGCCGGCGCGCCGTGGTCAACACGCTGATCTACGTGGCCATCGTCATGCCGGCGTCGATGCTCCTCGCCTTGCTGGTGGCCCTTGGCGTCCACCGGGTGGCGAGCTGGAATGCGACCCTCGCGGGAGTCCTGCGCACGGCCTACTTCATGCCGGTGGCCGGGACGCTCGTGGCCATGGCGACGGTGTGGCAGATGCTGATGCACCCGAACGTCGGCCTCCTGAATCAGCTCTTGGGGCTGATGGGATGGCCCGGCCAGGAGTGGCTCTCGGACCGCGGCATCGTCCTCTATTCGCTGGCGGTGATCGGCATCTGGGAAACGGTGGGCTACAACATGGTCCTCTTCCTCGCCGGTCTGGCCGCGATCCCCGAACACTTGTACGCGGCCGCGGAGATCGACGGCGTGCGCCCGGGCTGGGATCGGTTCTGGACCATCACGTGGCCTCTCCTCGGCCCCACCACGCTCTTCGTCATCGTGGTCACGGCGGCGCGTGCGTTCCGCGTCTTCGAGACGGTCGCCACGCTGACGCGCGGCGGGCCGGGCTTCGCCAGCGATACACTGGTCTACGCCATGTACCGGGAGGGTTTCGTCTACTTCAAGGCCGGATACGCGAGTGCCGTGACCATGGTCTTCTTCGCCTTCGTGCTGACGCTGACACTCGTGCAGTTCGGCTTGCTGGAAAGGCGGGTGCACTACCGATGAGAGCGCGCTTCTCGTTGGGGCAGGCGATCATGTTGGCGTTCCTCGCCGTCGGGGCGGCGCTCGTATTGCTGCCGTTCGTGTGGATGCTCTCGCTCTCCATCAAGCCCCCGGCGGAGATCTTCGCCCCCGGCATCGATCTCGTCCCCAGCCGCATCGAGTGGCGCAATTACCTGAAGGCGTTCGCCGAGGTCCCGCTGTTCCGGTTTCTGTTCAACGGCGTGGTGGTGTGCGCCGGCATCCTGTTCTTTCAGATTCTCATCGCCGTGCCCTGCGCCTACGCCCTGGCCCATCGGCGGTTCAGCCTTCGCTGGTTGCTCTTCGGCTTGGTGCTGGCTGGTCTGTTGGTGCCCTACCACGTGACGGCGATCCCGGTTTTCCTGGGTTTCGCACAACTCGATCTGCTGGATACGTACACGGCGCTGATCCTTCCGTTCGTCGCTTCGGTGTTCGGCATCTTTCTCTTCCGGCAGTTCTTCGCCACGGTTCCCGCCAGCATCATCGACGCGGCGCGCATCGACGGATTGAGCGAGACGGCCATCGTGTGGCGCATCGCGTTCCCCAACGCTTGGCCGGCGGTGAGCGCCTTCGCCATTTTCTCCGTGGTCGCCCATTGGAACGACCTCTTCTGGCCGCTGATCGCGATCAGCGACCCGAACCTCGCGACACCGCCGCGAGGCATCCTGTTTTTTCGCGACGAGGAGGCGGGCTCGGACTTCGGCCCGCTGATGGCGGCGGCGACGGTGGTCACCGCGCCCCTGGTGATCGCGTTTCTGGTCGCCCAGCGGAAGTTCGTCCAAGGCATTACCATGAGCGGACTCAAGGGATGACGCGCATTCGCGTCGCACGAGCAACAGAGGCGCCGTCCGGACCCGGACGGCATGGAACAGGAAAGGAGTTTCCGATGAGAAGGATCGTTTTCGCAATGATGCTGGCGTGCTTCCTGGCCACAGGTTCGGCCACGGCCGCGGACGTGACGCTGACCCTGCACTATGCCCACCCGAATCTGTGGGCGAAGGTGCAGGAGAAGGTCGCCGATGCGTTCATGAAGGCGAACCCGGACGTGAAGCTCGAGATCCAGGCGCCCGCGGAGAACTATGCGGCGGGCGTTCAGCGCCTGCTCCGGGAATCGGTGGCCAAAAAGCTGCCCGACGTGGCGTTCCTCGGCTTGAATCGCTGGCGCATCCTGCAGGCGCGCGGTTTGGCGGTGGAGCTGGACCCCTTCATCGGCGACGCCGCCAAGTTCGAGGCAGCGGGTTACACCCCGGCCTTGCGTTCTCTCGGCCAGTACCAAGGCAAGCAGTACGCCATCGCGGCCTCCGCTTCGACGCTGGTGATCTACGTCAACCCGGAACTGGTCTCCAAGGCCGGGGGCTCCGTGGACGACTTCCCGCGCGATTTCGACGGCTTGATCGCTCTGGCCGCCAAGATCAGCGCACTCGGCGACAACATCGACGGCGTGTGGGTGTCGGCGCATGACTGGCGTTTCCAGAGCATGCTGGGATCCTATGGTGGCCGGCCCATGAACGAGGATGAGAGCGACATCACCTTCGACAGCGAGGCGGGGATCATGGCCGGAAAGCTCTACTCGCGTTTCGGCAAGGAAGCCGGCATGAAGACCTACGGCGGCAAGGCCGCGCGTCAGGCCTTTGCGGCGGGCACTCTCGGGATCTACATCGACAGCTCGTCCTACCTGACGCGGGTCGTCGCCGGGGCCGGGGAGCGATTCCAGGTGAGTTTGCTCCCGCTCGTCGTGGCCGCGAAGGACAAATCCACCGTGTATTTCCCCACGGGAGGCTCCGCCATCGTCATGCTGACACGGGATCCCAAGAAGCAGGCGGCCGCGTGGAGATACATCCAGTTCGCCACCGGGCCGGAAGGCGCCAAGATTGTGGTGGAGAACACCGGATACGCGCCCACCAACGAGATCGTGCTCAAGGATAAGAGCTATCTCGGTGATTTCTACGCGCGTAACGAGAACTCGCGGCGGGCCCACGCCCAGGTGGCGGCCTATTCGGGTCCCTGGTACGCGTATCCCGGCGCCGAGGGGGTGGCGGTCACCGACCTGATCGGCGCCGCGCTCGTCGACGTCATCGAAGGCGCGGATGCCGAGGCAACGGTCAAGAAACTCGCCGCGGACGTACGCTCCAAGCTCAAGATGAAGAAGTAGCGCGGGCGGTCGGCCTGACGGAACGGGGTCCAGCGCAATGGACCCCGTTCCCCGGGCAGACCCGGACCCCACGGAACCCTCTGCCCGGGTCGGAACGTGATGCTTCGTGGTGTCTCCGGCACCTGCCGCTTGTCGGGTTGACCGGAAGATTCACGCCGTAGTATCCCCGCACTTCATGAGCACGCGAAGCGGAACCATAGAGAACATTCTGGCGGCGTTGGGATCGGCCGAACTGTTGCTGAAGATGGACTGGGAGGGCTGGCTGGCCATGCCCGCCCCCTATCCCGAGATCGGGTTCACGAGCCGCGAGGTGACGGCGCGCTACGAGCGCAACGGCTACGAGTGGGACATCCACGGCACGCTTTACACGCCGGAGCGGGAGGCGGACCCCGGCCGGGCCGTCGTCGTCTTTCACGGGGGCGCGGGCAGCGAACGCATCATGGACACGACCCCGGACGGCCGCCCGGGACTGGCGCGGGTGCTGGCGTCCCAGGGGTTCGTAACCCTGGCCATGACCTATCCGGGGCACTACCCGCCGGGCGGGGTGTGGACCGAACCCGTGCCCGAGCGCATGCCGATCTACCTGCTCGACCGGGAGCTCCCCGTGAAGGAGATCCTGGACCGGAACCTCAAGTGCACGTTCAACACCATCCTGCAGGGCGCCGGGCAGCTCACCGACACGCACCTGCCGGGACGCGACGTGCTCGCCTTCGGTCATTCCACCGGCGGTCCCATGGCCGCGCACCTGCACCGCTTCGTGCGCAGCGCCCGCGTCACCGGCCTGCTGGGCTTCGGTTCCGGCGGTCCGGACGGCTGGCGCAAGGAATGGCGCGAGCGCACCGGCGCCGAGGAGTACAATGAGGTCCCGGTGGAGCAGATCTCGCGGCGCTCGCCCGAGAGCTTTCGCGCCGCGCGCTACGAAGACCCGGAGGATCTCACGCCCTGGGGCGGCCCCGAGGAGTACATGGCCTGGGCCAACCCTGCGCGTTCCCAGATGAAGACCAGCCTGTGCGACAACCAGCACAATGCGGCCATGGGGATACTCGACCGCTACGTGGAGCTGACGGGCCTGCCGCGGGAGGAGTACTACGATCACCTCCAGGACCCCGACCCGGCGTGGCTCAAGGACACCGGCGTGCTGCTGGTGGTGGGCGAGAACGACCGGGGCCACTGGATCCGCGGAGACCGCCTGGAAGACAAGCGCGAGATGTTCATGGGCGCACGGTACGCCGCGGCCGCCCGCGGTTGTCACGTGGTCCTCATCCCACGCTACGGCCACGTGGGCTACGCGGAGCTTCACAACGAGAAGATCGCCCACCTGTGGCTGTGGGCTGCCAGGGAGGGGTTCTTCGACGGGTAAGGGCGTCCGTTCTCCGCGGCCCCGGCGCACCCGGAAGCCTTACCCCGTGAGCTTGCGGTGCAGCCACTCCACCAGCACGTTGAGCGCCGGCTCGTTGGACTTGCCCGGCACCCGGCCCATGTGTCCCCCGTCGGGAATGATGAACACATCCTTGGGGTCGCCGTGCTCCAGCAGCATGTAGAAGTCGTCGATGGGATGCTGGTCGTCGAGCTTGCCGTTGATGAGCAGCAGCGGCGCGCACGGCTGGTCGATGAGACCCTGCGTGACCAGGGAGAGCGTCGGCGCCCGTCGCAGGATCTCGTCGAGATCGCGGGTGCGGAAGATGTACCCGCGCGCGTCCAGCAGACTGGCCGGTCCCATGAGATACTGCTCCGCCCGTGTGGTCAGGGCCGGCCGCAGCCACTCTTCCTGGAAGGTCAGGTGCACGCCGCCGCCCCAGTCCACCGCGCCCTTCAACCGTTTCGCTTCCACGTGGGCGACCTTGGCCGCCCAGTACCCGCCGAAGCTCCCGCCCATGGCGCCGAGGCGTGACCCGTCCACGTCCGGCCGTGTTTCCAGGTAGTCCAGAGCGGCGGAGAAGGTGCGTTCCGCCTTGAGGTCGGACGCGAGCAGGGGGCTTTCCCCCACGCCCGGCATGTCGATCGTCATGGTGGCGAGCCCCAGCCGGTGGAACGCCTCGCTGGGCCGGCGCCTGTCCTCCTTCCAGCCGTCGACCCCGCCCCAGTGGAGCACCACCGGCGGCCGGTCGGCGCCGCGGGGTATCTGCAGGTAGCAGACGAGCGACTTCCCTTCGAAGGGGATCTCCACCCGTTCCAACGGCGGGTCCATGTGCGGCGCGGCCTTCAGGAAGTTCCGCAACGACGCCTCGTAGCACGCTTGCTTGCCGGGAGTCGAGGCCACCGGATAGCGGCCGATGCGATAGTAGTCGTACGCGAGATAGTAGGATTCGCCGCATGGTGCACCGTTCTTCTCCTGTTCCTCGCCCAGCGCCTCGTAGCGCGCGCCCATGCGCCCCCACGCCTCCGCCCAGTGGTCGTCCTCGGTGGATTCGAGCCATCCCACCACTTCCGCGGCGTCCTCCGGCTTGACCCATTCGAAAGGGTTGGCGCCGCCGGCGCGGCGCAGGATCTCCGGCTTCAACTCTTCGAGAGAACGCATTTTCGATTCCATGATGGCCTCCGTTGGAATGACTCAACCAGTCGGATCAGGTTCACACGTCTATGAGAAACGCCCGTGTCGGTCAACGGCACGGCCGTCCCGAGCGGCCCGGGAGAGCATGCGGAAACGGTGTTGAAAGGGCCCCTTTCGGCACCAAACGTTTCCCGTGTGACACTTATCGAGTCCATGTGGTATATATAGTGGTCAGAAGGGGTAGTTTGCCTTATATATAGGGGTGAATCGATCCCCCGCGCCCGGAATCCGTGCATGCACCTTTGGAACCCTATGGAAGGCAATAGACGAGCCAACCCTTCATCAACGCTCCTGGGTTCCGCCCACCCTTCAACGTGTCACGGCGGCGCACGGCGCCCCGTTTGTTCGCGAATCACGACAAATCACTCCATCCCGTTCGTCGATCTGAAACCCTGGCAGGGCCGAGCCTTGCGCCTTCTGCGTCTCGGCCTCCTCGCAACGGCGCTGTGGGTCTTTGCTTGCGCCACCGCTACGTCACAGGTGCAAGCCCAGACGTGGGATGGGACCGTCGAGGTGTCGACCAGTACGTTGAAGTTCGAGAAGGGCAAAACCGTTACCTACTCCCTGAGGTTGACCGAGCAACCGACCGCTGACGGATGGTGGGTCCGGATATTCGTCAATGGTGCGGTCCGCGCCGGCGGCGAATACGACGCGGACGGCGACGGAGACATCGACATCAGTTGGATACCGTCGATCGGCTGGGAGTTCACGCAGCAAAACTGGGACCAATGGAAGAAGGTCTCGGTTTACGTGGATGAAGTACCGGATACGCCTGTCAGGATCACCCACGAAGTGTGGGACCACAACGCGGAATGCCCCATACACAACGTGGGGGTGGTGACGGGCAACTCCGGAGCGGGAACGGGCAGGACCGACAACACGGACAACACTGACACGACGGACAACACGGATAACACGGATAACACGGACAACACCGACAACACCGACAACACCGACAACACCGATCAAGATACATTGCCGGAGGTATCGGTCGATGATGGACGTGTAGACGAGGGCGGAACGGTGGAATTGGCGGTGACGCTGAGCAAGGCGAGCGACGATGTCGTGACCGTGTCGTATCGGACGGTGGACGGTACGGCGAATGCGGCGTCGGACTATACGGCGACGTCCGAGACGCTGACCTTCGAGGCAGGGACGACGCAGCGGATAATCGAGGTGCAGACCACCCAGGACGAGGTGGTGGAGTCGGACGAAGAGTTCACGGTGGAGTTGAGTGGGCCGAATGGGGCGACGCTGGGCGACGCCACGGGGACGGCGACGATCATCGACGACGACACGGAGACGCCTCCGGTCGAGACCGTGTTGCCGGAGGTATCGATCGAGGACGCGAGGGCGGATGAGGGTGACGTGGTGGAGTTGGCGGTGACGCTGAGCAAGGCGAGCGAGCAGGCGGTGACGGTATCGTATGCGACGGTGGACGGGACGGCGACGGCCGGCCTGGACTACACGGCGGCATCGGCGACGCTGACGTTCGAGGCGGGGACGAGGCGGAAGGTGATCCGTGTTGCGACGACGGAAGACGAGCTGGCGGAGTCGGACGAAGCGTTCACGGTGGAGTTGAGCGGCCCGAGCGGGGCCACGGTGGGGAACGGGACGGGGACGGCAACGATCATCGACGATGACACGGAGACGACGCCCGGAGAAACTGTCTTGCCGGAGGTCTCGGTCGGTGATGGAAGTGTGGACGAGGGCGGAATGGTGGAGTTGGCGGTGACGCTGAGCAAGGCGAGCGATGAAGTCGTGACGGTGTCGTATCGGAC
>Ga0209544_1003781_pt1 | contig 11351 bp, 13 predicted proteins | sample MesohylPK_FD_187297 | JGI IMG/M metagenome (GOLD analysis project Ga0209544, IMG submission 187297) | Host-associated microbial community of the marine sponge Aplysina aerophoba from Gulf of Piran - sponge mesohyl, lysed by proteinase K... | ecosystem: Host-associated > Porifera > Sponge >...
ATGGATTGGAGCGGCGAAGTTCAGCAGAGCGTCCAGGCCGGCGGCTATGTCGCCGTCATCCGTTCGGCCGCCGTGTTCGACACCGAGGACGAGGCGCGGGCGGCGTTGGATACGGCGCTCGGGAAGATCGTCTCGCCGAAGCCCGGCGGTACCGCTCCCGCTGGAGCAGCGAACCGGACCGGCACTGTCAAGTGGTACAACCCCACCAAGGGCTTCGGCTTCATCGTTCCCGACGATGGTGGAGGCGACGTGTTCATCCATGCCTCCGTCGTTCAGGCGGCCGGGCTTGTGCAGCTGATCGGGGGCCAGGCGGTGAACTTCGTGGCAACGCAAGGCCCCAGGGGAATGGCCGCCAGCGTCGTCTCGGCGTAGCCGTGCCCGACATCCCGGTGCGTGCGAACCGGGACCCGCCGGCCGGCCGAAGCTAGTTCGCCGGTGACGTTCCTACACTCCGGGCCCGCTGCGTTCCGCCAGCATCAGAGGGTTGAACATTGCCGGCCGAGGGCTACGCGTAGATCAGCATGCGGGCGCCGCCGACCGGTGGCACGATGCTCACGCATAGCTTGTCTCGTTTCACCGTCAGGCCCGCCGCCTCCGCGATGTCAATTCGAATGAAGGCGACACGGTCAGCATTCGCCGGCGCGATTCGGTCCATGCTCGCCCCGGAACGAATTCCGGCATCCCCATTGAAGGAACGGGTATTCTCCCTGGGCCGGCGGAACCGGAGAAACGACGATGGGCACCGATCTGCTGATTCTGCTCGCCGCCGCGGCGGCCTGGACCTGTGTGGCGTTTTATCTCGGCCTCTGGGTCGAGCGTCGCCGCCACCGCGAAGCGGGCCTCAGCGAGCCGCCGACCACGCGGCAACTCCTGTTTCTCGGCCACCTGGCCGACGAGGTCGATGTGACCGTGCCAGCCGTGCGGACCCGCGCGGAGGCGGCGACGGCGATCGACGACCTCCTGGAGGAGAGGCGCCTGCGGGAGGCGCAAGAGTGAGGGCCGCTCCGAAGGCGGCGGCTCTCGCCATCGCGCTGACCCCGAGCGCGACCGCGGCCCGTGCGGGGGATTACCGCATCGAGATAAAGGATCAGGTGATCGAACCGTGCTTCCTGCAACTCGCGCGACAGGGGCCGGCGATGGGTCGATCCCCGGAGGCGATGGCGCGGGCCATGATGCTGCACCGCGCCGACGGGCTGGTGGAGGTGGTCGAGGCCATCGACCGGCAGCTGGCGGGCGATCCGCCGAGCGGCGGCGGTTGCGCTGACCCACAGGGGCGGTGCCTCGGAGCGGGACGCGCCGATCTCCGCGCTCGCGACCGCGCCATCGGTCGGTCGTCGAGGCGCCGGGCGCGATCGGCGACGACGAGGCAATCGTGGCTCTCGCGGTCGCGCGGACCATCGTCCCACCGTGCTTCGCGGCTGGTTTCGGGCTCGTCTCTTCCGCTGCCGGGAGTCCGCCCTGCCCACCCTGCGGCTCCATCGGCGACAGCATCGCCCGCCACGGCGTGACAGCCCCGATAAACCGTCGGACGCTGCCTGTTGCAGTCGCACCGACGCCCCGCTCCGCCGGGGCGGGGCACGACGCCGCGGCCGGCCCCGGTCAGCGCATTGAGGGGCGGATGCCATCGTTGAAGTGACGTCCCATGGCCCGGGCGGCACTCCCGGCTGGCTCCTGCGCGCGATAGCCGGACTACTCGTGCTTGAAGCGATGCATCGCATCCGCTGCGGCCCGATCCCGCCATCGTTGGGGTTCATCGACACGATCCGGACCCGGATCGGACAGGCCTTCTGGATGGAGCGTTGAGATGAGGAGAACCCACATGCCCGGCACCGAATTGAGACGCTCGCGCGCCTTGCGCGAGCCTCGCTCCGCAGGGCGCCCATTTCCCATCGGAGAGCCGACGCTCGGCATCGGGGAATGGGACGAAGGGCGGGTGCTCGAAATACGCACTTGGTGCCGCGCCGGCACGGGGACGGCCGACATCGTGGTCCAGATCCCGGCCGGCGATTTCGAGAGACTTGCCGCGACGATGGCGCGTGTCGACCCACCGGCCGCCAGGGCGGCGATGCTGGCGGCACTCGACGCCACCGCTTCCGGCCGATAGTCGGGCCATCCCTCGCCGGACCCGCGTGTCCGGCGGGGAAGCAGAGATCCAATTTCTCTCAGGGCTGCCACAGACCGGGGAGAAGAGCCGATATTCGAACACCGCTGGTGACCGGAGATGGCGCGCCGCCACATCCCCCGCAACCAGACGGTCGCGGTTCTTCGATCGAATACATCGTCGCGTCCCACACCGGCGCGTCCATCGACAACCCGACGAGCCAGCGGAACAACAGGTTGTAGTCCAGCTGCCCCATCGGCAGGCGCTCCGGGAGGATGGCGTGGAAGGCCTGCGGCAGAAGCGCCCGCAACAGCTTCTCCGGCGCGATCGACGGCTGCCCCGTCTTCGAATAGATCCGCGGGAAATCCGCCGACACGCCGCCAGAGCCTCGTCCACCGGAACCCGGATCGCCCGCAGCGGACGATCCGCCGGGACCCGCAACTCCAGGTTCACGTAGCTGAACCGACCCTCGCCCCGCGTCACGACCTCCGGCGCAACGAACCTCCAGATCGGAGAATCACGACACCACGAAATGGGGCCTGCGAGTTCTTCAGCAAGCCGTCACGCACCTTGCCCTGGCGGTCGGGGCTGATGCTGGGGGTTTCCTGGAGCTTGAGTTCGCGCAACGCGTCCTCGAACGCATCGCGCAGCTCCACGCCGCCTTCAGTCTTCATCCTGAAGTAGTTTGTCCCCAGCAGCGCCACGGCCTTGCTTGATGCCGCGCTGGACATTGCGAGAGCCGCAGTGCGGACAGGACGGCCCGTCCGGCCAGCGCTCCGCCGCGAACCACGCCGCGGCCGCTTCGTCGGTCGGAAACATCCGGAACAGCCGGTCCAGCGGCAGACCCTTGCGATGTGACTTCCCGGGCCCCTTGCTCATGGACCGCCTCCCGTCCTGTTACTCTATTGCAAATGACGGGATCACGACACGAAAGCCGGAATTGTTACTCTAGTCTATAAGCCCCCGAATATGCGGTCGTCTCCAGCTCCTTTGTATGTATTTGTCATAAAATAGAACAAGAGAATTATAAGTTTATCGTGTCTCCTTCGGCCGTCGACGGACGGGCGAGACGGAAATCGGACTTTCTCGCCCCGACTACCGGTCCGCGCCCCACATCATGTAGCCGAACGCCGCGCCGAAGCGGCCGAACATCCCGAGCCTCCCGATGTCGGCGCCGGCGACCAGCGGCACCTCCCGGGTCGTGATCCCGGGAGCGGCGATCACCAGACTGGCGATACGCGTTCCCTTCTCGATGGGCGCCGGAACCGGGCCTTCGTAGACCGCCTTCACCACGAGGCCGCCGCGCGACTCGCGCGGCAGGGTGATCGTGATGTCGGCCTCGGTGACCAGCGCGACGGTGTCCTGCTCGCCGAGCCACACATCCGCATGCTCGACCACGGCGCCGCCCGGGAACAGCGTGTAGTTCCTGAAGGACTCATAGGCCCAGTCGAGCAGGCGGCGCGCCTCCCGAGCGCGTTGCCTCGAGCCCGGAAGGCCGGTGAGCACCATCACGATGCGCCGGCCGTCGCGAACCGCCGAGGCCGCCAGGGAGTGGCCGGCGGCTTGCGTGTAGCCGGTCTTCAGACCGTCCGCCCCGGAATCACGGTACAGCAGGGGGTTGCGGTTGCGCTGCCTGATCCCGCTGAAGCGAAACGACTTCTCCGCGAAATAGGGGTAGTACTCGGGAAACTCCTCGATGATGCGCCGGCACAGCGTGGCGATGTCGCGCGGGCTCATCATGTGGCCGTCGGCCGGCCATCCCGTCGCATTGACGAAACGGCTGTCGGCGAGCCCGATCTCCCGCGCTTTGCGGTTCATCGCTTCGGCGAAGGCGGCTTCCGTGCCCGACAGGCCCTCCGCCACGACGATGGAGGCGTCGTTGCCCGACTGCACGACGATCCCGCGCAGCAGGTCCTCGACCCGGACCCGCTTGCCGACCTCGACGAAGGTCTTCGATCCGCCCATCCGCCAGGCCTTGCGGCTGACGAGGAACTCCTCGTCGAGCGACAGCCGGCCGGACTTGAGCCGCTCGAAGAGCATGTAGAGCGTCATCAGCTTGCTCAGCGACGCCGGCGCCGACGGCGTTGCGCCGTCCTTGTCGAGCAGCACCGCTCCGGTCTCGAGGTCGACGATGTAGGCCTGTCGTGCCGATGTCTCCATGCCGCGCGATGTCGCGGCCGCGAGGCACATCGCGGCGAGCGCCGCGACGACGGTCGAGGCCGGCCGGATCGCCCGTGCGGTCGCGCTCATCCCGGCCCTCCCGGCACCTGCCGCGGGTGCCCGCACCGGCAGCGCGGGCAACCGAACGCGCCGGGCATTTTCCGGAACCCGACCCCGCATCCGCCCTGGCCGAATCCCGGCATGCTAGAATCGGCGGCGCCAAATGAGCGCGAAGCCGCGCCGACGGCCGGGCGCATCGTCGTAGACCTCCGCCTTGAGCCGCGGGTCCGGCCAGTCGCCGATGTCGACGCCCAGGCTTCGCCGGACGGTATCGCCGCCGGATTGGCGCGTCAGCCCGGCATAGGGCCGCACCGTGCGGAACAGGGTTCCGCCCCAGAGGCCGTACCCGACCTCGCCCCGGACCGCGTCGGCGGAGGGAGGGCCATCGGCGGGCGACACGAGGCCGGTGTCGAGATCCAGCCCGAAGCCGCGACCGAAGATGTCGGGCGCGAAGCGGATACCGGCGCCGAGCCGCCACGATTCCCGCTCGCGATCGCCGAGATCGAACGAGGCCCCGGCTCTCCCCGTCACGCTGAGGCGCGGATGGAGAAGTCCCGCGAAGGACACCGAGCCCCGCGTCTCCAGCCGGGCGCCCTCGGGCCCGTCTCCCGTCAACTGCTTCCAGGCCATGGACAGAGAGGGTGCGCCGCGAACCGGCGCGCTCCATGCCAGACCCGCGCGATAGTCGCGGCCGCGCAGCGTGGGCAGCGCGGACGAAATCCGGTCGCCGCCCTCGACCTCGAAGGCAAACGACTCGAAACCGGCTTCAGCCTGAAGCTCTCCCGACAATACGCTGGCGACGGGTACCGAAGCGCCCAGGGCATAGGCGCGGAGCCGCACGTCGGAGCCGGACCAGGACGGGAAGCCCAGCTCGTCGCGGTGCCGGAGATCGCCGGCTCCGGCGCCCAGCGCCGTCCACAGCTTTGCGCCCGACGGCACGTGCCATGCGGCGAAGGGGTGGACGGAGAAGATCTCGGTATCGTGCTCCCCGGCCCGATAACCCGATCTGGAGAGGCCCGGCGCGGCCCGGTAGCGCAGATCGGTGCGGGTGAAGGCGGCGACCAGGCCCGCCTGCCAGGACCCGGCGCCGAAGTCGACGCCGCCGCTCACAGACCGGCTGGACCCGGTGTAGTCGAAACCCGCGCTCCGGCCGGCCAGCGAAGCGAAATCGACCGAGGGCGAGACCGCGACGCCGTTCCGCGTTCCGGGCGACCAGCCGCGCACGCGGTCCCGGACCGCGTCGTGGGCGACCTCGACGGCGCGGCGCGCGTGAACCGGCGCGAGCGCGGCGTGGACGGGGTTGGAGACGCTGCGCGGAGCGGAGCGCGGCGCCGGCGCGGTGGTGTCGGGACAGCGGTATTCATCATTCTGATCCCGGTACGCGTCGTCGCGGACGCGAAGCTGGATGTGAATGAAGTGATCGGGCTTGACAGGGGGGGTGGCCTCGGGGTCCGCGGGACAAGAAGCGGAAGGCCCGGGATTGTACTGGATATCCAGGCAGAGAACGTCGTCGGCATTCTTCGCGTCGAGTTTCTCCCACTCGACTTTGTCTTTGGAGCCGACCAGATAGCGGTACGTGTTGGGCGTGCCGACAATCGGATCCGCGGACGGGTGGGTGTAGGTGAGTCGGCGCGTCTCCCGGTCGAAGTGCAGGAAGTGGATCTCGGAGACGTCAACCCGTTCGGGAAAATCAATCAGTTTGTAAACGTCTCGGTCGGGTTCTCCGCCCTGCGCATGAGGCAATATCGCGACCGGTGCAAAAGCTCCAGGGGAGCGTAATACGCAGGGCCCTCCGGGCGCGACCGTGCGGGTTCTAAATCGCCAGCTTCCCCGCTCGAGCGGATCTACCTTGACCTCGACGGCCCGCGAGACCGAGGCCGCGGGCTGGGCGCTGTCCGTTACCGTGTAGGTACAGGAATCCTGGAACGTGGCATCCGGCGTGCCGGCGAACCTGCGGGTTGCGGGTGCGAATCCCATCCCGGACGGCAATGCACCGCCGGCGCAGGTGAACGAGTAGGTGTATGAGTCGGTGTTGGGCGCGACGCCCCCCGTGGCGGCCGGGAACGGAACTGAACGGTAGACGCCGATCATGAGCGCCGGAACGGTAACTGAAGGTAGGTCGAGGGCCGCCGGAGACCCGACGGCGAGACGCAGCCCCCAGGACACGGTCCGCGGCTCCAGGAGACCGCCGGAATCGCTGACCCGGTAGGCGCAGAAGAACGTCCGGCCCTGCTCGGACGCGGGGGCCGAGCCGGCGAGGACCCCCTGGTCGGCGAACAGCGTCACCCAGTCCGGACAGCCGTCGATGGCCGACTCGTAGGGCGCGACCCCGCCCGAGACGCGAAACGGCAGCCGGTGCTCGACGGCCTGCCCCGCGGGAAAGTCGAGCGTGAGCGCCTCGCCGGTTTCCGTGTCCTCGCGCTCCCCCGGCAGCTCGATGAAGAGATCGCCCTCGCCGCCGCAGGCGGCGAGCGCGAGTACGAGGCAAGCTGGAATGGCGGACCTGAAGCGTCTCATGGCTGCGAACCGCTGGAGGTGATGTCAGGCGGGGCGACGCCAGGGGTGAGGAGGGTTGTGTGCGCGCCAGTGACGCGGATCGGCCGAGCCGCGCCCTCTCCCGGTTTCGGGCCCGGAGGCGTCGCCGCCGCCTTCGCCGCCGCGGGCGGCGAATAGCCGCCGGTGCCAAGGGAAGGGAGGATTTCCGGTCGGTCCTTCGAACACGCTGTCGAAATCGAAGCTCGACATCGATCTTCCGGATGCCGTCTGCGGCTTCCTTCGCGACACGCCGGGCTGCTCGGAGACAGTCACCCCAAAGCATCGTCGGGTCATCCGAAATCCTTCTTTATACATTGCATTACACGATAGTATACTCATCTCAGTTTGACATCATAGATGAAGTCGATGTCGCCCACCGACTCAAGACCGAAAGAATTGCGGGGCGGAACCAACCGGCGGATCGCGGCCATCGTCGGGCGGCCTCGGCATCGTCCCAGAAGCACCAGCAGGCGTCGTTTCCGGGGCATTCGGCCTCGGCCCGATTGAAGCATGCACTCCCGACCAGAGCCAAGATGCGGTTCAGGCAATCTCCGGGGCATCCTCGTCCCGACCTCATTGAAGCGGCACGACCGGGCTCCGAAGCAACGGCCGCCGCCTGGAGCAAGCGTTCACACGCGTGAAGTCCCGCGCCGGTGGGACGGTTTCCCGATACCCGCTGGAGGCGGCCCTCGAACCTCTGCGGCGCGGGGCCCGCTCGGCTGTTGATCGGCGTGGAATATTGACCCCCGATATGGAGTGGGCCCCTGGGGTCGGACAGCTTCATGCGGCGGTTTTGACCGGGGTGCGGGACTGCTCCTCCTCGAAGCGGATTGGGCTGAGATATCCGAGTGCTGAGTGCAGGCGCCTGTCGTTGTAGCTGTCGATGAAGCGCGGCAGGTGCTCGGCAACGTCGTCTGCGCTCTCGAAAGCCATGGGATAGACGCCTTCGACCTTCAGCGTCTTCATGAAGCTCTCCATCATCGCGTTGTCGTAGGGATTGCCGCGGCGTCCCATCGAGCCCACCAGGCCGTGTTCGTTGGGCAACGCCCGGCAGGCCTGGGCGGCGTATTGCGAGCCTCTATCCGAGTGATGGATGCAGCCGGGCAACGGGTTGCGGTCCTCGATCGCCGTCGCCAGCGCTGCAAGGGTCAGCCTGGCATCGATACGCCGGCCCAGCGCGTAGCCCACGATGCGCCGCGACCACGCGTCCATGATCGCCGCCAGGCAGACAAAGCCGCCAAGGATCGCGATGTAGGTCAGGTCGGCGACCCAGAGCTGGTTCGGGCCGTCGACCTCGCGGTCCCTGGAGCGATCGGGGAAGACGGGCTCGTCGTGGTCGCTGTCCGCAGTGGCGACAAAGCGGCGTCTGCGCGGCGGATGCAGGGCATGCTCGCGCATCAGGCGCTTGATCTTCTTGTGGTTCACGACCCAGCCGCGATGTCTCAGCGCCGCCTGCATGCGACGCCAGCCGTAGGCTTCGAACTCGTCCTTGATCGCATGCATGGCCTCGACCAGGGCGGTGTCGTCGGCCGTGCCCTTGGGCTCGTGGTAGCAAGCAGACCGCGCGATCCCCATCAGTCGGCATCCTTCGGCGACGGAGACGCCTTCGGGCCGGTGATGACGGACATGGGCGCGCTTCTCGGCTGTCGTCCTTGCCGCTGAGCCCCTTTTAGTAACTCGAGCTCCGGGGCCTGCTTGCCGACAAGGCGTTCCAGCGCCGCGATCCGGGCCGTGCAGCGTCTCGCCGGCGAGGTGCTCCTGAACGACCTGGCGCTTGAAGGCGATGCTGTGGGTGCGATGGGTTCGGTGCTTGGCCATGGGCGTCGATCCTTCGAATGCCCGACCCACCGGTCAAATCATTTCAAGACAACTGTCCGACCCCAGGGGCCCACTCCCATAGGGCGTCAAACTTCAAAGCCGATTGACACGATATCTCCCGGCGCGGCGAAGAGACAATCCAATCGCCGAGCATCGAGCGATTGCGGGGCGAGATGGGCAGGCTGAGTTTAGGGTGCCGGCAAACGGGCCGGCGGACCTCAGTGAAGCGCGAAGATGTCATCGGCGAGCCCGGGATAGCGGTCACCTGCCTTGAAAGGTGTAGACCACCTCCCTCTTGACCGCCAACGCTGCCGCGGTCGGTTGCCCGGGGTTCTCCAGCAGTTGGATGCGGGCCTTCCCGAGAGGCGGCAGCAGGGAGGGACGAACGACAGCCTTCAGATCCGCAGGTATCGTCCCTTCGGTCATTACAGTGATCGCCGCGCCTGCGCTCACGGCGTCGCGGATAATCTCCTCGCTGGCGCTACTCAGGGCGATGCGCCAGGCAAGGTTGCGCCTCTTTAGCGCGGCGAGCCCGGTCTCCCGAAGCGAGCAGCCCTCCGGGAGACAAGCCACCGCTAGCGGCGTAGACTCATTGAATACGAAATCCGGTGAGGCCACCCATTGGAGCCGCGGACGGGACAGCAGCGTGGCCGGGCGCAACTCCTGGATCGAGGTGACGATGGCAAGGTCGAGCTTGCCCAGGCGTGTCTGTTCCGCGAGCACGCGACAGGATTGGCAGACGATATCAAGCTCGATTGCAGTGTATCCCTCATGCATGTGCTGGCGCAGCCGGGACAACAACTCGGTTCCGTGATTTTCGCCGACCCCCAGCCGTACCCGCCCGGAGACCCGCCGGGCTGTGGCCCGGTTGAATAGACGATCATGCATGTCAACGAGCGAACGCGCGTGGGGGAGCAGATCCTGGCCGGCCGAGGAGACCTTCACGTTGTAACGGCCGCGGTCGAACAGCTTTTGTCCGAGCTGGTCTTCCAGCGTCTGTATCCGTACGGACATCGTGCCCTGGGAACAGCCCAAGAGTTCGGCGGCCGTGGAGAAGCTCTTCTCCGTGGCGACTACAAGGAATGACCGCAGGAGCTTGGTATCAATATCGACCATGAGAGATATTTGAATATGACAAATGTGGTTGTTGGTCAATTCCCGCCTATTCGCCCCAGACGACTCGGCGAGCGCGCACCGCAGTACTGCCAGAGAGTCCCGGAACGATAGTGGAGCGCGCGCTTCCCGGCTGTCTCTCGAATCCCGGGCCGGGCGCGGCTTGCAGTGAGCCCGTGGCGCCGTCGGTTCTCTGGAGGACGGCCGTCCACGGCTGCGCGGCCGCCGCCGCTCGGCTGAGCGCTCCTTCTGTCGCTGCTCGGCCTCCTTTCTCCGATCACTGCCGGCCACTGCTGCACGGGGATCTGGCTGGCGATCAGGATGGACTTGCGTTGGTGGCGCGCCTCGTCGATCTCCAGCAGGTCGCGGCGACCGTCGACGGCCCGCCGGGACATCCTTCGGTCTCGAGTCGTGGTCATCGTCCGATCCGCCGAATGGTCTTGCGACACTCCGGGCCCCCGAACCGATTCCCGTTTGCCGAGCCGATTGAGCGACACGCGTTTCTGACCGACTCCGCTACCATCCTGGACTCGGGAAAGAAAATGCCGGATTGGGGAAAATCCATGCCGGCAGGGAATGGGACCGGTACGACGCGACGCCACGTTGATCCGCGCCCAGGATGCAGCGCGGGTCCCCCCTGTGGACCACAGAGACAAGTTGACGCTGTGCCAGTGGTACATTTTGCGCCGCCGCACCGGTAGATATTCCAGCTGCGGTTACAGGTGCGGGAGCGCCGCCATCCGAAGCTCTACTGGGTCGATCCTGGCCTGGTTCGTGCGGTGAATATGGCGGCCGAGTAGGAGGGGTCGTTACCGAGCAATGGCATTTCCTGAATGATTGGACGGCGTTTCCTTGAGGAGTCGCGCTTCTTCGAGGCGGACGGTTGCGGCGTTGGCCCTCGCTCGTCCGGGTCACGCTGTGGCGCGCCTCCTTCTGATCCACTTGTTGATCGGCTTCATCGATCTTCTCGGATAGAGCCGTCCCGGTCGCAACCGGCTGCGCACCGCGAGGGCCCGCTGCGCCATCCTTGTCACGGTTTCGGCCAGGACCGCGGCGCGCACCAGCACCAGCTCCTCCAGGTTCGCCGCCATGATTGCCAGCGCGTTCTTGAAGTTCACCGTCACTCTCTCCGCACCGGTCTCGCGCCTGTCCTCCAGCAGGCCGTCGCCGCGGTTCGAGAGCAGGCGCGTCATGGCGATCAGGTTGAAGTGGGCGTACAGCTCCTGGCGGATGCCCCGCTCGGCGCGGGATCGGGTCCCGAGCCGTGGTGTAGGAGCCTGGCGGCGATCGCGGTATCCGGCGGTTAGGGCCTGGACGCTCAGGCTGCCACGGCGGGCAGCTTGACGGTTAGATCGTCGCTCGCGGGAGCGATCGATTGCAGCGTCATGTATCTCATTGCGACGGCCCATTCGTCGTTCTGCTCGAGGAGGATCGCGCCGACGAGGCGTGTGATGGCGCCCTCGTTGGGGAAGATGCCGACGACGTTGGTGCGTCGTTTGATCTCGGCATGGAGCCGTTCGATCGGGTTGGTAACCGGTATGAAGATGCCGGTGCCGCCGTTCGC
>Ga0209544_1003783_pt1 | contig 11344 bp, 8 predicted proteins | sample MesohylPK_FD_187297 | JGI IMG/M metagenome (GOLD analysis project Ga0209544, IMG submission 187297) | Host-associated microbial community of the marine sponge Aplysina aerophoba from Gulf of Piran - sponge mesohyl, lysed by proteinase K... | ecosystem: Host-associated > Porifera > Sponge >...
GCAGTCGTGAAGACGAGCCGCTGCCAGTAGTAGCCGTCGCCCAGTACACCGGCGATGGCGGCGGCGTCCGGGACGCCTTCCGGGGCGAGCCCGCGCCACAGGATCGTGGCGAGGGGCCACAGCAGCAGCGGGACGAGCAGCACGAGCACCGGCAGCGCCCACGGCCAGGCCTTCGGCCCGCCCATCGCCGCCCCGGTGCTGCTCGCCTGTACCGGCGCATCGATCATCGACGCATGATCTCCGTCCACTCGCGGATCCAGCGGTCGACGTCGTCGGGTCCGAACTCGATCGAGGCGATCTCAACGTCCACGTCGGCCCAGCTCCACCACTCGGGCAGTTCGAGGCCCGGGATGACGGGGTAGACGAACATCGTCTCCGGGATCTGCTGCTGGAACGCATCGCTGAGCATGAAGTCGATGAACTTGCCGGCCAGGTCGGCGTTGTCGGCGCCATCGAGAATGGCCGCCGCCTCGACCTGCCGGAACAGCGGGCTCGGGATGACGTTGCGCGTCGGTGGCTCGGTGAGCGGCTCCTCGGAGAAGACGAACTCAGCCGCCGGACTCGAGGTGTACGAGACCACGAGCGGCCGGTCGCCGCCGTAGACGCTGAAGTGCGTGTAGTAGGCGTCGCTCCAGCCCAGCTCGATGCGCACGTCGTTGTCGCGCAGGTCCTGCCAGAACTGCTGCCAGCGGCCCTCGCCGAAGTACGCGATGGTGGTGGCGAGGAACTGCAGGCCGGGCGAGGAGGTCGCCGGGTCCTCGACGACGAGCTTGCCGCGCCACTGCGGCTCGGTCAGCTCCTCGAGCGTCGAGGGCGGCTCGCCCGCCGCGGGGTCGAAGTTGAGGTCCACCCAGCCGTAGTCGACCGGTGTGAGCAGCAACGAGTCGCCGAACTGCGCGCGCAGGTCGGCGGGAATGTCGCCGCGTCGCGCCGACGTGTACTCCTGGAACACGTTCGCGGCGACGGCACGCTGGTAGCTCAGGTTGTCGACGCCGAAGAGCACGTCGCCCTCGGGGTTGCCGGCGTTGAGGATGGCGCGGTTCACCACCTCGTTGGCGTCGCCGCCGGCGATCAGTTCGACCTTCGCGTTGTGCTCCTGCTCGAACTGCTCGATGAGCCCGTCGCTCACGTCGAACGAGTCGTGCGTGATGACGGTCAGGGTCGTGGGGCCCGCGGGCGCAGGCGTCGCAGTCGACGGCGATGGCCCGGTGGGCTCTTCGGGTTCGTCGTCGCCACAGGCCACGGCGAACGCGGCGAGCAGCGCGGCGGCGAGCAGCGCGAGGCTGCGTGTCAGGGGTAGGCGCAGTGCGGGCATCGGGCTCCTCCCGTAATGGGGAGACCGCTGCCTGCGTCCGGGAAGGTAGGTACTGGCAACTGAACCGCATCCCTACGCACGAATGAACGTGATCAGGTTCCAGGGGTTGGCGCTTCCTCGCGCCTCTCAGCCCGGCAGGGCACCCCCAGCGGCCTCGGTGGGTTGCCGCGAGGCTCGCACCGCCCGCGCGACCCGTCAAGCGCCGGCGCGCGCCAGCGCCTCCGCGATCTCGCGCGCCAGCGCCCCCGGCGACCTCGACGCGTCGAGGACGACCGACGCGCCCTCGCCCTCGGCGACGGGCTCGAAGCGCTCACGCTGCGAGGCGTACACGTCCTCCGTGGCGTCCGAGGTGCGCAGCGGGTCGTCCTCGCGTCCGGCGATGCGCGCGCGGGCCGCTGCCTCGCCGAGCCGCAGCTCGACGATCAGGCACGGTGCGCCGTGCTCGGCGGCGAGCGCCCGCGCGGCATCGCGCTCCGAGGCGCGCCCGTGCATTGCGTCGACGACGACCGCGCGGCCAGCGTCGAGGTGCTCGCCGGCGCGGCGGCGCAGCTCGTTGTACGTGCGCTCGGTCATCTCCGGCGTGTACAGCCCGGCACGGAACGCGTCGTCGGCGCGCTCACGCGGGTCGATGCCGGCGAGTTCCTTGCGGACGATGTCCGAGGAGACGTACGCCGCGCCGATGCGTCCCGCGAGCGTTCCAGCAACCGTCGACTTGCCCGTCGCAGGCAGCCCACACATCACCACTGCGGCGGGGTCGGCGCGCCGCTCCCCATAGCTCGCCGCGAGGCCAAAGAACTGCGTCGCCGAGTCGGCGAGGGCGCGACGTTGCTCCTCGCCCACCTCCGGCGCGTGCGCGCCGATCGACTCGACCTTGCCTCGCACGAACGCTCGGAACGCACGGTGCAGCGGCTGCAGCACCCCCATCGTCTCGTCACCCGCGGCGGCGATGTAGCGCCCCGCGATCTCGTCGCCGAGCCCCGCGTACCCGAGCGCCTCGAGGTCCATCGCGAGGAACGCGATGTCGTATCCCGCATCGAGGTAGCGGAAGTGGTACCACTCGCTGAACTCGATGCAGTCCACGATCCGAAGCTCCTTGGCGGCGTCGTCGAGCACGTAGACGTGGTCGGCGCGCAGGTCGCCGTGGCCCTCGATCACGCGCCGGTCGGCGAGCCGCTCGTCGAACAGTGCCGCCTCGCGCTCAAGCTGCGAGGCGACGAAGGTGCGAGTGGCCGAGGCGTCCTCGGGCGTCCATGTGCTCCCGATGAAGCCCTCGGTCTCGCGGTACTCGCGTTCCCACCAGCGGGCGTCGCCCGCCGCGCCCGCGAAGTCGGGGTCGTTCTCGACCACCTCGGCGGCCTCGTGGAACGCGATGAGCTGTCGCACGACGCGCTCTGCCACGCGCGGCGGGGCCTCGCCCGCGGGGAGCAGCTCCCGCAGCGTGCGGTCGTCGGGGAGTCGGCGCATCTGGACGCACCACTCGACCACCTCGGCGCTGTCGGGCACGGCTGACCCATGGGGCAGTACGGCGATGCGGCCGCCGGGGTAGCGCACGATCGGGCCGACGCCGAGGTAGACGTCGGGCGCGAGGCGGCGATTGAGGCGCACCTCGGCGTGGCAGAACGCCTCCCGGCGCTCCGGCGCGACCTGGTCGATGAAGCCGAAGTCGACCGGCTTCTTCGTCTTGTACACCGCGTCGCCGGCGAGGAAGACGTACGAGACGTGCGTCTGCCGCAGCTCGACGTCCGGGGGCGGCGAGGGGTAGGCGTCGGGCTGGAGCAGCGCGCGGACGTACTCCGGGAGCACCTCGTCGGGCGGGGCGTCCTCGGGCACGGGCTCAGGCGTAGATGTCGAGGCGGTCGCGCGTGAGCCGTTCGCCGAAGGTCTCGCGCAGCACGTCGAAGCGGTCGATGTCGACCTCGCTGACGAAGGAGATCGCCTTGCCCTCGCGGCCAGCGCGGCCGGTGCGTCCGGTGCGGTGCACGTACTCCTCGGCGTTGTCGGCGGCGTCGTAGTTCACGACGTGGGTGATCTCGGGGATGTCGAGCCCGCGCGCCGCGACGTTCGTGGCGATCAAGAGGTCGAGGTCACCGGAGCGGAAGCTCTGCACGACACGGTCGCGCTTGCGTTGGTCCATGTCGCCGTGGAGCGCGCCGACCTGCACGCCGAGCCCGTGCAGCCGCTCGGCGAGGCGGTCGACGCCGCGCTTGGTCCGCGAGAACACGAGCGTGCGTCCGCGCAGCTCGCGGTCGATGAGCTCGCGCAGGCCGCGCACCTTGTCGCGTTCGGCGACCTCGAAGTAGACGTGGTCGACGGACTCGACGGTCTCGAGCTCGGAGGCGACGGCGATGGTCTCGGGCTGGTCCATGTAGCGGCGCACGAGGCGCATCACGTTGTGGGGCATGGTGGCGGAGAAGAGCGCCGTCTGCCGGCTGCGCGGCGTGCGGCCCAGGATGTGCGTGATGTCGGGCAGGAACCCGATGTCGAGCATCTGGTCCGCCTCGTCGAGCACCGCGTAGCGGATGCCGCTCAGCGAGAGCGTGCGACGTCGCAGGTGGTCCTTGATGCGGCCCGGCGTCCCCACGATGACGTGCGGGTTGGCGTCGAGCGCGCGGAAGTCGCCCTGCAGGGCGTGCCCGCCGAGGAGACCGACGGTGCGCAGCCCGAACGGCCGCCCGATGTCGGTGAGCACGGCGAGCACCTGCTGCGCCAGCTCGCGCGTCGGCACGAGCACGAGCGCCTGCGCCTCGGCGCGACCGGGGTCGAGTTGCTCCGCCATCGGCAGGCCGAAGGCGAGCGTCTTGCCGGTGCCCGTCTGCGCGATGCCGACCACGTCATGGCCTTCGAGGAGCACGGGGATCGAGCGCGCCTGTACGGGCGTCGGCTCGGTGAAGCCCATCTCCATCACTGAGGCGAGCGAGCGATCCGAGATGCCGAGGCTACGGAACGCCTCGGGCGCGGCTGCGACATCGATGTCGGGTTCGGGGGCTCGGTCCTCGACTGGCTCGTCGACCGCCCCTGCCTCAGCCTCATCGGCCGTGGCTGGGGCAGCGCCGTTGCCGTTCGCGTCGCGGTTGCGTCCGCGTCCGCCGCGGCGTCCGCGTCGCCTCCGTTTCGCCGGTGCCGCCTCGGGCGCGGACTCGTCGACGGTCTCCTCGCTGGTGTCGGCGGCGGTGGGGGCCTCGACGGCCTGGTCGACTGGCTCCTCGACCTCGTCGGAGGTCGTCGGCGCGTCGCCGTTGCCGAGCACCGGCAGGTTGCGCTGGCCGCTCACCCACACGCGTGGCGTGGTGCGCGGGCCCGGAGGGCGGCGTCGGCGCCCGGGGAGGATCGTGTCGTCACCGCCCTCGGCGGCCGGGCGGAAGGCCACATCCTCCGGCAGCGGCTCATCGAGGTTGCGCCGGCGCCGGCGGTCGCGGTCGTTGCGGCCTCGGCCGGAGCGGTCACGATCGCGGCGGTCGCGGTCGGAGCGTCGGCGGTCGTCACGGCCGCGGTTGCTGCGTCGGCGGTCGTCGGTGCTGGTCTGTTGATTCGTTCGGGGTCGGGTCTCGGTCAGGGTTTGCGTGGTGGTTCCTTCTTGTTGCTGGGCGTTGTTACGCCGTCCGCGACCGCGTCCGCCGCGCTTGCCGCGTCGGCGCTTGCGGCCGGGTTCCGGGGACGTTGACGCGCGTTCGGTTGGGGTGCTGGGCGGTGCGATCAGATCACGGATACGGCCGAACAGGCTCACCGGCGTTCCTCAAAGTCACGGGTATGCGAGGCGACACAAGCGCTCGCCGGAGTGGAGCCCGGCCATCGAACCCGTAGCGGTGTGTGAACAGTGCGGAACCCGACGCTCAGAGGGCCGGGCGACGCGGTGTGCTGCGTCATCGATGTCCAGTATAACAAGTCTTGCGTTCCGGGGTAGCGAGTAGGCTACGTAGGCGCCACCTAGCGGAACACGATCGTCTTGTTGTCGTGGACGAGGATGCGGTCCTCGATGTGCCAGCGCACCGCGCGCGCCAGCACCACGCGCTCGATCTCCCGGCCGAGCCGCGCGAGGTCGTCCAGGGTGTTGCGGTGCGTGACCCGCACCACGTCCTGCTCGATGATCGGCCCCTCGTCCAGCTCCTCGGTGGCGTAGTGCGCGGTCGCGCCGATGATCTTGACGCCCCGCCGCCATGCCTTGGCGCGGGGGTTTCCGCCCGCGAACGCGGGCAGGAACGAGTGGTGGATGTTGATGATCGACTGCGGGAACGCATCGAGTATGGTCGGCGTCAGCACCTGCATGTAGCGCGCCATCACGACGAGGTCCACGCGGCCTCGCAGCAACTCGATGATGGCCTGTTCCTGCTGCGGCTTCGTCTCGGGCGTGACCGGCAGGTGCTCGTACGGCACCTGGTAACGGTCGGCGAGGTAGCGCAGGTCGTCGTGGTTCGAGATCACCACCTGGATGTCGGCGGCGAGTTCGCCCGTCTGCCATCGCCACAGCAGGTCGAGCACACAGTGCGGCTCCCGCGTGCCGAGCAGCGCAATGCGAGGGCGCATGGTGCTGTACGAGATGTGCCACTCCATGTCGAAGCGCGGCGCCACCTCCGCGCCGAACGACTCGGCGATCTCGGACACGGGCACCTCGAGGCCCACAAGGTCGAACTCAAGGCGGAGGAAGAAGCGGGGCTCAGCGCCCCCGGTGGAGTGCTGATCCCCCTGCATGATGTTCGCGCCGTGGCGGTAGAGGTGCTCGGACACGGCGGCGACGATGCCGGGCCGGTCCGGGCACTGGACGAGCAGACGCGCCGTGCCCTCGGTGGGTGAGTCGTTCACACGGCGATCATAGTGCGGCGTTCTGGCAAGCGCCCATCGGTCTGCGTTAGTCGCGCTCCGGCCGCAGATGCCCACCGAGGGGTGCGTCGAGTGTCAGGCGCTCCTCGACTGGGAGGAAGCACACCAGCTCGTCGCATGCCTGGTAGCGGACTTCGATGGCGATCGGGACGCTGTCGCCGCCGTTGGGCGCCTCGGCGTTGCGGTAGGAGAGCGGCACGCGGATGTGGATGTCGCCCTCGAAGACCTGTAGCTCCTCGCCGACCCCCTCCACGAACAGTGGCCGCGTCGTCGGCATGACCGGCGCGTCCGCACGCAACTCCTCGGGGCCCGTCACCGTCACGCTCGTCGCGACGAGGCCCTCCGGCACGGGCTCGCCGTAGGCGTGCCGGCCCTCGGGCAGGTCGATGCGCACCAGCAGGTCGACGCGGCTGAACGGCTTCAGCTCGCGGCTCCCGAGCGAGGCGCTGACGGCGCCACCGCCCTCGGCTGCAGGGTAGCTATCGATGTCGTACCACTCGCCGAGGTCGCCGCGAATCACCATCTCGGCGCTCTCCCGCACGCGGTAGTTCGTGTTGAAGTGCTTCTGCGCGATGCGACCCTCGGCGTCGGTCAGGTAGGCGCCGGGGAACGGCATGCCGTACAGGCGGTGGTCTTCCGGCACGTCCGTGTTGCGGATGCCGTACTGGTCGATCACCACCGAGCCGACGTCCGACAGCACCGGGAAGGTCACGCCGTAGCGCTCCGTGAAGCGCGCGACCACGTCAGTCGGTTCGGGCGAGACGGCGATCACCCGCACGCCCGCCTCGGCGAATGCTTCGAGGTGTTCCTGCAGCTCCACGAGCTGCGTGCGGCAGTACGGTCACCAGCTGGTGCCGCGCACGAAGACGAGGAACGCGCGACCGCCCTCGCGCGCCTCGTGCACGTCGACGGCGTTGCCGTGCTGGTCGGAGAGCGTGAAGCCCGGCAGGGGCTCGCCGATCTCCGGCCCGGTTGCGAAGGGCCTCGCCGGTTGGGTCTGGGAAGTGGTCATGGCCGCCGCTCCTCGCGCGCGTGGGAACGTTCCGTCCTGCATGATGCTATCAGCGCAGACGCACGGCGGCTGCCGCGAGGCGGAACGGACCGGAACCGCGATGACTACTCGATTCCTGACGCCGTTTGAACGCCTCGGCGGTCGCGAGCCGCTCCACCGCATCATCGATGACTTCTATACGCGCATCGACGCGGACGCGGATCTGCGAGCCATCTTCCCGGCCGACCTGGTGCCGGGACGCGAGAAGCAGAAGCTGTTCCTGGAGCAGTGGCTGGGTGGCGAGCCGCTGTACGAGCGCGAGCATGGTCCGCCGATGATGCGACGCCGCCACCTCCCGTTCGCGATTACGGTCCCAGCCGCCGAGCGCTGGCTCGTCCACTTCGGTGCGGCCCTCGAGGCGGCCGGGACCGACGCGGCCCTGGCGGCGGAGATCATGACGGCGCTGCGGCCGGTGGCGATGCGGATGGTGAACACGCAGGAGGTGGAGGGGCCGGCGAGCGGGTAGGCGCTATCTATCAAGTTGATAGGTATTGATAGACAATTGATACGCGTCCGCTTCCCGTGGCCAGATCGCCTTGGCGGTCTGGGGCGGACATGGCTGAGTACGATGTGATAGACTGCTGTCAATCTGATAGATACTGATAGGTGATTGATAGTCGGCATGAAGTTCCCGCAGACACCCCCGTCGATCTCCGTCCTGCTCGCCCGGCACGCCGACACTACGGACGACCTCATGACGCTCTTCGGCCCCGGCCAGCCTGTCGACGCGCGGGGGCGCTACCTGCACTGGGACGAGCTGCGCCGCCGCAAGCCGCCGGAGGGCCTCAACCACGAGATGTGGTGGCTCCGCACCGCCGTTGCGCGGCGGACGATGGCGCGCGTCTTGCCGTTCTCGGACGTCGACGCGCACCCGTTCACGTTCTGCAACGTCGACCGCATCCAGGAACTCGTGCACCGCATCGACCAGCAGGCGAGCGGCCAGATCGTCGCCGACGAGGTGGTCACGAACCTGCAGTCGAGCGACCGCTACCTCGTGAGCTCGCTTCACGAGGAGGCCATCACGTCGAGCCAGCTGGAAGGTGCGAGCACGACGCGGCGTGTCGCGAAGGAGATGCTCCAGAGCGGCCGCCAGCCGCGCGACCGCAGCGAGCAGATGATCCTCAACAACTTCCACGCGATGCAGGCTGCGGCGGCGCTCGCCGCGAGCGGCCGCCCGCTCACGCCCGCAGATGTCCTCGACCTCCATCGCACCGTGACGCACGACACGCTCGACGACGAGCGCGACGCGGGCCGGCTACAGGGTCCCGAGGACGAGCGCATCGCCGTCGTATGGCAGGACGGGACGGTGCTCCACCGGCCGCCATCGGCAGAGGGGCTGCCCGGCCGCCTCGAGTTGCTGTGCGAGTTCGCCAACGGGCTGAGCGGCGAGGGGTTCATCCACCCCGTGGTGCGCGCGATCCTGCTGCACTTCGCGCTCGCCTACGACCACCCGTTCGCTGACGGCAACGGGCGCACGGCGCGCGCGCTCTTCTACTGGTCGATGCTCCGCTCCGGGTACTGGCTGACGCAGTACCTCACGATCTCGAGCATCCTTCGCGGCGCACCGACGCAGTACGCGCGGTCCTACCTGCACGTCGAGACCGACGGTGGGGACGTGACGTACTTCGTGCTGCATCAGCTCCACGTCATCGAGCGCGCGATCGCGAGCCTCGGCGAGTACCTCGCGAGAAAGATGGACGAGCAGCAACGCGCCGAACGCCTGCTCCGCGACCGGCACGACCTGAACCACCGCCAGCACGTGCTGATCAGCGACGCGCTGCGCAGCCCCGACGCGTGGTTCACGATCCAGGCGCACGAGCGGCGGCACCGCGTCGCCTACGCGACGGCGCGCGCCGACCTCCTGAGCCTCGAGGCAGCCGGGCTCTTCACGCGCCAACTCGTCGGCAAGCAGTTCGTGTTCAGGCCCTCCGGGGACCTCGCAGCGCAGCTCGACGCCGGTCACTGACAGCCCCGCCGTGCAAGGCGGGCGCGAGGCTTCTATCGTTACGGCGCGCGGCCGGAGCGGGTTGCGCAGGGGGGCCTTGATATGACCGGGCTGATGCCGCTCGACGACGTGCGCGTGATCGACCTCACCCACACGAGCGCGGGACCGTACTGCACTCGCATCCTCGCCGACTACGGCGCCGACGTGATCAAGATCGAGCGGCCGGGTGGCGACCCGGCCCGCAGGCTCCCGCCGTTCCCGGACGATGAGCCGCATCCGGAGCGGTCCGGCACCTTCCTGTTCCTCAACACCAACAAGCGCAGCGTCGTGCTCGACCTCAAGACCGACGAGGGGCGCGAGACGCTGCTCCGCCTCGTGGCCGGCGCCGATGTGGTCGTCGAGAACTTCAAGCCGGGCACGATGGACCGCCTCGGCATCGGCTACGACGTGCTGCGCGGGGTGAACCCGAAGATCGTGCTCACCTCGATCTCGAACTTCGGGCAGGACGGGCCGTACCGCGACTACGAGGCCATCGACCTCACGCTGTTCGGCATGGGCGGGTCGATGTTCGCGCAGGGCGACGTCGACCATGAGCCGCTCAAGACGGCGGGCCGCATGACGGGCTACCACGGGGGCTTCGTCGGCGCGCTCGCGACGGCCGTCGGGCTCCGCGCCGCTGCCGAGCGCGGCGAGGGCGAGCACCTCGACATCAGCATCTTCGAAACAGCGACGCACTCGATCGACCTGCGGCTCGGGCGCCTGCTGGGATTCCAGTACTCCGGCCGCGTCGCGCCACGCGCCGGGCGCGTCTCCGGCGTGGGCACGGGCGTGTTCCCGTGCTCCGACGGCTTCTTCCTGATGACCGGAGGGCCCGCCTACATGCCGCGGATCCTGCCCATGGTCGGCCGCGCGGACCTCCTCGAACACCCCGACTGGTCCACGCCCGCCGCGCTGGCTGCGCCCGAGCGCATCGAGGAGTTCATCCCGATCCTGCTGCCGTGGATGATCGAGCGTACGCGCGCCGAGGTCCGCGATGCCTGCCAGGAGGCGGGCGTCCTCGGCGGGCCGCTCAACACCATCGCCGACACCTTCGACGACCCGAACTTCGCGCAGCGCGGGTTCTACCAGACGATCGACCACCCCGAAGCCGGCCCCCAGACCTACCCGGGCTTCCACTCGCACCTCCACCGCGAGGAGGGGCCGATGCCGGAGCGCCGCCGCGCGCCGCTGCTCGGTGAGCACACCGAGGAGGTGCTGGCGGAGCTCGAGGCGTCCATCCCGGCTCCCGCAGCCTCGACGCCGCGCGTGTCGTCACCTGCGAAGCGGCTGCCGCTCGAAGGGTTGCGCATCCTCGACTTCACCGTGGTGTGGGCCGGGCCCTACTCGACGATGCAGCTCGCCGACTGGGGCGCCGAGGTCATCCGCGTCGAGTCGATCATGCACCTCGCGCCCGCGACGCGCGGGCAGCTGGCGCGGCCGCCGCGCGACGCGGTGATCGCGCAGGGCAACGGCGGCATGGGATTCCCGGACGACGACGCCGGCCCCCACCCGTGGAACATGGCCGCCTCGTTCAACTGCCACGCCCGCAACAAGCTCTCGATGACCGTCGACCTGACGCGACCCGAGGGCCAGGAGGTGTTCGACCGCCTGCTCGCGGTCTCCGACGGGGTGATCGAGAACAACCTGCCGCCGAACATCGAGAAGCAAGGCATCACGTGGGAGCGGTTGTCGAGCGTCAACCCGAACCTCGTGATGCTGCGCATCCCCGGCTTCGGCATCGAGGGCCCGTACCGCGGCTACCGCACGATGGGCCACCACATGGAGGCGCTGGCGGGGCACCCCGCCATCCGCAGCTACCCCGGCCTCAGCCTCGAGTACGCGCCCACCGCCGTGCCGTCCGACGCGGCATCCGGTATCGGCGCCGCGCTGGCGTTCCTCATGGGCATCCGCTACCGCGAACGCACCGGCCGAGGGCTGATGATCGAGCAGGCGACCGCGGAGAACTTCATGCCGATGCTCGGCGAGTTCATCCTCGACTACTCGATGAACGGGCGGCTCTGGGACCGCATGGGCAACGACCATTGGTGGCTGGCCCCGCACAACGTCTACCGCACCTACGGCGAGGATGCCTGGGTGACCATCGCCGTCCGCAACGAGGACGAGTGGCGGGCGCTCTGCGACGTGATGCGCCGCGGCGACCTGGTCGCCGACCCGCGAT
>Ga0209544_1003784_pt1 | contig 11342 bp, 11 predicted proteins | sample MesohylPK_FD_187297 | JGI IMG/M metagenome (GOLD analysis project Ga0209544, IMG submission 187297) | Host-associated microbial community of the marine sponge Aplysina aerophoba from Gulf of Piran - sponge mesohyl, lysed by proteinase K... | ecosystem: Host-associated > Porifera > Sponge >...
CGCGCTGGCGAGGCCGTTGACCGGCGCGGCGGCCCGGCCCGGCGTCGGCGTGTGGGGATCGAAGGGCACGCGCGAGCCCTCGACCGTCTCGGCCAGGAAATTGTCGAGCGAGGCGAGGATGTTGCCGCCGGCCGCGTGATGGCTCTCGGCGAATTCGTCGGCCTCGCTCGGGTGGCAGCGCGCGCAGTCGCGCGGCGTCACCACGGTGGCGATGAGCGCGCCGTGGTGCGTGAAGCCGTCGGGCTCGCCGGCCGCCGACTGGTGGCACTCCACGCAGCCGACGCCGGTCGCCGCATGGGTGCTGCCCCGCCAGTGGTCGACGATGCCGGGGTTCATCTGCGAATGGCAGTCCACGCAGGCCCGTGAGCTCGCCGGCGGCTCCACGGTCCCACCGCGCAACCCGGCCTCTTCGGCTCTGCGGACGGTCTCCGTCCACTGGACGAGCACCAGCGAGAACAGGAAGAGCAGGCCGAGGCCGCCGATGATGAAGCGCTTCGTGTCGAGTGTCATGAGCTTGCTGCCTTCCCGCGGTACGTCCTCAGTGCTCGGCCAGCGCCTCCCACACGGTCAACCCGACCAGAACGACGACCGCCGCGATGCCGATCCAGACACTGGCCTCAGCGGCCGGCGTGCGGCGCCGGAGCCAGGCGTCGACGAACGGCCACGCGAACATCAGGAACACGATGAATCCGAGACTGAGCACCGCCGTCGTGCCCGCGAACAGCTTCAGCCAGCGGAAGGCGACATAGAAGAACCACTCCGGCTTGATGACCTCCGGGGTGCTGAGCGGATCGGCCGGCGGGCCCAGGGTGGCGGGAAGAATGGTCGCCAGCGTGCTAAGCAGGATCATCAACACCAGCCCGATGATCAGCTCCGTGTAGAGGTGGTCGGGAAAGAACCGAAAGGTCTCCGGGGCGCCGGCGCGCTCGCGTTCGAACCGCAGCTCGGTCACTCCCTGCAGGCGGACGATGACGATGTGGACCGCGATCAGGGCAATGAGCGCGACCGGCAGCACCGCGGCATGCAGGATGAAGAACCGGGCCAGCGTGCGGTCGTTGTAGGTCTCGCCGGCCAGCAGCAGGCTCTTCAGCAAGCCGCCGACCAACGGAACGGTATCCGTGATGTTGGCGCCGACCGTAGCCCCCCAGTAGCTCAACTGCTCGAAGACGAGGCTGTAGCCGGTGAACCCGAGCAACAGCGTGCACAGCAGCATGAACATCCCGACGATCCAGTTGAGCTCGCGCGGCTTCCGGTAGGCGCCGGTGAAGAAGACGCGCATCTGGTGCAGCACGACGGCCGCGATCATCAGCGTCGCCGCCCACTTGTGGACGCTCCGCAGGTACCAGCCGTAGGCCGCCTCCTCGGTGATGAAGCGGACCGATTCGTAGGCCCTGCCGGCCGACGCCTCGTAGTAGAAGGCCAGCAGGATCCCGGTGGCGATCTGCACCACGAAGAGGTAGGCGGGCGTGCCTCCCAGTGCAAACCACCACCGCTTCAGGTGCCACGGCACCGGCTCGTTCGTCAGTTCCCGCAGCGTGCCGGCGGACACCGGCAGCCGCTCGCCGAACCACTGCGTGAGCGTCATCGGTTCCGCCGTGCGAGCACGAGGGGCGCCGCCGGCACCACGATGAAGATCAGGCCGTCGCGCACCGCGAGCGGGTACCGCGGCAGGGATTGACCGGCCTCGGCCGGGGGACCGCTGGTGGCGACTCCGGACGGGTCGAAGACGCCGTTGTGACACGGGCAGAAATAGCGATTGTTCCGAGCCTCCCAGTGCACGCGGCAACCGAGGTGCGGGCAGGTGCTCGACAACGCCACGAAGTCGCGGGCGGTGGCCTGCGAGCCCTGCCGGGTGACGTGGATCGACTCGCCGCTCGGCGCGCGGTAGAGCAGCGAGTCGCCGACCTCCATGCCGTCCGCGCGGGAGACGAACTGCCGCGCGGTGGGTCGCGAGCCCGACGGATAGAGATACCGGCCTGCGATCAGGACGAATCCGCCGTAGCCGCCCGACAGCCCCGCGGCCATGGCGACCTTGGACATCCGCGTCACGAACCGCCGGCGATCTCTTACGGTCACGTCCATCCTTCCCGTCAGAAGCGAACGGCACTCCAGAGCATCAGCTTCGCCACGTCGGTCGCGTGCGCGTCGGCATCGTAGAGGGCTGCCTTGATCGCGATCGTCTGCCGCCACGGCGCGAGAAACCGCAGTTCGAGATCGACTTCGTCCCCGTAGCGCAAGCGGCCCGTGTCGGAACGGAAGTCGTGATAGGTCGCGCTCCACTGCACGGCCGAAACCGTGCCGCGCACGCTGATGTAGGCATCCTCGAGCCCCGCCGCGGGCGTCACCAGAAACCGGTCGGCCCAGCCGTTGAACGGGTGCAGGGTCGCCAGCGGCGTATTGAACTGACCGTTGGCCGGGTTGCCGCCCAGCCGTTCCCAGCCCGCCGTCACGATGATGCCGCGCGCCTCTGCCCCGGCCATCAGGTGCAGGTAGGAAGCCGCGATCCGCCGCGGATTGCGCGCCGCGGCGCGCTGGCGGGCGTACTCCACCTCGTAGCGAACGGCGCCGTCGTCCCCGGCCGGGCGGCCGGAAACCTCGACTCCCCACGTGTTCGTCGAGCGCCGCGGGTCGTCGTCGTTGCCGATCCCGTAGGCGTAGCCGACCACCCGCGCGGCGGCATGCACGGCGAAGGCGGCATTCAGCACCTGGCTGGAGACCGGGATTGCGCCGCCGCGGACACCGTGGACGCCGCGGATGAACGCATAGTTCAGCGTGGTCCGTGGAACGTCCGACGACTCGACCCGCACGGCGTCGAACGACTGGTGATTCTGTCGCCAGCCGACATTGCCGACGAAGCGCTGGTCGTCAAGCAGGATTTCCTGTCGGCCGACCTGGACCGTAGTGCCCTGCCTCGTGTATCGCAGGGCGGCCTGGTTCATCTGCGTCAGCTCGGGATCGGCCACCACCGGCCGATCGAAGCGCTGGTTGCCCAGCTGCGCGACACCCGCGTTGTCGTACAGCCCGGCGCCGACGCCGCTGACGTTCTCCGCCTCCAGGAACACGGCGAAGCCTTCGTAGGCGCCCGTCTCGTAGCTGAGCGCGGTCCGCAGCGTCGACGCGTGTCCATCCAGGTCGATGGCGTCGTCGCTCACCCGCTCGTAGCGGTAGCGCAGATCGACGGATGCCGTGCCATCGCGGAGCACATCGAACAGCGATGGATCTTCCGGCTCCGCCGCCGCGTCCGGCGTCACCGCCAGGAACACCAGCCCGAGGAGGACACGCTGCATCGCAGCGATCCGGAAGCAAGGCGCATGCCGCAACCTGGCGCGGGTGATGCGGATGCGGGCGCACGCGCAGCGCGCGTGCAGACGGAGCCCACCGGGGAGCGCGTGCGGACTTTTTCCCGTCCGCGTGGGAATTAATCCGCGTTTTCTCGCGAAGAAACGGACCCGGCCGCACCGGCCCCGCCAGCGGGACCGCGGGGATGCCCGACTCAGGCTTCGAGGTCAACCGCGGCGCGAAGCGGCAGCGTCACCGTCAGCACCGCCCCGCCGCCGTCGCGTGACCGAGCCGTCAACGAGCCGCCGTGCGCCTCGACGATACGCCGCGCCGTGGGGAGGCCAAGGCCCGCCCCCCGACTCTTGCTGGAAAAGAACGGCTGGAACACCTTCTCGCGCAGAGCAGGCGCGATGCCCGGTCCGCGATCCGCGACGGTGACCTCGCACTCGCCGGGGCCCGTGCCGATGCGCACCGCGATGTCCCCGCGCAGGCCCATCGCCTGGGCCGCGTTCAGCAGCACGTTCAGGAAGACGATGTGCATCTGCTCCCGGTCGAGAGGCGCCGCAACGTCCTCTCCGTGGATTTCGACCCTGATGCCGGCCATCGCGGGATCGCTGCGAATGGCCGCGGCCGCCGCGCCGATGACGGCGCCCAACGCAATCGGCGCCGGAACAGGCTCTCTGGGGCTGGCGAACGTCAGCAGGTCCTGCAGCATCCGGTTCAGTGCCGTGATGCGGTCCTCGATGTCGTCGAGGATCTTCCGATCGCGGCTCTCGGCCGGCAGCCGTGAGCCGACGACCTGGAGCGCCCCGCTGATGCCGGCGAGCGGGTTCTTGACCTCGTGCGCCACCATCGCCGACATCTGCCCGAGCCGGGCCAGCGTCTCCCGTTGGCGCAGCCGTGCCTCGGCCGCCTTTCGTTCCGTCACCTCGTAGCGGATCGCCATGTACTGGTACGGCCGGCCCTGCGCGTCGAGGAAGGGCACGATCGTGGTGTCGACCCAGTAGATGGCCCCGTCCTTGGCGCGGTTCCGGATTTCGCCGCGCCAGATCCGGCCCGCCGCGATCGTGCTCCACAGGTCCCGGAAGAAATCCGCGCCGTGGTACCCGGAGTTGACGATGCGATGGTCCTTGCCGAGAAGCTCCTCGCGCGAGTACTTCGAGATCTCGCAGAACCTGTCGTTGACCGCGGTGATGGCGCCGCCGAGGTCGGTCGTGGCGACGATCGCCGACTGATCGAGTGCGAACTTCACGTCGCCGAGCTCCTTCAGGAGTCGCTCCCGGCTCTTCCGGCTGTGTTCCCGGTCGGTGATGTCCAGGCCGGAGAGGATCATGCCCGCCACCATGCCGTCGGCCAGTCGAATCGGCGCCGCGTGCCAAGCCACCAGACGCTCGCCGCGCGACCGGCTGAGCACGGGACTCTCGAAGTGGCCCGCCTCCTCGTTGCCGGCCATGGTCCGCCTGAAGAGCGTCCGCATGCCCGTCCTGACGGAAGCCGGCACGAACGTGTCGAACCAGCTCGTCCCGAGGATGCCGGCCTCGTCCCGGCCGAGCAGCTCGCAACCGGCCCGGTTGATGTGCGACACCCGCCCGCGGTTGCTCAGGGTCAGCAGCATGGTCTGCGATACGTCGAGGTAGTCGTCGAGCTCGACGGCCACGAAGATCGGCGGCACGCGTCCTGCGACGTGACTCACGGACCGACCATCCCGGCGGAGCAGGCATGCAAGCGGATCGACATCGACGTGGCCTCATGCTAGGAGTCTGCGCCCCGGAACGCAACGGCGTGAGTTGTCGGGCGCCCTGCCGGCGGCGGCGCGGTCTGAACTGGATCGGATCGTGCATCGGAGCTCGCATGGAAACCGCGCGTACGGCGCGCGGGAATCAACCGAGGCTCGGGGAAAGGATGGACTTGCCATGCAGGACACGGATGCACGACTCCGTCTCGGAATCGGGAATGCGCTCCTCGCCCTGGCCGTGCTCGCGCCGGCGGCCGCTCCAGCGACCGCCCAACCGGACATGAGCAACCTGATGCGCCAGAAGCTGGATCGCGCACAAGGGCTCTTCGAGGCGGTCGTCCTGGCCCGTTTCCCGGCCGCCGAGCGCTACGCGGGCGATCTGCTGCGCATCAGCGAACAGTCCACCTGGACGCCGCTGGCGACGCCGTCGTACCTTCGCTACGCGGGGGAGTTCCAAGAAGCCGCGCGGAGCCTCGGCCGGGCGGCCGGCGCGCGCGACATCGACGAGGTATCGACCGCGTACATGACGCTGACCTCCACCTGCGTGCAATGCCACCGGACGCTGCGAGAATCCGGGCAGGCCGAGCGCAACCGCACTCCCGGCCTCCTGCCGCCCAGCGGCCGCAGCCCTCGTCCGCTGCGTATTTCCGGGCAATGATCGAAACGCGTGACCGAGGTGCTGCCGCCGATGGAAAGGCACACGGCGCCCACACTCCGCCCGCGATGAGCAAGGCGACGATCCTGATTGCCGACGACGAGCGGTTGATCCGTTGGTCGCTCGCCGAGCGCCTGTCGGGCGAGGGATACGGCACGATCGAAGCGGAATCGGGACGGCAGACGCTCGCGCGGTTCGACGACACCGTCGACCTCGTGCTCCTCGACTACCGTCTCGGCGATACGGACGGCCTCCGCGTTCTGGAGGCGCTCCGCCGGCGGGACCCCGACGTCCTCGTCATCGTGCTCACCGCGTATTCCGACGTTGAGACGGCCGTCGCCGTCATGAAGCAGGGCGCCTACCACTACGTCACCAAGCCGTTCAATCTGGACGAGATCGCGCTGCTGGTGGGCAAGGCGCTCGAGACCACCCGGCTGCGGCGGGAGCTGCGGGCCATCCGCGCGAGCCAGCGGGAGCCGTACAGCCTCGACCGCATCATCGGCGACTCGGCCGCCGTCGCCGAGGTCAAGAAGCTGCTCGGCAAGATCGCGTCGAGCCCCGCCTCGACCGTGCTCCTCACCGGGGAGAGCGGCACGGGGAAGGACCTGGCCGCGAAGGTGATTCACTACACCAGCGCGCGGGCCGCGCGGCCGTTCATGAACATCACCTGCTCGGCGCTGACCGAGACCCTGCTCGAGAGCCAGCTCTTCGGCCATGAACGCGGCGCCTTCACGGACGCGAAACAGCAGAAGCGCGGCCTGCTGGAATCGGCCGATGGCGGGACCGTGTTCCTCGACGAGATCGGGGAGATGGCGTTGCCGCTGCAATCCAAGCTCCTGCGGTTCCTGGAGGAGAAGACCTTCAAGCGCGTCGGCGGCGCCGCCGACATCGGCGTCGACGTGCGCATCATCGCGGCGACCAACCAGAACCTGGAGCAGAAGGCGCGCGACGGAACGTTCCGGGAGGATCTCTTCTATCGCCTCGACGTGCTGCTCGTGAGGCTGCCGCCGCTGCGCGACCGGGCCGGCGACGTCCCGGTGCTCGTCCGGTTCTTCGTCGACGGATTCAACCGCGAGTTCCGCAAGCGCGTGGAGGATATCGTCCCCGAAGCGATCGAGGCGCTGCAGCGTCATCCCTGGTCCGGCAACGTGCGTGAGTTGCGGAACGCGGTCGAACGCGCGGTGCTGCTGAGCGAAGGCAGTCGGCTGACCGAGAGCGACTTCTCGATGCTCCGCCCGAAGGACGGATTGTCTACCGGCGTCACGCTGCCGGCGGCGGGCACGAACCTGGAGGCCATAGAGCGTGACCTGGTCGTACAGGCCCTGGAGAGAACCGGCTGGAACCAGACCCGGGCCGCCACGCTGCTGGGGCTCAATCGGGACCAGATCCGTTATCGGATCGAGAAGTTCGAGCTCAGGCGGTAGTTTCCGTCGCGGCGCGTTCCTTTCCGCATCGTGAGAACCGGCACGTCGGCCGGGCGGCACACACGCTCGGGTCACGCTGCCGACGGGCTGCCACTCGGCGGCGGTCGTTTCCGCGCTGCTGATGACGATGCCACGTTCCGTTCGTCGGCCACGCGAGCGGTCTCGACGGCCGGGTGATCGGGCACCGTGCGAGCGCGGGTTTTTCCCCACTCGGTTCTCGACAATTCCCCACTCTCCGCCCATCACGGCGGCATCACGGCCACATCACCCCCGTGGCACGCGATTTGCTCACCGTCGAGAGACGGCAATATTGCCCCAATACAGGTGCAGGTACGATGACGACACAACCGGCAGGTCGAGGGCGAAGGTGGCTCGCGAAGGGCGAACAGATTCTCAGCCACGTCGCGGCCGTGGTTATCGGGTTCATCTTGATGGTCGTCGGCCTCGGACTGGGGGTGACGATGATCATGCTGCCGGTCGGGCTTGTCGTGGGTTTGATCGGAGTCGGGGCGTTCGTGTGGGGCCTCGTCGGCCACTTGGGGAAGGAGCAGTGAGATGCGGCCGCACACGCCACTGACGGCGGCTCTCCGGGTCGGAGACGTGATGAGTCGCGAGCCGAGGACCCTCGGCCGCAACGACCGTCTGCAGGTAGCCGACGATCTGATGCGCACCGTACGCTGCCGCCACCTGCCGGTGCTCGACGAGAGCGGACGCCTGACCGGCATTCGTGAGCCAGCGCGACCTCTTTCAGAGCGCTCTGCTGCGGGCGCCCCGCGGTCCGGAGACCGTTCATGTGCCATCGCCCGCGCCCGCATCTTCGTAGCGCACCACCTGCCCCGTCCGATACGACGTCAACCGCACCAGCCCACACGCCTGGCACACGTCCGCCTGACAATCCGTCGTTGAGCGCGCCCGGTCGAATCGCCACCAATGGCCGTTCCCACGCCGAGGGCACGCCGGGACCACGAGCTTCTGCTCCGGCATCAGTCTTGTCGGCGCATCTCGAGTCCACGTCGCCAGCCGGCGGCGCCGGAACCGCCTTGACCGAAGCCGTGACCCACGCCGGCAACCTGCGTGGCCGCAGACCCGCCACCGGACGGTACTGTCACACGCCGCATGGGCGCGCGCCAAGCCAACCGCCAAGCCCGGCGACGGGAACACCGACCTCACCCACGGTCGCGGCCGGCCCCGGGCTCGCGACCCGACCGCGTACCGCTCGCTCGCTGGAAAGCCCCCAGGATACTTCTGGAGTCGTCACCCGACATCGCCGTTGTCGCGATCGTCCGGTACCGACGTGCGCACCGGGTACTTCGCGGCCCCGAACAGCTCCCGGCGCCACCGTGCCGCGTCCACCTGGGCCGTCGCCGCGCGGAACCCGCCGCCGTCGTCCAATCTCGATCGCGAACCGCCCGCGTCCGAGCACGTACCAGCGATGCTCAGGCATCCTTCCGGGCAGTGATCGTGGTCCCGGCCCGCCGCCACTTGCCGTTCGAACCCGGCGGAACGTTCGTCAGTCCATGACCCTCCTGTCTGGCGGACAGGTTGACGCCGGCGCTTCTGCCGTGGTTCCGCGTGTCTCCCAGATCGCTTGGGGACGATCTCTCCCGGTGGTGACCCGTGGACCGATGATCCGCGAACTCCGGGATGCCGCGCCCCCTGAATCGAGAAGTGGGGCCATCGAACGGCCTGAACTGGGCCCATGGTGTCGCAGCGCACTGGGGCCATGCTTTCGGTCGATCAGTGCCATTGCACTTCACCGTGACAGCGTGATCGCCGAAACGGCCTTCCCGCAGGGAAAAATACTGGGGTGAGCGACGCCGGAACCGGGGTCGCTCACCCCTCTTATCTCCGATCTTCTGTGCGGGTTTCACAAAGTGCGTTCCGTGGTGAACGTGTCAACGTCTCGAGCGTTCGTGCGTTCCCTCTCCGAAGGTGCGCGGCTCCTCGTTCCGTAAGCTTCCGGCTGATGGCGGTGGGTCTGGGCGGGGTCGTCGTGCGGCGATCGGGTGCCGTTGTTCACGGTGAAGCTGATCGGTGCGTTTCTCTCCGTGTGGCCTGGTTACTCGATGCGTGGCGGGCCCGGCAATGAACCGGATCATCTCGTTCAGTTGGGTTTTGGGCCTGATTCGGGCCTCGGGCGTTTTCGGGCGATGGTGCACTGTCTGACGTCGAAGTGTTCACCGTCGGGGAGGTTTCGGGATGCAGATGCAGAGGATCGTGGTCTTCCTGCCCCCAGCGGCCGTCAAGGCGTGCGACGTGGCCGCGTCCAAGTACGGCTCGAACCGGTCGGAGGTCGTGCGGCTGGCGGTGGCTGAAGGGATGCGCCGGGCTGTCGAGGCCCTGGACCGTCTGCGGGAGGTTCGGCTGCTTGAAGCTGCCGGCGCTGGTGCCGCGCGTGTCTGGAAGGCTCGTGGAGCCTCGAAGCGGTCCCGTTCCCGCGATTCGCTGGATCCCGATCGTGCTGTCTCGATGCTGCTGGAGTACGGCAGGGCCGCCCGGGCGACGGATCCGGAGATTGCTCCGCAGCAGCTGCGTGCGGGTTTGCAGATGCATGCCCAGGTCATCGGTGTGTCTCCGGATGACATCGAGGACGTGCTGGTCGACGTGATCGGCCAGATGTTCGGCGAGCCGCAGGTTCAGCCTGTCGACGATCCGTCGCAGCCTCCGGAGTAGCGGGTCTGGTGATCCGTCTCTGGGCGGAAGGGAGGTTGGATGCCGTTGTTGCCTGTCTGGGAACCTGATGCACAAGCGCTTGACCGGACCGTGAAGGTGCGCTTCTCGGCGCGCCAGCTCGAGCAGCTCGATCTGGCGGTTGCCGAGTTCAAGATGTCCCGCTCCTGGATCCTGCGGGAGTGCATCGCGGAGGGGTTCCCCTTGTTCGTGGAGGCGGTGCGCCAGCGGCGCCGTGCGGGGTTGGTGCCCCGCGGGGAGTACCAGAATCCGGACGCGGCTGGTCCGCGGCGCGGGCCTCGCTCGGATGGGCAGCGTGGCGATCGCTGGGTAGGTGCTCCGCGCAGGCGTGGTTGACGAGGTGTCTGTCAGAAATGGAATTACTTCCGACTCGTCGGGGACTAGATCCGACTGCCCGGTGTCGTTCTCGTCGGGGGTGGGCTTAGCGGGGCTTAGCGGATAGCCAGGACTGGACCTTCCGGATGGCGTGGCGCCAGTGTTCGGTTTCTGCACTCGGCGACAAGGTCGAGCATTTCGAGTACGACCCGTCCGATCAGGACCTGGCTCCCGGCCGGTCCGACGATGGCCTCCGTCCATGTGGCGAGGTCTCCAATCTCGATCGTAACCTTTCGTCACGGGGCGTTCTTCGCGGCGCTCATCCGCGTAGACGACGGTTCTCGTGCCCTCGCACTGGAGCCCGAGCTCTGTCGCGATCTCCTCGGGGATTACAAGACTTACCGCCCCGGTGTCGACGACTCCTTCGACCGTCGTCCGTCGGACGTCCGCCTCGACCCGGTCTCCGCGGTGTACGTACTCGCGGTCGCCGCTGTTCTCCAGCGTCACGTTGGCTCGAATCTCTCCTGTCGTCACGGCTTTCCGATTCTGTTCCGGTACTGAGAGGGGTACTTCTCAGTGCCGGTTACCCTATTAGACGCTCCCGCGGGCGTTTGCCGCGAAATTCCGTGTGGCCGGCGAGGGCTTCGGGACGTACTGCTCCTACCGCGACGGGAACGCGTCACGAACGGGAGCGGCGATGAACGCGTTGCGCGGCGACGAGGCTCGAGCGGCGAGGCTGCCCCAAGTGGCCTGTATGCCGAACGGAGCTGCCGGACAACGCGTCGGGTGGGGGCCTCAGTGCACGGGGACGGTCCTGTCTTGGCGAGACGGCCAGCGTAGCGAGAGGGTCCCGTCGTCGTTGTGGACGAGAATGTCGAACTCCTGCAGCTTGCGCAGCCAGCGTGACGCGTTGCGCTGGACGAGCAGCGCCTCGTAGTCGGTGGCCGGGTCACGGTAGGGCGTGCCGTCGCGGAGCAGTGCGAAGATGCATCGCAGCAGTTTGTGGGCGGTGGCGATGACGGCGCGCTTGTAGCCGCGCTTGCGGGACAGACGCTGGTGATGCGCCTGGAACTGGCACTTGTGGGTGCGCGCGGCGGCGTGGGCGCACTCGACGAGCACGGCGCGCAGCGTGCGGTTGCCGCGCCGGATGCGCCCGGAGCGGCGTTTGCCGGCGCTTTCGTTGTTGCCGGGACACAGGCCGGCCCAGGCGGCGAGGCGATGGCCGTTGCCGAACACGGCTGCC
>Ga0209544_1003795_pt1 | contig 11324 bp, 8 predicted proteins | sample MesohylPK_FD_187297 | JGI IMG/M metagenome (GOLD analysis project Ga0209544, IMG submission 187297) | Host-associated microbial community of the marine sponge Aplysina aerophoba from Gulf of Piran - sponge mesohyl, lysed by proteinase K... | ecosystem: Host-associated > Porifera > Sponge >...
GGGCCGGACAGGCCGACGCCCCACGGGTCCGTGAAGTAGCCGACGGTGGCCGGCGGTGCGAACGGGACCACCTCGACCACGATGAGCGTCGTCGACGACGAGACGAAGAGCCTCCCGGTCTCGACGTCGACCGCCGAGCCCTGCCAGTTGGCGCCGCCCCCGGCGCCCGGGACCTGAATGACCGGCACCTCGGCGCCGCGCACCACCGGCGGCGAGAAGATGGGTCCGAAGCGCGCCCGCGAGTTGACGATCTCGAGCGCCTCGGCCCGGAGCTCGGGCGTGAAGTCGATCAGGTCGTCGGGCGTGATCCCCTGCCGGTCGAACGGGGCCGGCTTCGTCGGGAAGGGTTGCGTCGGGGAGTACCACTCGCCCGGCACGTTGCCTTGCGGGACGGGCCGCTCCTCGATCGGCCAGACCGGCTCACCGGTGACCCGGTCGAAGACGTAGGTGAAGCCCTGCTTGCTCACCTGGGCGAGCGCCTTGACCGGGCGCCCGTCGACGCTGATGTCGAGCAGGTTCGGGCCGGTGGGGAAGTCCCAGTCCCAGAGCCCGTGGTGTACGGCCTGGAAGTGCCACATCCGCTCGCCGGTCTCGAAGTCGACGGCGACGACGCTCTCGGCGAACAGGTTGTTCCCGGGCCGCATCCCGCCGTACCAGTCGTTCGAGGGCGTTCCGGTCGGCAGGTAGACGTAGCCGAGCTCCTCGTCGACCGCCATGTACGACCAGACGTTCGAATGACCGCTGTAGCGCCACGACTCGTTCTGCCACGAATCGGCGCCGAACTCGTCCCCCTGCGGGATGGTGTGGAAGATCCACTTCATCTCGCCGGTGCGGGCGTCGTAGGCCCGCACGTCGCCGGGCGACGCCTCCCGGAGCGTCAGCCGGCCGTCGGCCACGATGCTGCCGACGATCACGTTGTCGCCGGCGATGGCGACCGGGGAGGAGTAGGTCATCCGCGAGGCGTCGATCTCGCGGTCGAACCCCTGCGTGAGGTCGACGTAGCCGCCGGCGCCGAAGTCCGGATAGCGGGCCCCGGTCCGAGCGTCGAGGGCGACCAGGCGCAGATCGTGGCTGGCGATGAAGATCCGCGCGTCGTCGCTCTCGTCGTCCTCCCAGTAGGAGACGCCGCGGTGGTGCCAGCCCATGTTGGGCGGCCGGTCCAGGTCGTCGTAGATGCGCGGATCGTAGGTCCAGACCGACTCTCCGGTCCCCGCGTCGAGCGCGGCGACCTGGCCGAGCGCGGTGCTCACGTAGACGAGGCCGCCGGCCATGAGGGGCACCGCCTTGAACTGCCCGGGGCGGATTCGGTCGTCGCGCGAGGCGACGGCTCGCGAGAGCGACGTCCAGCGCCAGGCGATCCGGAGGTCGGCGAAGTTGTCGGCCGTGATCCGATCGAGCGGCGAGTACTTGGTGTTGGCCGCGTCTCGCCCGATCGCGTGCCATTCGCCGTCCGGGACGCTCTGGGCCGCCGCGAGCCCCGTGGCGGTCAGTGTCACCGCCGCCGCAAGCGCGCCCAGACAGGCGCGACGGAAGCTCCGCCGGCGCGGGATTCGTACCGGAGCGAGACGAAGCGCAAGCCGTTCCCTCATCGGTTCATCCCCCTCCGGATTCGTGCGTCTCGGCGGTCCGCCGGTGCTCACGCCCGCTCCGGGCGACCGAGGGTCATCATAGCGCGCCGCGGCGCGCCGCACTGTCGGCTTTGACGCCGTTGCAGCGCGTCGGCTACGGTGAGTCGCGGATGACCCACCGGATCGTCTCCCTGATCGCGAGCGCCACGGAGATCGTCTGCGCGCTCGGCTTCGAGCCGCGGCTCGTGGGCCGTTCCCACGAGTGCGACCACCCGTCCTCCATCGCCCGCCTTCCGGTCTGCTCGACGTCGAAGGTGCGGATTGGGGAGGTCAGCCGGCGCATCGACGGTCAGGTGCGTGCGATAGTCGCCGACGGGCTGTCGGTCTACCGGGTCGACCCGGAGGTACTGGATCGCCTCGCCCCGACCGTGGTCATCACCCAGACGCAATGCGAAGTCTGCGCCGTCAGCCTGCAGGACGTCGAGGCGGCGGTGTGCGAGATCGTCGGCTCGCGCCCGCGCATCGTGTCGCTCGAGCCGATGTCGCTCGGTGACATCTGGAGGGACATCCGGGCCGTCGCGTCGGCCCTCGGCGCGCCGGAGCGCGGCGACGCTCTGGTCGGGGGGCTGCTGGACCGCCTCGTTGCGGTGCGCGCCGCCGTCCGCTCCGCTCCGTCGCGTCCGGTCGATCGCGTGCATCGAGTGGATCGATCCCCTGATGAGCACCGGCAACTGGGTGCCCGAGCTCGTCGACTGCGCGGGCGGCGTGCATCTCTTCGAGGAGGCCGGGAAGCACTCCGGCTATCTGGAGATGGAGGCGCTGGCGGCCGCCGATCCCGACGTGATCGCCGTCATGCCGTGCGGCTTCGACATCGAGCGTTCCTGGCGCGAGATGCCGGCGCTGACGTCGCACCCGGGCTGGTCGCGGCTCTCCGCCGTCCGGAACGGGCGGGTGGTCATGGCGGACGGGAACCAGTACTTCAACCGGCCGGGACCCCGCGTGGTGGAATCGGCCGAGATCCTGGCCGAGATCCTCCATCCGGAGCGCTGCGACTTCGGCCACCGGGGGCGTGGCTGGACGCGCTGGACGGGCGATGTCCGCCCGAGAGCGGATGTCGTCGCCTGACACCGACGCGGCGGTCGGTCTCTGCCGGAGCTGCCGGCACGTGCGCGTGGTCCCGTCGCGCACGGGACAGCGCTACTACCGGTGCGAGCAGTCGAGTACCGACCCGCGCTACCCGAGGTACCCGCGCCTCCCCGTACGGATCTGCGACGGACACGAGCCTCGCGGAGCGCCCGTGACCGACGAGCCGTCCGCGACGGACCGAGACGGTGACAGGCTCGTGGTGAAGCGGTAGAGTTCGGGAGACGCTTTCCGACGGGCGCCGGGCGCGTGGCCCTACCGGTCCCGCCTTCGACAGCGTCGTCGAGTACCTCGTCCGCCGCGGCGCGGATCCGAACGCGCGGAACGCCCGCGGGGAGCCGCCGCTGGCGCGAGCGATGAACGGCCGCGCCCCCGCCGGATCGCGTCAGCGTCGGACCCGGCCGAGCAAGGACCCGACAGAAGGAGTCGATGCAGGGGGAGCAGGGAATCGATGTCGTTGCCTGACCATCCACCGGGGAGCCCGGCGGGCGGGTGGCGCGAGCACGCAACGCCGGAGGACGTCTACTACGCCTACCGACTGTTCCTGCAGCGTCCGCCCGACGCCGCCGGCTTCGCCAACTACCAGCGTCTCGTCGCCGGCGGGCTCGCACTCGACGATCTGATCAAGGGCTTCGCCGACTCGGACGAGGCCCACGCGAACACGCGACCGCTGCCGATAGACCTCGGCGGCTACCGGGTGTGCGTGCAGCCGCGCGACCCCGACTTCGCGCGGGCGATCATCGCCACGCACGACTACGAGCCCCACGTGCGGCGCGCCGTCCGCGACCGGATCGAGCCGGGTGATGTCGTGGTCGACATCGGGGCCAACGTGGGGTGCATCGCGTTGCTGGCCGCGACGGTCGTCGGAGAGACGGGGGTGGTCGTGGCCGTGGAGCCGAACCCGGACAATCTCCAGATGCTGTACGCCGGCATGGTGCTCAACGAGGTGGCCAACGTGCGCGTGCTGCCGCTCGCCGCCTCCGTGCGGTCCGAGGTGCTCTCCCTGAGCCGCGACACGTCGAACACGCATCTGGTCGCTGCCCGAGCCCCGGGGGGGTGCCTCTATACGCAGACGGTGGTGCTGGACGAGGCGCTGGCATGGCTGCCGCGCCTCGACCTCGTGAAGATGGACGTGGAGGGGCACGAGATCGATGCCCTCGACGGGTTCCGCGCCTCCATCGAGAAACACCGTCCCGCGCTCGTCGTCGAGTTCAATCCGCGCTGTCTCGTTCATCTGCAACGGCGCGAGCCGGCCGAGCTGCTCGAACGGATCCTGGCTCTCTACCCGAGCGTCCGGGCCACCAGCGCGTTCGGTGACGACGCACGGTTCGCCGAGACCGCCGATCTTCTCGAGTACTGGCGCGTCCGGGACCGCGAGCTGACCGCGGCCGGTCTGTTGCCGGAGGGCCTCCTGCACTTCGACCTCGTCGCCGAGCGGGGCAGACCGCGACGCGCTTCCTGAACTCCGTTCTGCCGCAGACCCGGCTTCCGCCCTTCGCTTGCGGAGGCGCGATCGAGGCGGGACAATCCTGCGGGCAGCCGTGGACGTGCGGCCTGAGCACTGCTGTCGCGGGCGCCGGGTCGGAGACCGGGTGCGGCCGGCGCCGCCTGTCGCAGCGGCGCCGGCCGAGTTGTGGCTACTGGTCGGTGGGGGTAGCGTCGGCGGCCTCGAGCGCGACGATGAAGTCGATGTCGAGCGCTCCCTCGCGGATCTTGATGGCCGCCTGGTACTCGTCGGAGTGCCAGAAGTCGAGCAGCGCCTGCATCGAGCTGAACCGCTCGATCGTCACGCCACCGTCGTCGTAGGGCCACGCGCCTTCCAGGATTTCCAGCCCCTCGCCCACGTCGGCGCGCGCCAGGATCTCGACGCCCGCCGCCTGCGCTCCCGGCCCGGCCGCCTCGCCGTACGCGGCCAGCGGCTCCGGGTCGACGACCTTGGAGCTCACGATGAGATAGGCCGCCTTCTCGCCCGCCAGCGCCGAGGCGTGGGCTGCGTTGTCCTGCAGCTCTGCCGCCGCATAGCCGAGCCCGAAGACGGCGATGAGCCCGAAGGCCTGGAGCGCCCGCTTCCGTGTCTGCATCTTCATCGGCTGTCCTCCTCAGTGCGACAGGAACCTACTTCGACACCGGCCGGTGTCGATGCTCGTGGATTGCCTGCCGCTCGTTGTTGTCCTCCGGCGACGCCCGCCGGTAGGGTCCCGTGATCGCCTGCGCCGCCTCGTCGGCCTTGAAGCGCTCGTAAAGCGCCTGCGCGCGGGTGGCGGCCTCGAGGTCTCCCGCGCCGCGGTGGGCCAGCATCAGGTTGTAGTGTGCCTGCAGGTCCTCCGGATCGATCCCCAGTACCTCCTCGAACGTGGCGATGGCCTCTTCGAAGCGCCGGTCGAGGAATTGGATGCGGCCGATCTGGCCCAGCACCACGCGGTCCCGGGGGTACTGCTCGCGTGCGATTTCCAGATGGGACAGAGCCTCGTCGTACGCGCCGAGCGTCTTGCGCGCGGTGCCGAGGAAGAAGTGGGCGCGGGCGAGGCGCGGCTCCAGGGCGACGGCCCGCTCGAGAAGCGGAGTCGCGCCGGCCACGTCGCCCTCCTGCAGCAGCGCGCGGGCGACGTTGACCGGTCCGTCCGGATACGCAGGGTCGAGCTCCATCACCCGCTCGAAGGCGGCGACGGCGCCCTTCAGATCCCCCTGCAGCAGCAGGCCGATGCCGTAGTCGTTCCAGCGCTCGCGAAGCGGTGGGGCGCCGGGGGCCGGGGTGCCCATCTCCGCCGCCGGCGGGAGGGCCGGGAACGGTGCGTCGGCGTCGATGACGACCAGCGATGCGGTGGCCTCGGCCATGACCGTGGTCGGGATGTCGGGGATCGCCTTGATGCCGCCCGAGACGTCGGAGGTGTCGGCGGTGAACGTCCAGTGCCCGTCGTCGTAGGCGCTGCCGACCGCCGCCGCCGGCGTCGACGGATCCCGCTCGCCGGCGTACGCCCACTGCGTGTGCCACCACGCGAACTTGCGGTAGTTGACCTTCGCGCGCAGGAAGATGCGGTCGCCGGCGTCGTCAGGGACCTGCAGCCGGTAGTGGACGGTGTCGGCCGCGCCTGGCGGGATCAGCCGCACGTAGGCGACCGAGCGGGTCATCCACGCGTTGCGCTTGTTGATCGGGTTGCCCCGCTCGTCGAGCTGCAGGCTGCGGTAGAAGTGGGCGCCGGGGTCGACCGGACCGGAACCGCCGTCGGCCGCGGCCCCGCTGTGCAGCAGCACGCGCCCCTGGTCGTCCACCGCCTCGAACTCCACCCAGACGTCGAACGCGTCGACCGTGCCGCCGGGGAAGAAGTGGCCGACCTTCCGCGTCCGGACGACGACTTCCACGCGTACCGACTCGCCCCGCCGCACCGCGACGGTCTGCAGGTCGAGCGGCGCCAGCACCTCGGCCGCCGGCCCGCCGGTCGCGATCCCTGTGGCGCCGAAGCGCATCGACTCCTCGCCGACCGCGAACGTGCTCGACAGGCGCGGCTCGGCCGTTCCGCGCGCCTCCTGGAGTTCCGGCGGCGGCGCCTCGGCGACGCGCGCGATGCCGAACACGTCCACCGAGACCTGCCCGTCGCGCAGGAAGTCCTGCACCAGCTCGAGCTGCTCCGCGTCGCCGTTGACGAACGGCAGCGCCGTGTTGGCGCCGGGGAAGCGGTGCGAGCGAACGAGGCCGTCCCGCGCCGCCGGGTCGTCGGACGGAACGAGCGGCATGTGGCAGTCGCGGCAGGTCTGGGGCGCCGGCGGGTAGTAGAACGAACGCGCGCCCTGCCCGGAGACGCCGGACGCCTGCCAGTTGTCGTACTCGTTGAACCCCCGGATCCAGCGGTACTCGTTGACCGGGAGGTCCAGGTGCACCTTGTGGCACGACGAGCAGAACTCGGCGCTCTGCTCGGTGTGAAACGGCTTCAGGAAGGTCTGCCGGTGCGGGCCCGGCGCGAGATGGGTCGCCGTGTCGTGCATCCACTGGAGCACGGGGTTCTCGCTCGCGGCGAGATCGTGCAGGGGCGGGTACTCGATCACGAAGTCGCCCTGGCCCATCGTGCTGCCGACGTGGACGATGGAATGGCACGAGGTGCAGCCCAGGCCGGCCTGCGCCTCCGGGGTGTCGATCTGTTCGCGGATTGGCCGGTCGAAGCGGCCGTTGAAGAAGACGGCGTGGTCGTGGCAGCCGGCGCACCACTTCGACGGCTCGGTGCCGACGACGTCCTGCATGTACTCGATCGACTTGCGGTACCACTGGTTGTTGAACGAAGAAAAATGGTGCGCCGACGAGTCCCACTGCTCGTAGATGTCCCGGTGGCAGCGCCCGCACGTCTCGCTGGTCAGGAAGAAGTCGGCCGGAATGATGCCGTCGACGTTGGTGTTCGCCGACGACGGGAAGAACGGGCTGTCGGGCCCCGCCCCTTCCTCCTGCATCGTCGACGGGGGCGTCGTGGGGTTGACGATGCGGTGCGCGCGCCGCCACTCGGCGTCGGCCGCGCTGCGGACGAACGGCGCCGCGACCGCGGCCAGGAGTGCGACGGCGAGGCCGGCACGCAGCGCCCGGACCGCGGCTCCGCTCCCGGCCGACGCGTTGCCCGCTGCTGACGCATCGTGCGTCCCTGACGCATCGCGCTCGGCCCGCGCGTTGCTCGCTGCCGCGCTCGCTGCGGACGCACGCGGCGCGGCGACCCGCCACAGGTGCGCCGCCAGCAGCGCGGCGCCGACGACCATGACCGTGACGTGGGCCACGAGGACCGGTCGCTGGGCGCGCGTCGCGCCGACCACCATCACGCCGAGTCCGAGCAGGAGCCCGATCGCGCTCACGCCCAGTCCCGCCGCGCAAAGCGGCGGGGGCGTCCAGCGGCGGCGGAGGAGGACGACCCCGGCAACGCCGGCGAGAGCGAGGCCGAGCAGGGGATGGAGCGCGACGTTCGCGAAGTACCAGAGCGAGGCGCTCGGCAGCGCGGCGAGGTAGGCCGAGTTGAGCAGGAGGACCAGGAACCCGGCAACGAGCAGGCGAAGGGTCACGGGTGACATCAGCGAGTCCGCCGACCGTCAGCGGGTGCGCCGATCTTCGGCGCCGGAGCCGTGGGTCAGCCGCGCACCTCGTCGTTGTCGATCCGGCCGTCGACGAGGCGGATCAGGCGCCGGGCGCGCGCCATGACCCGTGGATCGTGGGTCGAGAAGAGGAACGTGACCTGGTTGTCCCGGTTCAGCGTCTCCATCATTTCCAGGAGCGACTCCGCCGTCGCCGAGTCGACGTTGGCGGTCGGCTCGTCCGCCAGCACGACGGCCGGCTCCGCCGCGATGGCGCGCGCGATCGCGACGCGCTGCTGCTGGCCGCCCGAGAGCTCCGACGGCCGCCGGTGCTCCATGCCTTCGAGTCCGACGCGGGCCAGGAGCTCCATGACCCGCTCCCGCCGCTCCGCCTCCGCGACGCCCTGGACCGCCATCACGATCTCCGCGTTCTCGTAGGCGCTCAGCACCGGCAGCAGGTTGTAGGCCTGGAACACGAAGCCGATGCGGTCGCGCCGCAGGTGGCTCAACTCCTTGCGGTTGAGCGTCCCGAGGTCCGCGCCCTCGAGGCGCACCGTTCCCGACGTGGGAGAGTCGAGGGCGCCGATCAGGTTGAGCGCCGTCGTCTTACCGGAGCCGGAGGGGCCGCTGAGCGCCGCGAACTCGCCGCTGCGCACGCTCAGGGTGATGCCGCGCAGCGCGTCGACCTGCTGATCCCCCTGCGGGTAGACCTTCGTTACCTCTTCCAACTCCACGACCGGAGCCGCTCCGTTCGCATCGCTCATCAGCGACCACCCTCTCCCGTTCGACGCCGGACCGCCGGCGGGCTCAGACCAGACGGATCGTCTCCACCGGGTCTGCGTGCCCCGCCTTCCAGGCCGGGTAGACGCCGGACAGCAGGATGGCGGCGAGCGCCGACACGCCGATGAGCGTCAGGCTCTCGCCGAAGATGCCGACCTTGAGCGTCGTCGACATGCCGACACCGGCCACCTCCATCTGGTCGACAGGGACTAAGGCCGACATGTCGAGCCCGGTCGAGGACAGGTAGAGGTACGGCCCGACGGTGACCAGCGCGGCAGCCGCGAGGCCGACGACCGCCAGCCAGGCGCTCTCGAGCATGACCAGCCGGAAGAGCTGCGACGGGCTGAAGCCGACGGCCAGCATGATGCCGAACTCCCGCAGGCGCTCCATCACGCTGACGAACAGGGTATTGAAGATGCCGGCCGCCACCAGCACCGCCAGCACGAACATCATGACCTGCGCACCGCCCACCTTCATGGCGATGAACACGGCCAGGTCCGGCTGCAGCTCGTGCCACGGCAGCACGGCGACGCCCGCCGGCGCCCCGCCCTCGAGATCCGCCACGACGCGGTCCGTGACGCGCTGATCGTCGACGAACGCGGCCACCTGGATCGCTTCGTCCGGCCCGAAGCCGATCAGCTCCCGCACGGTGTCGAGGGGCAGCAGGCAGATGCCGCCGTCGACGCTCGGCGAGCCGGTCTCGATGATGCCCGACACCCGCGCCAACCCGCTCACGATCTCGCCTTCCTTGTCGGTGAGGGTGTAGACCACCTTCGACCCGAGCTCGACGTCGAGGTTCGAGGCGAGCCTTGCGCCCAGGATGATCCCGCGGTCGCTCGACGTCCGGAAGAACTCACCTTCGGTGACCGCTTCGAGGAGCGACAGGGTCTCCTCGTCCTCGTTCTCCGGGGAGACGGCGAGGAAGCCGGCGCCGATGTTCTCGCGCGCGGTCGACAGCATGTTGAAACCGGTGATGCGCTCCACGACGCGGATGACCCGCGGGTTGCTCGCGGCCAGCCGCGTCAGCTCGTCCGTCCCCGCCACGGGGCGGGACAGGGCCGGGCTGTCGAGGTAGTCGGGGTGCTGGAGCGTCACGTGACCCGCGCCGAGTCGGGCCGCGAGCCGAATCATGTCGGCCCAGTTCTGATCCTGCATCGCCATCATGAGGACGGAGAGGAAGACGCCGAAGACGATCGCCGACAGCGTGATCGTCGTGCGGCGGCGGTTCCGCCACAGGTTGCGCCACGCCATCTTCGCGAGACTGCTGCCCTTCATCGCGCACCCTTCCTTGCCGCCTGGTCCCGTGTTCGAGCCCTCATCGTACTCACTGATACCGCATCGCTTCCACCGGGCTGATTCTGGCGGCCTTGACGGCGGGGTAGACCACGGCCACCAGCACCAGCAGGATCAGCGTCATCGCCGGAGTCGCGAACGTGGCCGGACTCACCGCCGCCTGCCACACGGTCGAGAACGACGCCCCCATCACCGAGACGCCGCCGAGGGCGCCGGTGTCGATGCCGAACTCCACCAGGTACCACAGCGTCGGGACGGAGATCACCAGGCCGATGGCCAGCGCGAGGCCGGTCTGCAGTGCGCTCTCCAGGAAGATGAGCGACAGCACCTGGCGCGGCTCGACGCCGAGCGCCTTGAGCACGCCGAATTCGCGAATGCGCTCGAACACCGCCATCAGCATCGCGTTCAGGACGAGGATCGCGATGACGATGTAGAAGACGGCGGAGACGAAGCCCATCATCTGGCGCGCCGAGTCCAGATAGGTCGCGATGGTCGGCATCAGCGACCGCCACGACTGGGTGTCGAGACCGGGCGCCAGACCCTGCGCGGTGGCGAGCGCCGCGTCCAGCTCGACGTCGTCCGCTTTGCGAACCACGATCTCGTGCGCCCCGGACGGCATGACGAAGAGCTCGCGGAAGGCCGCCTCGGTGAGGTAGACCGCGGAACGGTCGACGCCGTCGTTGATGCTGCCGAGGATGCCGCGCACGGCGTAGAGATCGTTGGCGATGCCGCCGTCGGTCGTCTGGCTCAGCACGATCAGCTCGTCACCGACGGACACGTTGAGCGAACGGGCCATCCGCCGCCCCACGACGGCGCCCTTGGGGTCGCCTTCGTCGAGCCAGGCCCCCTCTTCGACCCGGGTCGCGATGATGCTGACCCGGGCGTCGTCCTGCACGTTGACTCCGCGCAGCGACGCCCCGGCGGCGGAGTCGTGCGCCGCGGCGAGTCCTGCTCCCACGAGCCGGGCGCTCGCCCGGAACCCCGCCGCCTCGAGCTCGGGGATCAGCGCGTCCGCTTCGTCGATGACGGTGTAGAGCGACGGCTCGTCCAGGTAGGTCGGAGCGTGCATCTGGAGGTCGCCGAGGTCGACCTCGACGATGGTCTCCTCCATGTCGTTCAGCATCCCCTGCAGCATGCCGAACCAGATGACCATGCCGTAGAGGCCGAACACCATCGCGCCCACGGTGACCGTGGTCCGCCGCCGGTTGCGGCCGATGTTGCGCCACGCCATCTTGAGGATGCGCATTGTCGTTCTTCCTCGGCCTCACCACGCCTGCCCTTCAGGGCGCACCGGACGCGAGCAGCTCGTGGATGGCGGCCACGGTCGCCGGCCGCGTGCTGAAATGGCTCCGCGTGCCGTCGGCGTTCTCGAGCGGCGTCCAGCCGTCTTCGCTTTCGATATCGAGCGCCGCGCCGTGGTCGAACAGGAAGCGGACGACGCTGGTGGTCCCGCTGCGCGCCGCCCCGTGCATCGCGGTCTCGCCCTTGTCGTTGACGGCC
>Ga0209544_1003800_pt1 | contig 11307 bp, 8 predicted proteins | sample MesohylPK_FD_187297 | JGI IMG/M metagenome (GOLD analysis project Ga0209544, IMG submission 187297) | Host-associated microbial community of the marine sponge Aplysina aerophoba from Gulf of Piran - sponge mesohyl, lysed by proteinase K... | ecosystem: Host-associated > Porifera > Sponge >...
CGACCCGGTCCAGGCTGTAGGTCGTAGTCATCAAGTTGTTCCAGGGAGGCGGATCCGCGGGCAGGGGGTACTGTCCTTCCTTCATCAGCCGGATCAGAAACATGGGATTGCCGGAGACGGCCCAGTGGTTGGGCCATCCGGTAACAGTCCATCTCCTGACATCGCTTCGATTCTGCATGTCTCGGAGACAGCAGGCCAAGGTGTAGGGGTTGTAGACGCTTTCGCTGTCCTCGGGGAAGCCGAAGCAATAGCCGTTGTAGTGGCGGCGTACCTTGCCCATCAGTTCCTCAAGGGATACGTTGAGGTGGGCCGCGCCGGTGGCGAGGTGGGGGCGCAGTGCGGTTCGGACCTCCTGTTCGGTGAAGCCGCACAGGGTGGCGTAGGCGGGTTCCCAGGAGATGTCCCACAGGTTGTTGAGGGCCGAGAACAGGCTGACGCGAGCGAAGCGGGTGATGCCAGTGACGAAGACGAAGTGCAGTTGGTTCTCAAGGCTCTTGAGCTTGACGTAGAAGTTGCGCAGAGTGTCCAGGATCGGTTCGGGGTCCGCCTTCTTGCCCAGCAGGTGCACCAGGGGCGCGTCGTACTCGTCAACCAGGACGACGGGGTTGGTTCCGTAGCGTGCCTTGAGCTGGATCACGAGCTCCTCCAGGCGTTGGGCCGGGCTGACCGCCGGGTCGGTGGGGAACCGGACAAGCCCGGATTCATTTACAGGTTCCAGGCCAACATCGACGCCGCGGCGGTTCCACTGGGTGTACTGGTTGCCCAGCATCTCCAGGAGGTTGGCCTTCAATTCCTCCGGTGCATCGGCGGGGGTGTTGGCCATGTTCAGCCGTACGACCGGATGGAACCCCTGGCTTTCGGCAGTGTCCGCTGCAGCTGTTGCGCGGAATAGTTCAACCTTGCTCAGGATCTGCGGTGGGCTGTGGCCATTCAAGTAGCGGGGAGCAAGCGGCACTTCTCCCTGGAAGAAGGCCTCCAGGGTCGTTACCAGGAGTGACTTGCCGAAGCGCCGGGGACGGGCCAGGAAAACATAGGGATTCCGGAGTGTGGGCGCATCCTCGGATTCGGGAGCCAGAAGCGATCGGAAGTGGTGGGTCTTGTCGATGTAGAGGCCGCCGCCGCGTCGGATCTGCAAGAACTCGGACCGCCCTGGGTTCAGGGAAGGTCGCGGATGTTCGGAGGACATGACCATGTTCATTTCGTCGACGGACCGAATGACCCGATCCTACACTGATCAACGGAGGGTGACAGGAACACCCAAGAGTCAGCTACCCGCGCTGCTTGACAACTTCGATGTGATCGGATTAACTCAGCCTGAATTTCCTGGCAGGTCTGCACGCCGTCGGAAGCACAGCCGGGAGTGCCTGTCCATGGATGGGAGCATCCGGGATATACCGGTAGCACGGCCGACAATCGATCATCCATTGAGTGGCGGATGGCCGTCCGTTCGTGGGTCTGGTCAGCCACCGCCGCCTGGTCGATCACTAGGCCGTAGTGCAGCTGGACCGTCCGGACCACCAGGGACTTGCAGCTCCGCCCGCAGGATCGAGTCCTGGACCCGCAGCAGACGCCGCAGGGTCTGGGCACTGCGGACGCGGGTTCCCAGGATGCCCAGCCGACCCCTAGCCAGACCGCAGGGTCCCGCGCAAAATCGGTGGCAGCCTCCGGGCCGTGGCCGTCGTCGATGACGGCCAGCACATGGGTGGCCAGCCAGCTGGACTAGGGATAGACCCGGCCCCGCCGATCCCGGTGGTCCGGGATGGAGGCCTGGTCGTCCATCGGACGGCGACCGTCGCTGCAGATGGGTGTCGAAATGTGGGACATTGGCGGTCATGAGGGTTGCGATGCGTCTTGGTGGTTGAGACCATAGACATAAAGACGCAGGACAGTCATCCTTGTAGTGCAGACGATCCACGGGCCCGAACCGCCGGCTTGGATCATGGGCGGTGCTTTTCTGGATTTATCTCGTCTGGATGTTCTGCCGTGGCGCGGTGCCCAGGCCGTGGCCAAACAACCGCTTCGGCGGCACCCCGCCCTGACGCGACTTGGTCAACGCCCTGGGGGCATGGCAATCATGCGCAACCTGGTGCTGGGGCGTACCCGGAAGTGACTACAGTGGACCGGGCAACCGTCCACCCCGCCTATGCCAAAATCTGGGAGAGGAACAGCTTGGTCCTGTCTTCCTTTGGATTATCGAAAAACTCTTCCGTGGCACTCTCTTCGATGATTTGTCCGTGATCGAACATGAGAACCCGGTCGGCTACCTCTCGGGTGAACCCGATTTCATGGGAGACGACGATCATCGTCATGCCAGAAACGGCCAACTCACGCATCACATCCAGGACTTCCTTGATCATCTCCGGATCCAGGGCCGAGGTCGGTTCGTCGAACAGCATGATTTTGGGCTGCATGGCCAGGGCGCGGGCAATGGCGACCCGTTGCTGCTGGCCACCGGATAGCTGACCCGGATACTTGTCTGCCTGCTCGGCGATACCCACCCGCTCCAGGAGTTGTTCGGCAATTTCCTCGGCCTGACGAGCCGGCAGCTTGCGCACTTTCATGGGCGCGAGGGTGATGTTGTCCATCGCTGTCAGGTGGGGGAAGAGATTGAACGACTGGAAGACCATGCCTACGTCGCGCCGGATGGCATCGATGTTGCGCACGTCGTTGGAAAGCTCAATGCCGTCGACGATGATGTCCCCGCGCTGGTGTTCCTCCAGCCGGTTAATGGTACGGATGAAGGTGGACTTGCCCGACCCGGACGGCCCCACGACCACCACGACCTCGCGCTCGCGTACCGAGGTGGTCACGCCCCGCAAGGCGTGGAAGTTGCCATACCATTTGTGTACATCCCTGCACACGATCATGTCGGAAGTATCGACTGTTGATTCGCTCGCGGCCATGTCGCTAAGGCTCCGGCTGGTTCCAGCTTCCTTGAAGGCGTCTACAAAATCGGTGTGGTATTCACTCGCTTTTCCTGCTTCCACCCGCACCATGTCCACTTCTACCCGTCTTGCCCGCGCAAGCGGGAATCCAAGTGCAGGCTGAGTGACAACATCAAAATCGTGTGTGTAGGTCCGATGTTCTATCTTTGCCCGACTCGGAGATGTTGCTCGACTCTTCTGCTGACGTAGGACATGGTGTAGGTAAAAATCCAGAAGACCAAGGCCAGGAACAGGAACAGCTCCCTTGCGCTGGCCAGGTACTCCGCGTTGCCCTGTATAAACGCCCGGCTAAACTCAACCACGTCCAACATGCCAATGATGTACACCAGGAGGGTGTCCTTGAACAGGGAGATGAACTGCCCCACGATGGCGGGTATGACGTTGCGGATGGCCTGGGGCAGGGAGATTAGCAAGGTGGTCTGCCAGCCGGCCAGACCCAATGCCCGCGCCGCTTCCACTTGGCCGGGGTGAAGCGCTTGCAAGCCTCCCCGGATATTTTCGGCCATGTACGCCGAGCTGAATAGGGTAAGTATCACCCCGGCCCGGAAAAGGGAATTGGAGGAGAAGTCCTGTGGGAAGGCCAAAGGCACCAACACCTGGGACATGAATAGGAGCGTAATCAGCGGCATGCCCCGCATTATCTCGATGAACACCACGCACAGCAGCTTGACCAACGGCAGACTGCTGCGCCGTCCCAGGGCCAGGGCGATGCCGATGGGCAGGCTGAGGGTGATACCGGTCACCGCCAGCAGCAGGTTCAGCATCAGGCCGCCCCAGTATGTGGTCGACACGGGCTGCAGGCCCGGAATCCCCGGCAGACCCCGCACCAAGACCAGGATGACCAGGAAAACCAGGACTCCCAGTATGGCTATCCAGCGGACTGTGCCCAGCGGCGTGTACCGGGCCAGCACCCGCCCCGCCGCCACTGCGGGAAGGTTCGCCGCCAGCAGCAGCCGCACGTCCAGGCCCATCCGATCCATGCTGTAGGGCAGAAAAGCGAAGGCGACCGTTACCGCCGCCACGCCAATGGCGATGCGTTTGGCAGCAGTGTCCCTGGACACTGCCCACACCATGCCCAGCAGCACCGACACCAACAGCAGGGAGACCTGTGGCCTCCAGAAGCAGTTCTGACCGGGGCAGGCGAACTCCGTGTTGTACTGACCGATGATGAGCCGACCACCCAGGGTTGCGATGACCTGCCAGTCGGCTTCCAGGGCTATCCAGCGCAACCCAAACCAAAAGGCCAGGACCAGAAACGCGGCGTATAGGAAGGTCAGGACCGTGTTGTACCAGTTGCCGAACAGATTGGCATAGGCCCAGCCCACGCCGCCGCGTTCCGTGATGGGAGGAGGGAGTGACACGCCCGGCGGCGTGCCCGTTGCAGATGCCATTCGCCTAATTCCCCACCAACCGAATGCTCCGGTTGTACAGGTTGCCGATCAAGGAATAGGTCAGGCTCATGGCCAGGTAGGCCGCCGCAAGCAGGATGTAGATGGACACTGCCGGAGCCGTCTGCGTCATGGTCTTGGCGACGTTGGCCAGATCCGAGTAGCCTATGGCTCCGGCCAGGCTGCTGTTCTTGGTCAGGTTAAGGAATTGGCTGATTAGCGGGGGGATGATAACCCTCAGTGCCTGAGGGAAGGTAACATGGCGTAGCGCCGCCATGGGCGCAAGACCCAGGGACCGGGCTGCTTCCATCTGACCCCGGCCTACCGATTGGATGCCGGCCCGGACAATCTCCGCGATGAACGAAGATGTGTAAATCACCAGCCCGGTCAAGAGCGCCATGAGACCACCGGAGATTGTGAAGCCCCCGGCGATGCGTCCGAAAGCCCCCTGGGGGGCCGGGACCGAGATGGCAAAGGGAGAGTCGCCAAACGCGGCGCTGACGAACAGCCACCCAACAACCGCGGTGGCGACGGCTGTGACACTGCCTGTAATCAGGGGATAGGACGGCCTTCCGGTGAGGACCTCGCGTCGGGTCAATGCGTGGTGCAGCACCACTGCGGCAATGAGCGAGGCCAGGACTACAGCCAGCCATACCCAGGCAGCGTCCCGATTGGACGGCCATGGCCACGGCAACGACAAGCCTCCATTGTTGATGTATATCCTATCCGCGATGACGTACCCTTGGCGGACCGGAGGCAACGCCAGCACCATGTAGAACCAGAAGAACAGCTGCACCAAAAGGGGAACGTTGCGGAAGATCTCGATGTAGATCAGAGAGGTCCTGGACACCAGCCAGTTTCCTGAGATGCGGGCCACCCCCACCACGATCCCCAAGGCCGTGGCCAGGATGACTCCCACAATGGAGACGACAATGGTGTTGGTCGCGGCGACTCCAAAAGCGTAGCGGAAGGTGTCTGAGGACTCGTAGGGGAGAAAGTGCTGCCCGATGGGAGTCTGGTACTCGCGGGACAGGAAGCTGAACCCGTGGGGAATCTCCCGGTCTTGGATGGTGTTGGAGATGTTGGTGAAGAAGGTGGTGACCAAGACCACCACTACGACGCCCGATATTATCTGCAACGCCCACTGTATGACAAGGGCGTGCCGCCAGAGCGGCACGCCCTTGTAGTAGGTAAGTCCTCGAAGCGCCTCGATCATGGTCATGACGCAGAGGATTACCGTAGGGGAGCGGGAGGGTTACCGCAGGGGAGCGGAGTAAATCTGGCCGCCCTTGGGACAGTCCGAACAAACAGCGTCGGCCCACAGGGCATTGCGGCCGCCCTCACGGGGGAGATTGATGCCGCCGGGACCGAGGTTGCGTTCGTAGATCTCACCGTAGTTGCCCACGCCGCTGATCACGTCCTGGGCCACGGTCTGGCTGAGGCCCAGGGTTTCCTGGCCGAAAGAGCCTTCCAGTCCGAAGAGACGGTCCACCTTGGTGTCCCCGGTCGTCTCGGTCGGTACCGCGTCGGACGTAACGCTGTACGCCTCGGCGTAGATCAGGATGGCCATGACGGTCTTCACGACATCGAACCACTGCTCGTCGCCGTGGGGGACCACCGGACCGAGCGGCTCCTCCGAGATGGTCTCGGGCAGGATTACATGCGCATCCCGGTTCTCGAAGGCACTGCTAATGGCGGCCAACTGGGAGCGGTCATTGGTGAAGGCGTCGCACTGTTGGCTCTGATAGGCCGCCACCACCGCGTCGGTGTCCTCGAAGGTGAGGGCATTGATGTTCAGGTCGTTCTGGTTGGAGAAGTCCTGTAGGTTCAACTCGGTGGTTGTTCCCTGAGTCACGCAGACGGTGGCGTCCTTAAGCTCCAGGGAGCTGGAGATGCCCAGGTCCTTCTGCACCAAGAACCCCTGGCCGTCGTAGAACATGGTCTGGGTGTAGTTGCCCCACTGGGCGTCCCGGGATGTGGTCCAGGTGACGGTGCGAACCAACAGGTCCACTTCGCCGGACTGGATGGTGGGTCCGCGTTCGGCAGCGGTGATCAGCCGAATCTCGAAGGCATTTGCATCACCCAGGACAGCGGCGGCAACGGCGCGGCAAAGGTCGATATCGAAACCGACGTTATTGCCGGCATCGTCCAGGAAGCCATAGCCCGGCACGTCGTTGCGGCTGGCACAGATGAGCTTGCCTCGGTCCTGGACTGCTTGGAGACGGGAACCGGCCGGCTCGTCCATGCTCATCACCATTGCTTCCAGCTCGGCGATTTTCGCGTCCCGTTCGCTTATCTGGTTTTCCAGGGCTGTTGTGTCGACAGTCGCACAACCGACGGCAATCAAGGAGATAGCCATCAAGAGCCCGGCCAGAATTAGCCACTTTCTGAACATGGTAAACGTACCTCACTGAACTGATGATTTGTCACTATACAACGATTTGTCACTATACAACAGCGCGGGAATGGCTGCGGCAACGCGCAAGGGGGTGGCGGAGCGGCTGACGGCCTGGCGGAAGTTGCACGCGCCGGGCAGCCGGGGCTTCCATCGCCCAAGGCGTCCTTCCAGGCAATGGGTGCAGGCCGGCCCGCTGTCTTCGAACCGGAAATCCGAGTGGCAGGGACGGATGCGGACTGGACAACCGGGCCTGCATGGTTGGCAACGCGGACATGGAAGATGTCTTGGCCGTGGATGTCAATACCTGTACGCAGGCCCGGTCCGGCACATGGGGTTGGACAAGCCGGTCCCAATGCCGAACTCATCGGCCTCGGACGGAAGTTTGGGAAGCTTTCCGGATCGGGAAATCGACTACTGAGCCCGCGTTTCGCCAAGGTTCCGGGATATACTGTTGCGCCGCGTTCGAACCGGCCCGGTGGCCGAGTCGCAGCCGGTGTTCCCGCCGAAGCTCCTGTCCCTGCATGTCCCCCGAATTCATCAATACGCTGGGTGTCTGGCTCGAGGTGGCCGTCACCGTCATGGGTGCGATGGTGTTCGCGCTGTGGGCGGGGACCGTTGTCTGGACCATTAACGACATCCGGGCCCGGTCCTGGGATGTGCTGGCCATGATCCTGGCCGCTGTCCTGGTGATTCTGGTTCCCTTTGCCGGCCTGGTGGTCTACATCCTGGTCAGGCCGCGCGAAACCTTGGCGGACACCTACAACCGGGCCCTCGAGGAGGAGGCGCTGCTGCGCGAGGCGAACGTGTCGTTCTTCTGCACCGGCTGCAGTCGCCCGGTGCGCGACACATGGGTGTTCTGCCCCCATTGCCAGGTTCAGTTGTTGCAGGCGTGCCCGGCCTGCGGCCACGCGGTCCGTCCCGAGTGGACGGTTTGTGCCCAATGCGGAACGGCGCGCGGCGTCCAGCCCGCGCAGCAGTATCCGCAGGCAGAGGCCGGTGCGGAACCTTGGGACCAGGCCTCCGATGCCCGGTCCGCGTCCGCCGAGCAGGTTCCCGGGCGCTGATTTCCTTGGCCCCGGGCGGGATCTTCGACCGCGGCGACCGTTCGCAACATCGTGGCGCAGGCGGAACCGCCTTGTGCCGATCTGCCATATCCATGGCATTGATGCACCCTGGCAAGGCCGCCGGATGCACACTGGTTGGACAGAATGCACGTCCGCGGAGCCTCGGTTTTGTAACATATGCCCAAACCCAATTCGTTCCGGCGGCTGTAGGATTGTGCAATTGCAGCCGCGACGGGCGGAGCCTTGCCCGCGTACCAAACCAGGAGTACTACTGACATGGCCCTAGATTGCAAGACCGGCGCCGACGTCATCAAGGCCATCAAGGCCAACGGCGTCAACATTGTGGATGTCCGGTTCACCGACCTGTTCGGCCAGTGGCACCACTTCTCATTGCCGGTGGAGACCTTTGATGCGGAAGAGGCATTCGAGGAGGGTCTCGGGTTCGACGGCTCTTCCATCCGCGGTTTCCAGAGCATCGATGCCAGCGACATGATCCTGAAGGGCGATCCGACGACCGCCCACCTGGATCCGATTGCCGACGACCGGTTCCCGACGCTGGCCTTCATCGCCAATGTCTACGACCCGATCACCCACGAGCCGTACGGCAAGGGTCCCCGCAACGTGGCGGAGAAGGCCGAGGCCTACCTGAAGTCCACCGGCATTGGCGATACCGCCTATATCGGCGCGGAGGCGGAGTTCTTCATCTTCGACAGCATCTCCTACGCTACGGGCCGCCACTTCCAGGGCTACGAGGTCAACAGTTTGGAAGGTCCTTGGACCGGCGGCGAGGCCAGTGGCGGCCACAAGGTCGGCTGGAAGGGCGGCTACTTCCCCGTGCCCCCGACGGACTCGTTGCAGGATGTCCGGTCCCACATGGTGCGGACCATGATCGACTCCGGACTGGAGGTTGAGGTGCACCACCACGAGGTGGGCACGGCCGGTCAGGCCGAGATCGATCTGCGGTTCGACACGTTGCTGCGCTCGGCCGACAACATGCAGCTGTATAAGTACATCGTCAAGAATATTGCCAAGGTCAACGGCAAGACCGCGACCTTCATGCCCAAGCCCCTCTTCGAGGACAACGGCTCCGGCATGCATACCCACCTGAGCATCTGGAAGGACGGCAATAACACCTTCGCCGGCGATGGCTACGCCGGGCTGAGCGAGACGGGCCTGCACTACATCGGCGGTGTGCTCAAGCACATCAACGCCCTGCTGGCCTTCTCGGCGCCCCTGACCAATTCGTACCGGCGCCTGGTGCCCGGCTACGAGGCGCCGGTGGTGGTGGCCTACTCCGCCCGCAACCGTTCCGCCGCCTGCCGCATTCCGATGTACTCCGGATCACCCAAGGCCAAGCGCGTGGAGTTCCGCTGTCCGGACCCCGGCGCCAACCCCTATCTGGCCTTTGCGGCCCTGCTGATGGCGGGCTTGGACGGCATTCAGAACAAGATTGATCCGGGCGAGCCGGGCGACATGGACCTGTACGAAGAGGAGGCCATGTCCCAGGTGGATCTGGTCAAGGGTTCGCTGGGCGAGGTCCTGGACGAGCTGGAGAACGACCACGCGTTCCTCCTGCAGGGCGGGGTCTTCACGCCGGAGCTCATCGAGTCGTACGTCGAGTACAAGCGCTACGAGGAAGTGGACGCCATTCGCCTGCGCCCGCATCCCGAAGAATTTGTGATGTACTACGGGATTTAACCCGTTCCGCCAGTCGGATATGTCGGGAGCCCGGTCCAATCGGACCGGGCTCCTGCATAATTGGGATCGCGCATCCCTTTCGTTTCGGCATTCGGACCATGGCCAAGGCCATCACCGCACCCACCAACAAGAAGCTGGGGCAGCTCCTTCGGACCGAAGGGGTTGACTTTGTCTGGCTCCAGTTCAGCGATATCGAAGGCCAGATCAAGCAGATCACGATCCCTGCGCGGCAGTGGACGGAGGTGGTGGACCACGGCCAGTGGTTCGACGGCAGTTCCATCCAGGGGTTTGCGCGGACGGTCGAGAACGACATGTACCTGATGCCCGATCCCTCCACCTTCACGCTGATTCCGTGGGAGTCGGGAACGTGTACGGCCCGGGTCATCTGCGACGTGCTCCTGCCCAACGGGGATCCCTTCCCCGGCGATCCCCGCTATGTCCTGAAGCGGCAGCTGGATCGGGCCCGCGGCATGGGTTTCGAGTACAACATCGCGCCTGAACTGGAGTTTTTCCTGTTTCGACGGCACGAGGACGGAGAGGTCCTGCCCTTGCAGCCGCTGGACCAGGCCGGCTACTTCGATATCTCCATCGACATCTCCCGCAGCATTCGGCGCAAGATTGTCGAGGCGCTGACTGAGATGGGTGTGGTCATCAACGCCTTTCACCATGAAGTGGCGGAAGGCCAGAACGAACTGGACATGCGCTACGGTCCGGGCCTGCAGTTGGCCGACAGCACGGTGACGGCCCGCATCGCGGCCAAGGCCGTGGCCCACCAGCACGGCCTCTTTTGCTCCTTCCTGCCCAAGCCGATGACCGGCAAGTCCGGCTCGGGCATGCATGTGCACCAGAGCCTGCTGGATCCGGTGACCGGCCGGAACCTGATGTACGACGACGGGCACCCGTACCGGTTGAGCCAGACGGCCCTGCATTTCATCGCCGGCCAACTGGAACATGCCAAGGCCATGGCCTGCGTGGTGGCTCCGCTGGTCAACAGCTACAAGCGCCTGGTGTCCGGATTCGAGGCGCCGGTCAAGATCTGCTGGGGCCGCACCAACCGGGGCGCCCTGATCCGGGTGCCTCGCACCACGCGCGATCGGAGCATCAGCACCCGCTGCGAACTGCGCAGTCCCGATCCAAGCGCGAACCCCTACCTGGCCTTCGCGGTCATGCTGGCGGCGGGCCTGGACGGAATCGAGAAGGAGATGCAGCCGCCCAATCCCCTGGAAGAGGACCTGTTCCGGGTAACGGACCGCCGCCATGGATACGAATCCCTGCCGGACAGCCTGGGGGCCGCGATCGAATATCTCCGGGACAATCATGTTCTGGCGGACGCGCTGGGACCCCACCTGCACGACACCTACGTGGAAGCCAAGACCCAGGAGTGGATTGAGTTCCGCACACACGTCAGTACCTGGGAGCTGAATCAATACCTGGCCACCTACTAGCCAACGTTTCCGGCCCGTGATCGCAGTTGTCGACTTCGGGAGCCAATACTCCCAGCTGATTTGCCGTCGAATCCGCGAACTGCAGGTCCCGGCGGAGCTGGTCTCCTGGCAAACGGCGGACACCTTCCTCGACATCAGGGAGGTTCGGGGCGTGGTCCTTTCGGGCGGCCCCGCAAGCGTCTATGTGGACGGGGCGCCGTCGCTGCCGGCCTCCGTGTTGGCCCGGGGCGTGCCGGTGCTTGGCATCTGCTACGGCATGCAGCTGCTGATGCAGGCCCTGGGCGGACGGGTGGAGCCGGCCACGACCAGGGAATTTGGGCAGGCCTCGGTTCGCCATACCGGGGAGTCGGCGCTGTTCCGGGACATCGA
>Ga0209544_1003801_pt1 | contig 11301 bp, 9 predicted proteins | sample MesohylPK_FD_187297 | JGI IMG/M metagenome (GOLD analysis project Ga0209544, IMG submission 187297) | Host-associated microbial community of the marine sponge Aplysina aerophoba from Gulf of Piran - sponge mesohyl, lysed by proteinase K... | ecosystem: Host-associated > Porifera > Sponge >...
GTTCCGGTAGAGCGCGCCCAGCAGCATCTTCGAGCCGTAGAGCGACTCGTTCGCCATCGTCCGCCACTTGCCGTCCGGGCCGAGCAGCATGTTGGCGATCACCGAATGGGTGTGCAGCGCCGGGTCCAGGTTCCGGGAGGTCTCATGCCTGAACCGGGCGATCACCGTCTTCTGGTCCCCGGCCCGCACCATGCGGCCGGTCGCCGGATCCCGCACCCGGGTCTCGGCGGCGTTCTTCTCGAACCAGTCGAGCGCGCGCCCGGCCGCCCGGTCGTGCGCCTCGACGATGCGCGCGTCGCCCCCGACCAGCGCGGCCAGGGATACCGATTTCGGGGCGCTGAAGGTCAGGTCGCGGCCGGGACGGTGGTGGATCTCTCCGTCGCCCATGCGGCGGCCGAGCCGCTTGCCCGAGCCGTCCGGCACCCCGCCATCCAGCACCGCCTTGAATGTATCGGGATTAACCGGGCCATGGAGGCCCAGCTCGGCGGCGCCCTTGCCCGCCCAGGCACTGGCCTCCCGGTGTTCGGGGGAGTCCTTCTCGTAGTATCCGTCCGCTTCATAATAGTGCGCCCCCTGGGTCGGGCTTGCCACCGCGCCGATCGAGGCAACCATCAGACCCAGCGCCCGTGGTCGCGCCTGGCGCCCTCGCGGCGGGCGGGCGGCTTCGCGATGTCCTTGCCGGACTCGGCCTTGTCCTGCCGCGCGGCGGTGGGCTCCGGTTTCGCAGGCAGGCGAGGCTCGGAAGCCGGCAATCGGCCCGCGGACGCAGGCGGCGGCGCGGCGGTCGCGGGCGAAGACCCGGATGAGGCCGGCATGATCCGGGCCGGCGCGGCCATCGGTTTCTCCGGCACCGGCGCCAGGCGATCCCGCGCTTCGGGCCGCTCCGAAGACGTCGGGTCGTACGCGGGGCGTCGCGCCCGAAGATCGTTCAGGGACCGCCATACCAGCACCAGACACAGCAGCGCGCCGCCGAACCCGGAGAGCGCGCCCAGCGTCGCGCCGTTCCACGCCGCCTCCAGAATGTCCTTCCGCGCCCACCGCGCCTCGAAGCCATGGGTCAGACCGAAACGGCTGACGGTCTCGACCTCGCCGTCCGCGTTGCGGTACTCGACCGGCGCGTCTTCGTCGAAGCCGACCCCGATCGTCACGTCGGCGACGGTGATCTTGTATGCCGCATACCAGTCATGCCCGGTGGTATCGCGCACCAGCGCGACCGCGCAGGCGAGGAACGCCATCGAGACCGCGCCCGCCGTCGCGGCGACGAGCCCCTGTCGCCACAGCCCGGGGTCGAAGACGGATCTCCATCCGGCACGCGGTCCTTGATGTGCGCGGTTTGCCAAGGCGGCGTTCTCCCCGCTGCGGCAGCCGCCTACAGGCGTCGGCGCCCCACGGAGACCCGCGCGAGCTCGTCAGGCCCCCGATGAACCGCCGATCCTGCTGCCGCTTCCTGCCGGGAACGTAAGCCGAACCCGTGCGTATCGCAAGGTGATATTCGTATATAAATCAACAGGTTGTGACAGACATGCGCTCAGCTGCGCTAACGTGCGCTAACGTGCGCTGGGCTACGACAGCGGCCGTGGCCCGTTCCGTGACGCCAGCCTGGCTGCGGACCAAATCTGCGGGATCGCCGTGTCCGACAAGCCGCAGTCTCAAGCCTTTGACCCGCGATTCCCGATAGCATAATTTGATTGACGGCTGGCTCGTATGAGGGATCCCGACCGAACAGGAGGCGCCACCATGGGCACCAGCATCACCGTTCGCGACATCGATCCCGGGGACAAGTCCTGGCTCCGGCGCGAGGCCCGGCAGGTCGGCGTTTCGATGGAGGAGCTCGTCCGCCGCCTGATCCACGAGAAGCGTGCGAGGACCGAGCGCCGCCCGAAGCCGTCCGAGGCCTTCGCGCGGCATTTCGGGGAGGAACACGGCGTCGAGCTTCCGCCTCCGGTCCGATGCGGCTACAAGCCGCTGTCGTTCTCCGGCGAGGAACAGGCGTGACCGCTCCGCTTGCCTGGCTCATAGACACGAACGTCGTCTCCGAGATGATGCGGCCGCGGCCGGAGCCGCGGGTCGCCGCCTTTCTCGACTCGATCGCCGATGACGGCCTCGGGCTCGCGTCCGTCACCGTCTGGGAGGTGCTCGACGGCATCGGACGTCTGGATCCCGGCCGGCGCCGGCGCGGCCTCGCGGAACGGTTCGGCGATCTTCTCGACGAGTTGTTCGAGGACCGCATCGTCGAGTGGACCCTGGCCGATGCGCGTGCGTGCGCGCGGATCATGGAAGACAAGCGCCGGCGCGGCGAGGCGCTCGACGACCACGTGCCGGACGCCTTCCTCGCCGCGGCAGCCGCAACGCGCGGACTCGCTGTCGTAACCCGAAACACCGGCGAATTCCGCAACACCGGGGTCGAGACCGTCGATCCCTGGGCTGCGGCATGAGCGGAACCACCGAAGCCTTCGCGCGGGTCAAGATCGACGCCCTGCTCAGGGACGCAGGCTGGGACCTGACCGACGGTTCGAGCGTGCTGTTCGAGCACGCGCTGCCGGACGGCACGCAAGCCGACTACGTGCTCTGCGACCGGCAGGGCCGGCCCATGGCTGCGCTGGAGGCCAAGCGGGCGAGCACCGATCCGATCACGGCGCAGGACCAGGGACAGCACTACGCCGAACAGCTCGGCGTGCCATTCGTCTTCCTGTCGAACGGCGAGGAAGTGCGGTTTCTCGACCGGGAGACCGACGCCCACGCGCGCCAGATCGCGGGCTTCTACGCCCAGGACGACCTCCAGCGGCGGATCGCGGCGCGCAAGAACCGCCGCGACCTGTCGACCGTCGCCATCGAGCGGAAGATCGTCGACCGCGACTACCAGATCGAATGCATCGAGGCGCTGTCCGCCGAGGTCTCGCATGGACGGCGCAAGCTGCTGGTCGAAATGGCGACGGGGACCGGCAAGACCCGCACCGCGGCCGCCTTCATCAAGCGCCTGTTCGAGGCGGGCATCGTCACCCGCGTGCTGTTCCTGGTCGACCGTATCGCGCTGGCGCGCCAGGCGGAGGACACGTTCACCGACCATCTGCGGGACTATCCCTGCCATGTGCTGCGACCCGGCAGGCGGTTCGACCGGGCCAAGCTCATCACGGTCGCTACCTTGCAGACCATGATCGCGGAGTACTCCGATCTGTCGCCGGGTTACTTCGATCTCGTCATCACCGACGAGTGCCATCGCTCGATCTACGGCAAGTACAGTGGCGTGCTGCGGCACTTCGACGGCATCCAGCTCGGCCTCACGGCCACGCCCTGCACGGCCGACGCCGATATGCTCCCCGATCCGGAGGACGGGTTGTTCGTGCGCGACACGCTTCGCTTCTTCGAGCTCACGGAGCCCACCTTCCGATACCCGCTGCGCCGGGCCGTCGAGGAGGGCCATCTGGTGCCCTACCGAATCTACAAGGCTATGACCGTAAAGACCGCCGCCGAAGAAGGATTCGAGGTCGGACGCGGCGAACTCGACTGGAGCGCGATGGACAAGCATACGCGGGAAGAGTTCGAGGATCTGTTCTCCGAGTCGGAAACGATTACCGTGGACCCGAGGGCACTGGAGCGCAAGTTCACGATTCCCGAACGCAACCGCGCCATGGTGCGGGAGTTCCGCGACGCGCACGAGAAGGGATTCATGGGCCGGGACGGCGTCCGACGCTGGCCGGATTGGGGCAAGACCATCGTGTTTGCGGTGACCAGGCGCCATGCGGAGACGCTGGCGGAGATGTTCGATGCGCACTTCGCGGATTTGAAGCCGCATCCGACCGTGCGGTACGCCGATTTTGTGGTGAGCGACGTCGGCGGCGGTCCCGCGCCGGACGCCGACGCCATCGTCAAGCGCTTCAAGGACGAAGACTATCCGAAGATACTCGTCAGCGTGAACATGCTCGATACCGGTTTCGACTGCCCCGAGATCGTCAATCTCGTCATGGCCCGCTTCACACGGAGCACGATCCTCTACCGGCAGATGCGCGGCCGGGGCACGCGCAAGGCGGATCACATCGGCAAGACCGGGTTCACGATCTTCGACTTTGTCGGCGTGACGGATTTCCACGGCGATGACGACGGGGATATCGACGGCAGCGCGATCCGCGAGGGCGGTCGTCCGACCCCTCCCGGCGACCCCCGCACGGTGCTGACGCTGGATGTGAACGACCATATCGACCCGGCGAGCCGCGACTGGCTGACCCTCGACGAGACAGGCCGCATCGTCCGCACGCCCGAACACGAGACGCGCGCCGCCGAAGTCGGCATGCGTTTCGAAGTGTGGCGGGGGGAGCACGCCGAGTTCGATGCGGAACAGGCGCGCTGGGCAGGTCTGATCGGTAGCCGGATGCGGGCCGATGCGACGAGCATGGACGGCTTCGGCGGATGGGACTTCGATGAGCATCCCTTCGCCGCACTCGGGGGTTACGACCAGGCGCGTCGAGTATTCGGCGGCGAGGAGCCGCTCGGCCGGCTGATTGCCGGACTCAACGCCGCGGTATTCGGACAACGGCAGGCAGCAAGTCAGACCGAGATAGGCCGCGCCGGGGAGGTATGACGGCATGCCCATGACGCCCGAACTTCGGCGCGGCATCGACCGCATCCGCGACTATCTCTTCGGCGGCGGTTATCCCAACCCCGCCCAGAACGCCGAACAGCTCAGCTTCCTGATCTACTTCTACATGTACGAGGCGGCGGACGCGGCGCGGGTGCGCACGGCGAAACGGCCCGGGGCCGAGCCCTATGCGGGCGCCTTCGAGGGCGAATGGAACCTGCGCGATCCGCGCAACGCCCGGGAGCCCGGCGCGGCGACGGTGCCGCGCGAGTTGCTGCGCTGGTCTTCCTGGGCGGACGCGCTCAACGGCGAGCGGCTGGTGAACTGGGTGCGCGAGGAAGTCTTTCCGTTCCACGCCGAGCTTTCGGCGAACGGGGTCACCGACTTCATGGACGGCGCCCGGCTGGTGATCGACGAGCCGACCGTGCTCACCCAGGTGGTCAGCCAGTTGAACGACCTGCATCTCGACCGGGTGGACGCCGACACCAAGGGCGACCTGTTCGAGCATGTGCTCCGGCAGATCCGGCAGGCGGGCGAGCTCGGCCAGTTCCGAACGCCGCGCCACGTCATCCGCACCCTGATCCGGTTGGTCGATCCCCGGCTCGGCGAGACGATCTACGACCCGGCGGCGGGAACGGCGGGCTTCCTCGTCGGCGCCTGGGACCATATCCGGCTCGCCAACTCTTCGCCGGCCGGGATCGAGGAGATCGACGCGGAAGGCAAGACGATCCAGCGCGGTCTCGGCGACGCGCTGAGCCGCGATGCCGTGGAGCAGTTGCGGGAAGCGACGTTCTACGGGGCCGACGTGGACCCGCAGATGGTGCGCCTCGCCACCATGAACCTGACGCTTCGCGGGCTGGACCGGGTGCGTATCCTGCGTCGGGACGCGCTCACCCGGCCTCTGGATCGGGCGGTCAAGGCGGAGCTCGGGTTCCCGGCGCGGGGTTTCGACGTCATCCTGGCCAATCCGCCGTTCTCAGGCCGACTGGACCGGGACCGCATCGTCGAGGACGTGAAGGTCGGGAGAACCGCGCAGACCGAGCTCCTGTTCCTGCAATACATGCTCAACCATCTGCGGGACGGCGGGCGCTGCGGCGTGGTTGTTCCCGAGGGCGTGCTGTTCGGTTCCACCGGGGCGCACAAGGAGCTGCGCCGCAAGCTGGTCGAGAACAACACGGTCGAGGCGGTGCTGTCGCTGCCGGGCGGCGTGTTCAACCCGTACTCCGGCGTCAAGACGTCCGTACTGGTTTTCCGCAAGGGCGGTGCGACTGGACGGGTAATGTTCCTGCACGCCGACAACGACGGGTTCAAGCTCGACGCCAACCACGACCAGCCGATCGACGAGGACGATCTCCCCGGCCTGATCGAAGCGTTCCGGGATCGGGAAGCTCGGTGGACCACATGGCAGGGACGTGACGCGGACACGGAATGGGCTGACAAGTGGTGGTTCGCCGAGGCGGACGCGATTCGTGCGGCCGAATTCAATCTAAGCGCCAACCGGCACCGGCCCCAGAGCCGCACCAGGGTCAAGTACCGCGATCCACTGGAGATTCTGGACGAGCTACGAAATATCGAGACGGAGATTTTGGGCGAGATCGACTCGCTGGCGGTTGCTGTTCGAGGAGCGGTGGCAGAATGACCGCACACACGCAGGTGCCGCTGGGTGAGATATGCAAGATCAATCCCCGCGCCCAGAGACATGGATACGCCAGCGACACGCTTGTGAGCTTCGTACCGATGGCTGCCGTGGATGAACGGCTGGGAGCGATCGCGATACGAGAGGACCGGTCTATCGCCGATGTCTCCAAGGGCTACACGCCGTTTCAGGACGGTGATGTCCTGTTCGCGAAAATCACGCCATGCATGGAGAACGGTAAAGCCGCCATCGCCCGAGATTTAACCAACGGAATGGGTAGCGGCTCGACCGAGTTCTACGTCCTTCGACCGGACGGCAAGGTTCTCGGCGAGTATATTTACCATTTCGTCCGCCAACCCCAGTTCAGGGAAACGGCTAAAAGAAACTTCACCGGCACCGCAGGTCAGCAGCGCGTTCCAAAATCGTTCATGGAGGAAGTACTGATCCCGCTGCCCCCCCTTGACGACCAACAACGTATCGTCGGAATCCTGAACCGGGCGGCGAAGATCGAGCGGATGCGGACCCGGGCGCGGGAGTTGATGGGGGAATTCATATCGGCGCTGTTTGTCAGGATGTTCGGTCGGCAAGACCAAGTGGGCGTTAGGTACCCCTGTAGACCACTTCGAGAAGTCGCCGAGATACGATCGGGCGTAACAAAGGGCCGCAAGATAGAACCGGCCAATGCGATCGAAGTGCCCTATCTTCGTGTTGCGAATGTACAGGATGGATACCTGAGTCTCGACGAGATAAAGACCATCATCATTCGACGTGGCGAAGAACGAAAATATGCGCTCGCTCAGGGTGATCTTGTCATGACCGAGGGCGGCGATCCAGACAAACTAGGACGGGCTGCCATTTGGAATGGTGAGCTCGACTACTGCGCTCACCAGAACCATGTATTTCGCGTTCGACCTGATACTGAAGTGGTGCTGACTGACTATCTGAGAGCCGTGGCTGGCAGTGTGTACGGCAAAGCGTATTTCCTGTCGGTTGCCAAGAGAACGACAGGTATAGCGAGCGTCAACAAAACCCAACTAGGTGATTTTCCCATCCCGGTGCCACCTATGGCATTGCAAGCCCTTTACTCTAAGATCGTAGTGACTGCCGACGACATTGCCTCAGTCTCGGAGACCGCGGCACGAGAGGTTGCAGCGGTGAACGCCTCCCTGATGAATCGTTTGTTGGAGGCTGTAGAATGACCGACGAAGTCGAGCTTCGGAAGGCAGTACATCGCGTTCGCGAGGAAGCCAGCGCTGCGCGTTCGTTCTTCCACACCTGGAACGCGCTCAATTTGGCCCAAGGTGAGACCCCACTTCGTGCGACGATGAACGACTACCGTTATGTCGATTTTTTCATTACGTCCATGGAGGGCAATTTTAGGCTCTTTTTCTTGAGTCTCAGAAAAATTTTCGACAGGGACAAATATAACGACAGAGACACTATAGGCTTGCCGTTCCTTGCCAAGAAACTAGAAGACGCTGGCCATTGCGATTTAGCCCGGGCGATATCGGAAATTACTTCTGGCAACAGTTGTTTGATCGAGAAAATCCGGCGAGTAACAAATAAGTCTATCGCTCATAGCGATTTGGCTTCCACAAGCGAGATTTTCGAGAGCGCAAGCATCACGCCCAACCAGGTCGAGGCCCTAATCGACGCGTCGTGCGGGCTCTTGAACACCATTGGTGAAAGAATGGGTCTTCCCAATAGAATCTCCGAAGGAGAACGGGATGACCGCGCCGTGCGGCATCTGCTAAAGACCTTGCACGATAGCCGGTTGCCTAGAACGAAGAGGCTCGGATGGGACCAGGTGCGACAATTCTTCGCCGATCATGGCTGCGTAGTAGCCGGTCATCCCGAAAGTAGGTGGTATCGTGAGGCTTGGGAAGCATTTGACAAGGCAGGCCTCACCAACACCACGAAGTTTGAAGATTTCGAATTTGCCCAGACGGTGCTCAAGCTGAGAGCGCTTTGCTTGCTGACAATGTATCTTGGAATGTATCAGGCGGCCGGCCCACATTCCAACTTCGGGGGATATTTCTCGGAACACCCCGATATTTCATGGTATCTGGATTCACTGGACGTGCAGATGAAGGATATCTGGGAGTTAGCTCGAACGTCCGGAATGCTTGAGCCGAGTGCGTCAACCTGTTGCGAGGACGAAGAGGCCGATGACGAGCAGCTTCGCGAGATCGCGATGGATTTGGTAAGCGAAGAAAACACGCTCATTTTCGATGCGCTGATAGAGCATTATGACGGAAACGTGGAGCTGTTCCTGTCTCTGTGGAATTCGAGAATGTCTCCGGACGACGCCGAGCCTTTCGAAACCGTGGTCGAGTCCATGCGGCCGCAGGACGGAACGGCCGAGGTCTGGGCGTATGTGGAAGAAGGGATGAAGCGCTGGTCATGGACTTGATCAAGCGCTGGATCTCCTGGACCCAGCACCCGGCGACTATCAGCCGCCGAGAAAGGGAAGACCCGTTCGAAAGGTGGGTAGGCCAGTACCTCAAACGAGTAGGCCACCGGCTTTCAGGTGAGGTGGCCGAAATGCACGCCAATCAGGCAAACTCAATCTCGATGCAAACGCCGTTGTGGTCACTCAGTTGGGTTCCGTCCGTGTCGAAACGACTAAGAAATTGCGGTGCTCGTGATTGAATATTCGGTGACAGGGCAATGTGGTCAATGAAAGGCTTGTCCAATTCCAGGACTCTGTCCGCGCCCGCTGTTGGCACCGTCCATCCAGAAAATGTGGCTTCTCGTTTCTGGTTCACTATGCTGTTCTTGCTGGGATACCCCTTCGGTGGAATTTGCAGATTGAAGTCTCCGAGCAAGATTGCTTTCTGTTGGAACTTTGCTTGTTCCAGGACCTCTTCGCGCAGGATATCGAGATACTCGCAAGCGCCTTCCCAGCGGTTCTTTTTCTTGCTCCCCCACCGCTTTTCATTCGTACGATAACGATCATACGGAATGCACATGCCCACGAAGCAAACATCTGTTCCTTCCAGTGTGGTAGTCGCACGGACGAAACGTCCTTCGGGCAAATTCTCTGAACCTCTTCTATCTACATCTGTCCATCCGAATCGACTCCATAAAACAACCTTTCTTGCGCCGCGGGCCTCGTGTTTCCATTCAGACAGGTTGCTCGTAACGGTTTCCCCTCCGTCCGGCAGCAACTCAGGAAACGCTTCAGTCAAGCAGATTACATCAGCGTCATGACTGATCAAAAGTCGACGCAGTCTCTTGAACTTCGCCCTCCCCACACTAAGCCTGTCTGCTTGTGTATTCCAATTCAGAATTTTCATAGCGTTCTTCACCTCAAGGATCGAACCGATTATCTATGCAATCTAGCCTGCCGATGCCGCTGGTTCGCGGTGCAATCGGTGCCAATTGAGAATCTGGCCCACAATGACGTTATCCTGCCGGGCGACGATGTACTGGGGAAATGCCATGCACTTGCGCACATTCCGAGCCATGATCATTGCGCTCGTCCTGTTCTCGTCTCCATCGATCTCCCATCAACCCGACTGGCCGGAGGATGTGTGCTCGGCGCCCACATTCAAGCTTTTCCTCGAACAGCGCAAGCCGACCTATTGGGCCGGTGAACGCGAAGTCTACCGCGAGGAGATAATCCTGATGGGGGAGCGAACTCATGCCTTTGGCCTTATCCGCATCCAGCGCAGACTGTACTCGATTCCTGCCGACCAATACGCCATGTTGGAACATTGCTTCTCCTACCCGCCTCTCAGGTAGCCACGAAGTGCGGCTAGAGCCCCGAGCCAAGCACGGCGCGCATCGCCCCGGCGTTTTCCGTCCCATGGTGACTGAGGCACGCGCGCCATCGAGCAGGCCAACCATCCCAATCCTACAAGACGGCATTGGATACCTATGTCATTGCGAGGACACCGTGCCGAAGGTGGAAACATGGACTTCATAAGAGAAATGAACGTCGGTCCTGAACTGCCAATCGAATAAGCCGCGCAGGGCGGTGCGTAGCCCGGACAACGGCGGCTGAACTGGATGGGCGGAACCGCCGATCTACAGAATGTCGGTCGCGATGCTGTCGGCGACCCGCGATGCCGCCTCGTGCATGGAATCCCGCGCCAGATGCGCGTATTTCGCCGTCGTCTCGACATGCGCATGGCCGAGCAGCCGGCCGATCGCGGGCAGGCTCTCGCCGAGCGCCAGCGCGCGCGAGGCGAAGGAATGCCGGCAGTCGTGAAGCCGGACGTCCTTGAGCTTCGCCCGCTCGCGCACGAGGCACCACTGGCGGTCGATGAAGCACAGCCGCTCGCCCGGCTTCCGGCCCTGGATCACCCAGGAATTGCCGTCTTCGCGCGGAATGCCCGCGAGCACCCGCGCAGCCTCGGGCGAGAGCGACACCGTGCGGGCGCCGGTTTTCGTGTCGACGAGGTTCAACTCCATCGTCCCGAGGTCGACGTCCTGCCAGCGCAGCGTCACGATCTCGTTCTTGCGGCACCCGGTCAGCATCAGCAGCCGGATCGCCGCCGCCGCATGCGCCGAGACGGCGCCCTCGGCCTCCGCCTCGTCGAGCGCGCGCCCGAGCCGGCGGAATTCGGCCGCCGTGAGGAACCGCTCGCGCGGCTGCTGGCGGTACTTCGTGGTACCCCGGCAGGGGTTGCTCCCCTCGGGCGTCAGCCCCCAGGATTCGGCCATGTTGAACATGCGCGACAGCAGGTCCAGCGTCCGGTTGGCCTGCACCGGCGTCGCCCGCATCGCATAGTGCAGGTCGCGCACCTGCTCGCGCCGCACGCTGCCGGCCGCCAGCTTCCCCAGCGCCGGCACGATGTGCCCGTTCGCCATGCGCCGGTAAGCCCGCAGGGTGTTCGGCTTGCAGTGCTCCTCGGCGTACTCCTCGAGATACCGCTCGGCGAGTTCCGCGACCGTCGGCCCGTCCGGGCGCTTCGCCGCCAGCGGCTCCGGCACCGGGTCCTCGCCCGCCTTGATGCGCGCGATGATCAGCGCCGCGCGCCGGCGCGCCTCCTCGGGCGTGATGACGCCGTGCCGGCCGATGGTCAGCCGCTTCGCCGAGCCGCGCGCGCGGGTCTGGACGATGTAGTGCTTCGACCCCGAGGGG
>Ga0209544_1003802_pt1 | contig 11300 bp, 7 predicted proteins | sample MesohylPK_FD_187297 | JGI IMG/M metagenome (GOLD analysis project Ga0209544, IMG submission 187297) | Host-associated microbial community of the marine sponge Aplysina aerophoba from Gulf of Piran - sponge mesohyl, lysed by proteinase K... | ecosystem: Host-associated > Porifera > Sponge >...
TGCCAGGGACAGCGAAGTAGTTCAACCATCCGTTGACCACCTTCCCAAGCCATTTCGCCGTGTCCACCACATCGTGGTGCATCCACCTGCGCAACATCTCCTTGAGCCGTTTCAGTGTACGGGTCATCCGCTTCGCGACCGGTTTGCGCCCCGGCCGGAAGTACCCCTTTCGGGTCTCGGTGCAGTAATGCGTGAAGCCCAGAAAGTCGAAGGTCTCCGGTCTGCCCAGCCCTCGTTCGCGGCGACGCTCTTGGGCGTACTTTCCGAACTCGATGAGCCGGGTCTTGTCGGGGTGTATCTCCAGTTCGAAGTTTCCGAACCGCTCCTTCACGGCACTCAGGAAACGCTCCGCGTCCCGCTTGTGCTGAAAACCCACCACGAAGTCGTCGGCGTACCGCACAATGATTGCGTCGCCCTTGACCTCGCGGCTGCGCCACTTCTTCTGGAACCATAGATCGAGGACGTAGTGCAGGTAGATATTTGCCAAGATCGGTGAAACCACCGAGCCTTGAGGCGTTCCCCGCAGGTCGTCCCGCCACTCTCCAGCTTCCATGACGCCGGCGGTCAACCACTTGATAATGAGCCTGATGACCCGCTTGTCCGCGATGCGGTGCTCCAGGAACCGGATCAGCCAGTCCCTTGACACGTTGTCGAAGAACGCGCGGATGTCACAGTCCACCACCCAGTTGATCTTGCGCCTTGTTAGACCGACCGCGAGTGCGTCGAGTGCATTATGCGCCCCACGCCCGGGCCGGAACCCGTAGCTGAACCCCAGGAACTCCGCCTCATATATAGGCGTCAGGATTGTCTCCGTCACCGCCTTCTGGACTATCTTGTCCTCGATGGCTGCGACGCCGAGCGGTCGTGTGCCGCCATCCGGCTTCGGTATGTTCACCCGCCTTGATGGCGTCGCCCGGTACGCTCCCGAGTGCACGCGGTCGTGAAGGTCGGCCAGTCGGCCTTCCAGCCCTCCCTCGTACTCCCGCCACGTCACGCCGTCCGCGCCTGCCGCAGCGTCTTTCTTCAACTCGAAGAATGCCCAGCGCAGCGCATCGACCGTGATATGGTGGAGGAGCGCCGTCAGACGCTCCCGTGGTTCCCGTTGAACGAATTGCCGTATCCGGTCAGCCGCTTGTGACACGCTTTCCCGGTCCTGTGCCCGGCGCGTGTTTTGACTTCCCGGATTCCCCTTGGGCTCGGTCCTTCGCTCCATCGACTCCGCCGGAACCGAAGTCCCTTTGTTCGCCCACTTCTCAGCTAATATGACCGAGTCTGACTTCTCCATGCCGTACATCATCGGTTACGGATTCCTCCTTTCTTCAGCGATCCCGCCACGACAGCGGGATGGCATGGAGACCTCCCAGGTCCCGGTGCTGTGCGTACGTACGTGCATGGGTTCTCGGACACCGCGGGATTCCGGCCCCCCTCGCCGTATCGGTGGGTCGGATACTGCCTTCGGCGATGGAGAACGCCTCGGCATCCCGGATGATCAGCTTTTCGGTGCTCAATAGCCCTGCCCGCACGCGCCCCTGTCAACGCTTAACCGCCATCCTCACGGATGTCGGCCCATGACTCGGGGTGGAGGTGGTTGCTAGCCTTCTCCCTCCTGCCGGACTTTCACCGGCTGCACTGGCACCAGTTAGCCTGGCGCACCTCCATCTCCCATCCGCGCCCTGCACCATGTTCACCACCACCGCATGGGTGTGGAGCTGCGGCTCGAGGTTTCGGGAGGTGTCGTGGCGGAAGGTTGCGGTCACCATCCTTTGCCCGCCCGCGTGGACCATTGCCCCGGTGGCCTTGTCCTGCATCCGGGGTCTCGACGCGGTTGCGCTCGACCCAGGCGAAGGTGCGCGTCACGGCCCGGTCGTGAGAGCCCACGATCCGGTCGTCCCCTCCCACCAGTGCCATGAGAGAAACCGACTTCGGAGCCGACAGCGTGACGTCCCGTCCCGGCCGATGGTGGATCTCCCCGTCCTTGTCCTGCTTGCCGAGGTGCGGGCCGCCCGCCACCTTGCCTTCGAGCACGGCCTTGAAAGCGTCCGGATCGACTGGACCCGAAAGCCGGAGCGCCTCGGCTCCCTTTCCCGCCCACGCGCTCGCTTCCCTTCCGTATTGGGGCGGTCCTTGTCAAGCACCGCGCGCTTAGAGAGTTTACAAAGCCAGACAAATCCATTCCGAGAGCAAGAGGAACGAAAGTGATGGCACGACGGTGGGCAATCGATGAACGCCATCCGACGTCTTGCCCACACGGTCCGCACGACTCGTCCGTAATCGACAGGACTCCCCGTCCTACCGCTTCCTCGGTTCAGGGAGTGAGGTTCGGCCTCCGAGGTGTTCACCGCACGGTACGGCTCGCCGCACAGTGCCGAACCTTGACATCGGTAGGCTCGAATCAATAGAATCGCATCACCGTTCTGTTGACGACCATGCACACGCGGTACGAGCCCGGGAGAGCGGGAGCGTCGCGCGGACCGCCGAACCAAGCGTGGCGTTTTGGTGGGAACGCGCAAGGATGCTGGTCCGCATCCCGATCACACTATCTGGGGCTGACGGAATTGAGGAACACAAGATGATTGCACTCCTTGCCCGACGTACTCTTGTTCACCCGCTATGCGCCCTCGTCCTCACGATCGTTCTTGGATGCTGGGCTGGTTCGTCGGCGGCTCAAGCCCCCGAGCCCAATATCCGTATCGACATCGGCGGCGACTATAGCGGTCTTCAGTTTTCACCGAACGGCGACTACCTGCTTGTGGTCGGTTACGACAGCGTACGGCGTTACAATTTGTCTCGGCACCGGTTTGATTCGCAGTTGTCCTTCCCTCGCGCATCCTTGGATAGTTTCGCGATCAGTTCCGACGGCACTCGTCTTGCCCGAATAATTTCCGAAACTCCTGAAATACAAATCATCGACTTCAATTCGGGAGAGCTTTTGAACACCTCGTACTATCCCCGCAGCCATGTTTTCCGGCCCAAAGTGGTGACGTTCAGCCATGACGATGCTCACCTTATTGTATCCGAGTCCAAGAAACTCCACGTTTGGAACTTGCTTTCCAGGACATGGCATACGCTATCGCTAGCATCAGACGGTGTATTTTCTCTATCCAAAACTGGCCATCTGGTTACCAAATCTGGCGGGGTTGTTTCAAGTCTACTGGAGGTACGCCCTTTTTATTCATCCGAACCTGCGATCAGCAAGACAATCGAGGATTTTCTGGACGATATCGCTATTTCGAACGACGGAAGTAAAATATTATTGAATGAATCTCGTAGAAGTCACAAAGGAAAGTCTGAGCATGTGTGGTACGTTCTCGATAGGCAGACCCTTGTTCCGCTGAACGAGCCGTGGATTTTGCCAGCCTTGGGCAGATTATACCGGGACAGTACTTGGCTCGACGACCGTCCTATCGCATTATATACAATGACATCCGGCCCCGGCATTGCCATCTTCGACCTATACTCACGGGGCCCATTACTTTCGTTGCCTACCATCGATCCATCCAACGTGGTGTTGAGTCCCGATGGTCGGTGGCTCGCAGTCGTGCGCAACAATAGCTTCGCTGACGTCTACGCACTCGCCGTAGAGTCCGCACGGAACACCATCGAACGAGTTGCCGCTAACGTTGAGCAAGCGAGGCCGCGCCTAGTCCCGCAACTCCCGCATCGTGGGGACGTGCGCGGGCTAGCAGTGTCAAGGGATGGGCGCATTGTGGCTCTTGGTGGAGACGATGGCTACGTGTCGTTGTGGGATCGCGTTTCTGGCAAGGTGTTCCGTCGTCTTTCGGATGGTAAGAAATCGGTCCGCGCGCTCGCGTTGTCGCCGGACGGGTCGCAAGTATTAGCAAGCATGTCCCCCGGTGGGGCACTGTTGTGGGACGTCGCAAGCGGTAAACTGCTTCAACGCCTTGACGAATTCCATTATGGAGATGGCGATGCGTTCGTCGCGTTCCTCGCCGATGGGACGCAAACGTTGCTTTGCAGGCGACACGAATGTACGCTTCAACACCTTTCACCCGACGTTCAAGGCCGTGGTACACGGCTTCATTTGGGTGAAGATGTCCGCAGCTACTCTTTCTATTATGCAGTATCACTTGCACCGGACGAAGAATCCGTATCGTTGGCACTCGGCGATGATGGCGTTGGCTGGATGGAGCTACATGGCGAACGCCGACGACGAGTCATCAAGGTACCAGGCAACACGGAGGTAACGTCTGTCGCGGCGCTGGGCGACGCTTGGATCGCGGCCGGCCTGTCCAACGGTGAGGTTCTTCTGATTGATGCCGTAGAAGGAAGAATCCTGAAAACCCTGCGTACGCGTGAGACGGGAATTGGGGCGATGATCCGTCTCGACGACGAGCGCCTTGTAGTGGCGTCAGACGGTCGGGGATGGTTGGGCAAAGCGGACGATCCGGCGGGGGAAATACTGGTTGTTTCGTCCAAGGATCTTTTGGTACAGAAACGTCTGACCTGGAGCCAGCCAATGGGCGATGGCGGTCGGCCGAGTAGTGCGTATATCCAACTTCTAGCGGCTGGCGGTGATGGTGGTTGGCTGGCTTCAGCGTCTCAACACGACGCTCATGGTCGATCGCGGATGTCGCTCGTGCAACTTTGGGACACCGATATCGCGCAAGCCACCGGCGTTTTCCAAGCGCCCCAGCCTCTAGCGCTGGCGCGGCGGGTTCAATTCGATGAAAACAACGATTTGTTGCTGGTTCGAAGCCAAGATGTCGCGTCATTGTGGAATCTGAAGGACGGACGCGTCATACGGCAGTTTCGTTACTTCACGACTGCATTAGGTTATGAGGGGTCCGACGCGATCATCCGTCAACACTTCCAGGCGTTGACAGCAGACCAGACTGGTGTGGTTGTTGAAACCCGAGGCGATCGGTTACTAGTTCTTGATGCCGCAGACCGCGAAACGCGCTTTGCTTTGGAGAATAGTGATTTCTATCCAACTCGTCAGCATTCGGTGCCAGTTGTCAATCTCGATGTGGTGCAAGGCGTACTGCGCTTGAGGCAAACGGAGAGTGTCGTACGCCTGGAGCGGCTTTCTCTCGATGACGGCTCGATCATTGACTCTACGAATCTTGGCATAAATTCACTCGCATTCGCGGTCTCGAACCGCGTTGGCACGATTTATCTGGTTGCCGACGATCTGGTTGCCGACGGCAAAGGGGGAGCCGTGCTGTGGGACACGAGTTCTGGTGAGCGCACGGCATTCGAGGCTGGAGCTGCCGGCCCGGAAAACGTGGCGTTCTCTTACGACGGCCAACTTCTAGCAATCGCGGAGGCGGATGGCACGGTCAGGCCTCTGGGACATCTCCGGCGGTCCATCCGGTCTGCAGCGTTTGGCCCGACTGATCACGTTCGACGACGGCGGCTGGGCCGTGATCGCCGATGACGGACGCTACGACGCGAGCGACCCCGGTGATCTCCCTGGTCTCTCCTGGGTGATGCCGGACGCGCCGACCGAACCCGTGCCGGTTTCGATTTTCTTCCGAGAATACTATGAACCCGGGCTCTTGTCCCGGCTCTTGGCGGGCGAGGCGTTGCCGCCTGTTCCTTCGATCATTGATCTGGACCGTGAGCAACCGCGTGTGGAGATTTCCGCCATCGTGCCCACCGACGCAGGCCGCGTGAACGTCACCGTGGACGTAAACAAGGCCGAAGCGACTGGCGTGGGCGACCTTAAGCTCTTCCGCGACGAACGTCTGGTCGGGCTGTACGAAGGCGCCGGACGACCGGATTCGGATGCCGGGCGGCGCGGCGCCCGGCAGGTCGTGTTCCCGAACATCGCCCTGCCGACATCGGGCGCGGACGCCGTCGAGTTCTCGGCGTACGCGTTCAACGCCGACGGCGTGAAGTCCGAGACACAAAGACGGCGCTACAAGCTGCCGGCGACCGAGCCGAAACCGCGGCGAGCCTTCGTGATCGCCGTGGGAGTGAACGCGTACGAGAACCGGAGCTGGGATTTGCGCTACGCGGCCGATGACGCCCGGGCAAGCGGCACTATCATCGCGCGTCACCTGGAGGCGGCAGGCGCGTTCGACGAAGTTCACACCGTGTCGCTGATCGCGGAACGCAATGCCTCCGGAGCGGCGTTCGGTGCTGCGGCACGGGCGGATCTTTTGGCCGTGCTGAAGGTGCTGGCGGGCGGCGCCGGCGATCGGGCGCGGCTGGCCACGATTGCCGGCGCCGCGTCTCTCGACGAGGCCCGGCCGGACGATTTGGTGTATCTCGCCTTCTCGGGTCACGGAATGTCGGGAGACAACGGGCTCTTTCACTTGTTTCTGTCCGACATTGGCGTCGGTGAAGCGCGCGTGGTGAACGATGCGCTGCTCGCGCGCACGCTCGACAGCGATGTGCTTGCCCGTCACCTGCTCCGGGTCGACGCCGGCCACTTCGTGATGGTGATCGATGCCTGCAACTCTGCGGCGAGCGTCGAAGGCGGCGGCTTCAAGCCGGGACCGATGGGCAGCCGCGGTCTCGGCCAGCTCGCTTATGACAAGGCGATGCGCGTGCTCGCGGCGAGCCAAGCAGAGGCGGCCGCGTTGGAAAGCGACCGGCTCAAGCACGGTATGCTGACCTTCGCGATGCTTCGCGAGGGTCTGGAGGGGGGCGCGGCGGACCGGGCGCCCGAAGACAGGGCCGTGAGCTTGTCGGAGATGTTGAAATACGGTGTGTCGCGAGTGCCGCTGCTGTACGCGGATCTCCGCGACGGTACATTCACGCCTCAGGGACGCGGGCATCTCGATATGTTCGGCGCAGGTGTGCCGCCCCTATCGGTGCAGCGCCCGAGCCTGTTCGATTTCAGCCGCGGTGCCCGAGAGGTTAACATGCCAGTTCTGGAAACCACTGATTGAACGAAGGAGGGAGACATGCGTGCCGCGAGACGCCTTTTCGCAAGCTTCGCCTTGGGGTTTCTTGTTGTATCCATCCCCGCCGTGGCGAAGGCGGAAAACTACGCGCTCCTTGTCGGCGTGTCCGACTACCCGCTCGCGGACCACGATCTCAAGGGACCTCCAAACGACATCGCACTCATGTGGAACGTCTTGACGGAGCGTGATTTCGACCCGTCAAACATCGCCGTTCTGGCGGACAGCATGGAGCGGAAGAGCAAGAATATCGAATCCAGTGTCATAAGCCAGGGTTTACCGACCAGGGCCGCGATCCTCGCATCGCTTGAGGAACTTGCGGGCAAGGCGCAATTTGGCGATTTCGTCTACATCCACTTCTCAGGACATGGCGCGATGCAGCCCGATGTCGGGGAGCTCGATGAGCCGGATCAACTCGACGAGATTTTCCTTCCGATCGATATCGGTCAATGGGATTCGGAAATCCAGCGGGTCGAGAACGCGATTATCGATGATGAATTAGCGCCTATTCTGGCGCGAATGAACAAGAACGGCGCGTCAGTGTGGGCGGTATTTGATCAGTGCAACGCCGGCACGGCGGCACGAGGCGGCGCCGATATCCAGGCTCGCGCCGTGTCACCCGAAACTCTTGGAATTCCCCTAAGCGCCGTCTCGGCTACGCGTGGCGGTGGCACACACCAAGATTCCGAACCAGCGCTGGGCTCCGGAAACATCGTGGCCTTCTACGCCGTTCATCCGGGCGAGGCGGCTTTGGAGAGACGTTTGCCGAGCGGCAAAATCGAAGGCGCTCAGCCGAATGGGGTCTTCACCTGGGCAATCGCTTCCGCGCTCGTTAGAGGGGGCATCGAAAGCTATCGCGATCTCGCCCGCGCCGTACAACAGACTTATCGTGGCCTGTCATCCGGCACACCGCTGTTCGAAGGCGATCTGGACCAGCGAATCTTCTCGCAATCGTCCGTCGCGCGAAAGCTCACCGCTGTTGCGAGCCAGGACGGTCTAGTACTTGAGGGCGGGTTTCTCGAAGGGGTTGCCGAAGGGGCCGTGCTCGCCCTCTATCCTCTCGGATCGGACAGCGACGCCGAACCACTTGGCCATGTGCTTGCTTACGACGTTACCGCCAACTCCGCTGCATTGACGCCAGATGCGCGCGACGGGCGGAAGGGTGTCGATACGGAGACCTTGCCGTCGGTGACCGAAGCGCGATTCGTCGAACGCCCGCTCGATCTTACGCTACGGGTCGCCGCAGTTGAACCGGATGCGCTTGGCCAAGACCCAATCGGTAGAAAGCTGCGGACCGCGATCGCCGCCTTCGCCGGTGGTTCGGTGTTTTCGCCGGCTGCGGCCGCTCGGATCGAATGGGTCGGTCCGGGGGACGATCCAGACTACCTTCTGGAAAGAATTGGAGACCGGTTGGCGTTTGTTGATCGAGTTGCGGAGACGGAGAGTACTGGACGGGCGACTGTACCCACGATCGAACTGCCGGGCTCCGGGCGTGTTGAGTCTGCGGCTCGTCTTGCCCAGCGTATCGCCAGGGCATTGCAGCGTCTGGCCAAAGCGCGCAACATTTTCTCTTACGCTGAAATGATCAGTCCCGATGAGAGGATCGGGAAGCACCTCGTAATAGATGCCTTCATATATCGGGAACCGCGACCGTTGCCGCTCCTGCGCGCAGAAGGTCCGGCGGACAACAGGCACTGCCGCCGTTTCAATCAGCGGCGTGTTCTTCGCGACATGAATCCTGTGACAACCGTCTCTCCACGGGCCGGGCATTGCGATGTCCTGGTCTTCAGGCTCCGCAACGAGGGAGAGAAGGTCATTGACGTGACCGGTCTCTACGTCGATCGCGGGGGCGGGGTATCTGCCCTGCACGCCGCGCCGGAGAACCCGGCTCGGCTTCATCCCAAGGGACCGCCCGCGCACATGTTCGCTGGTATCGGTACGTGGGATACGCGCGCGAATGCGCCGATGACCCTAGGCCGAGAGAACGTGGCGTTTATTGCGTTGGAACAGCCGCTCAAGGCGCCAGAGCGAGCCGACTTTCGCCTGCTCGCCCAAGCTAGTTTAGCGGCGACTGAACGGGGTGCAACGAAAGGAGGAATCTCTTCCTCTTTTGCGACTCAGCTTCTCACAATCGCATTCCCTGACGGTGGCGTGACGAAAGGAAACAGACCGAGTTTTGGAAAACTCGAACTACAGCGGGCAGAGATCAGGACGTATTCGATTCGTGTCGTCGCACCTTAAAGACTAAAAGATCGGACGATCGGGGCACCTATACCCGTCGCAGCGACTCGGCCTCCTTCCTTCATACCTGCCGGCGCCGTCCCGGTTTAGTTAGTGACCAGGAGGTAACGGTTGTACATTGAACCGAGGTTCCGGACCTTGACCTTGAAGTAGCCCGTCCATCTTGGGCGCCAAGAGCAATAGGCTTGGTCGGTCGAGCCTCTGTCTCTACATATCCGGTTGCCGTTCTCATCATAGATATAGAGATCTAGATCCGTGTCGCCATCGCCCGATACGGCCAACTCGGCAAGCTCGCCGCCACGGAATGTGATGCTGTAGACATCGGTCATCCTGGCGCGCACTCTGTCCTGGTGGTATACCGGGCCGCCTCGTACACCCTTCGTCCCCATTGCCTCGACCTCCTCGATCAGAGCCATAACGATTTCAGAGTCCCCCGCCAGCGAGCGTGCAGTAGCCAGTAGCGTCTCTACGGTGTCGGGCCCCGCATCATCCGATTTAACGCCGTCCGACCCGGCTTCACCTTCCGTGGTCTTCTCACGGGTAGCCGCCTGACCACCCAGCCGCGCACGAATCCGCGCGGCTTCCACCAGAGCAACGGCATCTCTGTTCGCGACACCGTAGTCCGCCAACTGACCTGCAAGCTGGACTGCCGATAAGCGTCCTGGCTGCGTGTCGTCTTTGTCCTTCGCCGCTATATTCATCTCTGCCCCCGACGCCGGTAACACGAATAACAACGTCGCAACAACGATCAGACCAACCTTGTACATTTGGGGACTTATAGACTTAAACATTTGACAAACCTCCTCTGCTCTTCGGAAACTCGAACGAAGGCCAGTATTACTCACTCCATAGATCTCGGTCCAGAATCCCAGTCATATCAAACTGTCCCGGGTTGACAGCGACACTGCGTGGCACTTCACGCTCGCGTGTGTCATCATCGAAACTTCATGGGATCGTTCCATCCCTCAACCTTGTCCGAACAGGCCCAATCGGAGCTTGGTCTAGTCGAGCCAACGAAACGCCAAGCATATGCCCCCGTGGGATTATGGCCTTTACTGGTGGACCAAGCATTTCGTTTCCCGGGTCGAATTCCGCTAGCTCCGCAGTCGCCCTTCGAGCTCAAGCCGGGTGCCTCATTGCAGAATTTCGCGTAAACACGGTTGCCACAATTGTTGGTCAGGTAGCTGATGAAGTTACCCTCGCTCCATCCGGTTCCCCATTTTGCAGATCCCACCAAACATGTAGTCGATGGAAGCCAGCAACCGTCGGAATCGACACTCTGCGCATGGGCGATAGAACCAAGCAGGAAACCCGCGAGCAGGTATGGAAACAGAGTCATCATGCATTGTGGCTTCATTAGAGAGGACACTCCTATTCCTCAGCTAATCGCCATCTTCCCGGACAGCAAGCTTCGAAGGCCGACACGCAGGCACAAGAACAAGTTCCTACACTGCTATAGTGTATCTCCCGTGTGAAATAGCAGCCAAATAGTATTTTTATCGTATTTCAGCCAGGTCCCAGGATTTTCCAATTTTCTATATCCAGGGTTCAGGTTCGGGGTTCAACGCCGTGCCTGGCGGCAACGCCCCAACACCCGCTCGGCTCGCTGCGCCCGTCGCCGGCGCGGGCTTCGCCCCACCCCTCGAGTGGTTTGATGGGGCGTTGGACGGAGGGGTGCTGCCGGCGACCCGCGGATCCAGCATTCCCTCGGGCTGATGACATTCACCGCCATTCGCTGCCACGCCTGTGACGTGGCTTCCTGAGCCCTTGTGCCCGGTCCGTAAAGCGCATATTCGGGCTCCATGAACACTATGAATCCGAGTGAACACGCACCCGGCGGGAGGTCCGTATGGTAGCCTCCATCGGGGTCATCGCTTCGCCGTCTCAAGGCGTCTCCTACTACGAGAGGGATGGCTACTACGCGAAGGACGATTCCGCGCACAGGGAAGCGAGCGCCTGGGCGGGCAAGGGAGCCGAGGCGCTGGGGCTTTCGGGGCCAGTCGATCCGGACGCATTCAAGGCCGTGCTCGAAGGCAAGGTCCCGGACGGCCCGCACCTCGGCAAGCGGGACAAGGACGGGGAGATACACCATCGGCCGGGACGGGACATCACGATGTCCGCACCCAAGTCGGTCTCGCTCATGGCGCTGGTGGGAGGGGACGAGCGGATCGTCGCCGTCCACGACCG
>Ga0209544_1003803_pt1 | contig 11298 bp, 3 predicted proteins | sample MesohylPK_FD_187297 | JGI IMG/M metagenome (GOLD analysis project Ga0209544, IMG submission 187297) | Host-associated microbial community of the marine sponge Aplysina aerophoba from Gulf of Piran - sponge mesohyl, lysed by proteinase K... | ecosystem: Host-associated > Porifera > Sponge >...
TGTTGTTGTCCAGCGATTCCGTCCCATTAAATGGAAAGCGAAAATGTCCGCATGGCTAGCTGGCGACGGCGGTGGATTTGCGTAGCGCCATCAGCCTGTCGCGTTCTTTGGCGCTGAGTTTCTTGGTGGGCGGCTTTTCGGCGTGGACGTACTTGCGCACGGTGTTTCTAGCAATGCCCAGTTCCCGGGAGATGGCCTGCAGGGACAGCCCTTTCAGCCTGGCCTGCCGGATCGCCTTCCACCGGGCCAGTTGGGTGGGTGTCGGCGTACGTTCCCAGGAGTCAGACACCGTGCGGTCAGCGTCCTTCTCACCGGCGATCTTGTAGGCGTTACCCTTGGCTGCGGCCTCGGCCGGACGCACCGGTTCCAGGGCGGCCAGGTGTTGCTGCTGCGACCTGCTGATGTGGTGATCCCCCACACTGCTGACGACGCGTCGCAGTTCCGGTCCCGGCGACCAGGCGGTGACACCCGCCCACAGGGCGCCCATGCGCGGCGGCGGTTCCTGGGTGACCACGCGACGGCCTTCGTACCTGACGATGATCTCTCCGTCGGGCCGTTCCAGCACCTCCGCCCGCAGTCCGGCGTAGCTGGTGCGCTCCTGGTCGGGCAGCAGTTGCAGGACCCGCCAGTTGTACTTCACCGTGTTGTCGCGGGCCACCTTTCGGGTGTCTTTGAAGCACAGGATTTCCGGCAGACACAGGTCGGGGGCTGCCGGGCGGTAGGCCGGTTCCGGATGATCAGGCTGGACGGCGAAGCGGGCGTTGTAACGGGGCAGGAAGTCCTGCAGCACCGCCGTGGCCTGATCCATGGTCCTGGCATCAGCCAGGCGCAGTTCGGTTACCAGCCGGTCCTGGAAGGTTCCCGCCGCCCGTTCCACCCGGCCCTTGGCTTGGGGAGAGCGGGCGAAGATCTGCCGGATACCCAGCTCCTGCAAGCCTCGAGTGAACTGGGTGGCTTCCGCCGCGGTCTCCGGCTTGCGGGCGTTGTGCTTGAACACGGCGTGGCGGTCGCTGTACAGCGCCAGGGGGATGCCCCAGCCTTCAATCAGGCCCTCCAGCAGCGTGAAGTAACCGGCGGTGTTCTCGCTGATGCAAAACACGGCGTTGACCACGGCGCTGGTGGCGTCGTCCACCGCTAGCAGCAGGGCGAATTTGGGGCCTCGGTCCTCTAACCAGGCGTGATGACTGCCGTCCAGCTGCACCAGCATCCCAGCCTGGGGCATCCGCGGGCGGCGGAAACGGTGCTGCGGTGATCGCCGGCTGCGGGGACTGCCGATGCCCGCCTTGGTGAGAATGCGCCGCACCGTGGGCCGGCTCAGGTCGATGCCCTCCCGCTCGCTGAGCAGCTCGGTGAGGTGGGTGTGGTTGGCGCCCTCGTAGCGCTCGGTGGCCAATTCCACTACGGCGGCAGCCTCGGCAGGCGGGACGGCGTTGTGGGGACGGCGGCCCCGGTTGCCGTGGGCCAGGGCGGCGGCGCCACGCTCGCGGTAAGCGGCCAGCATTCGGCGGGCGTGGCGCGGGGACACGCCCAGCACCTCTGCGGCCTGGGCGATGGGAACCTGGTATTCCAAAACGGAGTTGAGCACGGAGAGTCTGGCTTGTTCTTTTTGGTTCAACGTAACGTCCTTCATCAGGACATTTTCGCTGACCAGTTAGTGGATGACAGAATCGTAGAACAGCAACACATTTCACGGTTTAGATGATCAAAGTTGGTGAAAATTGACAGGGGAAACCTTCACGTCCCTGACCACCATGGATATCCATACTTGCGGACTTCGGCCCGACGGGACTGTAGCCTGCTGGGGCGGCAGTGAGTATTACGGCGGTCGACCCGGAGCGCCGCCCGCTCCGCCACCCAACAAATTCGCGTCGCTATCGGCGGGGGAGGCGCACGTGTGCGGACTCGAACCGGATGGGGAAGTTCTCTGCTGGGGCAGCGACGAGGACGGCGCCACGCTGGCCCCCGGCGGCGTATTCTCGATGGTCAGCAGCGGGGCCGCGCACGCCTGCGGACTGCGGCCGGACGGCGCTGCCGAATGCTGGGGCAACGACGCCGACGGCCAGGCTTCGCCGCCGGACGGCGAGACCTTCATCTCAATCGAGAGCGGCGTTTCACACACCTGCGGCATCTGGGCGGGTGCTACGGCAGTGTGCTGGGGTTCCGACGAATACCGGCGATCATCGCCGCCTCCCCATCAGTTCTCGTCGATCAGCATCGGACACGACCGGACCTGCGGCATTCGCGCTGACGGAACCATCGTCTGCTGGGGAGCGGGATACGAGGATTACTCGACCTCACCTCCGGAAGGCCGGTTTGTGTCTATTGCGGTGGGCCGCTGGCACGTGTGCGGCATCCGCTCGAACGGCGCCGCCGTGTGCTGGGGCTACAACGGCTCCGGTCAGTCGTCGCCACCCGGCGGGGAGCCGCCCCACCACGACCTGCGGTGGCTGGAACGGGTGCGAACCTGGGTCCCACCGTCTCCGCTGACACCCCAAGGGGACTTCGCCGTCGTAAGCAGCGGCAACTGGCATACGTGTGCGCTGCGAACCGAGGACGGGGGCGCCGAATGCTGGGGCATGGACGCTCACGGCCAGTCAACGCCGCCGGAAGACGAGCGGTTTGAGTCCATCAGCGCTGGAGTGGTTCACACCTGCGCGCTGCGCCCGGATGGCGCCCCGGTGTGCTGGGGCGCGGTTGACTTTGACTTGGGCCAGGCTTCGCCTCCCCATGGAGTAGCGCTCACGTCGATCAGCAGCGGGGGAACGCACACCTGCGGCCTGCGCTGGGATGATACCGCCCTCTGCTGGGGCGATGATGAGTACGGCCAGCTGAACGTACCGGCCGGCGAGCGCTTTACGCAGATCAGCGCCGGCCTGGTCCATACCTGCGGCTTGCGGCAGGACGGCGCTCCAACCTGCTGGGGGTCTGACGGCTACGATCTCGGCCAGGCCGAGCCTCCGCAAGATGCGCGGTTCGTTTCTATTGCCAGCGGGTCGGCGCATACCTGTGGCTTGCGCGCGGACGGCGGCGTCACGTGCTGGGGATTTGACTACGAGGGGACCGACGCCGGACTGCTCTCGCCACCGGATGGAGCTACTTTCTCGTCCATCTCCGCCGGGGTGTTCCATACCTGCGGGATTCTCCAACAAGGCGACCCAGCGTGCTGGGGGCATGGCGGCATCTCCATCCAGCCGCCCGACGACATGGCAATGGCGTCGCTGAGCGTGGGCGAGGGATACGCCTGCAGCCTTCGTGACAACGGCTCAGCGCTGTGCTGGGGAAGTGGCCATTGGGGTCAATCGTCACCACCGGGCGGCGAGCGGTACGATCCCGACGCAACTCCACCGCCCCCTCCGCCAGCCATCCCACCGCCCGACGAGGCCTTCACCACGCTGGCCCTGGCGTACGGCTACTCCTGTGCCCTTGCCCAGGACGGCAGAGCGTACTGTTGGGGACGGAATGATTCTGGGCAAGCCTCTCCGCCCACCGGAGAGCGGTTCAGCGTGATTACCACCGGCCAGGGACACGGCTGCGGTCTGCGAAGATCGGACGGCGCCGCGGTGTGCTGGGGTTCGGACAGTCGAGGGCAGGCATCGCCGCCTCAGGGTCAACCCTTCATCGAGATCGCCGCCGGGTGGACCCACACCTGTGCGCTCCGTCTGGACGGGACCGCCGAATGCTGGGGCTATGACCAAAGTGGAGAAAACTCTCCCCCGCCGGACGAGCGTTTCACGGCCATCGGCAGCGGATACGACTACAGTTGCGGATTGCGCGCGGATGGGACGGTCAGATGCTGGGGCTACGGAGCCCACCTGAATCCGGAGGGCGAGAAATTCGCCATGATCAGCATCGGCCAACAGCAAGCCTGTGGCGTGCGTTTCGACAACACCGTTGTCTGCTGGGGCAGGCATGCTGACCGGAACCCCCTTCCCGACGGTCAACTGTTCTCCTCGGTGAGTACCTACGCAAGCCACACGTGTGGTCTCCGCCTCGACCGGACCGCTGTCTGCTCGGATGGTCGCTATTCACGCGAGACGACGCCGCCCTGGGGGGTTGGCGCGACGTTCACATCCGTCGCGGTGGGCTCCCGCCACTTTTGCGCCATACGGGACAACGGAAAGTTGGTGTGCTGGGGCGGAAACTATTATGGACAGGCGATGCCGCCGGGCGGCGAGCGTTACGTTGCTGGGCAACCGACTACCCCCATTGCGGGCAGTCTGACCGCGGTCAGCAGCGGGTTCTTCCACACGTGTGGACTGCGGGCCGACGGCAGGGCCGTGTGCTGGGGCCGTGACGAGTATGGAGAGGCAACGCCGCCGTCGGGAGGGGCCTTCACGGCAGTCAGCAGCGGGATTGACCATACCTGCGCGCTGCGTCACGACGGAACGCCGCTGTGCTGGGGCGATGATACTCACGACCAGTCTTCGCCTCCGGCCGGGGAGATCCTGAAGTCGATAGAGAGCGGCAGCTATCACACCTGCGGACTCAGACCGGACGACACTGCCGTATGCTGGGGCGACGACGAGTACGGCCAGTCCGCGCCGCCCCAGGATGTGAGGTTCTCAACTATCGCCAGCGGGGATCGCCATACGTGCGCACTGCGCCTCTCCGATGGCGCTCCGGCCTGCTGGGGATACGACTCCGAGGGACAGGCGTCGCCGCCGGACCTTGGCGGGATGACCTCAATCAGCGCTGGCGGATCGCACACTTGTGGGGTTACAGCCGAAGATTCTCTCCTCTGTTGGGGCGACGGTTATGAGGTCTCCAACACACCGATTGCGGGACGCACGTTCAAGTCGGTCGGCAGCGGAGATCGTTTCTCCTGCGCGCTGGCGTCCGACGGCAGGGCTTTCTGCTGGGGATTGGGTCAGGTGAACCGGCAGCTTGAACCACCGGTCCACGACCGGTTCGACTCGATCAGTGTGGGTGAGCGTCACACCTGTGGCCTGAAGCAGGACGGAACTCCGGTCTGCTGGGGATACCACTGGGCCCCATAATGGCCCTGCCCGGCCTGGAGTGACTTGCGAGCCCCCTTGTCGTTAGGGCGCTGGCCTGGGTGCAGGGCGGCTACCGGCGGCGGTGTGGTTACACATCTAAAGACACATTAATGAGGGGTCAAAGATACGCAGGGGATAGGGTTCGCCGGGTATCATCTCCTGACCGGGTTCCGGCGCCGAGCGGCTGGTCGGGGAGCCGGAGCCGCTGGGCCAGGAGATGGAGCGATGTTGAAAGTGAAGTCGGCGAGAACCGTGGGTTTCGTGGCCGCGGCGGCGCTGCTGCTGGCGGGGATTGCGCTGGCCCTGTGGCCGGCGGGTCCCGCTCAGGCGCAGAACTCCCAGACCTACAGCATTGGCAGCGCCGTGACTGCGGGCGAGGGTGAGGACGCGTCGCTGACCATCACCCTGGGCCAGAATGCCCCGACCGGCGGCCTGGAGTTCAGCGTCACACCAACCTACACCGGCGGGATGGGTCGGGCTGCGGCCGCCGACGTCTCGAACATACCGGCCACTGTGACCGTCCCCGATGGCGACAGTTCCGCGACGCTGCGGATCGCCCTGGCGCACGACCAGGTGGAGGAATCGGACGAGACCTTCACCGTCGTCATCGCCACCCAGGCAACGGGCTGGAGCGCGGCCTCCGGCGGTACGGATACCGCAACCGTGACCGTCCAGGACCGGACGGTGGTGGTGAACTTCGACCAGACCGCCTACACCGTGACCGAGGGTACCGACAACAGCCTGATGATCGCGCTGCGTTTATCCCGCGCTGCCGGCCGTGAAGCCTTGATCATCGTCAACATGATCTCCGGCGATGTGTCGACCCCGTACGGCGTTCAGATTGACGCGACCGACGCCGGCGCGGTGGAGAAACTCCTCTGGAACCTCCCCGACGATGACGTGGCGCAGGCGCCGTGGCGGTACACGCTGAGCCTGGACATCCCGGAGCCTGCGGAGAGCGCCGGTTTCGTTGCCGGGACCGGCGCCACGGCGATGGTGACGATCCACGACAACGACCCCCTGGCAGACCTGCAGGCGACCTCCGGAGACGGGCAGTTGAGTCTGGCCTGGACCGCTCCCGCCGGCACGGTCACCGGCTATGACGTGCAGTACAAAGAACGGGACGCCCCCGACGCGCCGGCGGCCACGCCCGACGACCCGTCCACCGGCTGGGTGGATGCCGGACACGGCGCGGTCGCTACCTCGCACACCATCACGGGCCTGAAGAACAACCTCCGGCATGTCATGCGCGTTCGGGCGGTGAACGACACTGGCAGCGGTCCCTGGTCCGTCACCGGCGGCGTGCCAACGACGGATCCACCCCGTGGGGCGCCGACACTGGAGTTCAGCCGGCACCATGGCTGGCTCAATGAAGGATCCTTCAGCGACTACCCGGTGATCCTGAGCCATAACCATCTGCCTGTGGACACCACGGTGAAAATCCGGGTCGTCGACCTCCCTGGTTTTGAGAAGGCTACGGAGACGGAGGATTACACGCTCTCGACCAGGACGCTGACGCTCTACGCCTACGAAGCTAACGAACCGCCGAGTGTGCGGGTGTCTGCGCGGGCGGACCGCAAGACCGAAGGGTTCGAGGTTGTCACACTGGAACTGGTTCCGGTGGACGGAGCTCCGTACACGCTGGGCGACAATAGCAGAATCAACGTCTTCATCTATGACTATTCCCTGTCCCCCGAACTCACCATCTCTGCCGATACCGGGAGCGCCTCCGTCAGCGAGGGTTCCACCGTGCAGGTGACGGTACGGCTGCCCCAACCGGCTCCCAAGGGCGGCACAAGTGTGTTTCCGTTCGCGCTCCTCACGAGCACGGCCACGGAGGGCGATTCCGGGGATTTCACTCTCTCGCACCGGGTCCTGCGCATTCCGGAGGGAGAGGACTCCGCGACGGCGACCCTGAGCATCATCGATGACGACGAGATCGAACACGATGAGACCATCGTGCTGGGAGCCACCAGCAGAAACCCAAGGCTCACTGCGGCGTCGACCCTCTCCATCATCGTACAGGACAATGACCCCGTGGATCTGCCGCCGCTGCACCTCAACCAGGCGCCCACGGTGTCCGCCGCTCTGTCCGACGCAACCATCGTGAATGAGAGCGGCTCCATGCGTGCCGCTCTCGCCGGCGTGTTCAGCGACGTGGATGGATTCGCGCTGACCCTCACCGCTGCATCGTCGGACGAGACTGTGGCCACGGTGTCGGTTGCATCCGACTTCTCCACGCTGACGGTGAACGCCCGGTCCCGGGGAACGGCGACGATCACGGTCACCGCTGATGACGGCAGGGGCGGCACGGTGACGGATGAGTTCACCGTGACGGTGAAGGCCGCGCCGGTGGTGGCGTCAGCCCTGCCCGACGTGAGCGATTTCACCGTGGGAGACACTCGCAAGGTATCCCTGTCGGGAGTGTTCAGCGACGCCGACGGAGATGATCTGACCCTCAGTCACTGGTCGTCGAACCTTGGGGTGGCCTGGGCCGCGGGGGCCGTCGACGGCTCCGGCCTGATCGTTAGCGGAAAGTCCGAGGGCACGGCGACGGTCACGGTCACGGCCCAGGACAGCGACGGCAACCGGATCAGCGACGCTTTCGAGGTCACGGTGACCCGGCCCCAGCTCCAGCAGCGCAACAACCCGCCCACGGTGTCCGCCGGCATTTCGGACGCCATCATCGTGAGCGAAAGCGGCACGCATGAGATGTCCCTGACGGGCGTGTTCGCCGACGGCGACGGAGACGACCTGACCATCACCGCTGCGTCGTCGGACGAGAACGCGGCCACGGTGTCGGTGTCCCCCGACTACTCAACGTTGACGGTAACGGCAAAGGCACGGGGCACAGTGACCATAACGGTCACCGCCGCCGACGGGTATGGCGGGACGGTTGAAGTCAGTTTCACCGTAACGGTGAAAGCCGCCCCGGTGGTGGCCTCGCCCATCGCCGACGTGAGCGAACTGCAGGTCGACGCAACCCACGAGGTCTCGATGTCCGGCGTGTTCAGCGACCCCGACGGCGACGCGGTGACCGTGACCGAGGCGACATCCTCCGACACCTTAATAGCGGCAGTATCGGTCGCCATCGACGGCGCAACGGCCGCTATCACCGCCGTCACGGTGTTCGCCAACTCCGCGGGCACGGCCACCATCACCGTCACGGCCCAGGACGCCGACGGCAACCGGGTCAGCGACGCTTTCGACGTAACGGTGCCCGCCGCTGAACAGCAGCAACAGCAGCAGGCGGTGGAGTTGCCCGGCCCGGTGGTCAATCTCCGACTGGAAGCCACGGATGGCGGCGTCATCGTGAGCTGGCAGGCTCCGGAGAGCGGGGACGCGCCCCGGGGCTACATCGTGCACCTGAAGCCCGAGGACGGCGGCAAGGGCCGGACCAAGACGCCCCGGGCGAAGAAGACGAAGGTCAGCTTCGACAACCTGGAGTCCGGCCAAACGTACAAAGTGTGGGTGCGGGCGCAGAACGAGGCGGGCAAGGGCGAGCGGGTCCACGCCAGCATCACCCTGCACGAGGCGGAAGCCCCGCCGGAGAATGGAGACGGACAGACGGGTCAATGATCCCCTGGCGGGTCAAGGAGAAGGGGGCGTCCGGCTGCGGCTGGGCGCCCCCTTGGCGTTCAATCGCCGCCGTCGCCCCATGCCCGCCACGGCTGGCCTGCGGCGGCGCTGTGATTATACAGGTAAAGACACATCATTGAGGGGTCAAAGATACGCAGGAGATAGGGTTCGCCGGGTACAATTTCCTGCCCCGGTTCCGCCGCCGTGCCGCTGGTCGGGGAGCCGGAGCCATTGGGCCAGGAGTTGGAGCGATGTTGAAAGTGAAGCGTACGAGTACCTTGGGTTTCGTGGCCGCGGCAGCGGCGGTGCTGCTGATGGCCGGGCTGGCGCTGGCCCTGTGGCCGACGGGCGCGGCCCAGGCGCAGGACGAGGAGCCGCCGCCGGTGGCGAACCTGAAGTGCGAGGCCAAGGCGGACCAGGTGCGCTTCTCCTGGGACATACCCCGGTGGTCCGGCGGAGAGACCAAGTGGTACGACGTGGCAGTGACGCTGCCCAACGGGAAGCAGTTCACCCAAAGGCACCACTATATGCTGAGGAGCCGGACGGACCGGGGGAACTGGCAGATCGGAGACGAGACCCGGATTGTGGTGAAGGCGCTCTACGACCTTCCCGGAGGGGAGCAGGTGTCCAGCGCGGCGACGGAACTGGTGTGTTACGTGGGGCCGCCGCATCTGCTGACCATCACGCTCGATAGCGCGACCCGGGATTACGGCGAAACCGAGGACCTGAGCTACACGGTGAGCGGGCTGAACGCGGGACACGCGGTGGAAGACGTAGTAGTGGACGGGGAACTGTCCCGGGAGCCGGGCGACGACCCGGGAACCTACGCCATCAGCCTGGGCACGGTGGCCATCAAACCGGCCTACGCGCGGAAGTACCAGCTGTCCAAGGTCGCCGACTACACCATCACGCCCAGGCCGGTGGCCTACACCGACACGGGGATCAGCAAGGTGTATGACGGGACGACGCAAGGTCCGACCGGACCCGGCGGCAGCTTTGCCGCGGGGGACATCATCGCCGGCGACCAAGTCACGGTCAACGCCGGCGGAAGCGTCTTTGCATCGGCCGACGCCGGGACGAACATTGCCATAACCGGGTATTCCCTGGCCGGGGCGGACGCCGGCAACTACGACGCCACCTTCGACGTGAAGGGAAGCATCACGCCTCGGGCCATCACGGGCATCAGCGACGTGACGGTCCACGGGCGCGTGACCGACAGCACTATGAAAGCCACCTTCGACACCAGCCGTGCCGAGGGAACCGGCGTATTGCCCGGAGAGCTGGCCGACTTCCGGGCCGGCGGCTTGGAGGTCACCGGCGCGTTCCCGAAGGCCACCGCGGGAACCCACGACCTGAAGGTAACCTACTCACTGAGCGACCACGGCAGTTTCAAGGCGAGCAACTACTCCCTGTCCTCGTCCGCCGCCGCCGCCACCCTGAAGGGGCAGATCCGGAACCCCACGTCCATAACCGCTGTCAGCGGGGTGAAGGTGAACACGCGGCTGGCCGACGGGACCACGGACGCCACCTTTGACACCTCCCACGCCCAGGGGAACGGAGTTCCGCCGTCGCAACTATCCGACTTTCGCGCCGGCGGGCTGCAGGTCACCGGCGCGTTCCCGACGGCCACGGCGGGAATCCACGACGTGAGCGTCACCTACTCGCTGCAGGACTACGGCCGATTCAAGGCGGGTGAGCATGCCCTGTCTTCGTCCGCCGCCACGCTGAAGGGCGTAATCCGGGGCAACTCCGCCCTTTGCCAGCCGGCGGCAGGGGATGATTACGACGCCGACGACGACGGGCTGATCGAGATATGCAACCTGGCCCAGCTGAATGCCATTCGCCATGACCGCGACAACGGCGACGGCTCCCCGGCTGCGGACGGCAGTGACGAATACGGCGCCGCCTTCCCCGGCGTCCTGACCAACGGCGCCGGCTGCCCGTCTGCCGGATGCAAGGGCTACGAGCTGACTGCCGACCTGGACTTCGACACCAACTCCAGCGGAGGGGCCGACGTCGGCGACGCCTACTGGAACGCCGGCCAGGGCTGGGCGCCCATCGGCGAGTACGGCGCGGTCTTTGACGGCAACGGCCATGTCATCAGCAACCTTTACGTCCGGGCGGCCCAGCGCAAGGGGCTGTTCGCGGCTCTCGGCGATGGCGGCGTCGTCCGCAACATCATGCTGGCGGACGTTGACGTGTCCGGCGACGGGGACTACACCGGCGGCCTGGTTGCGGAAAACCGGGGCACGATCAGCGCCGCCGGCGTGTCCGGGTCGGTATCCGGCCGGCATGACCTGGGGGGTCTGGTCGGGGCCAATCACGGCACGGTGAAGGACAGCCATTCCTCCGGCCAGGTCCGGGGCACGGGATTCCGGGTTGGCGGACTGGTCGGATATAACGATGGCGGCAGCCTCGTAACGCGCAGCTATTCCACGGCCGGCGTAACCTCAACAGTGCCCCGGGTTCAGGAAGAGCGGCAGCGGCTGATGTTCTCCTGGGAGTCCGATTACGCCTGGGGTCTGGGTGGCTTGGTGGGGGGCAACAACGGCAGAATCGCGAGCAGCTATGCCGCCGGCCGCGTGTCGGGCAACGGCGATAGGGTGGGCGGCCTGGCGGGGTTCAGCGACCGGTATTTCCGCGGACACGCCGTGGTCTTTGCCAGTTACGCCACCGGCGACGTATCCAGCAGCGGCCGTTACATTGGGGGCCTGGTGGGCGA
>Ga0209544_1003804_pt1 | contig 11292 bp, 10 predicted proteins | sample MesohylPK_FD_187297 | JGI IMG/M metagenome (GOLD analysis project Ga0209544, IMG submission 187297) | Host-associated microbial community of the marine sponge Aplysina aerophoba from Gulf of Piran - sponge mesohyl, lysed by proteinase K... | ecosystem: Host-associated > Porifera > Sponge >...
ATCTGCGCACCGCTACCGCTTGAGTATCCGTATCGCATCGACCGGTCCGACGGCCATCAGACGCGGATATTGCGCGCCGTCTCTTCCGGGTCCCGGTGGAGGAACTCCGGACCCAATTGGTCGAGCGACGGGCAGCCGATCTGGGCCATCACCTTGTCGATCTCGTCGCAGAGGATATCCACCGCCTTGACGGCCCCGGCCGCACCTCCCGCAACGGCGCCGTAGAGGGTCGGCCGGCCGAGAAAGACGAACTTCGCCCCGCTGGCAAGCGCGATCAGGATATCCGCGCCCCGGCGGACGCCGCCGTCCATCATCAGCGCCACCCGGTCGCCCACAGCCGCGTCGAGCGCTGGCAGCACATCCAGCGGGGACGGGGCCCTGTCGAGCTGGCGGGCGCCGTGGTTGGACACTATCAGCCCGTCCGCGCCAACCTCCACCGCGCGGAGCGCATCGTCCGCGCGCAGGACCCCCTTCACGATCAGCGTGCGCGGCCAGAGCGCCCGGAACCGCTCGATATCGGACCATGTGAGGCCGGTCGGCCTTTGTCCGGCCACGAATTCATCGACCTGTTTGGCGTTGGAGCCCGCCGGCGCATAAGGCCGCCAGTTCTCCAGCATGGCGGAGCCATGCTTCATGTAATCCTTCAGCCAGAGCGGATGGCGAAGCGCATCCAGCTTCGTTCCGAGCGTGAGCTTGCCATCGAGGCCGTTGCGCCGGTTGCGCTCCCGGTTGGAATGGACCGGCGCATCGACCGTGACCACCAGGGCGGGAATGCCGAGGTCGGCCGCGCGCCGGATCATGTCTTCGGAGATCGACCGGTCCTTCGCTGCGGACAGTTGGTACCAGCCATGCTCGGGCGCCTCGCGCGCCATATCCTCCATCGAGGCGGTGGCGACAATCGACATGACGAAGGGGATATTCGCGTCCCGCGCGGTCCGCCACAGCATCTTGTCGCCGCCGCGGCGGAAATTGCCGATGCCCCCGGTGGGCGCGATGCCGTAGGGGCTCGACCAGGTGCGGCCGAACAACTCCACCGTCCGGTCGAGCGTAGAGACATCCACCATGTAGCGCGGCACCAGAGAGCGCCACCGAAAGGCGTCCTCATTGCGCCGGAGCCCGTCCTCACCGTCCACGCCGCCCTCGATGTAGTCGTAAACCAGCTTCGGCACGCGCCTCTTCGCCAGCACGCGCAGATCGTCGAGGTTGACGCAATTGTCGATATTCACCCGGCCGTTCTCCCGGCATCGCCTGCGGTAGATCCAGCTGGCGCAGCACCCCCAAATGGGTTCGATCCTGTCGGCCGGCAACTGTCCGGCCCGAACGGCCCCTTCACTCTCGAGGTTGCGGTTGCAGACCGCAGCCGCCGCTTCGGGCTTCCGGCCGCGGCCGTCAGAGCCGGATGTTGCGTCCAGCGTCCTCCGGGTCCCCGTGCAGGAATTCCGGACCCAATTGATCGAGCGACGGACACCCGATCTGAGCCATCACCTTGTCGATTTCCTCGCGGACGATGGTGACGGCCTTGACCGCCCCGGCCGCGCCGCCGGCGACGGTGCCGTAGAGCGTCGGTCGGCCGAGGAAGACGAACTTCGCCCCGCTCGCGAGCGCGATCAGGATGTCCGCGCCGCGTCGGACGCCGCCGTCCAGCATCAGCGCCATGCGGTCGCCCACCGCTGCGTCCAGCGCCGGCAGCACGTCCAGCGGGGACGGGGCCCGGTCGAGCTGGCGGGCGCCGTGGTTGGATACCATCAGCCCGTCCACCCCGGCCTCCGCCGCCCGGAGCGCATCGTCCGCGCGCATGACGCCCTTCAGGATCAGCGTGCGCGGCCAGAGCGCGCGGAAGCGCTCGATATCGGTCCAGGTAAGGTTGGCCGGGACCTGTTGGGCCATGAGTTCTCCGACCTGCAGCGCGGTAGCTCCCGCCGGCGCATAGGGCTTCCAGTTCTCAAGCATGGCGAAGCCGTGGCGCATGTAGTCCTTCAGCCAGAGCGGATGCCGGAGCGTATCCAGCTTCGTTCCGAGCGTGAGCCTGAGCGGGCGGGTGAAGCCGTTGCGCCGGTTGCGCTCGCGGTTGGAATGGACGGGAACATCGACCGTGACGACCAGGGCCGGAATCCCGAGGTCCGCCGCGCGCCGGATCATGTCTTCCGAAATCGACCGGTCCTTCGCCGTGTACATCTGGTACCAGCCATGCTCCGGCGCCTCGCGCGCCATGTCCTCCATCGAGGCGTTGGAAGCCCCGGACATGATGAAGGGGATATTGGCGTCGCGCGCGGCCCGCGCCAGCATCAGGTCGCCGCCGCGGCGGTAATTGCCTATGCCGCCGGTGGGCGCGATGCCGTAGGGGCTGGACCAGGTGCGGCCGAACAGCTCCACCGACTGGTCGATCTTCGAGACATCGACCATGTAGCGCGGCACGAGGGAGCGCCGCTGAAAGGCGTCCTCGTTGCGCCAGAGCCCGTCTTCGTCGTCCACGCCGCCCTCGATGAAGTCGTAAACCAGCTTCGGCACGCGCTTCTTCGCCATCGCGCGCAAATCGTCGAGGTTGATGCACTTGTCGATAGTCATCCGGCCACTCTCCCGACGGCGGCTACCGCCATTTCGTCCCGCGCAGTATTCCCAACCGCCTCCATCCTGTCAGCCGCAAACTTTCATGGGCCGCATGGACAGGCCGTCCGGCGGCCGCTACCGTTTTTCGCGTTGACCCCTTTGGCGGACCGCAGCGGCGCCCGCCCTCCAGGACACTCAAGGAACGGACGGAGTCCATGCAGCCCAGGATCGTTTTTGTGACCATGTTCCCCGATGCCGCGCTCGCCGCGCGGGAAATAGCCCCTTCCGGCTTCGAACTTTCCATCGTGCCGGCAGGCAGCGCCGAATATCTGGAGGCGATGCGGGACGCCGAATATCTCGTGGGCTTCGTGGACGGGCTCGTGGACGATGCGCTGTTCGAGGCGGGCCCGAACCTCAAGCTGATACAGCTTCTGAGCGCCGGCTACGACCAGGCCGACCTGGACTCGGCCAGGCGCGCCGGCGTGCCGCTCTGCAACAATGGCGGCGCCAATTCCACCGCCGTTTCCGAACATGCGATGCTGCTGGCGCTGGCGGCGTCGCGCCAGCTTGTGCGCCAGCACCGGACGGTGGCGGCGGGCAACTGGCGCGGCAACAGCACGCCGCGCCTGCACGAGCTGCGCGGCCGGACGCTCGGTATTGTCGGCCTCGGCACCATCGGCAAGAAGACCGCAAGGCTGGCGCTGGCCTTCGGCATGACCGTCATCTACTACGACATCGAGCGTCTGGCGGAGGACCGGGAGGACGCGCTCAATGTGCGCTTCCGCCTGCTGCGGGAGCTGCTCCGCGAGGCCGATATCGTCTCGCTGCATGTGCCGCTGAACGCCTCGACGCGCCACCTGATCGGCGCCGAGGAACTGGCGCTGATGAAGCCCTCCGCAACTCTCGTCAACACCTCGCGCGGGCCGGTCGTGGACGAGGCGGCGCTATGCGCCGCGCTGACGGACGGGACCATCGCCGCTGCCGGGCTGGACGTGTTCGACGAGGAGCCGCCGCCAGCGGACAACCCGCTTTTCAACATGGAGAACGTCACGCTCACCGCGCATCTCGCCGGCCCGACCTTCGAGAGCAATACCGCGCGGGTGCGCAACGCCTTCGACAACGTCCAGCGCGTCGCGCGCGGCTCCGACCCGCTCTGGGTCGTGCCGGAACTGACAGAAGAAGCGTAGCCCGGGTTCCTCAGGCGAACTCCTGGGAGGAGACCCGCCAGCCGGCCATCGCCTCCAGGTCGATTTCGACCCCGAGGCCCGGCCCGTCCGGCAGGCGGACTTGGCCGTCCTCCACCTCAAGCGCCTCTCCGATTACGGCTTCGCGGAGCGGGTTGGCGTTGACATCCATCTCCAGGAGGCCGTCACCGCCGACCGCCGCCAGGATATTGGCCGAGTGGAGCAGCCCCAGCCCGCCGGCCAGCCAGTGCGGGCAGTAGGTCCTCCCTCGGGCCAGCGCACGGCGCGCAATGGCGGTATTGTCGGAGACGCCGCCCCACTTGCCGACATCGGGCTGCATGATGTCCAGCCAGCCGAGCGCCCGGTCGATCAGGCTGTGGTCGGCCAGGTTTTCGCCGCCCGCAAGCGGCAGGCGCATGGCGGTCCTGAGCCGTTGCCAGTGCTCGTCAGGCATGTCGGCTCGCATCGGCTCTTCCAGCCAGCCGACGCCTGCATCCGCCAGCCATCCCGCAGCCTTCTCGGCCGTTTCAAGATCCCATCGCTGGTTCGCATCCACGAACAGGCGCTCGCCGGCGCTCATGTCGCGGCGGATCGCCTCGACATTGCCCCGGTCGGTCTCCTCCCCGAAACCGACCTTGAGCTTGAAGTTGCGGTGGCCCGCCTGCCGCGCCCGTCCGGCGGCTTCCGGCCCGTCGCCGGGATTGAGGCCGCTCGCATAGGCCGGGATGCGGTCCCGCGCGCCAGCGTCCAGCAGGCGGCGCAGGGGCACGCCCCGGCGCCGCGCCGCCAGGTCCCAGAGCGCTTGGTCGGCTGCCGCAACGATTGCGGCGACGGGGCCGTACTCCGCCGACTGGATCGCAAGCACGCGCAACTGCCGCATCATGGCGGCGTACTGCGCCGGGATGTCGTCAACGGTCTTGCCCAGAAGCAGGTCAGGCAGCAGCCGGCCCGCGAGACGCGCGCGGTATTCGGTCGTGATCGACGGGAAGTTCCCCCAGATATCGCCCCGGCCGACGGCCCCGTCGGCGTCCTCCAACCCAACCATTGCGATGACCCGCTCGGCGATCGCGCCGAACGAGACCACGACAGGGTTCGGCATCGGCGCGCGGAAGACCTCGATCCGGATGCGCGCGACCCGGATCGTCCCGCCTGTTCCCGAGCTCAACCCGGCTACTCCGCTTCGGACTTGAGCAGCACGGCCACGAAGCGATCCTCGCCGCCGCGGTTCACCAGCAGCAGGACCGAGCGGCGCCCCGCCTCGCGCACTGCCGCGATACGCTCCTCCAGGTCCTTCGGACGACTCACGGAGGCCTGGTCGGCCTCGATGATGAGATCGCCGGCCTCAAGGCCCTTCTGTTCGGCGTCGCTGCCGGGAGCCACCCCGACAACGACCACGCCGCCCCGCTCGAGCGCCTCCTCGTCGAGCTCGAATTCCTTGCGCAGATCGTCGTTCGGCCCGGCAACCACAAGCCCGAGCGCCTCGACCGGGTGCTCGCTCGTGGTGCTTTCTGCCGATGCGCTCACCGGGTCGTTCTCCTCGAGGCGCCCGACGACGACTTCCAGATGCTCGACCCTGCCTTTCCGCCACACCTCGACCGGCACCGTTGCGCCGACCTCCGCATCGGACACGATGCGCGGCAGCGCGCGCATCTTCTCCACCTGCTTGCTATCGAAGGACAGCACGATGTCCCCCGCCTGGATTCCGCCTTGGTCGGCCGGGCTGTCGGGCATTACCGCGGCGACCAACGCCCCGCGCGGTTCACCGAATCCCTCGAACGCCGCAGCGATTTCGTCGGTCACGTTCTGGATGCGAACGCCGAGCCAGCCGCGTCGGGTCTCGCGGAAGCGGCGGAGCTGGTCGATCACCGGAGCGGCAAGCGAGGCCGGCACGGCGAAACCGATGCCCACGCTGCCGCCCGAGGGCGAGGTGATCGCGGTGTTCACACCGATCACCTCGCCGTCCAGATTCAGCATCGGGCCGCCGGAATTACCCTTGTTGATCGCCGCATCGGTCTGGATGAAATCGTCATAGGGTCCGGCGCGGATGTCCCGCTTGCGGGCCGAGACAATGCCTGCAGTGACCGTGCTGCTGAAGCCGAACGGATTGCCGATGGCGACGACCCAGTCGCCGACCCTCGTCTTGTCCGAATCCCCGAATTCGAGGAAAGGCAGCGGCTCGTCGGATTCGACCCGGAGCACCGCCAGATCGGTCTTCGGATCGCGCCCCACCACCTCTGCCTGCAATTCCCTGTCGTCCTGGAGGCGGACCAGGATCTCGTCGGCCTTGTCGATCACATGGTGGTTGGTGACGATGATGCCGGAAGGATCAATGATGAACCCGGAACCGAGCGATGTCGCCCGACGCGGCGGCGCGTCCTGGCGGTCGCCCGGTTCCCTGTCGAAGAATTTCCGGAAAAACTCTTCGAAGGGCGATCCCGGCGGAAATTGCGGCAGGTCCGGCGAGCGCTGCCGTTCCACGGTCTGCCGTGTCGAGATGTTGACGACCGCCGGCAGCGCCTTGTCGGCGAGTTCGGCGAAGCTGTCGGGCGTGCCGTGTGCGCGAAGCGGCGGCGCAACGGCCGTCATGGCCGCAAACAGGATCAGGGCGATGGCAAGACGCATGGCGTTGGACCGTTGTTCTCCGGTTATCGGGCTGTCGGCCGCGGTTCAGGCAGCGTTTTCCCGCGCATGGGCGTAGTTCGCGCCGGTGAACCAGAGCATGTAGTCCATATAGGTCGTCGGCGGGAATTTTGGAGGATCGTCGGGGCCGCAGCAGGTCGGCAGGCAGACCATCTCATAGTCGATATTGCAGTCGAAGAAGAACGGGATGGCATATCGCTCCCGCCCGGACAGGTTCCGCACCCGGTGCGGCGTCGAAAGGAAACGGCCGTTGGTCCAGCGGTGGCCCATATCGCCTATATTGACGATGAAGCAGTCCGGTTCCGAAGGCGCATCGACCCACTCGCCCGACGGCAGCCGGATCGAGAGGCCCGGCACATCGGTCGTCGCCAGCAGGGTCATGAACGAGCTGTCGGTGTGCGGCGCGAGGCTGAACTCATCGTCTTCGAAGTGCTCGGGCGGATCGTAATGCGTCAGCCTGAGGGTGAATTGCGGGTCCGCGAACGCCTCGTCGAAGAAGTCCGGCGCGAGGTCCAGCGCCCGGGCATAGAGCGGCAGCAGGCTTTTCGCCACCGTCTCCAAGGCCTCGGCATAGGCAAGCGCCGTCGTGCGGAACACCGGCAGCGCCGCCTCGTCCGGCCAGCGGTTCAGCGGGCGAAAGCGCTTCCCTGCCAGCACGTCCGGATGGTCGGGCGGCAGGTCGCGCTTCATGAAGAACGCCTCGTTCCGGTTCGGCCGGTCGCCGAGATAGATGCCCGACGCGCGCGACACGCTGCCCCTGTAGGGCATGTAGCCAACATTGTCGGCGCCGGCCCTTAGCGCCATCTTGGCTTCGAGCGGCTGTGCGTGGAAGCGGCGCGCCTGCTCGAACGCGGCATCGATGAGCGGGCGCGGCACCCCGTGGCCCCGCAAGTAGTAGAAGCCGACATTGCGGCAGGCATCGGAAAGCTCGCTCGCCGCCCTTTCCGGCCCATCCGGCTCGCCCCGGAGAACCGGACCGATATCGACAATCGGAATAGGTGTCGCACCCATCTTCGCCTATTCTCCCGGCCTGTCAGCGAATCCGGCGCCATCTTCCTCCCCCCGGCGCCCAAAGGCAAGAAAGCGAGGCAACCCGATGACGACAGACTCGCCGATCTGGCCCGCGCCGCTGGATCACCTGCGTCTGGACAGCGATGCGCCGGACCGGCTTGCGAATTTTTACGCGGACCTTCTCGGCTTCGACCGTTTCGAACTGGCGGACGGCACCCGGCTGCTTCAGGGGCCCCGCCGGCGCCTGGTGATCGGGCGGGGCGAGCCCGGCGCCCGCCCCTATCACGGCTTCAGGCTCAGGGACCGCGCGCAGCTCGATGCGGTTCGCGCGTTCATCGCAGGCCAGGGAATCAACATGGAGCCCTCGCCGTCGGCCGTGTTCGACCCGGACGCCGTCGCGGTGCGCGACCCCGACGGCTGGCTCTCGGTGTTCGGTCTGCCGCGCGCCGACCTTCCGGCGATCCGCACGGTCAACGGCGTGCCGGGCCGCAGCTTCACCGCCCGCCTGCAGCATGTCGTGGTCGCGAGCGACAACCTGGACCGCATGATGCGCTGGTACGAGGAGGTGCTGGGTTTCGCGCCCTCGGACTATGTGCTGGCGGACATGGACGACCCCGGATCGCGCCGCGTCGCCTTCTACCGCTCCGACGAGGAGCATCACAGCTTCGCCGTGTTCGCCGCCTCGGAGACCAAGGCGGACCACCACGCCTATGAAACCGGCGGCTGGACCGACATTCGCGACTGGGCCGACCATTTCGCCAACAAGGGCGAGAAGATCTGGTGGGGCCCCGGCCGCCACGGCCCCGGCAACAACCTGTTCTTCATGATCCAGGACCCGCACGGCGACCCGGTGGAACTCTCGGCGGAGATCGAGCACATGCCGCGCGAAATGGCGCCCCGGCTCTGGCCTGCCGAGGAGCGCACGCTCAATCTCTGGGGCCCCGGCTGGATCCGCGACTAGCGCGAAGCGAACCGGGCCGTCGCGCGTTCGATCTCGACTTCGCGCTCGGTCTGCCGCGCCGCCGCCGCTTTGCACACGGCATCGACGACGGACGCCCCGGCCCGTTCCGGACTGCCGGCGTCGAAGGGCGGGTGCGGGTCGTATTCCATGCCGAGCTGGATCCTCTCAGCGGCCTCGGCGCCCAGCAGCTCCCCCGCCACGGTAAGCGCGAAATCGATGCCGGCGGTGACGCCGCCGCCGGTAATCACATTGCCGTCCACGACCACGCGCTCGGCCACCGGCTCGCAACCGAAAGCGGCCAGCATCGGCAGCGACATCCAGTGCGTCGTGGCCCGCCTGCCGCGGAGCAGCCCCGCCGCGCCGAGCACCAGGGACCCCGTGCAGACGGAGGTGACGTAGCGCGCACCCGGGGCCTGGCGGCGCAGGAAGTCCAGCACCTCCTCGTCGTTCAGCAGCGGGTTCATGCCCGCGCCGCCCGGCACGCAGACGAGGTCGAGCTGAGGACAGTCGGCGAAGGTCGTGCTCGGCAAGAGCTGCATGCCGCCGGCGGCCGTCACCGGGTCCAGGGTCTTCCAGAGAAGATGGACCTCGGAGTCCGGGAACTTGGTGAAGACCTCGTAAGGACCCGTCATGTCGAGCTGGGTGAGGTTCGGGAAGAGAAGAAGGCCGGTCTGGAATGGCATGGCGATTTCGGATCCATCGGTTGTCGGTATCGCTCGCAGGCGATATGGAGCGCCTTGTATCCGCTTCAAGCCAGCGCGGGCGAAGCCCGGCGAACGAAACAGCGCCGAGGGAGGTTATCCGCCATGACAGGTTTCCCGGAACCGCTTCTGCGCGGCTACCGATCCTTCAGGGATGACCGCTATGCCAGGGAACAGGATCGCTACCGCTCGCTTGCAGAACAGGGGCAGGCACCGGAGACCATGGTCATCGCCTGCTGCGATTCCAGGGCGGCGCCGGAGACGATCTTCAATGCCGCGCCGGGCGAGCTGTTCGTTGTCCGCAATGTCGCCAACCTGGTGCCGCCCTGCGAGCCGGGCGATATCTGCCACTCGACCTCTGCCGCGCTCGAATTCGCCGTGCAGAGCCTGAAGGTCCGGCAGATCGTCGTGCTGGGTCACGGGCGCTGCGGCGGCATCCGCGCGGCGCTTCACCCGGCGGCCGAACCGCTCTCGCCGGACGATTTTATCGGCAGGTGGATGAACCGGCTCGGGCCCGCCGCAGAGGCGGTGGTGAGCAGCCCGGAACTGACCGAAGAGGAACGGCAGACCGCGCTCGAGCGCGCCTCGATCAGCCAGTCGATCGCGAATCTCCGGACCTTCCCCTTTGTCTCAATCCTGGAGGACCGCAAGCGCCTCGGCCTGCACGGCGCCTGGTTCGACATTGCCGAAGGGGAACTCTGGACGATGGACCCGGAAACCGGAGACTTCTCGAGGGCGGAGTAACGCGGACGACGGTGCCTACACCCTTGCGGCGTCGTCCACACCTGCGTCTATCGCCCGGTCGGCGTGCAGCCGGTCCTGCACGACCGCATCGCGGACGGCCCGCTGCAATTTCTCGAAGGCGCGCACCTCGATCTGGCGGATGCGCTCGCGGCTCACGCCGAACTCCTGACTGAGTTCCTCGAGCGTCGCCGGGTCCTCGCGCAGGCGGCGTTCTTGCAAGATGCGCCGCTCGCGCTCGTTGAGCACATCCATTGCGCCGGTGAGCATCCGGCGGCGGCGCTCCAGCTCCTCGCGTTCGCCGTAGAGTGTCTCCTGGCTCTCGCCCTCGTCGGCCAGCCAGTCCTGCCATTCGCCTTCGCCCTCGACGCGCATCGGTGCGTTCAGGGAGCGGTCCGGCGCGGCGAGGCGGCGGTTCATCTGCACGACCTCGTCCTCGGAAACCCTGAGCTCGTCGGCGATCTTCGTGACATGCTCAGGCGACAGGTCGCCGTCGTCGATGGCCTGCAGGCGGTGCTTCAGGCGGCGGAGATTGAAGAACAGCTTCTTCTGCGCCGCCGTGGTGCCGATCTTCACCAGCGACCAGGAATGCAGGATGTATTCCTGGATCGAGGCCCGGATCCACCACATCGCGTAGGTCGCGAGACGGAAGCCCTTTTCAGGATCGAAGCGCTTGACCGCCTGCATCATGCCGACATTGCCTTCGGAGATCAGCTCGTTCACCGGCAGCCCGTAGCCGCGATAGCCCATGGCGATGCGGGCGACCAGGCGCAGATGGCTGGTCACCAGCCGGTGCGCCGCGTCCACATCCTGGTGCTCGACCCAGCGCTTCGCCAGCATGTATTCCTCTTGCTGCTCCAGCATCGGGAACTGGCGGATTTCATGCAGGTAGCGGGAAAGGTTGCTCTCTCCGCCAAGCGCCGGGATATTGCGGCCGGCAACGATATTTTCGGCCATGGTTCTGTCCCTCTCTTCTCCCTTAAAACATAGAGATAACGGCTAGAAATTCAAGCCTTCCAACATTACCGCGAGTTCATGGAAGTCCGCCGGAGGGGGGCTCTCGAACTGCATGTTGTCGCCGGTTGCGGGGTGGCGGAAACCGAGCCGCGCCGCGTGGAGCGCCTGGCGCGGAAAGGCCGGCATGCCGCGCCGCCGCCCGCCATAGAGCGGGTCCCCGATCACGCCGTGGCCGATATGGGCCAGATGGACCCGGACCTGATGCGTCCGTCCGGTCTCCAGCCGGCAGGCGACGATGGACGCGCGCGTGCCGAAAGCGGCCTCCACCCGGTAATGCGTGACCGCCGCGCGCCCGCGCTCGACGACCGCCATGCGCTTCCGGTGACGCGGGTCGCGGCCGATGGGCGCCTCGATCCGCCCGGTAACCGGCGACGGCAGGCCCTGCACCAGCGCCAGGTAGCCGCGGTCGATGTCATGCGTCTCGAACAGGGCGCGGAGCCCTGCATGGGCCGCTTCCGTCTTCGCGGCCACGATCAGGCCGGAGGTGTCC
>Ga0209544_1003811_pt1 | contig 11267 bp, 7 predicted proteins | sample MesohylPK_FD_187297 | JGI IMG/M metagenome (GOLD analysis project Ga0209544, IMG submission 187297) | Host-associated microbial community of the marine sponge Aplysina aerophoba from Gulf of Piran - sponge mesohyl, lysed by proteinase K... | ecosystem: Host-associated > Porifera > Sponge >...
CTCCGGCGTATGTCTCTTCCTGGCCATCTTTCCCCCTTTCTACGGCCCAATACTAACATATTACCTGGACCAGTTTTTGGGGGGCAGGTCAATAGTCCCGACCTCAATCGGATTGAGAATCTCTGGCGCTGGAAGCGAGAAGAGGTCACTCGCAACAGCACCATCCGTCCATGCGCCGCCTCTTTGATGCCTGCAAAGCCTTCATCAACCGTATCAATGCCCATACCTGCCAGGTCGTAACTCGTCTATGGCCTAGATTTGAACTCGACCCAGTGTACGAAAAACTCTTGGTATCATCGTGAACTTACATTAGTTCTTGATTTCTGGTAGATAGTGAGTAGCGGGGAGGTGGCCGATAACCACTTTTTTGTGTGCGCCGTCTTTCGGGTGATGGTCGAGACTGTCTATAGGTTGTTTTGTGAAGTGCCGGGGGAGGGTGCAGTCTACGATTGGGGTCGAAATCGTCTGGAGGGGAATTCGTGTCGGCGAAGGTTAAAGTTGGTTGCCGGCTTAGGGGGAGGAACAGGGCAGGCACAAGGCCTGCCCCTACCGGACCGTTTGGGGGGAATACTGTTGGCTAGACACGTTGCTGGGGAAGAGTGAGCACGGTCGCTAGCCAGGGCGGGGCGTTGCGGGGGCGCAGCCCCTGCACAAGGGAGGCCGCTTGCGGCCGACCGCACAACTGCAGTGGTCAGTGGTCAGTGACTGGGCAATCAGTCGGGGATGGATGTGAGGACTGGATTTGGCTTAGTCGTTGCCTGGGGTATGCGAAAGTTTATCCCGGTATTGGGCTGCATGCTCCGGGCGAAACGTGTTTGACACTGCTGGGGAGGCGTGCTATAGTCGCTCGGTAGTAGCCTCCACTGTTTTGTCCACCGGTTTCAACCAGCGCGATAGATTGAAATAGTACAGTTCTATACAGAAGACATAGCGGCTTTGCGCCAAGGAGGAATGCACTATGGCGAAATCTTCGGTTTCACGTCGTGAGTTTATGAAGGGGGCGGCTGTTGCTGGCGGCGGGGTGCTGCTGGCCGGCTGTGCGTCTGAACCGGCTGCGCAGGAGGCGGTGGCTGAGTCGGCGCCGATGGTGGCGATGACGGCGGAGGAGATCCTGACGCCGCTGGGGCTGATGCCAGGCTCGCCAGACCATGCGAAGGGCTGGACGACGGAGCTGCCGGACGTGCCGGAAGGGATGCCGCTGAATCCGCCGGTGACGATCACTTCGTTTACACGGACGGACGCGGATACGCGCTTCCAGGGCGACGATGACATATACGACAATATCAGCCTGCGCTATATCAAGGCGCTGTTCGGCATCGAGTACGATATCCCGTGGACGTATGTGCAGGGCGATGAGCGCGACCAGAAGATGAACCTGGCGATGGCGGCCGGCGATATCCCGGACTTGATGCCGGGGATCGGGCTGGCGATGTTCCAGGACATGGTGGCGGGCGACCTGGTGGCAGACATTACGGATGTCTACGAGGCGACTGCGCACCCGAAGTGGGTCAAAGAGTCGCAGGAGTGGGGCGATCACCAGCTGTGGGCGTACGCGGAGGTGGACGGCCGCAAGATGGCGTTCCCGAGCATTGCCCAGGCGGGCCAGGATGAGCAGATCCTCTTCATCCGCACGGACTGGCTGGACAAGGTGGGCATGGATGCGCCGACGACGCTGGAGGAGATGGAGGCGGTGGCGGAGGCTTTCGTCACGAACGATTTGGGCGCGGGCCCGCCCGGCTCGACGGTCGGCGTGATGGCGTCGCGTGATCTGCAGAGCTGGTACGGCGGCCTGGGGCCGGTCTTCGGCGGGTTTGGCGTGCTGCCTTCGTGGTATACGAGCGTGAGCACGTTCACGAAGGACGGGCAGGGCGGTCTGAAGTTCGACGGCATCGATCCGGCGATGAAGGACGCTTTGACTCTAGTGCGCCGCTGGTACGAGAAGAAGATTCTGAGCCCCGACTTTTTCACGAAGGGCTACCAGGAGAACCGAACCGAGGTCGAGGGCAACCGCGTGGGCATGAACTACACGCATCCCTGGGGCGGTGTGGTGGCCGGGGCGATTGGCAGCATGGCGAACGACCCCGAGGCAACCTGGGACTGGTTCGACGTGCCGGCAGGGCCGGTGCGCAAGGGCAAGAACTATTTCAGCCCGCTGCGCACAGGCGTGTTCCCGTTCCGCAAGGGTTCCGAAAACATCGACAAGATCCTGATGCAGGCGAACTTCGAGGCGGAGATCGTGTTGAGCCCGCAGCGGCGCTATCACGGTTTTGAAGGGCACAACTATGATTGGGTCGAGGGTGAGGACAGGGTTGTGCCTCAGTCGGGCGGCACGCATGGGTACGGCATCATCAATACGCGCGGTGGCGCCAACATCAGCCCGACCTCGAACATGAACAATATTCAGTGGAAGCTGAACTATAAGGAGACGGTGCCGCGCGGCGAGTGGGACGCGATGATGGAGCTGCTGCTGGACGACCCGACGGGTCTGCAGACGATGCAGGACGAGGGCTGGCTGTTCCTGGCGGAGCATTCGCTTGAGGACACGATTCGCAACGAGTGGAACGCGGCGCCGACGGAGCTGCAGAAGGAGAAGTGGACGCAGCTGCAGACGCTGACGGATGAGACGTACTTCGCGATCATCACCGGCCAGGTCCCCATGGACGCGTTCGACGAGTATGTGACGACATGGCTGGCGCAGGGCGGCGAGGAAGTCCTGGCTGAGATCAATGAGTGGTGGGCGGCAAAATAGTGGTGAGTGGATAGTGATAGTGGATAGCGGGCATCTCCCCGCTATCCACTTTTTTTATTATGCAAGCATTATCTCCGGTTATTGATGATCTGAAGGAACAGGCCTCGAGGTTTGTTCGCTATCTGCCGCGGTTGTGGCCGCTGTACGTGATGGTGATCCCGGCGTTGATCCATTTGGTGCTGTTGAGCTATTACCCGATGTACGGGATCCGGATCGCGTTCCAGGATTACAAGCCGGCGCTGGGCTTTGACAAGTCGCCATGGGTGGGGTTGAAGCAGTTTCAGTTGATGCTGGAAAACCCCTCTTTCTGGCAGATTTTCCGCAACACAATCGTGATCGCGACTTCGAAGATCGTGACGCTGCAGTTCTGCGCGGTGATCCTGGCGCTGCTGCTGAACGAGGTGCGAAAGCTGTTCTACAAGCGGAGCGTGCAGAGCCTGGTGTATCTGCCTTACTTTTTGTCGTGGATTGTGCTGGGCGGGATCATGCTGGAGATGCTGGGCTCGTCCGGTGTGGTGAACCAGCTATTGCAGCTGTGGGGGGTGGAGCAGCCGGTCATCTTTTTGGGCAACAACCGGACTTTTGTGCCGGCTCTGGTCTTGAGCCATTTGTGGCAGCAGGTGGGGTGGGCGACGATTCTGTATTTGGCGGCACTGACCAGTATCGACCCGCAGCTGTTGGAGGCGGCGGCTATTGACGGGGCGGGGCGGTTTCAGCGGGTGCTCTATATCATACTGCCGGGCATTTTGCCGACGCTGCTGCTGGTACTGTGCCTGGACTTTGGGTTGCTCTTTAATGCGGCCGGTTTCGACCAGGTGCTGAACCTCTATAACCCGGCGGTCTATTCGACGGGCGATATTCTGGACACGTGGATCTACCGCGAGGGTCTGCTGGGCGCGCGTTTCAGTTTGGCGACGGCGGTGGGTTTGGTGCGCTCGGTGCTGGGGCTGATTTTGATTGTGATCAGCTTGCGGCTGATCGCCCGCTTCACCGACTATCAGCTTTACTAGGGAAAAGCAGTTTTTAGTAGTCAGTTTTTAGTTTTTAGTGGAAGGGCAGTTTTTGGTGGGTAGTCTTTAGTGAACTGCGAACGGCCGTGGTTGGTGGGTTGAGAAGGTGTGGGGGTGGAGACACTGTTGGCTAGACATGATGCTGGGGAAGAAGGCACACGGTCGGTGAGGCATGTTTTTGTAGGGGGGCGTTGCGGGGGCGCAGCCCCTGCACAAGGGAGGCCGCTTGCGGCCGACCGCCCAAAAATACAACAATGAGGGGAGAACGAACACCTCTGCTCGCCTCGTTCAGGGTCGCGTATAAGTTGCGGCTGCGTAGTTACCAATTAAGATAATAAGGAAACCTTGCAGGCGGTTGGTGCAAATGTAAAGGGTATGTGCTTTTAGCTTGATGCATGTGCGTGCACGAAGGCCTGTAAGAGTGAGAACGTAAGTGGAGCTGTTGACCGAATTCAAGCAGGCGCACACTGGAACGCCTGCTTCACCACTTTGAGGAAAGAAACAGTGACAGCCCATTCAGTTTCCCGACGCTCATTTGTCAAGACCGCAACTATCGCGTCGTTAGGGATAGCCCTAGCAGCCTGCCAGCCAATACCCCCCATTGAGGACGCAGAACCGGCCATGGGCCAGGTCACCGCCGCCCAGGTCACCGACCCTGAAAGCCTCAAGGCTTTCGTCCTCGCAGCCAAGGCCGAAATCCAAGCGATCGCCACAAACCTGGACGAAGCGGCGAAGCTCAAGCAGTGGGTCAAAACGGAGGGCGACTGGAAATCCGGGTCGACCTTCCTCATCATTTTCGCCGAAAACGGAAACGTCTACGCTCACGGGAACGACCGTGACGCCGAAAACAGAAACCTGCTCGACGTCGAGGACGAACGCGGAACCAAGGTCGTCGAGGAACTCTTGGCGGCGGCTGCCCAGGGCGGCGGTTTCGTTGAATACTACGACGACGGGCCGAAGACCGCATACGCCGTCGCATTCACACGACGGTTCGTGCTCGTCGGCGGCTACTCGCAGGACGTCTCCCATGTCAATGTCCGCATCGCCGATCTCCCCAGGCCTGCCGTCACCGCCTCCGAGGTCGTGGACCGCGAGACACTCATCACCTTTGTCGAAGAGGCGGCCAGGATCTACCAGGAGTCCCTTAAGTTCGAGGGCGGTATCCCCCTCGTCGAGATCAAGAACGCTTTCCGGGTCGAAGGAGGGGACTGGAAGTCAGGTCCCATCTACCTGTTTGTGGTGAGTGGCGGGGGCGTCACCCTGTTTCACGGGTCCGAGCCGTTTCGCGAAGGCAATCCCACCGATATGATGAGGACCGACTCCAAGGGGGTGAGGATCGCCGAGGAGCTGATCGGAGGCGCCCGGCGCGAAGGTAGGAAGTTCCTGCAATATCACTACGACAACCCGGCCATCGAAGGCGACGAGGAGACCGGTTCGCCGAAGCTCGGCTACGCGGTGAGCCTCCAGTTGCCCAACACCGACGAGAAGATGGTCATCGGCTCCGGCATCTATATCGACGAGGAGTGACCTGCGGCGCGCGGGACCCGGCGCCCCCAGTCGGCGCCGGCACGGAGTTGCATTACGACTTCGGTCACGATAGTAGTCAGTGGTCAGTGGTCGGAACTGCAGGGGTCAGTGGTTAGTGGTCAGTGGTCAGATAGGGAATTACGATGAACAGGTCCGAATACAGGGGCATCTGGTCAAGAACGTTTGATGTTTTTAATTATCTTTTCCTGCTGCTGCTGGGGCTGTCTTGTATTATACCTTTGATTCATTTGCTGGCGCTTTCGTTCAGCGACCGGGCGGCGGCGACGGGCGGGTTGGTGACGCTGTGGCCGGTGCGTCCGACGGCGATCACGTATGAGAAGGTGCTGGAGGCGGGCGTCTTTTTGAACGCCTTCTGGATTTCGGTGATACGGACGGTGATTGGAACGACGCTGCAGATGACCCTGATCGTCCTGATCTCGTTCCCGCTGTCGAAGGGCAAGGATGAGATGCCATTTCGGAACATCATCATGGGCTCGGTGGTGTTCGCTTATCTTTTCAACGGCGGGCTGATTCCGTGGTTCCTGGTGATTCGCAAGCTGGGCATGTTGAACACGATTTGGGCGCTGATCGTTCCGCAGGCGCTGCCGCTGTGGAACGTGATTCTGATGATGAATTTTTTCCGGCGGGTGCCGAAGGAGCTGGAGGAGGCCTCGATTATCGACGGCGCCACGTACTGGCAGATCCTGCTGCACGTTTATCTGCCGATCTCGATTCCGGCGCTGGCGACGCTGACGTTGTTCGGCGCGGTCGGCCATTGGAACGCGTGGTTCGACGGTATGATTTTGATTGCGGACCGGGATTTGATCCCTTTGCAGACGTTTTTACGCACGGTGGTCGTTAAGATGGACATGAACGAGTTCATGCGCAACCCTGAGGATTTCGACATGTTCTCGGACAGGTCGCTGCGGGCGGCGCAGACGCTGGTGACGGTTGTCCCCATTCTGATTGTATACCCCTTTTTGCAACGCTTTTTTGTCAGCGGCATCACGCTCGGCGCCCTGAAGGGTTGAGCCATGTCGACACGTTCGCGGTCCTCGGCGGGCGGCTCTGCCGCGCAGACGCTCAGGGTGCCGTCGGTTGTGTTCGGGGCGGAGTGCCGCGAGCCGATGCGGCGCGGGTTCGACACGCTGGCGCGGCTGTTGTCGTTGACGCTGGGCCCGCTGGGCGGGAATATCGTGAGCCAGCGGGTGAATACGACCGGTTTTGAGCCGCTGGAGGACGGGGCGACGATCGCGCGGCGCTTTACGGATTTGCCGGACCGTGTGGAAAATGCGGGCGCGATGATGATGCGGCACATTGTGTGGCATATGCGCGAGCGGTTTGGCGATGGGAGCGTGACGGCGGCGGTGCTGGCGCGGGGCATTGCGCGTGAGCTGCACCGTCTGATCGCAGGCGGGGCGGATCCGGTCCTGCTGCAGCGGGGGCTGGAGAAGGGGGTGGCGGCGGCGGTCGGCGCGCTGGACGAGATGTCGATCCCGCTGACGGAGCCGGAGCATGTGGCAGGAGTGGCGAGGGCGGTGATCAGTGATGCGCGGGTGGCGCAGCTGCTGGCGGAGATGATGGATGTGCTGGGGCCGTATGGGAATATTCTGATTCAGCCGGGGTACGGGCTGGGGCACACGTACGGGTTCCGCGAGGGGTCGCGCTTTGCGGGCGAGTATATTTCGCGCTATTTGGTGAGCGACAGGTTCAGGTATGTGGCGGCGCTGGACGAGCCGCATGTGGTGGTGGCCGATTTCCATTTTGAGGAGCCGGGGCATGTGCTGCATCTGCTGGATCTGGTGAGGCAGGCGGGCGGGGACAAGCTGTTCATCGTCTGCAAGAATATGTGGGAGCGGGCGATCAGTGCGCTGGTGGCGGCGAATCAGCGCGGGCCGGTGACGACGTATGCGGCGCGGATCAAGCCGATGGAGGATTTGCGGCGGGATATGATGCGCGATTTTGCGCTGCTGACGGGCGCCAGTTTTATCACGGACGTGGCCGGTATGGGGCCGCAAGACCTGACGGCCGATGACCTGGGGCGCGCTGAGCGGCTGGTGGCGACGGGGGAGTATGTGTCGTTGATCGGCGGCGGTGGGGATGCGCAGGCGGTGGATGCGCATATCGATGTGCTGCAGAGCCGGCTGGCGCGGGTGGAGGAGCGGGAGGAACGAGAGCTGCTGCGTGAGCGCATCGGGCGTCTGCAGGGCGGGATCGGTGAGCTGCGGGTGGGCGCGTATACGGAGAGCGAGCGCAATGCGCTGGTGGAGAGGGCGGCGCATGCGGTGAAGGTTGTGCAGGTGGGGCTGGAGGGCGGCGTTGTGCCTGGTGGCGGCGCGGCCTATCTGGATGCGGCCCCGGCGGTGGAGGCGGCGGCGACGGGTCATTCAGAGGAGGCGATGGCGATGCGGGCGCTGGCGCGGGCGTTGGAGGAGCCGGCGCGTACGATCGCGGCGAATTCGGATGCGCATCCGCCGCTGGTTGTTAATGCTTGCCGCGAGCGGGGGCCGGGGTTCGCGTATGAGGTGGGGCAGGGGTGTGTGCGCGATATGATGGCGGCGGGGATCGTTGATCCGACGCTGGTGGTGAAGGCGGCGCTGGAACAGGCGGCGAGCGGGGCGGCGATGTTGATTTCGGCGGAGGCGCTGGTGCTGCCGCGTGCGCCGAAGGAGAGTTATCGGCCGTAAGGGCGGTGATCCGCGAAGGGGCGCGAAGGGACGCGAAGAACTTCAGTTCGCGGGCCGGTTGGGTGCCTTCTTTTGTTTAACGGCGGTGATCCGCGAAGGGGCGCGAAGGGACGCGAAGAACTTCAGTTCGCGGGCCGGTTGGGTCTCTTCTTTTGTTTAACGGCGGTGATCCGCGAAGGGGCGCGAAGGGTCGCGAAGAACTTCAGTTCGCGGGCTGGTTGGGTCTCTTCTTTTGTCTAACGGCGTTGATCCGCGAAGGGGCGCGAAGGGGCGCGAAGAACTTCATTTCTCGGGCCGTTGGGTGCCTTCTTTTGTTTAACGGCGGTGATCCGCGAAGGGGCGCGAAGGGGCGCGAAGAACTTCATTTATGGAAATAACTTAGGATGGAAATGGTGGATCTGATTCTGAAGGATGAGGTGTATGCCGTTGTCGGCGCGGCTATGGAAGTGCAGCGCGTGCTTGGTCGGGGCTTTCTGGAGGGTGTGTATCAGGATGCGATGCAACTCGAATTGACCGCTCGAGGCGTTCCCTTTGAGGCGGAACAGCCGATCGACATTGAGTACAAGGGGCAATGTCTGACTCACCGCTACTATGCGGACTTGGTCTGCTTTGGCCAAGTTATCGTTGAACTGAAGGCGCTTAGCCGTCTCTCCGGAAATGAAGAAGCCCAAGTTCTCAACTATTTGAAGGCGACTAGCTACGAAGTCGGTGTTCTCATCAATTTCGGCCGCCCTGGCAAGTTGGAGTGGAAGCGTTTTGCCAACACCTTGGCCGATTTGTAAAGGACTCCTGGTGATCCGCGAAGGGACGCGAAGAGGCGCGAAGAACTTCATTTCGCGGGAAGGTTGGGTCTCTTCTTTTGTTTAACGGCGATGATCCGCGAAGGGACGCGAAGGGGCGCGAAGAACTTCATTTTGCGAGTCTGTTGGGTTTGGCGGTTTGGTTGACGGCGGTGGTCCGCGAAGGTACGCTGAGAGCAGTCCGAAATCTGTCCGTCTGCGTCCTGTTTTTGTCTGGAATTGAACGGGATTCTGCGAATGCCAACAGAAACTAGTAGCTGAAGAGTTCGGGCCAGAAGGCGCCTTGGAATTTTTCGCCGTAATTTTTGCCGAGGCGCTGCATTTCCTGGGCGCATTGGTGGTTGTCGGCGCGGTCGCCGGTTTTGCGCCAGAGGCAGGCGTCGGCCTGGATGTGGATGGCGATGGCGCGGCGGTGCTGGCGGTGGGCGAGGTTGGGTCCGGAGCCGTGCAGGGTGAGGCAGTGGTGGAAGTTGACGCAGCCGGCCTGCATGTTGAGCGGGACTGTCTCGTACTCGGCATCTTCGGGCATGTACTGGCGGATTACACGCTCCTGTTCGGCCATGTCGTAGCGGCCGAAGTGGCTGTACTCGGCGTGCCAGCCCCATTTGTGGCTTCCCTTGACAAAGTACATTGTGCCAATCTCGGGGTTGACCTCCTGGAGCGGGACCCAGGCGGTGAGCATCTGGGGTCGGTCGCTGCTGCGCCAGTAGTTGTAGTCCTGATGCCAGGCGACGTTGGCGGATTCGTGACCGCCGGCGGGCTTGGTGAGGAGCTGCTCGTGCCAGAGACGCACGGCGGGCGTGTTGAGGAGCTGGGCGGCGAGCTGGCCGATATGCGGGTTGATGACGGCTTCGGCGAGGACGGGGTTGCACCAGTGGGCGTTGTCGACCTTGTGGAGGGCGTAGGGGTCGTCGCCAGGGTTCCAGAAGCGGGACATCGGTTCGCGGCCGGTCTCGTAGCGGCCGGCGTTGACTTCGTCGACGGCGTAGACCAGCTCTTCTTGCTGGTGGGCGTCGAAGATCTGGGGGCCGAGCCAGTAGCCGTCTTCCTGGAAGCGGGTTCGCGCGTGGTCGTCAACTGCCAATTCCTCTGCTAGCATTCGCTGTTCCTCCTGAGAAGTGTACAGTCTTCGATATCCTACATCAGCCTTTGAGGCCGGTCAACGCGATGCCTTCGAAAGTTTAGGCGGCGTACGAGGGCAGGCACAAGGCCTGCCCCTGCCGGTCTCATCTTCAGGGAGGCGGCCATCTGCTGCTGAAGCGCTTACGCTTCGCCGTCTGCCCGCGGGGTCAGGACTGTGCCATCAGCAGCCTCGGCGCGGAAGGCGAAGGCCCAGCCACCGTGGTTGGAGCCGGTTTCGTTGCTGAGTTTGAGGAGGATGGTGTTGGCGCCGGCGCGGAGTTGCACGGGCTGGCTGCGGCTGCGGAAGGCGTAGTTTTGGCCGAGGTCGTAGAGGTCGTCGTTGACGCGGAGGACGAGGGCGTCGTCCCAGGCGAGGTAGAGGGTGGCTTCTGTGTCGGTGGGCGCGTGGAGGATGCAACGGGCGAGGGCTGCGCCGGTGTCGGTTTTGCCGACGCCGCGGCCCCAGGGGCGGAAGAGGTGGTTGAAGTCGAGGAAGCCGTGGTGGGCGGTGCGGCGGTGCCAGCGGGCGCTGTCACGTCCTTGCTGGCGCGAGCCTTCGGTCAGCCAGGACGATTCGGGGCCGTGGAGGCCGTCGTAGGTGGCTTCGGGGTTGAAGGCGGTCTCCGGGGGAAGGGTTGCGGCCATGGCCTGGCCGTCGTGGTTGGCGAAGGGGCCGCAGAGCCACCATTCGCCGCTTTCGGGGAGGGCGAGGTCGTGGGTGCCGCGGGGCAGGACGACGCCGGGGAGGAGCTGGGGCCAGTCGGGCATGGTGAAGAAGGGGCGGACCGGGTCTTCCTGGTACCAGTAGGTGGTGGAGCAGATGTCGTTGGCCATGCAGCCGAAGCGCATGTGGATCGACTGCTGGAAGGGGAGGGTGTCCTTTTCGAAGAAGCGGTAACCGACGAGGCGCTGGGCGGGGCGGGCTTCGCCGACGTCGTCGTGGACGTAGTAGGGCATGGCGGCGTAGTGGTGGGTTTCGGGCGGGTGGAGGGCGCCGCCGTAGCCGGAGCCGAAGGTGTCCTCGCCGCCGATGCCGCGCAGGAAGGCGGGGTGCTCGCCTTCGCCGTCGATGTAGATATTTTCGGCGCCGCCGTGGCTCCAGCGGTCGGTGTCGTCGAGGAGGCGGACGCCGTAGACGAAGCCGAGGAGCTGGCCGGGCCCGTCGGCGTCGAGCATCAGGTATTCTTCGCCGTAGCTCTGGGTAGGCATTTCGCGGCGCCAGCGGGCGCAGAAGCGGCGGGGCTCTTGGAGGGTCTGGCCGGGATAGCGGTGCCAGTCGACCTGGAGGTAGGCGTGGTTGCCCTCGGGGCCGGCCTCGAACTCGATGCGGGCGGAACGGGCGAAGGGCATGGGGAAGTAGCAGTTGTAGCCG
>Ga0209544_1003812_pt1 | contig 11265 bp, 6 predicted proteins | sample MesohylPK_FD_187297 | JGI IMG/M metagenome (GOLD analysis project Ga0209544, IMG submission 187297) | Host-associated microbial community of the marine sponge Aplysina aerophoba from Gulf of Piran - sponge mesohyl, lysed by proteinase K... | ecosystem: Host-associated > Porifera > Sponge >...
CCTTCTCGCGTTCGGCGGGGACGAGGGCGTCGACGGTTCGCTTGGTGATTTTGGGCATGCTGGAGGTTTCCTGGCGGTTCGATACAGGGACCGGGTAGGTACCCACAGGGAGAGTATTGGAGCGCAATCTAGCGCATCCGTGGCACAGCGGAAACCCCCTAAGTCGTTGTTAGATAGTAGATAAGGCGTCTTTATCGCACCTGTGTCACAAGATCACTAATAGTATGTCACCGTATTCGGCTGTCCGCCGGAAGGCGACGTGCCGTGTCCGCAGTGCAAGGAAGGTCGGGTGGAACGCCGGGAAAATGCCCGCGACGGGAGCACATTCTACGGCTGCTCAAACTGGCCGCATTGCGAGCACAGGGGACGCCCGTGTCCGAAATGCGGAACCGGACTGCCGATCAGGTCCGGTAGCGCCTTCCGTTGCCGCGACTGCGGCGGGTCGATCGAGAGCTGTCCTTCCTGCGGCGGCTGGCTGGAATCCAGGATGGGCAAGTTCGGCCGCTTCCTCGGCTGCTCGAATTTTCCGGATTGCGACTACACGCGTAATCTGCGGAGGTCCGGACCCCGGTCCGGCGAATCGCCGAAAAACGGGACAAGGTCGAGCCGAAAAAGGGCCTGATCTGTCGTGTGAACGCCCGCTGGCCTAATGCATCGAACCGCCGGCGGTCTCCGGCATGTCCTCGGCGCCGGCCGTCCAGTCGAGCAGGCGGCGCAGGGCGGCAAGGTCTGCGTGTTGCAGGAACACCGCCGCCCGCGGCACGGCCCGGTCCTCGCCGGACACCCGCCGCGTCTCGGCAAACGTGATCCGGGCTCCGCCCGGCAGGGGCGAGACGTAGATCTTGTTCGCGTAAACCGCCGGGGTCTCGCCGATTCTCGCCTCATCCTCCGGCGAGGCCTGCTCCGGCGCATCGCGCTTGTCCATGATGTCCTCCGTGATGGCCGGGTCCTGTCGGGCCGGCCTGGTTCAGATCGGCTCTATCTCGGTCGCCTGGAGCCCGCGCGGGGCGCTTTCGGCGCGGACGAATACGCGCTGCCCCGGCTCCAGATCGGTCATGCCGGAGCGGAACAGCACGCTGGCATGCACGAACACCTCGCGGCCGCCGCCGTCCGGAACGACGAAGCCGAACCCGCGCGCCGGGTCGAAGAACTTGACGGTGGCGGGCAGGTCCACGACGGCGGACGATGGAGCAACGGCCTGCGGATCCGGATAGCGGGCGTCGAAGGGCTGGCCGCTGTCCGCCGGGCCGTGCCCGGTTGGCGGCGGACCGACCTCGACGATCCTCGACACCTGGGGTCCCCGGTCGCCCTGCACGATCTCGCAGGTCACGGCGGCGCCCTGGGGCAGCGTGTCCCGGCCGGACGCCTCGACGGCGCTGAGGTGGCAGAACACGTCGGGCGAGCCGTCTTCGGGCTCCAGGAAGCCGTAACCCTTCATCGGCATGAACCATTTCACCAGCGCCGCGATCCGGCGTCCGGGGCCGGCTTCGGCAGGGCCGGCCTGGCCGATACCGGGTTCGGGGGCGATGCGGCCGTTACCGGGCACGGGGGCGAAAGAAGGCGTCCGGGGCGACGCCGTCGAGAAATCGACGGCAAGAATCCGCGAGACCTCGGGCCCGCGCTGACCCTGAACCGTCTCGCAGTCGACCGTCGCTCCGGCCAGAAGGGTATCGAGGCCGACCGCGGCCAGCGCCGAGTCGCGGCAGTAGATGTCCGGCGAGCCGTCTTCGGGAAGGAGGAAACCGTACGCTTTCGCCGGATTGTACCATTTGACCGTCGCGTTGACGGTCGCGGAAATGCGCGCGCCGGCGCCGGAACTGGAAAACGGATAGGTCATGTCGAATGGCTTTCCCCTTGTGACGGAAATTCGTATCGATGGGCATTTCTAACGCTCACACCGAAGGCGGTGAAGGTCTTTGGCGCCGATCGGGAATGCGACCGGGCGAGCGGGAGGATGGAAGACGGGTCATGGCCCGAAGGACAGGAAACGAAAGCGCGCCGCGCCAGGCGCCGGATACGCCCGCCCCCAGCCCCGGTCTCGACAGGCAGCCCCATAAATCGGGGATTGCCCTGCCGGCCGACCTGGGCCGGTCGTTGCGCCTGCTGGACGACGCACAGCTCGACAGGTTGACGAAGGCGGTGACCGACGAAGTCAGGCGGCGCGGACGCAATCCGCCGGACAGTCCCTCTGAGGCGGGCCGGCCGGCAAAGCGCACTCCCGCGAACGCCGCGCGTGCGAAATCGGAAGAGCCAGTCACGGCCGCCACGGTGACCCCGGGACAGGAACGGTTGATCCTCGCTGCATTCGAGGCCGGCCTCAGGCCCGCGGCGATCGCGAAAGAGGTCAGGGTCTCGCGGTCGACCGTCCAGCATGTTATCACCGCCGCGCAACGCGTCCGCCCCAAGAGGGAGCGATAGATGGTCGAAGGACACAGGGGAACGGACATGCCCTGGAGTTTGAACGCGCCCGCTTCCGGTGCGAAGACCGGCGCCGCGACCCATTCTTTCGAGCGGACCGGAGAATCGAGGCCTGGCTTGGGATTGCGGTGGTCAGCCCGCCCGCAGCCAGCGCGTTATGACAGAACAAGCAGAAACGAGTGCGCGGACTTCTAGCCTAGGAGAAACTACTGTTGCCTGACACCATGTCTCATATCGATGTTCTAATTGTCGTTCCCCTAAACGAAGAACTCGACCGCCTGTTCGAAGTCTTCGAATTCTCCGAAGACCTCTCCATTCAAGACCACTTCGTGGGGCGCGTTCATCACTCGACTCAAGAAATCTCAATCTGCATCGTCAAGCTCGCGGAACCGGGCAACACTGCTGCGCGCGCAGCGTGCCTCGAGGTACTACAACGCTACAGTGTTGGTCTAATTGTTAGTTACGGAATCACCGGCGGTATCAAAAAAGACCTACAGTTATCCGATGTTTGCGTTTCGCATAACGTTCTGGATCTGACTGACCAAGGCAAAGTCGAAGACGGCCATGACGGGCTTAACTTTTCTCCAAGCCCGCGTCACATGGAAGTGAATCGTAACCTATGCTCTCGTCTGTCTTTCTTAGAGACAAATCCGACGTATGCGCGATATCGCGATCTGTGGCATGAAAACTACATCAATATGCTGTCCCACCTTGAAGAAAAAGTTGGCAAATCATTTGACGCATCCCGCGAACAACTTCCTATAGAGCCTGCTGTATACTTCGGCCCAATCGTGAGCTTTGCCGTTGTCGCCAGCGACGTCTTTAGCCGTCGCCTGTCTCTCATAGATCGCAACGTGCTTGCCGTCGATACTGAAAGTGCGGGAATTTTTGAAATTGCGTCAAATTTCTCAACACCCGCGATAACTGTCCGAGGAGTGTCAGATTTTGCAGATAAGAACAAGAATGCACTCGAGCTCAGCACAAATAACACCATTCGCCATGTAGCAGCGAAGAATGCCGCATTTTACCTTGAGGCCCAGTTACGGACGCCGACAATGTTAGATTTCCTGGGAGAACGAAAAACAGCAAGCTACAATGGGCAAACAGAAGACTTGTTCCGACCTGGTACTAAGGATCCCCTAGACACAATTCTCTACCAAGCTGCTGAGGCTATACATTCCCAATTACAGGAAACTTGCCCGGCTTACAGACACAAGCCAAAAGGAACTATTCTTCCTACGCCTAGGTTATTACGAACTAGTGCACCTCCAGCTACGGACGAGAAGGACGATTGGGATCTCCCAAGAGAGGTTCCTGCGATGGTTGAGCAATTTGATCGAATTACCGTAGCTCTCGAGCATACCTACCCTGATCAGGCTTTGCCATGGGTCTTGGCGGATATTGTGCTACGAACCAACGGAGCGAGACTCTACGTGCCGTTTGTGGTGGACGGGGAGAGTGTGAGCCCCAATCGCTTCTCATTGCAGTCTATAGAGGGCATCGAGCATCTTCTGAGTTTAGGGGAGTCAAAGGCAGTACCTGTATTGATAGTAGATGATCCAAATCTTCAATCCAAAACTAGAGTCGGTGCCCTCATCGACGAGGCAAACCAGTATCCGTCAGTGAAAGTTGTCGTAATTGCAAAAAAGCATGGCGCCCCGATCCTAGTGGAGAATTTTTCGAAGCAGTTTGGCGCTGAAACATTCGCCGTGGCTGATTTTTCCCTTGGGGCGTTGTCTAATTTTGTATCTAGTAATTTCGGCATAGAATTGCCGCAGGCAGCTGTTTTGGCAACGAAGATCAATGAAACCTTCGAACAATTCAATATGCATGCTCATCCGTCGTACTTCGCAGGTATATCCGCAGAAGTGTTAGCGGGAATTATCTCTGCCAATCGGAGAGGAGAATTAATCCAATTGGCGGTAGATGGCGCCCTGATGATATTGGTAGCGACGGACGATGCCGAGGTCCACGTTAGCAAGAGTTGGCGTCGGGAGTTTCTCAAGGATGTCGTGGTACGTCAGTTTGTTTTCGGGCAAGATATCGGAGAGATGAGGGCAATCGAGCTAGCGCGGGAAATGGCAGAACGACGCGACATCGACATTAAGCCGTTGGAATTTGTCCAATCCTTTGTTACCACAGGTATTGTGCGATTCGATAGAGGGGCGGTGCAGTTTAATTTGGTTTATGTGCGAGATTACCTGATTGCAGAGTATTTGCACGAGAACCCGGATGCAGCGAAGAGCTATTTTGATTTTGATGCGGTTGGGTCTGACTTTAATGTACTAGATATTTACGCGGAGTTGGGGGTGGATGAAGAGTTAGTAAACGGGGTAGCCGGATTAATCGAGTCTGACTTGGAATTTTTGGCAAAGAGAGATCCCACTGTTGTGGACAATTTGATCGACAATAAGGTACGCTTTAGTGGCGCTACGAGTTTTGGCAGATTGGCTGCGAGGCGGAAGGGCTTGGCGGGCGCGATTCGATACGTAGGTGAGAATGACGCGGACTTGCAGCGAAAACAACAGTTGTTAGACCTTCAGAAAGCCATTGCAAGGCGAGCGGCACGAGAGGCGAACGAGGAAGCAGGCGAGGAGGAAAACAGTAAAGAAGACAAGGAGTGCGGTGCCGATGATGCACAAAGCCGTGTAGATGGATCAAAGGACGAGAAGGTAGAAGATATTCCGCGGGCCTCTATATCTGCTCATTGGTCGGCAGCGTGTGTGTTGCTGGGCTCGGGGGCTGAACGTATGGAGGCGGAACCCAAGAGAAGGTTGGCAAGGGGGCTTATTGGTCTTGGCTGTCGGATTGCTGAGTACTGGACGGCTGAGCGCGCGAGTGTAGATTTTGATAAGATTAGGAGTGCGATTCTAGAGGAGGAGTCGTTTAGAGAAAGAAGGAAGCAGATGGATAGAAAAGTATGGGAGAAGTTAGAGCGAGATGTAGATCAGTTTATCCACATTTGGGAGTATTCCTTTATTACGGGGCCGTATAGGACGGTACTGTCGTCGCTTTGCGGTCAAGGGCAAGGGAATGTATTGCGTAAGTCGGTTAAAGAAGTGACCTTAGATCGCGATTTCGAAAGGTTGACGCAAGCGATTTGGGCAACCGAAATGGAACCGGAACATGCGCAGCAAAGGTTCCACAAATGGCTTAAGCCCATTACGGGCTCGATCGTACTACAGTTCGTAGTGGTCGAACATTTTATCGCGCGAGTGTACTGGGACAAATGGAGACGAACGGATAGAGAAGCTTTCTTGGAAGTCGCGTCGAACGTAATGGAAGGGCTCGGAGAACACCTAGACAAAGGGAGGGCGCAAAGGGCAATTCAAATGAAAAGTAAGAAGAGGAAAAAGAGGAAGAGGAGACCATAGGATTCAAATTGGATTTTGGAACGGGCGTAGGCCGGTTCGAGCGGAGGAAATCGATCTCTGGTGTAGGAGCTAAGACAGATCGTTTTCCTCGGAAGTTCGTAAAATCCGACGCCAAGGTCTTGAAAGGTCAGTTGGGATCGGGAGCCTGAATTCAACCGCTCTTAGCATGACTGTACAGACCGGGTAATCGCCTGACAGTTGGTAGCGCCCGTGTCCGGGGATGGATCGAAGAAACAAGGTAGCGCGAGAAGTTGACCTCAGCGAGGCTGATCAGGGAGTCAGAGAGAAAAGGCATATTCGGAACCCGAGCCGAGTAAGAGGGCTGCCCTGAGGAGAATGTCGAATTCACGAAGACGTTGCCGGCGGGGGTTCGGCTGGCCGTGATCAGGTTCGATGCCGGTTGGCTCGCTGAATGGCTACATGTTCAAATCGAGAAATGTCCAAGTGCAGGGATACGAAAATACTGGCTGCCGTGGACACGTACCGTAGTCTCGCAGCCTGGCAGCGGGCGGTAGCTGCTATTGACCCGGTCGAACGGACGGAGGCTTATGTCGTCCCGCAGAAACGCAAAGCTGGATGGTGGGCCATCAGGGCATGAGCTTCGACGCCGTATTCCGGGGCAACCTCTTCGCGAACGACTTCCTGTGCGATTCCGTTGTCGAGACTCCAGACTGGCAGGCGATCGACGATGCCAAGCTCAAGGAGGTCAAAGCTACACTTCGGGTAGTCTTCGAGCACTTTCCTGCGGATGGTTCTCCCAACGAAAGCCAGACTGAAGACGATCTGATCTGGCCCGTCCTTGTAGCGCTCGGTTGGTCGGCGAGCTTGCGGCAACAGAATCTGAGCGCGACCGGTCGCGAGGACGTGCCGGACGGCCTGCTGTTCGCGGATCAGGACACCAAGGACCGGGCCAACCGTCTCGCCCGGGAGTGGATGCGTTACGAGTTGGGTCTTGCGGTCGTGGAGTCGAAACGCTGGCAGCGTCCGCTCGACCGACGCTCCGGAAGGGCCGGCGAGGAAACGGCGCCGTCGACGCAGGTTCTCCGCTATCTGCGGCGAATAGACGATTTGACGGCGGGCCGGCTCCGCTGGGGCGTTCTTACCAACGGTGCCGTGTGGCGGCTCTATTATCAGGGCGCGCGGTCGGTCTCTGAACAGTTCTTCGAGATCGACCTCGCGGCGATCCTGAACCTCCCCGGACACAACGAGGGTCTGTTCGCGCTCGACGAGGCGGAGCGGCGGCACGGCCTCAGGCTCTTCGCGTTGGTCTTCCGGCGCGACGCCTTCTTGCCTGATGCAGCGGACGAACGCACCTTCCATCAGCGCGCGATCGAGGAAGGTCGGTACTACGAAGAACGCGTTGCGGACAACCTGTCGAGACTCGTGTTCGAGCAGGTCTTCCCCGGGCTCGCTCGTGCAATCGCCGCCGCCGCGCCGGACGCACCTCTTTCCGAGGTACGCGAGGCTGCCCTGATCCTCCTCTACCGGCTGCTATTCATCCTCTATGCGGAGGACCGCGACCTGCTGCCGGTCCGCGATGAGCGCTACGACGACTACGCGCTCCGCGACCGGGTGCGCAGCGATGTCGGTCGCCGCAAGGATCTCGGGGACGTGTTCTCCGAGACTGCGGCGCGCTATTGGTCGGCGGTCGACGATCTCTGCCGCGCCGTCGATCAGGGCGACGCGTCGATCGGTCTGCCCCCATACAACGGCGGTCTGTTCGACCGGCACCGCACGCCGCTTCTGGACCGCATCAGGCTCGGCGACCGCGTGATGGCGGATATCATCGACGCCCTCTCCTTCGAGCAAGGCGAGGCGGGCCGCCGCTATATCAACTACCGCGATCTCGGCGTGCGCCAGCTCGGCTCGATTTACGAGCGCCTGCTCGAACACGAGGTCGCCCGGGACCGCGACGAGGTGGTTGTCCAGCCCAACATCTTCGCCCGCAAGGGTTCCGGCAGCTACTACACGCCGGACGACCTGGTCGGCCTGATCGTCGAGGAGACAATCGGGCCCCTGGTGACGTCGCGCTTGGATAGCTTCATGTCGGAAGTCGGACGTGTGCCTGAAGGAGGTCCAGGGCGCGAGCGAGCGATTGCTCGTCTGGCGCAGCACGACCCGGCTGAGAGGCTGCTTGACCTGAAGGTCTGCGACCCGGCCATGGGGTCCGGCCACTTCCTGGTCAATCTGGTGGATTATCTCGCGGACCGCGTGATCGCGGCGATGGCCGAGGCGGAAGCAGAGGTTGAAGGCTACGTCTCACCGCTCGCGGACCGCATTGAAACGATCCGCGAGAGAATTGCAGCGAACGCGGCGGAACGTGGCTGGGTCATCGATCTCGACCGGCTCGACGACCGTCACATCGTCCGCCGCATGGTGCTCAAGCGCTGCGTCTACGGCGTCGACAAGAACCCGATGGCGGTGGAACTCGCCAAGGTGGCACTCTGGCTGCACACGTTCACGGTAGGCGCGCCGCTCAGCTTTCTCGACCACCACCTGCGCTGCGGCGACAGCCTGTTCGGTGCATCGGCGCGGGCCGGGGTCGACAAGGCGGCCCAGTACGGCGGTCCGCTCTTGCTGCACGGTTCGGTCACGCAGGCTGAGCGCTCCGTGGGATCGATGCAACGGATCGAAGACCTGACCGACGCCGAGATTGCGGAAGCGCATCGCTCGGCCGAAGCGTTCGCCGAGGTAGAAACAGCCACCGAACCGCTCAAGGCCGTCCTGTCCCTGGTGCATGCGATCGACTGGCTGAACGTCAGGGACCGGGAAGGCACGACCGCGCTGCAATCCTTCTTCGGCGGGCTCCTCGGCGACCCCATCGAGATCGCGCTCGGAAGAGCCGAGGTCTTGATGGGGCGACCGGAGAGTGCGCGCTTCGTCGAACTGCTGGAAGAAGCGCAGCGCCTTGTCATGGAGGAGCGCTTTCTCAATTGGCAGACGGCCTTTCCAGGTGTCTGGACAAATTGGCAGAGCCTGAACCCACAAGGCGGGTTCGATGCGGTCATCGGCAACCCGCCGTGGGATCGGATGAAGCTGCAACAGGTGGAATGGTTCGCCACACGCCGGCGCGAGATCGCGCTTCAACCACGCGCCGCCGACCGAACGCGCTTGATCGCGGCGCTTCAGCAGGAGGACGACCGGCTGGCGCGGGACTATGCGGTGGCGAGCGATCGGGCTGCGATGGCCGTCCGCATGGCGCGCAGAGGCGGCGATTACCCGCTGCTGTCTTCCGGCGATGTCAACCTCTATTCGCTCTTTGTCGAACGCGCGATGGCGCTGGTGAAGTCCCAGGGCATGGTGGGGCTGCTTACACCCTCCGGCATCGCGTCGGACAAGACGGCGGCGCGCTTCTTTAAGAGCGTGGCGACTGAAGGGAGGCTGAAGGCGCTCTACGACTTCGAGAACCGGCGCACCCGCTACGACGCTCCGCCCTCTTTCCCGGACGTGGACAGCCGCTTCAAGTTTTGCGCTTTCGTCGCCAGCCCGTCCCGGGTCCCCGACGCTGCGCGGTGCGCATTTTTTCTTCAGGATGTTGCCGAGCTTGCCGACGAAGAACGCTGCTTCCCGTTGACGGCGGAGGCGTTCGCGCGCGTCAACCCGAATACTGGCACCGCACCCATTTTCCGTACCCGCCGCGACGCAGCGCTGACCACGGCGATTTACGAGCGTCTGCCAGTGCTGGTGGACCGCTCGTCGGGCGAAGAGGCGAAGGCGTGGCCGGTGAAGTACGCGACGATGTTCCACATGACCAACGACTCCGGCCTGTTTCGCACGCGCGCGGAGCTTGGGGAGCGGGAAGGCGCTTGGCCAATTGGCGGTAGGCGTTTCGACAGTGCGGCGGGCGAGTGGGTGCCGCTCTACGAAGGCAAGATGGTGCAGGCGTTCGACCATCGCGCTGCCAGCGTCGTCGTAAACCGCGATAACGCGCACCGACCGGGACAGCCCGAGGGGGCGACGCTTGAACAGCACCAAGACCCCGAGTGGCTGGCCGATCCCCAGTATTGGGTTTCAGACTCCGCATGCGAGTGGGCGGCGGAAACCGGCTGGGTGCTCGGCTTCAAGGAAATCACCGCGCCGACAAATGTAAGGACATTCATCGCAGCGTTACTGCCAACCGTCGGATTCGGCAACAAAATTCCGATTTTGAAACCCGAGACTAATCAGCGTGCCGAATGGTTGTTGGCTGCGAATCTCAATTCAACGATTCTGGACTTCGTTACACGCCAGAAAGTCCACGGACAGACGCTTAATCTCTTTATCGTCGAACAGCTTCCCGTCGTCCCGCCCGACCGATACGAGGGTATCTGTTTCGGACCGAAGACCGCTGGTGAGATCATCCGCGAAGCGGTGCTGGAACTGACCTACACGGCCCATGACATGGCTCCATTCGCCCGCGACATGGGGTATGTCGACGAAGGAGGCGACGTCCTGCCGCCCTTCACGTGGGACGGCGAGCGGCGCCTGTTTCTGCGCGCTAAGCTGGATGCGGTGTTCTTCCATCTCTACGGCGTCACCGACCGCGACGACGTGCGATACGTCTATTCCACCTTTCCCATCGTCGAGCGCGAAGAAACCGCCGCCTACGGCTCCTACCGCTCCCGCGAACTCTGTCTCGCCTGGATGAACGCGCTGGCCGCCGGCAACCCGGACGCAGAGATCGCGCTGTAATCGGAAGAAAGCGAGTCCATGCACGCCCATCACATCGAGTTTCTGGAACTCCTGAACGGTCAGGTCCAATACGTCGTGCCGCGTTGGCAGCGCCGCTATCGCTGGGGCCAGGCTGACATCGAAAGACTGGTTGAGGATCTCCTGACGGTCGCCGTCGCTGGGCCCGATGCGGCCCTTTACGGCGGTACGCTCCTCACCTTCCCGGAACCGGGTGCAGCGGGAGTTGTGAAGATATTTAGGGTCGTCGACGGCCAGCAAAGGCTGACGACTGTGAGCATCCTGTTGGCCTGCATCGCGGCCGAACTCGGGACCGACGGGCAATGCGGCGACTGGACGGCGCAGATTATCCGCGACGATCGGTTGACGAATCCTGGAAAGTCTCCCGAGAGGCATCGCAAGCTTCGGCTCCAGGACGGGGACGACGAGGAATATCGACTCGGTCTCGAAGACGGGCCGACGGGCGCCGGCGCCGTTGCCCAAGCTTGGAGAATCGCACGCCGTTTGGTCGCCCGCAATGACGCCGCGCTCTTGCTTCGGGGCTTGGAGAAGCTGCGCGTGGTCAGTATCGGATTGCATGCCAACGAGGATCCCCAGCAGATTTTCGAGAGCCTGAATGCTACCGGGCGCCCGCTGACGGAAAGCGAGAAGGTCAAGAACTGGCTGCTCATGGGTCTCGCGGATGGGGAACAGCAGGACCTCCACGACAATCACTGGTGCCGAATCGAGCGAGCGCTTGGCGCGGAACATACGACCGAACCCACCGACATCTTCCTCCGAGACGTCCTTCGATGGCGGACAGGAG
>Ga0209544_1003821_pt1 | contig 11236 bp, 6 predicted proteins | sample MesohylPK_FD_187297 | JGI IMG/M metagenome (GOLD analysis project Ga0209544, IMG submission 187297) | Host-associated microbial community of the marine sponge Aplysina aerophoba from Gulf of Piran - sponge mesohyl, lysed by proteinase K... | ecosystem: Host-associated > Porifera > Sponge >...
ATCAATATGCTCATGCGGCAAATGGCGCCACTCCAAAGGGTACCATAGGCCTTCTGATTGCTTGGGTGTCTCTCCGCTGTGCAACACAATCGCAAACAACAATAATAATCTTTGTATATAAAATATATTGAGCATATAAATACATTTTAACCATTTTAACCATAAAAGCAATTTAATTGGCACTAATCATTATTTTTTATAAAAATTAAGTATTACAAAAAACAAGATCGTAGCAGGATCAGCAGATCTTAGTACAAAACAAACGCAAACAACTTTAGCAAATTTCAATTCAATATATCCTCATACTTAAAAATTTTAAAAGTATGCGCATAAAGTAATTCTCAAAAGTATAACGATTCATCTACACTTTACTTTAAGTTTCAATCTCCCCTGCTAGAAACTAAGGTGACCCATATCAAACAGAATTAGAGACTCTTTTATCTTTATCAGGACGCGATAAATTCAGCATTACAGGGCCTTATCATCGATTCTTTCCTCGGCACTGAACAAGAAGATGCTCATACATAGAAAGGAATTTAAGTTTGGTCAAATATAAAATGACTTGCTTACCTGTGGAACATATAAATACCAATACTCTAGAATATCTTTAAGCACAGAAGCATCCTTTATCCCCATGATAACTAGCTATTCGAGACACAGTTCTTTTTGCATTTTGCAAGATCAGAAGATGTGGTTGGAAAACTTTCTGTTTCGTCAAACTGCCATTTTTGCTCGCGATCTTCATCGCCATTTACAGAGGCAAACGCAGATCTGTTTGGCAAACTTCTTTTTGCAAGGGTTAACAAACTTTCTTCGTTTGCTCTCTTTGCACTCTCCGGCATATCCCGGCGGCACAACCGTTTACAATCATCTTCTGCTCTTTTCAGAATGTCCTGGCAGCTTTGCCACTCTCTAAAAACACCTTTGTTTTCTGCGATATCTTCCGAGCGCCGTTCTTGCTTGAGGACTGGTTGCTCTCTGCGACAATCGGGTATATCTACGCCAGCTTCTTTAGCAGAAGGTACAGAAGCATTCCCTAAGTTTAAATCCATCTCCCCGGTCGTAACACCGCCCGTTAACGGCATTGCAGATGCAGAATGCTCTGCTGTCTTGTTGTGTTGAGGCGATTGCGCACGCTTTCTATCATTTACAGAGACGCGCTCTTTACAATCACTCGCTAGGACAACTGCTTCACTCAATACTCCAAGATATGCTCTAAGATATGCCTCTACCGAAAAAGCGTTCTGTACCCCTAAAATATTCGCTTCCCATCGCCTTTTCTGCATCATTAGATCCTGCTGCAAAGTCAGAGCCTGCTGCACCATCAGATTTTGCTGCTGTTGCAGATTTATCAGAGCTTGCTTAACTTGCTGCGCTGTCAGCTCCTGCTGCGCTGTCAGAGTGCTCTGCACATTCCGAGCTTGCTGTGTTTGCCTCGCAATCCAACCTTGATACCTCTGCGTAGCTTGCTGCACGTGCTGCACCATCAGCTCTTTATTCACTTGCATCATGCGCAACTCTTTATTCACTTTCACCTGCTCTTGCGTGAGACGCTCACGCATCAAACCTCGCCTTCCTAACTCGCAATCTTCATTACTCTGATTATATATTTTCTGGCCATTGGCTTCAAATGCATGCTCCTGTGTTTGAATCCTCAAAAGATCCTGCATCAACGATGCGCTAACTCCTATGTTTTTAAATTTTGCCTTCTTGAGCAATGCGACCACATCGCTTTCCTCTGCAGCGCATTGCTTATTACAGTACGCCGTAGATGCATATGCACGACCTTTCTCACGGTGCTCTTCTAGCAAAGCGCTCTCATTGCGAATGACTGTGTTCAATACGGCAATATATTCTAGATATTTTTTCACTTGCTCATCATCTAGAATGCGCCGCACTTGCTCTCCCTCCAGGCTTTCTTCTAAAATTTGCTCTAAATTCTCCTGCACTTGCTCTCCCTCCAGACTTTCCTTTAACATTTGCACTACATTCTCCCGCACTTGCTCTCCCTCCAGGCTTGTCTTTAAAATTTGCGCTAAATTCTCCTTCACTTTCACGCGCTCCGGCAGAAGGAGGTGCAACAACTCACCTCTCCCCAATTTCTTGGGCTTCTCTGCTCTGATGGGGTCGCTTACTCTAACGCTCACGCTCTTTTCTGCTTGAGACACTCTATTATTTAGCTTGGGCATATCTAATTTGATGGGTGCGGCTCCTTTAACTTTCCAGCGCTTTTCTGCTTGAGAAACTCTATTCTTTATCACCGTGATCTGAGATCTCAATTGTGCACTCAATTCTGTAATGAGAGGGTTGCTTGCAAGAATGGTGAGTGTTTGAAATCGCCCTATTACTGTTTTTGTTTTTTTTAAATCAGCACTCTGAAGAACCATATCTTGCGAGCAATCTTCAGGAGATGAAGTGTTTGCTTCTTCTAAATCAGCGCTCTGCGGAACCATATGCTGCGAGCAATCTTCAGGAGGTAGAGTGTTTGCTTGCCCTGTTGGAGACAAACACATATAAACAAGCACAGGTGTCTGAGCAGAGCTTGTCTCTAAAGTAGGCACACAATCCCAATCGCTTCCTCCACAAGCACTATGCAACACAAAGGCACATAATAGCAAAAGCATTTGTAACTGTCGTAAATCAAATATACTACTCATACATAGAGATTAGCAAAGATCTGGAATCACATCTACTGTTTTTTTGATGCTATCGCTCTTGATATTAATTGTACGCCATTTTTGATTAAAACAATATATACTCTTTTTTTCTAACGAAACATTCTTATCGAGCAAAGTATTAAATTACACAAAATAAACACCAACCCTAATGAAATGAATCTATCTTACCCGTCATCACACACACAAAACTTCTTTTTCACTTTAGATATACTTTATCGTCACTTTTTAATTACGCTTGTGGTCATTGATGAATCAAGCCCTGGAAAAAAGATCAAGGGAGTATGTAGAGCAGGACATACGGGAGGGTGTATGGGGTTTACAAGCAAATCACTTGATTCCCTTATACCTGGATCCAGCAAAAATACACCCGGCTTGATAGCAGAATCAGTAGCATTGTATGCTGCGATCTTTGCTTTCTGGGCCTTCTTTAGATCACTCTTTTTAGCGTGATAGCGTTTATCGCCTACCATCTTCTTGCACTTACCTAATCGAGATATCAACACTTTCTCAAGTATCATGATTCTCTTTGCCTCTTTCACCTCTTTTTCCACTTGCTTTATCCTTGCTTTCACCACGACTTCTGCCGCTTTTTCCGCCTTCTGCACAGCATCATCTGCCGCTTTTTCCGCCTTCTGCACAGCATCAAAAGCTCTTGGTGCATTTGGACTTTTTTTACGCCTCTTCTTCTCACTGCTCTCTTGACTATGCATGCGATTAGTGACCCTCTCATCTTCCTTCCCAAGATGATCTGATACATCCTCACGTATCAGATCCCTCCTTGTATTCTCTATAAGCATTGCCACTTTTTCTTTCACTTTTTCTGACATTTCTGGTCCCACCGCTTGTTGCACTTCTTGTTGCATTTTGCCTTGCACTTCTTCTGTTTTTAATGTTACGACCACTGCTTCTGCCACTTCTTTTACCACTTCTTTTTCTAATCGCTTGGCCAAATCTTCATGATCACCCTTGACTGCTTCAAAAGCCTCGGACCAAGTCATACTTGCTTGAGTCACCTTCCCTGCGCCTGCGCCTTCTTTTGGATACACTAGCCCTTCGATTTTTGCCAAGAACTTCGCCATATCGTCGCGCCGTTTATCATAAACCGCTCGGTTATCCTTGATACGTTGGAGATGGCGCTCACCCTCTTCTTTCTCCGCGGAATTTTTGCTCTTACATTTATCTTTTATCCTCTCGCGAAAGCGTCGATTTCTCACCGCATGATTACTTTGACTTAAAATTCTCCCCGTAGAAGCACTCTGCGACACAGATGCTTCTCCCAACTCTCGCTTTTCAATACCACCAACCAACCGCAAGGAGGGCGCACACCCGACCAATCCTGCAGGGTAAGGAAGGAACACCGAACCAAATTGCCAAGTGCTCCAAATCGCAGATACTGCCACAGGGTAAGGCAACAACATAGGAGGAGTCGATCCTTCAGAGTCCTGTTCGGGAGGCTGTGCACTGTGAAGAACAAAAACGCACAACAACAATAATCTTTGTATATAAAGTATAAGTACCATACGAAATGCTATCATAAATGGAACAGCAAAAACAATTAATAGTGTCTATATCGAACTAGCGTTCTTCTCAAGAGAAATATGCATGCAAGCAAATCGAGCTCAATTGTCGCAAGATGTTAGCAGCACAAACATCCGGTCATGCTTTATATAACCAATATAAACATATACCGTAAGCGCCTAAGGCATTAATTTTTAGGACAACTTAGTGGACATGTATAACCTACAATAGAATAAATCCTAATGCATTTGTTTGCCTATAATTAATTAGTCATTTGGGACATAAATTGTTCTTCTTATGCCAATTCTAAAATACAGTTAAATTATAAATTTTATTGACAAGGTTTTAAAAAATATAGCAATGCATGTCTATCTTTTTTTATTAAGAGTGTTTCTCAGTATAAACTTGCAACTACCTTAAGAACTTATATCCTCTTGCTCGCTGGCGCACTTTTTTCTTGATTTTCCACTACAGAAACAGTACGCTTCCTCCTCAATGGAGTATTAGAGTCAGCCTCACTTCTATCAAAAACACCAAGCAAGAGTGAACAAAGAACAATCCCATCCACCTTCATACCTACCTCTGGATCAGAACTACCTGATTGTGCGTTACCTTTTTTACTATTCATATACTTGCGATCAATACCTAACCTGCGCTTTTGAAACGACTGCAACCATTCCCGATCAGCTTCCAATGCTGCTTCCAATATTTCCCTATCTGTATCGATATCGCCTTTTTGTTGCTCTGATTTTAAGAGTGTCTCTACGCCATGGCGACCTACTCTTGATAAATTGCAAACTGGTAATGTTTTTTGAGAGCGTGATTTTTTATCATCATATGCCTTGGCCTCTCGTGCTTTAACCAATTGATTCACAAGCGCGTCTAGCAAGGATCGACAAACTTTTTTCCCTTCTGCCTCTGCTTTTAGGAGAACAGCAAGCGCTGCAAAACGGATTGGTAGTTGATCAGCATACTGCTTTCTCCATTCCCGATCAGCTTGCAATGCTGCTTTCAATATTGCCTGATCTGTACCGCTTGCCCCTATCTTTGAACTTAAGAGATCAGATATTTCAAAAATACCTAATTTCTCTACTCCTTTTTTCATTTTAGCAACAATATCTGACATCAATTCTTGACACACTTTTTTCCCATCTGCATCTTCTTTTAGGAGAACAGCAAGCGATGCAAAACGGGTTAGTAGTCGATCAGCATACTGCTTTCTCCATTCCCGATCAGCTTGCAATGCTGCTTCCAATATTTCCTGATCTGTACCGCTATCGTTTACCGCTATCTTTGCACTTAAGAAATTAGATATTTCAAAAAGACCTAATGCCTCGTTTCCTTTAATTTTATTCTCAATATATGACATCAATGCTGGATCAACTCTCCCTTGTTTCGATTCTCTTCGGATAACGGCAAACGCTGCAAAACGCCTTGGGAGTCTCACACACTTTGCGTTTACAAAACCTGTTTCATCAAACTGCACAACTCTTGATGCAAGTCTTTGGGGCATTGCTACTTGCTTTTCCCTTGCTTCCTCAGCGCTGTGCAGAAAAAAGGAAAATAAGATGGGGACTATTCGAAAATAAAATATATAATTCATTTACACACACTATATCATATAGTTCTTTACAAATAAACGATTATCAATGCAATCTATAGGTCTTGTCATCAATCTTCAACCATTGAACCTTCTGTATAAAATTGACATGCAATATAAAAGCTCACACCTCACGAATGTATAGGTATATAGCATCAAATTGTATCGTTCAGATAAAAGCAGAGACAAACATTTGCTCGATTCTGCGTCATCTCGAGCAAGCCTACATAAGTAGATGGTACTTTCTCAGCAATAGGAGGAGTGCTTTCATCATGCTCAACTATCAGATGTAGAGGCCACTCTCGGCTCAATCCTTCAAACTCATCACCAGATGCTCCGTGCAGCACAAATGTGCACAACAATAATCTCTCACTTTGCATTCACGTTTTGATTTTTCTATCTGAATCAGAAGAATCTTTTCTCTTTTTTTATCTTTATGAAGGATTTGACGTTCTTTACTAAGCTCTTCAGATCATTTTCTGATTCTGAAAATTCTTTCTTCAGCGCATTTCTCTTACTAGCTACGCCTTCTTCTCTTTCTCGCTGAACACCACCATGCTTCATCAGAATCAGAAATCGTTGAAGCATGATCCCCATCTCTGTTCACCTCAGAAGGTATATTGCAAAGAACGGATGTCGCAGTTAACGCGCTTTCCCTTGCATGTACCCCATCTTCACTCTCTGTCATATTTTCTCCACTCATCAGGCGAGGCACTAATGAGGCTCTCACTTTTGATACATATGAAATCAGCACATCAAGACAGTCGTCAATGCTAGGAATCTCAGTGCCTGTACGGCAAGGGAGAACGGATGCAAGCATCAATATCCCTTGATCAGGTGAAAGTGATTTCTGAGCAACATCCAAAGACAAAGATGGCGGCACTCTACCCGAATCTTCAATTTCACAGATTTGATCCTTCTCTACTGCGCAATCCTTTGTGCAAACTTTCTGACTCCGTCGAGTTTGAAGGGCACGTTGAGAGCTTTCTATTTGCTTTATACTTGCTTCCCTCATTTCTTGTATAATATTATTGCGCTGCACCCGAAGACCCTTAAGCTCTTCTATATCTTGCGGGCAAAGATAATATTGTCGTTGTATACTTGCTATGAGATGGATGATAGACCTATTTTTGTTTGTCAATTCTTTCCTATTTTGCCACTGTGCCTCGAAGCGCTCTACAGCCTCTGTGCGCTGTTGACTATCGCCTGTACATAATTTTTTGAATCTATCCACGCATTTGTTCCAGTTATTTCTCTCATCCAGCAGCCTGTACTTCAGATCCTCCAGCTTCAGATTCGCACACTCCCTTTTCTCTGGGTCTGTAAGAGATGACAAACTGTTTCTCTTGTCCTCGAGTGCTAAAAGCTTTTCCTTATGCTTTACATACAATTGGCGTTTCTTTTGATAGTCTCTTTGATGGCGCGCTAGCGCTTTCTGTGGTGTTTTCTTGCCCTTTTTATCGAGTTTTGAAATCGTTTTCATCTTCTTTACAGACAATTGGGATCCAGGAGGACGCCACTCATCAGAATCAGTTGATGCATTATCGCTATCGCTGTGTACCTCAAAATCTGCACCGCAATGGACACCGGCATCACGATCTATCTTCTTCTGGGCATCTACATGAAGCCTGCCCGTTTTTTTCCTTTTCAATATACTAAGTTGTTTGCTCACTTCGGAAAATAATTGTCTGGTTACAACGCTTAGTTGTGTAATACATGCATCGTCATCATCAGAAATGATTAAATCACTATCGCTGGCATCAGCATCACAAGAAGAATAACGCCACTCTCTGTTATGAAAGGATCCAGATGGCAACACACCCTCCTCTTGACTCACCATTTCACCCTGATTATCAAGAAGAGGTATATCTGGCCTCTCGCACAATCTTGCACATTCATCTGCATTTTCTGCACTATGCGCCACACTAGATTCCTTTCTCGCTTCCTCATCAGTATCATAGCTATCAGCACCCTGATCTTCCCCTTCTTCTACATTACTATCTGTTTCCTTTGCACCCTCTTCATCTCCTTCTGCCACCCTTTCTTCTTCAGTATCACAATAAGAATGATCCCTCTCTCTATTTACATCAAAGGATTCAGATGGCAACATTCCTTCCTCTTGACTCACCATTTCACCCTGCTTATCCGAAAGCACTTCCCGATCAACCTCAGCGCACAAAGATTGCGACAATCCTCTCGCTTCTGGAGTTTTAAGGATTTCCTTCCTCCCTGCTGCGCTATAAAGATTCTCGGTCATCTCTTGGCACTGCCTAGAAATCCCTTTGACTATAGCCAAATTCTGCTCCAGAGCAGAAGATGCACTAAGACTTCCTGTTTGGCTCTCTTGATTAGGAAGGTTGGTGATTTGTTCTTTAAGTTCTCCAGAGAGTTGTGCAAGTCTGCAAGTCCCTCTGTACCATTGCTGTTGATCTTCCTTGAATCTTTCCAGAAGATGCACAGTTTGCAGATTCATCATGCCCATTTTCTCTGGAGTGAGTAGATGTTGCTCTAATCTGAAGCCTTTTTTAAGCATACGTGGTTCAGTGCCCAAAAGAGATGCTGCCTTCTTTCCATCCACACCTCCTGTATTTTCTCTAGTCACAAAAAACGATGTTAGTGCCTTTGAGTTCAAGCTTGCTACTATCACCATATCATTCAGACATTTTTCCATCTCTCCCACAAAATCATGCGCGTCAGAAGTGGGTGCCACCTCAGCAAGACTGTTAGTCGCCGCAAAATCCCTATTCTGTGAAGCTATCGTTGGCACTGTAGCATTCTCCTCTACACCCAAGCATCTTTCATTATCATCTCTTTCGTCAAATTCAGCACTGCACAGCACACATGCACATAATAGAAAGAATATCCGTAAGTTGCGTAAACAAGATATATTGCACATGTCAATCGCATTTTTAAAATGCTGTAAAAGCAAAATAATTTCCCTCTTATCGTTGGATTTAAATCCTCGGGCACCTTTTCTTACGTTCCACATTACTCTTTTTCCGCACACCTCTTCTCGATGCTTTTTCTCAGCTTGCAATTATTGATCAATAGAAATTTTATCATTGTATTATGACAGATTGAAAAATAACATAAATACAAAAAAATATGCCCTCAGCACAGTTACGCGCACTTACTTATCTATTAGGCCAGTAACAGATACGCCATCCTGCAAAGCTTTTATTATACGCCTAAGATCTATGTTTATAGGCATATAACATAATTGCACTAGAATTTCTAAAGCTAGCAATTATCACATCTTCATCATAAAAAGAGATCTCTCACACACTCCCAGTGAAATCGCTACTCATTAGATATTATATCAACACTATAAGCATTAAGCAAAATGACAAAACATATACAATAAGAGTTAGCTTAAGCAAAAGAGAGCGACTTTATTCGAAGCAAATCAGCGCACAACAGATCACAGAGAATAGGCAAAATGACAGAGGACCACTAGCACTTACCACCATCACGAAAAATTCTGGCAATGCACCAAGCAAAACAGGTAAAAAAGGCGTACATGCCTTCACTGCATACACATTGATAGCAATAGATAGCGAGATCTAGGCCACACCTCTCTATTTTTGTAACGGAAGAGTCATGAACACCTTTTCTTCTGAGATGTAGCTCTCTCTTTAGTAGCATCAGAGGCAGCAGTCCTTTTTCTTTGGGCTTTCTCAGCCTCATGTTTTGCCATCTCCGCAACTGTGGTATGTTTGTCTCGTGCATCCGACTCTAAACCTTTACGAACACCTAACAAATGCTGAACGTCAGACTCTTCTGCATCTGAACTTTGTTTTGGCAAACCCTGAATGATCTCTACTATCTGCTCAATTTTCAACTGTGTCTGATGCACTAGCGACAAAAGGAAGTGCCTTCTAGTGCTCTTGAAACTCGCCAATTGTGCAGCGCAAGAATCATTTCTCACAGCATATAGAGCACCTTCTCTTTTCTTTTTTTGCTCGGTGAGTTTAAGAACTTCTTGGTGATTGGAGACTCGTTCGTGACCTCGTATCAAGAAATGTCTTAACTCATTTTCGATTACTATCTTAGCTCTCTCAATAACGTCTGTAGCGTCAGAAGTCACACCACCAGAGACAGGGCCTGCAAGAGCAGTCCTTTTTCTTTGGGCTTTCTCAGCCTCATGTTTTGCCATCTCCGCAACTGTGGTATATTTGTTTCGTGCATCCGACTCTAAACCTTGACGAACACCTAACAAATGCTGAACTTCAGACTCTTCTGCATCTGAACTTTGTTTTGGCAGACCCTGAATGATCTCTGCTATCTGCTCAGTTTCCAACTGTGTTTGATGCACTAGCGACAAAAAGAAGCGCCTTCTAGTGGACTTGAAACTCGCCAATTTTCCAGCGCAAGGATCATTTATCACAGAATATAGAACACCTTCTCTTTTCTTTTTTTGCTCGGTGAATGCAAGAACTTCTTGGTGATTGGAGACTCGGACGTTACCTCGTATCAAGAAATTTCTCAACTCACTTGCGATTACTCTCTTAGCTCTCTCAATAACGTCTGTATCGTCAGAAGTCACACCACCAGAGACAGGGCCTGCAAGAAAAGGATCAGATCTCACTTCTACACCTTGATTCAATCCGTCTAAATTCCAGGCACTTATTACACCAGATCTCGCCATAGCAGTGATAGATTCTTGAGCCTCAGAAGCTCTATATTTTCCATCATCTCGCCACTCACGATTGGCTTCACCTGTCCATACACCCCTCCCTTGATCATCAGTTACGCGAGACTTGGACTTTTTTAGTACCGCCTTACCATCTTCCAATTGATACTTTGTTAGCTCTCTCAATGCCTCTATCACTTTAAATTTTTCTGAAATCTTGGGTCTTGCTTCCTTACCAGCAGTAACTTGAGACTGGGAATCTTTCCAGTCTTGTATTATCTGTAATCGTTCTGGCTTTAGATCAGCACCTTCAGCACTTGCTAGTTCTTTCAATTCATCGATCTCTTTGTCCAATTCATCGATCTCTTTGTCCAATTCGTTCACATCTGTCTGAGCATCTTCCTTGCAACTTAAAGTCTTATGCCTATTTTGTCTAAGACGGATTTGATACCTAAAAATAGCTGCTACATTACCGCGGAGACGCAAGATGATTTCAGAATCACGATATTGTTGTTGAGACAACGATCTGCGTGACATTGTCTTCTTAGTATCATCATTCAAACTCTTCTTTAGTTGAGAGTGAGAGCTGGTTGAGTCATTTTCTATGTTTGAAGTGTCACCTGTTAGATCTACCTCATCATTACTCTCACCCTGAGGAAAAAGGTCCTGTATACTCTCTTTCCAATTCCGTAACTCTGCTGCGGGATTTAATCTATCTTGCATACATGCACCACCTGCCTCACCACCAACATTCGTCGCAAGACAAACTCTCTCATCGATCACCGGACCGCTGTGCCATTGCGCAGT
>Ga0209544_1003834_pt1 | contig 11207 bp, 9 predicted proteins | sample MesohylPK_FD_187297 | JGI IMG/M metagenome (GOLD analysis project Ga0209544, IMG submission 187297) | Host-associated microbial community of the marine sponge Aplysina aerophoba from Gulf of Piran - sponge mesohyl, lysed by proteinase K... | ecosystem: Host-associated > Porifera > Sponge >...
GTCATGCAGGCTGGCCTCCTTCACCAGCCTGCATCTTGAATCACATCTGCAATCGATTGAAAATTCCAAAGATTCTATAAGCTCGAAAAATGCTCTAGGGCGAGCCCCGCCCGATAGGGCGGACTGCGAATAACTCGCTGGATTCTTGAGGTGCGTGAGGCTGACCGCGGCCCGACCGGCCGCGGTCGATCAGACGACGACCACCTTCCCCGGATTCATCAGGTTGTGGGGGTCGACCGTGCGCTTGATGGTGCGCATCAGGTCGACCGCGCCGGCGCCGTGCTCGGCCTCCAGGTAGTTCAGCTTGCCGCAGCCGATGCCATGCTCGCCGGTGCTGGTGCCGCCCATCGCGAGCGCGCGGTCGATCATGCGCTCGTTGAGGCGCTTCGCCTCGGCCATCTCGGCCGGATCGTCCGGGTCGATCAGGAAGCAGACGTGGAAGTTGCCGTCCCCCACGTGACCCACGATCGGCGCGAGCAGGGGCGAGGCATCGAGTTCCTCCTTGGTCTCGATCAGGCATTCGGCGAGGCGCGAGATCGGCACGCAAACGTCCGTCGCCCAGCCCTTCTTGCCCGGCTGCAGCGCGAGGCATGCGTAATAGACGTCGTGCCGCGCCTGCCAGAGCGCGTTCCGGTCTTCCGGCTTGGTCGCCCAGCGGAAGTCCGAGCCGCCGAACTCCTCGACGATCTCGCGCACCTGCTCCACCTGCTCGGCGACGCCCTGCTCGGTGCCGTGGAACTCGAAGAAGAGCGTGTCCTTTGGCGCATAGTCGAGCTTCGAGAACTTGTTGCAGGCGTCCATCTGGATGTCGTCGAGCAGCTCCACGCGTGCGATGGGGATGCCCGACTGGATGGTCAGGATCACCGTGTTGACCGCCGCCTCCAGCGAGGGGAAGGAACACACCGCCGCCGAGATCGCCTCGGGAATGCCATAGAGCTTGAGCGTGATCTCTGTCATCACGCCGAGCGTCCCCTCGGAGCCGACGAAGAGCCTCGTCAGATCGTAACCCGCCGCTGACTTGCGCGCCCGCCCGCCGGTCGTGATGATCTGCCCGTCGGGCAGCACAACGGTGAGGCCCAGCACGTTCTCCTTGAGCGTGCCGTAGCGCACGGCGTTGGTGCCGGAGGCGCGCGTCGCGGTCATGCCGCCAAGCGTCGCGTCCGCTCCCGGATCGATGGGGAAGAAGAGCCCGGTATCGCGCAGGTAAGTGTTGAGCTGCTTGCGCGTGACCCCGGCCTGGACCGTGACGTCGAGGTCCTCCTGGCTCACCCGGAGAACCTTGTTCATCCGCCCCATGTCGAGGGTGACCCCGCCCTCCAGCGCGCAGACATTGCCCTCCACCGAGGTGCCCACCCCGTAGGGGACCATGGGCACGCCGTGCGCGGCGCAAACGCGGACGATCTCGGCAACCTCCTCCGTCGTCTCGGGGAAGGCCACCGCATCCGGCGGGCGCGGCGCGTGATAAGTCTCGCCGGTCGCGTGATGCTCGCACACCGCGCGCGAGGTCGAGAATCGGTCGCCCAGGAGCGCGCCCAGCTCGTCGACCGCGCTCTGTGTATCCGTGGTCTTCAGTATCGTAGCCATGGCAGCACTATAGCGTGACCCGCCGTCAACGCTACCGGCGGTAGGAGGGGTCCTCCCGGTCCAGCCGGCGCAGCAGGGCCTCGAATCCGATCCTGGCCCATTCCACGTTGCCGGTCCCCTGGCCGATCGAGGCCGTGCGCTCGATGACCGGCTTCGGCGGCAGCACCGGCTTACCGCCCGCCTGGGCCGCGATCTGGATTTCGCAGGTACGCTCCAGGTAGTGCATCAGCGTGAACGCCTCGGCGATGGAGCGCCCCCAGGTCAACGTGCCGTGGTTGCGCAGGAACATCATCCGTTTGTCGCCGAGGTCGCGGACCAGGGTCTTCTGCTCGGCGGGCCTGAGGCCGGGGCCGTCATAGTCGTGATAGGCGATCCGACCGGCGTGGGTGATCGCGAACTGGTTGATCGGCAGCAGCCCGCCCTTCTGCGCCGAGACGGCGACGCCAGGCACCGTGTGGAGGTGCATGACGCTCTCCGCCTCCGGCACCGCCTCGAAGACCGTCCGGTGCACCACCCAGCCCGCCGGGTTGACCTCGCCCGGTGTCTTGCCGACGTTTTGACCTTCGATGTCCACGGTCATCAGGCTCGATGCGGTCACCTCGTCGAAGAGCTGGCCGAAGCCGATGAAGAGGTAGCAATCACGCCGGTCCGGAATCCGCACCGAGAGGTGGGTGTAAATCAGATCGTCCATGCCGCGCCGGTAGAACATGCGATAGCAGGCGGCGAGTTCGCGCCTGGCGTGCGTCTCGGCGCGCGAGCGGCGCGTCTTCCGTGTCGTCGTTGCACCCCCGTCTCGCGCCATGTCGTCGTTCCTCCCCGGCACAATCAGAATAGCACGACCGGCGTCGCGCCCGGCGTTGCTGCGACTCGAGAATAGCCAGTATGACGGGAGACGGATTCCGGTATGGCGCGGTGCGATGAGGTGATGTGGCGGCGCCGGGTTGCGTTGCTGGCTCTCAGCTGCTTGCTCACGGCGGTTGCCGCTGCCGGGGCGTTGGCCGCGCCGGCGGTCACGGACGTTCGAGTCGGCCAGTACGCCGACATGACCCGGCTGCTCGTGGACCTCACCGAGCCGGTGGAGTTCAGAGTCTTTTCCCTGGCGAATCCCAACCGCGTGGTGATCGATCTGACGGCGGTGAGCTGGGGTGTGGGGGAGGGAGCCCAAGCCATCGATCGCGGCGGCGTGGCGCAGTTGCGCTTCGGTCAGTTCCGGCCAGACGTTGCCCGCATCGTGCTCGATCTCGACCAACCGCTGGCCGTGCGGCGGGCAGAGCTGCTGAAGCAGGAGGCGGATGCCCCGACCGGCCACCGGCTGATCCTGGATCTCGTTCCGGTATCGCAGTCGGCATTTCAGGCCACCATCCGTCCGTCTCGCCCTTCGGAGTCGGCCACGCAGGCACGACGGACCGCCCCGGCAGAGTCCGTGCCGCTGCCGCACTTCAAGCCGGCGCCCAAGCGCGTGCACTATCTGATCGCGATCGACGCCGGCCACGGTGGCCGCGACCCTGGCGCGATTGCAACCAACGGTCTGCAGGAAAAGGTGCTGGCGTTGACGTTTTCGCGCGAGCTTCGAGCGGAGCTCGAGGCCTCCGGCCGATATCGAGCCGTGATGACCCGCGATGGCGACCACAAGGTCAGCCTGCATCGGCGGGTCGAAATCGCCCGCGACGCCGGCGCCGATCTCTTCCTCTCCATCCACATCGACCGCTTGAACAACCGCGAGGTGCGCGGTGCGTCGGTCTACACGCTCTCGGACGAGGCGTCGGACGTCGAGACCGCCGAGCTCGCCGCACGCGAGAACAAGGCGGACATCGTTGCCGACGTCGATCTCTCCGAGGGCTACGACGAAGAGGTAGCCAAGGTGCTGATTTCGATGGTCCAGCAGAACACGATGAACTGTTCGGCAGTGCTGGCGGCGACGCTGCTGCCGGAGCTTGATCGCGTTGCGCCGCTGATCAGCCGCCCGCACCGCTTCGGCGACTTCCGCGTCCTCAAGGCGCCGGACATTCCCTCGGTGCTGGTCGAGCTCGGGTACCTCTCCAACGATCAGGATGCGGAACGGCTGCAGAGTGACGGTCACCGGCGCATCCTGGCCGGCGCGATCGTCGACGCGCTCGACAGCTATTTTCGCGAGCCTTGCTAACCCTGCCGCAGTCTCGCCCCATTCCTGCTCTTCGATGGGCGAGTGCGCCCGGCCCTGCGTCCGCGATTGATGCTACGCTGAGGCACACGCGACTCCACTAACCGTCCGGGCCGCTTAGGGATGAAGATCGCCGGTATCGTCCTCGGCAGCCTCGTGCTCCTCGCCGCCCTCGCCGGCGGTGCCATCGCGTTCGTGTTCTTTCACTACGGCCGGGACCTGCCCGATCACAACCAGCTCGCGGCCTACGAGCCGCCGGTAATGACCCGCGTTCACGCCGGCGACGGGCGGCTGCTCGCCGAGCACGCCCGCGAGAAGCGCCTGTTCGTGCCTGTTGGCGCCATGCCGCAGCGCGTGGTCCAGGCCTTCCTCGCGGCCGAGGACAAGTCGTTCTACGAGCATTTCGGGGTCGATCCCATCAGCGTGGCGAACGCCGTGGTCACCAACCTCGTCAACATGGCCGGCAACGGCGACCGCCGGCCGATCGGCGCATCCACAGTGACCCAGCAGGTGGCGAAGAACTTCCTGCTCTCGGGCGAGCTCTCCTTCTCGCGCAAGATCAAGGAGGCCATCCTCGCCATGAGGATCGAGGACGCCTTCACCAAGGACCAGATCCTCGAGCTCTACCTCAACGAGATTTATCTGGGCGCGGGCTCCTACGGCGTGGCGGCCGCCGCCCTCAACTATTTCGACCGCTCGCTCAACGACCTTTCGCTGGAAGAGATCGCCTATCTGGCGGCCCTGCCCAAGGCGCCGAACAACTATCACCCTATACGCAAGCGCGAAGCCGCCGTGGCCCGGCGCAACTGGGTGCTGGGCCATATGGTGGCGAACGGCGCGGTAAGCGAGGCCGAGGCCGAGGAAGCGATGCAGGCGCCGCTCCGCACCCGAGATCGGGCGCCCGAGACCTTCGTCGAGGCGCCGCATTTCGCCGAGGAGGTGCGTCGCTGGCTGCAGGCGCGCTACGGCGACGACACGCTCTACGAAGGCGGCCTCTCGGTCCGCACGACAGTCGACCCGGCGCTCCAGGCGGTCGCCGACCGGGCGCTGCGAGGCGGCCTCGTCGCCTATGACCAACGCCGCGGCTGGCGCGGACCGCTCGCGCAGGTGGATCCGGCGGGCGATTGGCGGCAGGCGCTCGCGGCCGAGGAGCTTTCGCCGGTGCCGGCGCCCTGGCGCCTCGCGGCGGTGTTGGCCGTGGAGGCGGGCCGCGCGGAAATAGGCTTCGCCGACGGTGCCGTGGGCGCCATCGCACTCGACGACCTCAAATGGGCGCGCAAGGCACGCGGCAAGGGGCGGCTCGGGCCGGAGATCAGCGCCGCGCACCAGGTGTTGAGCGCCGGCGACGTGGTGCCGGTCGAGCCGCTGGACGGCCGCGACGGGGCCTACGCGCTCCGCCAGATTCCTGCGGCTTCGGGCGCCCTGGTGGCGCTGGATCCGCACACCGGGCGGGTGCTGGCGCTGGTCGGCGGCTTCGACTTCGCCACCAGCGAGTTCGACCGCGCGACCCAGGCGAGGCGCCAGCCGGGCTCCGCCTTCAAGCCCTTCGTCTACCTGGCGGCGCTCGATCACGGCTACACGCCGGCCTCCATCGTGCTCGACGCGCCGGTGGTGATCGACCAGGGCGAGCACCTGCGCAAGTGGAAGCCCGAGAACTACACCGAGCGCTTCTACGGCCCCAGCACGCTCAGGGTGGGGCTCGAGGAATCGCGCAACCTGATGACGCTCCGCGTCGCTCAGGACATCGGCATGAAGACCGTGGCCGACTACGCCGCGCGCTTCGGGCTCTACCAGGACCTGCCCGAGATGCCGTCGGCCGCGCTGGGCTCGATGGAGACGACGCCGCTCGACCTTGCCGCCGCCTACGCCATGCTGGTCAATGGCGGGCGCAGGATCGAGCCGGCCTTCGTCGAGCGGATTCAGGACCGCAACGGGCGGACAGTCTACCAGCGCGACGCGCGCGAGTGCGACCACTGCCGCCCCGGCGAATGGCATCACCAGCTGCCGCCCGTCCTTCGCGACACCCGCCCTGTGATCGCCGATCCGCGCACCACCTACCAGGTCGTCTCGATGCTGGAGGGCGCGGTGCAGCGCGGCACCGGCCGCGCGCTCCGCAGGCTGGGCGCGCCCATCGGCGGCAAGACGGGCACCACCAACGAGTTCCGCGATGCCTGGTTCGTCGGCTTCACCCCCGACCTGGTCGCCGCCGCCTACGTCGGCTTCGACCAGCCGCAATCGCTGGGGCGGAAGGAGTCCGGCGGCCGCGTGGCGGCGCCGATCGTGCGGGACTTCTTCGCCGGCGCCCTGGCCGACAAGCCGGCCGTGCCCTTCCGGGTTCCCCCCGGCATCCGCTTCGTGCGGGTCGAACGCGGGAGTGGCGCTTTACCCGGCCCCGCCAGCGACGACGTGATCGTGGAAGCGTTTCTGCCCGGCACCGAGCCGACGCAGCGGGCGGTGCTGCGGGCGGCCGACAGCTCGGACGGCGGGCTCGAAGCCGGAGCGGTTCCGTTCGAGGGGCTGGGCGCCGTATATTGAGCGCCCGCTGAAAGGGCCCTGTCGATGCGCGCCGAAATCCTGTCTCTCGCCGATGATATCAAGCAGTCGCTGACACTGCTGAGGAGGCACCTTTGACCTCGACGGTGCCCGAGACCGCCTGGAGGCGCTGAACCGCGAAGCCGAGGACCCGGACCTCTGGGCCGATGCCGAGCGCGCCCGCGCGGTGATGCGGGAACGCACCCGGCTCGATGCGGCGGTCGCCACCTATCAGCGGCTGGAGCAGGAGCTGGAGGATGGCCTCGCGCTCGCCGAGCTTGCCGAGGAGGAGTCCGACGAGGAGGCCTACGGCGAGGCGGAGGCCGCGCTTGCCGCCACCCGCGAGGAGGCGAAGCGGCGCGAGCTGGAGAGCCTGCTCTCGGGAGAGGCGGACGGCAACGATGGCTTCCTCGAGGTCCATGCCGGCGCCGGCGGCACCGAATCGCAGGACTGGGCCGAGATGCTGCTGCGCATGTACGTCCGCTGGGCGGAGCAGCGCGGCTACAAGGCCGAGTGGATCGAGGAGAGCCCCGGCGAGGAAGCGGGGATCAAGTCGGCGGTCATCAAGGTCTCGGGCGAGAGCGCCTACGGCTGGCTCAAGACCGAGAGCGGCGTGCACCGTCTGGTCCGCATCTCTCCCTTCGACGCGGGCGCCAGGCGCCATACCAGCTTCGCCTCGGTCTGGGTCTACCCCGTGGTGGACGAGACCATCGACATCGAGATTGCAGACAAGGACCTCCGGATCGACACGTACCGCGCTTCCGGCGCAGGCGGGCAGCACGTCAACCGGACCGACAGCGCGGTCCGCATCACCCACCTTCCCACCAACATCGTCGTCCAGTGCCAGGCCGAGCGCTCGCAGCACCGCAACAAGGCGGAAGCCATGTCGATGCTCCGCGCCCGCCTCTACGAGCGCGCGCTGCAGGAGCGCGAGATGGAGGCGCAGGCGCTCGCCGAGCAGAAGAGCGACATCGGCTGGGGCCACCAGATCCGCTCCTACGTGCTACAGCCTTACCGCATGGTGAAGGACGTGCGCACCGGGGTCGAAAGCAGCAACCCAGACGCCGTGCTCGACGGCGGCATCGACCAGTTCCTGGCCGCATCGCTCGCCGCCCGCATCGGCGCCCCGGCGGAAGGGGCGGGAAAAAGCTAACCCGCGGCGCCCGGGTCCTCTGCCAGGCCACGCTCGATGGCGGGCCTGATCTCGCTGGCGAAGGCGCGGATGGTGCGCTCGGCCTGTACCATGGCGGAGCCCGCCGCCTGGATGTTCAGCATCATGTGGCTCGCGCCCGAGGCGCGGATGTCGGCGGTCAGCCTCTCGGCGACCGTGGCGGCATCGCCCACCGGCAGGCTCGCCGCCATCTCCTCCAGCGGCGGCTCGCCAGAGAAGGGCCGTTCGACGAGCATGCCGCCGTCCATCGCCTCCTGGCGGTTGCGCAGCGCGGCCGCAAAGCGCATCTGCTGGCGGGCGTTGACGAGGTAGTCCCGCGTCTCCTCATCGCTCTCGGTCACGCAGACGAAGCGCAGGATCCCGAGATCGTGCGTCTCCCCGCCCAGGCCCTCGGCAGCGTACGACGCATCGATGCGCTCCCGTTGCTCGGCCAGGTAGCCGGCGCCGAACCAGCGGCCGGTGATGATCGGCACGAAGCCGCGCCGCGCGGCCAGCCTGTGCGTCGACTCGGAATCGCCTGCGATCCAGATCGGCGGCACGCCCTCCGGCGGGCGCGTGCTGATGCTGGTCTCCGGCAGCGCGGTGAAGTCGCCGTCGAAGCTGAAGGTCTCGCCCGCATACGCCTGGTCCATGAGCGCGAGGAACTCATCCAGCCGCGCCTTGGAATCGCCCAGATCGGCGCCGAAGCGCTCGAACTCGTAGGGCTGGTAGCCGCTGCCCAGCCCCAGCAGGAAGCGATCCTCGCCCAGCAGCGCCTGGGTCATGCCAATCTCGGAGAGGAGGCGCACCGGGTGATAGAGGGGCACCACGATCACCGCCGGGCCGAGCTTGATCCGCGTGGTCAGACCGGCGCAGTGATTGACCATGACCAGGGGCGAGGGGCAGACGCAGTAGTTGGAGAAATGATGCTCGGCGAACCAGGCGGCCTCGAAGCCCGCCTCCTCGGCCCACTGCACCATTTGCACGGCGTTGCCGAGCACCTCGGAGACCGCACTGCCGCGGTCCCGGTAACCCATGAGACAGAACAAGCCGAAGCTGACCATGCCACTCACCGATTGCAGAGGGGGACACCGAAGCCCGCACACCGGGGCGGCGGGATTGTAGCGCATGGCGCGCGCCGCGGCGTACTCAGCCTCGCCGAACTTTCGTCAGGGCGGCGGCCACCACGCCCAGCAGCAACAACGCCGCGATCAGCCACATTACGGCGCGGGGGTTGCCGTGATCGAGCAGAAGCCCCACGACCAGCGGCGCGATCGCGGCACCCGTATCGAGGCCGGAATAGACGAAGCCGAAGACCCTGCCCCTGGCATCGGCTGCCGCGGCCTCGCGCACCAGCATGTCGCGGGACGGAAAGGTGAGGCCGACCAGGATGCCCGCAAGCGCGAAGGGGACTCCCAGAAGCGCGGCCGGGAAGAGGCCGAGGCTGATGGCGACGAAGAACGCCGCCGCCGACGCGAGGCCCGCGCCGATGACGAGCTGATGCCGCGAGTCCGTGCGCTCGGCCAGGAAACCGCCGAGCAGCACGCCCCCCGATGCGCCAAAGAGGAAGACCGAAAGCAGCGGCGCGCCCTCGGCGATCGGCAGGCCGTAGAGCTGGTCCATCAGTGCCGGGAAGAACGACTGCAAGCCGATGGTGGCGCCGCTCAGGAAGATGAAGAAGGCGAAGCAGAGCAACACCGGAACCGAGGCGAGCGGAGCGACACCCTGCCTCACGGCGCCGAGCCAGCCGTGCCCGTCCGCGACCGCCGCCCGGCCTTCGCCGACGCGCGGGCGGAGCGCCGCCGGCGCCTCGTCCCGCGCGTCGGCGAAGAGGTGCCGGTTGAGCAGAAGCGTCAGGAGCAGGATCAGTCCGCCCGCGCCGGCGATCATCAAGGCGGAACGCCAGCCGAGCTCCAGCGCGAGCCCCACCATGACGATGGGCGCGAGCGCGTAGCCGAGATTGCCGCCGAGCGTATGAAAGCCGTACGCGCGGCCGTGACGGGTGCGGCGGATGCTCGCGGTGAGGATCGAAAGATCGGCCGGGTGGAACACGCTGTTGCCGAGCCCCGCGAGCGCGGCGAGCGGGAACAGCATCCAGAACGCGGGCGCGAGCCCCATCAGCACGATCGCGATGCAAAGCAGCGCAAGCCCGCTGAGCAGCACCACGCGCGCCGGGAAGCGGTCCACCAGGAAGCCCGCTCCAGTCTGCGCGATGCCGGAGGACACGTAGAACACGGTCATCAGCGTGCCGAGCTCGGTGTAGCTGACCGCGAAGGCTTCCTTGAGGTGTGGAAATAGCGGCGGCAGGGCGAGCTGGTAGAAGTGGCTCGCGCCGTGGGCGAGAGCGATCAGCCCCATGACGCGGGCCTGCCCGCGGCCGGGCGCCTCCTCAACAGTCATCGTGGCTCGTCTCGGGATGGCGCCGCTCCCATAGCGGCACCGGGTGGCGCGCGAGAGTACGCCGGCCGCGCCCAAGGCGGCAACGGGGCGGAGCCCGCCGCGGCCGCCGCCCCAAACGTACTGTTTGGTAAGAGCAATGAGTGTGTGTTACACACACATACTCTTCAAGAAACACCTGTGAAGGAGAACCGCCATGCCCAAATACGCACCCTTGGCGGATCACCTGCGCGGCTCAGGCCAGGAGGCCCTGCCCATGACGTTCGCCGATATCGAGCAGATCATCGGCGCGAAACTGCCGCAATCGGCCTTCACTCACCGGGCCTGGTGGTCCAACAACCCCACGAACAACGTCATGACCCGTGTGTGGCTGGAAGCGGGATACACAACGGCGGAGGTGGATATGGCGGCGCACACACTGGTGTTTCGCAAGGCCGCGCAATACGGGCCGGCGGCCAAGTCGGGTAGCGGGGAGCTTCGGGATGTTGCGCCGGCCCCCGCAGCCGCCGAGGCCGCGTCCTTCTCTCTCGTCTTCGGTGCGCTCAAGGGCACGGTGACGATCAAGATCGGGACCGACCTGACCGCGCCGGTCGAGGTGGATTGGGAAGCTGGCCGGTAGCCCGCGATGCCGGTCTATCTGCTGGATACCTGCGCTGTCATCTGGATCGCAAACGGCGATCCGCTGCGGGAGCCGGCCGCGAGCGCCTTGCGGGAGTCATACGCGGATGGCGGCGGCCTCGCCCTCTCCCCCATGACCGCGTGGGAAATCGCCATGCTCGTGGCCAAGAACAAGATTGCGCTCTCGATGGGCCCCGAAGCGTGGTTCGACCGTGTCCTCGCTCTGCCGGGGGTGGCGCTCGCGGCGCTGCCGCCCCCGGTGCTGATCCAATCGTGCGCCCTTCCCGGCGCACCGCCTGCCGATCCGGTGGACCGCATCCTCGCCGCGACGGCGCGGGCCTTCGACCACACCCTGGTGACCCGCGACCGCCACCTGCTCACCTACGGAGGGGAGGGTCACCTGCGGGTCATGGAGTGCTGACGCGCGCCACGGAGACTCCGCGCACACGCATTCGGGCGTATAGTTGCCCGGTCCCGGTTCCTGTCCCGCTCGGCCCAGCGCCGGCGGACGGGGAGCGTCAGAAGGCAGGGGGGAGGCCGCGATGGTCAAGATCGAATGCGTGGTGGAGGCCAACAACTATCTCGGCGAGGGGCCGGTCTGGGATCCGGTGGAGGGCGTCCTCTACTGGGTGGACATGCTGGACAAGGAGGTCTGGTGCCTCGACCCCCGCACTGGCAAGACCCGCACCTGGACCCTGCCCAAGACCGTGGGCGCGTTCGCGCTCCGGGAGCAGGGCGGCGGCGTGCTGACCATGCGGGACGGCTTCTACTTCATGGACCTCGACA
>Ga0209544_1003836_pt1 | contig 11201 bp, 6 predicted proteins | sample MesohylPK_FD_187297 | JGI IMG/M metagenome (GOLD analysis project Ga0209544, IMG submission 187297) | Host-associated microbial community of the marine sponge Aplysina aerophoba from Gulf of Piran - sponge mesohyl, lysed by proteinase K... | ecosystem: Host-associated > Porifera > Sponge >...
CTACTGGCTGCGTCGCCTCGAAAACCATGGCCGCAAGGAGCGTGTTCCAGTCGATGAATACACGATCGAGCATATTCTTCCTCAAAACGAGAGTCTGTCCGCGAAGTGGCGGGCCGAACTCGGGCCTGAGTGGCATCGCGTTCAGGAGAATTGGTTACACACGCTCGGCAATCTCACGCTCACTGGCTACAACCCCGAATTGAGTGACCGACCGTTTTCAGAAAAGCGTGACATGAAAGGGGGATTCAGGGAGAGCCCACTAAGGCTCAACATGGGTCTGAGCGGCCTCGACAAGTGGGATGAAGCGGCTATCAAGAACCGCGCTGAGCGCCTTGCCGAGGCAGCCACGGGCGTATGGGCGGTGCCTTCATTGCAATCCGAAGTGCTTGAGTTGTACCGTGCCCGTAGCGAGAAAGCATCAGGCTACACGATCGATGACCATCCGCGGCTCGCGATCGGTTCGCCCATGCGCGAGTTGTTCGAGATCTTCCGAAGGGACCTCTTGGCGCTCAACCCGTGTGTCTCGGAGGAGTTTCTTAAGCTCTATGTCGCCTACAAGGCGGAGACCAACTTCGTAGACATAGTGCCCCAGAAAACCCGCCTCCTCCTGTCGCTAAAGATACGGTTTCACGAACTTCATGATCCGTATGGTCTGGCCAAGGACGTCACCGGCCTCCGTCGTTGGGGAAACGGTGATGTAGAAGTGGGCTTGAGGAAGACGCAGGAGTTGCCATATGTGATGGGCTTGGTCCGACAAGCGTTGGAAAAGCAAATGGGAAACGGGGAGGCGGAAGCGTGAGCGGGGCCAGAAGATGAAACAGGAGAAGATCACACTCGCCCAGCTTGAGTCCTTCCTCCTTAAGGCCGCCGACATCCTGCGCGGCAAGATGGACGCCTCAGAGTTTAAAGAGTTCATCTTCGGCATGCTGTTCCTGAAGCGCCTCTCCGACGAGTTCGACTGCAAACGTGATCAGCTCCGCAAGAAGGACTTCGCCCACCTCAAGGGCAAGCCAGAACTCGTGGCTGAACTACTCGAGGAAAAGACATCCTACGGCGAGACCCTCTTTGTTCCTGTTAGGGCCCGCTGGCACGAACCCTGGAAGGACGACAACGGTGATCTAGTGCCGGCCTTGAAGGACCTCAAGCATGACATCGGCAACATGCTCAACAAGGCCATCGCTGCGATCGAAGACGAGAACGATGAGCTCGTCGGTGTCCTGAAGAACAACATCGACTTCAACGCGGTAAAGGGCAGGACCAAGATCCCGGATCAGAAGTGGAAAGACCTGCTCGACCACTTCGGCCAGCCTAGATTCGTCCTCGTCAACGACAACTTCGAGTTCCCCGATCTGCTCGGTGCCGCCTACGAATACCTCATCAAGTTCTTCGCCGATAGCGCCGGCAAGAAGGGCGGTGAGTTCTATACCCCGGGCGAGGTCGTCCGCCTGCTCGTCCAGCTGACCCAGCCAGAGGCCGGCAACACCATCTATGACCCTACGGTCGGCTCCGGCGGCTTCCTCATTCAGGCCCACCAGTACGTGGAAGAGCAGGGCGAGAACGCCGACGACCTCGCCCTCTACGGCCAGGACTCCAACGGCACGGTCTGGTCGATCTGCATCATGAACATGATTCTCCACAACATCACCCGATCCACGATCGAGAACGGTGACACGCTGGAGGACCCGCTCATTGTCGCCAACGGGCAGATCCGCAAGTTCGACCGTGTGCTCGCGAACCCGCCGTTCTCGCAGAACTACAGCCGCGCCGGCATGAAGTTCACCAGTCGCTTCCGAGAGTGGTGCCCGGAATCCGGCAAGAAGGCAGACCTCATGTTCGTGCAGCACATGCTCGCCAGCCTCAAGGCCAACGGCCGGATGGCGACGATCATGCCGCACGGGGTTCTGTTCCGTGGTGGTAAGGAAAAGCTCATCCGCGAGCTCTTCATAAGAGACGACTGCATCGAGGCTATCGTCGGCCTGCCGCCCGGCCTCTTCTACGGCACGGGCATCCCCGCGTGCGTGCTGGTCTGCAACAAGAGCAAGCCCGACGCACTCAAGGACAAGGTCCTCTTCATCAACGCCGACCGCGAATATGCAGAGGGCAAGAACCAGAACCGGCTTCGCCCCGAGGACATCGAGAAGATTGATTTCGTCTTCACCCACCAGCGCGATTTGGCCAAATACTCGCGCCTCGTGCCTAAGTCCGAGATCGTGGAAACCCACGACTACAACCTCAACATTCGCCGCTACGTGGACAACACGCCCGACCCCGAGCCAGAGGATGTGCAGGCGCACCTGATCGGCGGAATCCCCGAGGCGGAGGTTGCCGTGCGCGCGAACGACTTCGCCAAGTTTGGCGTCACACCGGCTTCACTCTTCGAGCCCGAGCGTCCCGCCTACCTCGCCTTTCGCGAGCCAATCGACGCCAAGGCCGCCATCAAGCCCACGCTCGAAGCCGATCCGGCCCTGCTTGACACCCTTACCCGGCACCATGACGCTCTTGAATCGTGGTGGTCCGTCGCCAGGGACGAATTCGCCGTGCTCCAGGATGCCGGCAACGGCGGCAACAAGATGCCCGAGGTCCGGCACGAGCTGCTCACCACTCTCGAGGCCAAGCTCGTGCCGCTGGGTGTGCTCGACGAGTTCAAGAGTGCCGGCGTCTTCGTCAACTGGTGGCAACAGATCCGCTACGACCTCAAGACTATCGTCTCTACCGGCTGGCACCACACGCTCATACCCGATGAATATCTCATCGCCGAGTACTTCCAGGCCGAAGCCGACGCCATCGAGGCGCTGGAGGCGACCATCGCCGAAGCCCAGGGCGAGCTGGCCGAGGCCGTCGAAACCGCCCAGGAGGCCAGCGGCTACGAGCCCGACGAGGACCAGAAGGTCACCGCCGCAGTCATCAAGAAGGCTCTCAAGGCGCTCATCGACGATCTGAAAGGCACTACCGGCACCTCCGCCAGAAAGGAGCTCAAGAACCTAACGGACCAGGACAATGCCCTCAAGGCGATCGAGAAGCGCATCAAGGACGCTAGGACGACGCTCAAGGGAAGGGCCGCTGAGCTCGAGTTCAAACTCGAACTCAAGCGCCTGGGAGCCATCGACTCTAAGGCCGAGACCCAGGCGCTGATAGCGCAGGCCGATGACCGTTTTGCTGGGCTGGATCCGAAGAAGAAGACCGACAAGAAGTCCATCACCGCGCTCCACAAGGACAAGGAGGCGCTGAACGCCCGCCTGGCCCGGACTGATGCAGTGCTCAAGGCGATCGGCGGCCAGATCAGCGAGGCCGATGCACGCCGCCTGATCCTGAATAAGATCTACGACTTCGCTCGCGCCGAGCTGGACCGCTACCTCAATGCGGAGAAGCGGGTGCTCGTCAGAGTTGTCGAAAACCTATGGGAGAAGTACGCCATCTCCGTGGAAGAATTGGAGAGTGATCGAGCGACCACGCTCGCCACGATGGGCGGTTTCCTGACGGGATTGAGGTACGTTTCATGATGTCCGTGGATGGTTGGGAACCCCGCTCACTTCTAGCGCTTGCCGACTACATCAATGGCTACGCGTTCAAGCCGGATGACTGGGGCAAGGAGGGATTGCCAATCATCCGCATCGAGCAACTTAAGAACCCGGACGGACCGGTGGATTACTACGCAGGGCAACTCCCGTCGGCAGTAGTTATCGACGACGGAGACCTTATCTTCTCTTGGAGCGCGTCGCTGTTTCTCCGTATCTGGACGCACGGACGCGCCGCGCTAAATCAGCACTTGTTCAAGGTTATCGAGAGGGATGGCGTTGACCGTCTCTTTCTCAAAGCCTTCATTGAGTTCTACCTACCGGACCTGATCAAGGCCTCACATGGTTCGACAATGCAACACATAACGCGCAAGGAACTCGAACGGTTCGCCGCTCCGTTTCCGAGGTATGAGCACGAGCAAGCCAAGATCGCCGAGGTGCTTTCGACGGTGGATCGGGCGATCGAGCAGACCGAGGCGCTCATCGCCAAGCAGCAGCGCATCAAGACCGGCCTGATCCAGGACCTGCTCACCCGCGGTATCGACGAGCAGGGCAACCTCCGCTCCGAACAGACCCACGAGTTCAAGGACTCCCTGCTCGGGCGGGTCCCGGTGGAGTGGGAGGTGATAACACTCGGGGCAATGCTGAAACGCGCACGCGGATATCTACAGACAGGTCCATTTGGCAGCCAACTTCATGCGTATGAATACGTCCATGAGGGCACTCCCATCATCATGCCCCAGAACATACTGGACGGGCAGATTTCGACCAGTGGGATTGCACGGATTCCTGAGCGACGTGCGAACGAATTGCACCGTCATCGTCTTCTGCCGAATGACGTCGTGTTCTCACGACGCGGCGATCTTTCGCGAGCCGCCGGAATAGGTGAGCGAGAAACTGGATGGATATGCGGCACGGGGTGCTTTCTCCTTCGAGTGGCACCTGACGCAATCGAATCAACATGGCTCGCCAATGTCTACCGTCTCCACCATGTTCAGCGGCAGGTCGAGACGAATGCGGTGGGATCAACCATGCCGAGTCTGAACAATGCAGTGATGGAGAATCTGATTGTCGCGTTCCCCAAGGCCGACGAGCAGCAAGAAATCATGCGCCGATGCGGTGCGGCAGCTGACGGTATCGCATCGACATTTAATCAGCTTGCGAAGATGCGGGCGATAAAGCGCGGCCTCATGGGGGATTTGCTCACAGGCAACCGCCGCGTGACGGCGCTGGTCGATCAGCGTGAAGAGGTCACGACATGAGTGGCTGCACCAGAAACGGAGGTCATGCAAATGTGGCTCCGTGAACTACAGATCTGTAACTTCCGAAAGATCGACGCGCTCACAGTGTGTTTTCCACGCGGGCTGACGGTCTTGGTTGGGGAGAACAACTCGGGTAAAACGACGATCATCGATGCACTACGCCTCATGTTGTTCTCAAGCCGGGATTTTGATTCCCTCCGGATTACGGAGGACGATTTCCGAGCCGACGCCAAACACGCACCGATCGAGATTTCCTGCCGATTCACCGGACTTGAGGATGAAGACGAAGTCCACTTTCAAGAGTGTCTCGTCGATATCGGTGATGGCAAATTCGAGATGCAGGTCAATGCCCGCGTTGAATTCAACGAGACGACAAATCGGTGCAACGTGAAGATGTGGGGCGGCGAGACGGAAGGCGGCGCACTCCCGTCGAACCATTATGATCGACTTGCGACGATCTACTTGCAGCCGCTGCGTGATCCCGAACGCGGCCTGCGGCCTGGCCAGCATTCCCAGGTGTCACGCCTTATTGACTGCCTGACCAAGGAAGATCAGCGTGCAAAATTTGAAACCATCGCCAAGGATGCCAACAAGCAGATCCGAACCCTGAAGCCGGTCAAAGAGGCAAGGCGCGATATCAATGCGCAGATGGCAGCTATCGCAGGTAGAGAACTGACCCAGAAGACGGAGCTGATCTTTACCGATCCAACTTTCCGTCGCATCATCGCGGGGCTGCAGCCTGAGATTGAAGGACTTCCGTTTGCCCTCAATGGGCTCGGCTACAACAACTTGATCTTCACATCCGCGACTTTGGGCATGCTCCGGCGAAGTCCACAGTTCTCATTCCGTTCAATCCTGGTCGAGGAACCCGAAGCGCACCTGCACCCACAGTTACAGATGCTCCTTCTCAAGCATTTGGCTGATGTCGCCAGCGATCAAGAAGGCAACGAAGTGCAGGTCATCGCGAGCAGCCACTCTCCTATTCTGGCGAGTCAGGCTCCGATCGACTCGGTCGTATCCGTTCATGAGGTTAATGGCAAGGTCAGCGCAGTCTCGGTTTGTTCCATCACGATTGACGACACGATCAAGAAGAAACTCCAGCGGTATCTCGATGCGACCCGCGGGGAGTTGTTTTTTGCCCGACGCATCTTGATGGTGGAGGGGGTCGCGGAGGCGCTGCTGCTCCCTGTGCTGGCCAAGATTTCAGGAGGCAACCTGAAGAAGTCGTCCGTGACCGTGCTGAACGCGGATGGGATCAACTTCAACGCGTTCACGCCATTGTTCGGAACGGAAGGGCTTCGTGTGCCGGTCGTCATCCTTACGGATGGTGATGCCAAAGAGCCCGGCGGAGAGATTTCGGCGACTGCATCAGGCCTGAAAGAGAAGACAGCCGGTATTCCGAATCTGAATGTCGAGATGTCGGAGATGACCTTCGAGCACGAGCTTGCTCGATCGGAAATGCTGCTTCCGCTCATGGTGTCTGCGCTCAAGGAGCTACATCCCACCATTGGAGCAAAGCTCGAAACCAAGCTCGCGGCGCTTGAGACCGTCGAGCAGAAGGCCGCGAAGTTCTTGGACGTGTTCATCAAGAAGTCGGTCTCGAAAGGCCGGTTTGCGCAGGAATTCGCCGGGATCTTGTCGGAATGTAATATCGGGGCCAATGCCGTACCCGGTTACATCCGCAACGCGCTCAAGCATCTGGGCGTTCTCAGTTAGGCGGCAAGCGATGGCCTCGGCGGATCAACTTCGGGAGGCAATCCTTGCGCAGAAGCCGACAGACCAGCAGAGGGATGCCATCTTCGCTGAGGAGCTGGAGTTTCTTTTGCGCGCAACTCCAGGAAGCGGAAAAACCTGGACATCATCTCGACGCTTTATCTGGAGAGCGGCCAACTGGCCTCATTCTGTCGGCGGACTGGCCCTCCTGTCGTTCACGAACGCTGCCATCCGCGAGTTCAAGACCGCCACGATCAACGTGGGGCGAAGAGACTTCCTCTCCGACCCGAACTACGTCGGTACGTTTGACTCATTCGTTGAACGTTACGTTCTCACACCGTTTGGCCATCTGCTCACCGGCGCAGACAAGCGGCCAAGGCTGTTTCCAGGCCCACGTCCGGGCGACTGGACCAATTCGCAACTGAAGGTGTGGACGGAAGGCAAGGGCGGCCGGAAGATCCCTGTTCCGGCATGGGAAGTTATACCCTATCCAGATGGCACAACGCTCCGATTCAAGGCGTCAACTACATTTGGGAATCAGCCTATTGCCGGTGCCAAGGATGCTATCCACGAACTGCTGTCGCTGGGTTTCTATACACATCCCCAGCGCGTGTTCTGGGCTTGCAAACTTCTGTTCAAGAGACCTCACATAGCAGGGCTCCTCGCCAGGCGTTTCCCCGAGATCATCATCGATGAAGCACAGGATACGAATGCCTGGCTTTTGATTCTCTTGAACCTCCTGCGCGAAAAGGGCGCAAAGATCACGCTGATCGGTGACCCGGACCAGTGCATCTTTGAGTTCAGTATGGCGGATGCGACTTCGTTGCCCAATCTGAAGGCGAAGTGGTCAATTCCAGAGAAGCCCCTGAGTCAGTCGTTTCGTTGCAACAACCAGATTGCGTCGGCCGTCCGTAACGTGGGCGGAAACGCAGACTTCACCGGAGCTGGCGATGGAGCAACCAAATGGCGCAGTGCGTTTGTGGTCAAGGAAACGTCGACCACATTCTCTGATTGCCTAGCGGCACTCCAGAGTCTCGCAGACAAAGCCGGAGTGAGCATGAGCTCAGCTGCCGTCGTCTGCCGAGCTCATGGGCAACTCGAATCACTGCGTGGCAAGGTGAACTATACGAATCTCCAAGGCAAGACAAGGGATCTGGCTAAGGCCGCGTTCCTTCGTGATTCCCGACACGATTATCGTGGTGCGTCTCAGACCGTCGAGCGTATCGTGCGCGAACTCACAGGTGACGACCCTCTGTGGAAGCGCATCGATACCGACCCGAACTCACGCGAGCGCATGGCTCTGGCATTGGCAATCTGGAAGTTCGTCAAGAGCCCGGACCGACTAACACCGGTATCTCAGCTTGGTGACACATGGATTCCCTCCATGCGAACACAGTTGGCGAGCTTGATCGAGGAAATCGGCTTGCAATGTGATGTGCGGATCGGGCACCACATCAGAGCAACCGGACTTTCCGCCGCTCAGAGGGCTATGCCGCTCTTCGAAGCGGTCCATGAGTTCCCGGAAGTGCGGCAGAACACGATTCACCAAGTGAAAGGCGAGAGTATCGACGCGGTGCTGGTCATCGGCGGTCCAAGATTCTGGAACTCCGTGATGAAGGCGGTACAATCCGGCGACAACACGGAAGATCGACGGCTGGCGTATGTGGCCATGACGCGAGCTCGCCACCTGCTTGTCGTCGGGTTACCAAAGGGGCACTACGACAAGCACTCAAAAACCTGGGCGGAGTGGGGCTTCAGGGTGGCGACGTGATGAGTGTCAAAACCGAACCGGACGAACAACGATCTTGTTTCAGGACTAGAGCATGAAGGCTGCGCTGCCACAGCACATCAAGCTGGACGCACGCGACCACGTAGAGAAGCCGCTGCTCGATCAGCTTTCGGGCTTGGGTTGGGAGGTTATCGACCGCACTGACAAGAAGCAGACGCCGACCGCCACCCATCAGGAGCGCTTCACCGAGATCGTGATGCCGCCGGTGCTGCGCGAGCGGCTCAAGGTCATCACCCCCTGGCTCGAAGACGGTCAGGTCGAGGAAGTTGGCAGGGAGCTCGCCGACGAGTAACGCGTCACACCATTGGTTGAAGCCGCCGATCCAAACTAATCAACGAGAATTGCGATGGACGAACCCAAACCACTAGATAGCCTCTTCAAGGAGAAGCTGTTCCGAATTCCTGACTACCAGCGCGGTTACGCTTGGAGGCGCGAGCAGTTGGCCGCCTTCTGGGAGGATCTCATCAACCTGCCCGACGGTCGCTCCCACTACACAGGTGTGCTAACTCTAAATGAGACTCCGTCCAGCGACGTTCAGCAGGATGACAACGAGTTCTGGCTCGTCGATGACCATTCGTACAAGCTGTACCACGTCGTTGACGGCCAGCAGCGGCTGACGACCTTCACGCTGTTTCTGCAAGCCTTCATCGAGCTGCTTCGCAGCCTGCCTGAAAACGAGGGCCGACCGGATGACGCGATCTACCTGACAGAGACGCTCAGCATCGCGGCCGTTGAAAGCAAATTCCTATTCGAAGTGAAGCCGCCTGGCGGGGCCTTTCGCACCTACAAGTTCGGCTACACGGTTGACAACCCCAGCGACAAATACATGCGGTACCGAATTCTGGGCGAGGAGGGGGGCGGAACGGTGTCCGAGACATTCTACACGCTCAACCTCAGCAACGGGAAGCTTTACTTCGAGGAGCAACTGCGAGCCTGGCACAAAGAGAAGGGGATCTCAGGGCTCCAAGGAATTTACCGCACGCTGACCAAACGGTTTCTGTTTAACGAGTACATCATCAAGGACGAGTTCGACGTTTTCGTCGCTTTCGAGACGATGAACAACCGCGGCAAGACGCTTTCAGATCTGGAATTGCTCAAGAATCGTTTGATCTACCTGACGACCCTCTATACCGATGCTGAGCTGGATCCCGCAGAGCGCAGAGATCTCCGTAACTTAATCAACGACGCCTGGAAGGAGGTTTACTTCCAGTTGGGGCGCAACAAGTCGAAGCCGCTCAACGACGACGACTTTCTGCGAGCCCACTGGATGATGTATTTTAAGTTCTCGCGGCAGACGGGGCGAGACTACATCAAGTTTCTGCTTGAGGAGCAGTTCACCCCCCAGCGTGTCCATCGCAAGATTGTCGAGCAGGTGGCACTGGAGGAAGCCGAGGAGCAGACATCTGACGCGGACCTGGAAGCGGACGACGAGAACGGACTGGACGAGGTCGAAAGCATCGAGCCGAAGGTAGCTGAGTTGCGGCCGAACGAGATTCGCGACTACGTCAAGAGCCTCAAGGTGTCTTCGGTTCACTGGTTCGACACGTTTTGCCCCGAGATGTCTTCCGAATTGACCGGGGAAGAAATTGAATGGATTCAACGCCTGAATCGGCTGGGCATGGCGTATTTTCGCCCGTTGCTGATGGCGATTCTGAAGAAGTACGATGATCCCGGTCAGCGTATCGGTGCCTTCAAGGAGATCGAACGGTTTGTCTTCGTCGTGTTCCGGCTGACCCAAACCCGTTCGATCTATCGCAGCTCGGAGTTCAGCAACGCCGTCCGCGCGATCGACCGTAGCAACATGGATTTGGCGGAACTGAAGGAGCGCCTGCGGAAGGGGATGAGATTCACGTTCACGGATGAGGGCCATTTTAAGAACGACGACTTCCATCTGTTGCTTCAGAAGAAGTTCGAGAACGGTTATGGCTACTACGACTGGCCCGGCTTGCGGTACTTCCTCTACGAGTACGAGTTGAAGCTGCGATCCAGCAGGGGCCAGAAGAAGGTCGGCTGGGAGGATTTGCTCAAGATGCCGAAGGACAAGATCTCCATCGAGCACATTTATCCGCAATCCGAGACGGTGGAGTGGAAGCCGGCCTTCAAGAGTATCCGTGAGCAAGAGCGGGAAGCGTACCGCAATAGCGTCGGGAACCTGCTGCTCCTCTCTTCCGCGATCAACTCTTCGCTGCAGAACGACGCTTTCACCGAAAAGAAGAAGCCCAAGTACAACCGCGATGGCAGGAAGCTCCGTAACGGCTATGCAGACGGATCGCACTCGGAAATCGAAGTCTCCCATTACGAAGATTGGGGCCCCCATGAGATTCGCGAGCGAGGCATCCGGTTGATTAGATTCATGGAGACGCACTGGGACATCCGTTTCGCGGATGACCAGGCGCGGGAGAAGATGCTGTTTATCGGAAGCGTCGATGGCGAAGAGCCTGATGGAGGAGTTTCAGAATGCCCCCGCTAGGCGAGACGCCGAAGCACATCAAGCTGGACGAGCGCAACCACGTCGAGAAGCCGCTGCTCTACCAGCTTGCGGGCTTGGGTTGGGAGGTAATCGACCTCACGGACAAGAAGCAGACGCCGGCCGACACCCAGCGGGAGAGCTTCTCCGAGGTCGTGATGCTACCGGTGCTGCGCGAACGTCTCAAGGTCATCAACCCCTGGCTCGAAGACGATCAGGTCGAGGAGGTTATCAAGCAGCTCACCGCCAGCTTCCCCAGCACCGGATTGCTGGAGAACAACAAGCACCTGTTCCACCTCCTGCTGGAGAACACCAGCGTCAGCAAGAACCGTCAGAGCGCCGAGAAGAGCCCGACCGTCCGGTTCGTGGACTTTACGACCCGCGACAACAACCGCTTCATTGCGGTCTGCCAGTTCAGGGTCCGCGTCCTCGGTACCGAGCACCACATCATCTCC
>Ga0209544_1003843_pt1 | contig 11175 bp, 8 predicted proteins | sample MesohylPK_FD_187297 | JGI IMG/M metagenome (GOLD analysis project Ga0209544, IMG submission 187297) | Host-associated microbial community of the marine sponge Aplysina aerophoba from Gulf of Piran - sponge mesohyl, lysed by proteinase K... | ecosystem: Host-associated > Porifera > Sponge >...
TACGCCCAGTAATTCCGAACAACGCTAGCACCCTCCGTCTTACCGCGGCTGCTGGCACGGAGTTAGCCGGTGCTTCCTCTGAGGGTACCGTCACTTCCCGGAAGTATTGGTCCCGGGAACATTCGTTCCCTCTGACAGGGCTTTACGACCCGAAGGCCTTCATCACCCACGCGGCGTTGCTGGGTCAGGCTTTCGCCCATTGCCCAAGATTCCCCACTGCTGCCTCCCGTAGGAGTCTGGGCCGTGTCTCAGTCCCAGTGTGGCTGATCATCCTCTCAGACCAGCTATCCATCTCAGCCTTGGTGGGCCATTACCCCACCAACAAGCTAATGGTCCGCAGGCCCATCTCTTGGTGTTAGCTTGCATGCAGAGGCCAACTTTTACCGCTAGGGCCGAAGCCCCCGTGGTCTAATCCGGTATTAGCCCACCTTTCGGTAGGTTGTCCCGGTCCCTGAGGTAGGTTACCTACGTGTTACTCACCCGTGCGCCACTTTACTCATCTCCGAAGAGACTTTCTCGTACGACTTGCATGTGTTAAGCACGCCGCCAGCGTTCGTTCTGAGCCAGGATCAAACTCTCGGTAAAAACTTTGCCGCTTGAGGCGGCTCTTTACAAGAAAGAACAGCACAGCGCCGACAAAGTGAGAGCCCTGAACCTTTCTGCCCCATCAAGTGGGGCAGCGCTACTATTTAGTTTTCAAAGACCGAAGCGTTCCTGCTCAAAGGCAGAAGAGAAGATGTAACGCAAAGAACGGATACTGTCAACAGCCGTCGGCAAAGTTTTTGGCTACTTCACCTGCGCGATACGGTTTTTCCCGACTTCGACGACGCGATGGGTGTCCCGGTGGAATTCGAAGTTGGGGTCGTTCACGATCGCACCGTCCACCCGCACGGCCCGCTGTGCCACCAGCCGCCGTGCATCGCTCTTCGAGCGGGCGAACTCGAGATCCAAAAGCAGCTGGCAGACCCGGATCTTGTCCGGGGGGGAGAAGTTCTTGCGGATGTCCTGGGGGATCGTCCTGCGTTGATGCCGCACCTCGAAATACTCCTGCGCGGCCCTTGCGGCGTCCCGTCCATGAAAGCGCTCCACCATCTCCGCGGCGAGCGCCTTCTTCACCTCCATCGGATGCAATGAACCCGCCGCCACCGACGACTTCTCGGAATTGATCGCCTCCAGTTCCCGGCTGCTGAGGAGCTCGCAGTACCGCCACATCAGGTCGTCGGAGATGGACATCGTCCTGCCGTACATTTCCTCGGGGGGCGCGGCGATGCCGATGTGATTGCCCAGGCTCTTGCTCATCTTCTGGACCCCGTCCGTGCCCTCCAGCAAGGGCATCATACAGACCACCTGTGGCTCCAGGCCGGCTTCCCGCTGCAACTCGCGCCCGACCAACAGGTTGAACTTCTGATCCGTCCCCCCCAACTCGACATCGGCCTCGAGCACCACCGAATCATGGCCCTGAATCAGCGGGTACATGAACTCGTGAATTCCGATCGCCTCCTGAGCATGATACCGCTTCTTGAAATCGTCCCGCTCCAACATCCGGGCCACCGTGTATTTACCGCTCAGATCCAGTAGCCCGGCCGCCCCCAGCTGCTCCATCCACCGGCTGTTGAACTCCACCACGGTCACCTCGGGGTCCAACATCTTGAAAATCTGTTCCTTGTAGGTGGCGGCGTTCTGCAGGACCTGGTCCCGGTTGAGTTGCTTGCGCATCTCCGATTTCCCCGACGGATCGCCGATCATGCCGGTGAAATCGCCGATCAGAAAGATCACCTGGTGCCCCAATTCCTGGAACTGCCTCATCTTCTGAATCAGCACCGTGTGGCCCAGGTGCAGGTCCGGCGCGGTGGGGTCGAACCCGGCCTTGACCCGCAACGGGGTCCGCCGCTCGAGCTTCTTCAACAGCTCTTCCTCGGAGATGATCTCCACCGCTCCGCGCTTGAGCTGCCTCAACTGTTCTTGGGGGCTCATGTTCATCTTGGCCACTCTAGTGTGGTGTCTGGTTAATTCGCATCATAACCTGCGGGTCATTTTCGCCGTCGGCTGCGTTGCTCTTCCTCGCGTGGTGCCCGCCACTGCTCGTCATCGCGCCTTGCCGACGACGAAAAATCCTCCGCATATTATGACGCCAATTAACCAGACACCACACTAGTGCGCGTATTCGACAGCCCGGGTCTCGCGGATCACCGTGACCTTGATCTGACCCGGGTAGGCCATCTCATTCTCAACCTTCTTCGCCACGGCCCGGGCCATGGATGCGGCCTCGTCATCGGAAATCTGCGCCGCTTGGACAATGATCCGGAGCTCTCGTCCCGCCTGCACGGCGTAGGACTTTTCCACTCCCTTGAAAGAGTTGCTGATCCGCTCCAACTCCTCGAGCCGGCGGACGTACGTCTCGAGCATTTCGCGCCGCGCCCCCGGACGCGCGCCGGAAAGGGCATCGGCGGCATCCACCAAGGGCGCCAGTATGGTTTCCGCCCTGACTTCCTCATGGTGGGCGGCGATGGCGTTGACGATCTTGGGCGACTCCCCGTATTTCCTCGCCAACTCGCCGCCGATGATGGCATGCGAGCCTTCGACCTCATGATCCACGGCCTTGCCGATGTCGTGAAGCAACGCCGCCCGCCGAGCCTGTTTTTCGTTGAGGCCCAGCTCGGCCGCCATGCTGCCGCAGATGAACGCCATCTCGATGGAATGCAGGAGCACGTTCTGAGCATAACTGTAGCGGAACTTCAGCCTCCCCAGGAGCTTGACCAACTCGGGATGAACACCATGGACGCCGACATCGAAAACCGCCTTCTGTCCGGCCTCCTTGATCACGTCGTCGATCTCCCGTTCGGATCGGCGCACCACCTCCTCGATTCGGCCCGGATGAATACGGCCATCGGAAATGAGCGTCTCCAGGGACAGGCGGGCGATCTCGCGGCGGATCGGGTTGTGACCCGAGATGATCACGGACTCGGGCGTATCGTCGACGATCAGATCGATGCCGGTGGCCGCCTCCAGGGCCCGGATATTCCGCCCCTCACGGCCGATGATTCGACCCTTCATCTCGTCGTTGGGGAGGGACACCGTCGAAACCGTCCGCTCCGTGACGAAGTCTCCGGCCAATCGCGCTATGGCCAGCGCGATCATCTTCTTGGCCTCGCGATCGGCCTCCGACTTTGCCTGCTCTTCCATGAGCCGGATACGCTTTGCCGAATCGTACCTCGCCTCCTCGAACATCTCCTCCATCAAGCCCTTCTTCGCCTCTTCGCGGCTGATGCCGGCGACGATCTCGAGCTGTCGCTTGGCCTCGCCGACGAGGCGCTCCGACTCGGCCTCTTTCTCAACCAGCGCCTGCTCTTTCCTTTCGATGGTGCCTTCCCGATTGGAGAGGCCGGTTTCTCTGTTTTCAAGACCTTCCAGACGTTTGTCCAGCACCTCCTCTCTGGTCAGCAACCTCCGCTCCAGCGACTGAAGGTCTTTTCGGGTCTCCCGCATGTCGTTTTCGAACTCGGTGCGGGCCTTCAGGACCCCGTCCTTGGCCTCTATCTCCGCCTCCTTCCGGATCGCATCGCCTTCCCGCCGCGCCTCATCCAGTATACGCGCGGCGGTCCTCTCATCGAGCTCCCTTTGGAGCTGGTGCTGTTTCCTGCGGATCAGGACTACGACGACGGTCAACGAGCAACCCAGAACGAGACCCAAAATCAAAGAAAACCATGTAACCAAAACAAGCTACCTCCCGGAAGCATGGGAACGACATGGGGGCCTTTCCGCCAAACCATCCACACGATCCACCCTGTCACCGCAGGCGATGACCCTCTTCTCCGTCACGATGGCGTAAACCGGCAGATCCCCCGGTTCCACGGGCACTTCCTCCAGCAACTGGAATTCATAGGCCAAGGCGATCCTTGGCACACGGGCATCCAAGCCGCCCAACAAACGGTCGTACCAACCGGTCCCGCGCCCCAGGCGATTGCCGTTGCAATCAAAGGCGACACCCGGAACGAACACCACGAGTCCGGCATCGCCGCCGCGGGGCAACCGCCGGCCCCCCGCTGGCTCGCGAATCCCGTACCGGCCGGGTACCAGATCCGCCGTCGACCGCACCTGAAAAATGTTTGAACAACCGCCCGAAACCTTCGGATAGTACAGCCCCTTGCCTGTCGCCAGAGCGTCGCGAGCTATCTCCGACGTCTCGACTTCGTAGGCCGCCGGACTGTAGAGCCCAATGGCTTCCGCGGACTGGTACGCAGGAAGCGCGAGCACGAAGCGCTGAATCGCCTCTCCCCAGGCGCAAACCAAGGTCGACGAAAGAGCTTCTCTTTTCGCTAGAATCGCACCCCTGAGTGCCCGTTTCTTGTCCCCCATCAAGGAACTCATGATCAAGTCCTATGCAAGGGCGCCCAGGGCGAGGTGTGGGGAGGCCTGCGCTGTTCTACAAAGGCGCAGGACTCAACGGCAGGAAGGCACTTCGATCACAAGCCGGCGCAGAGTCTCCTCCGGGATAACGGATGCCTGTGAGGTGACGGTGAATCTCCCCCTCTTGAAATCCACTGTCTGGAAAACGACTCTCTTCGCCGGACACGATACATCACTTCAACGAACTCCAGGAAATCTTTTTTGCCTGTTGCCGGAAATGCCCTGCCTGCTACTCCTCGGCCCTTGGTTCAGTATCCCACACAAGAGCATGGGAATAAATAGACCCCGCCCGATACAGCCCTCTCCTAGTCATCGTCGGACAAAGCCGTCGTCAGTCTCTCGATCAACCGATCAACCCGATTCGTCACCGCATCATGGCTGTCTTTGAGGCGGTAGTATTCGTCGGCAATATTGAGCGCCACGAGCATGGCCACACTATACTTGCCCCTTGGACTCGCCGACTTGCTGACCTCGTGCATCTTTCCATCGACATATTCCGCCACCCTCCGGATGTGTTGCTCGTCGTCATCGCTTCGGAGAGTGACCTTCTGTCCCAGGATCTTGACTTCGACAGCTTTTTGCATCGTCGTCAGGAAAGGTCAAGATGTTCGAACTGGCCGATGATCTTCGTCAGTCGCTCACGCAACGCGGCCCGTTCGCGTTCGAGCCGTTGGATCCGGTCGCTCAGGCTCTTGCATTGCGCGTCACGCTGCTGCAGGCGCGTTTGCGCTTCGGCCTTGTCCTTTTTCATCCTCTGATTCTGCTCGACAAGACGCTCCACCCGGAGCTCCAACTGTTCGAGTTTGTCAAGGTCCATGAGAGAAATACTGCGCAAATCTTAACAAGATAGTTTAAGATTCGCCGGGGACCGATGTCAAGGAGCAAGATACTCGGCGGGCCTACTCGAGAAATGCGTCCACGAAGGCGTCCGGATCGAACTCCTGGAGGTCGTCGATCCCTTCCCCAACGCCGACGTACTCCATCGGGATAGACAACTCCTGCTGGATCCTGAGCACCACACCGCCCTTGGCGGTGCCGTCCAGCTTGGTCAAGACGATTCCGCTGACTCCCACCGCTTCCTGGAAGATCCTCGCCTGCGCAATGGCGTTCTGACCGGTGTTGGCATCGACCACCAGCAAGGTTTCGTGCGGCGCCCCTTGCTGCACTTTGCCCAGGACGCGGCGCATCTTCTTGAGCTCCTCCACCAGTTTCACCTTGTTGTGAAGCCTCCCGGCGGTGTCGATGAGAAGAACGTCCGCGTGCCGTTTCTGCGCCGCGTGGACGGCATCGAATACGACCCCGGACGGATCCTGTCCCGGACCGTGCTTGATGACCTCGGCCCCTGCCCGGCCGCCCCAGATTTCCAGTTGCTCGACGGCTCCCGCCCGGAACGTATCGCCGGCGGCCAGCAGCACCCTTTTCCCGCTCTGCTCCAGTTGATGGGCCAGTTTCCCGATGGTGGTGGTCTTGCCGACCCCGTTGACCCCGACCACCAAAGTCACCCATGGAGACGCCGAATACCGGCGCCCCTCCATGCCCTGGTTCTCCTTCAACAGGCCGGCCAGCGCCCGCCGCAACAACTCGGTGCCATTGCCGCTCCCGGCCCGGCTTGTATCGCGCACGGCAGCCAGCAGCCTCTGGGTGGCCTGGACGCCAAAGTCGGCGCCGAGGAGCAACTCCTCCAACGCTTCCCAGTCGTTTTCCGACGAGCCGGTCTCCGCCAGGACGTGCTCCAGCCGGCCGGCCCACGCCGCCCTGGTACGGGACAAGCCCCGCCTGAGACGCGCAAGGAACCCTTCTCTCTGATCCATGGACCGGTGCCCTCGATTGGTGATGACGGGGATGGGGTGTGCGCGGGCTGTTTGAACCGCCCCTAGACCATCTCCACGGACACGATCTTGGAAACTCCGGGATCTTCCATGGTGATACCGTAGAGCACGTCAGCCGCCAGCATCGTCTTCTTGTTGTGGGTGATGATCATGAACTGAGACAACCGGGTCATCTCCCTCACGATATCGATGAACCGCTCGAGGTTCACGTCGTCAAGCGGCGCATCCACCTCGTCGAGGAAACAGAACGGGCTTGGCTTGGTGAGGAAGATCGCGAACAGAAGACTCACCGCGGTCAGGGCCTTCTCGCCTCCCGAGAGCAGGCTGATGGATTGCAGCTTCTTGCCGGGCGGTTGCGCCACGATGTCCACGCCGGTCTCCAGATAGTCGTTCTCGTCGGTCAGCGTGAGCGACGCCTTCCCGCCGTCGAACAATCTGGGGAAGATCACCTGAAACTCCTGGTTGATCTTCTCGAAGCTCTCCTTGAACCGCAGCCGGCAGATTCGGTTCAGCTTGGTGATGGTCTGTTGCAGGTCGGCCATGGACCGCTCCAGGTCCTCCCGTTGCCCGCCCAGGTAGCGGTTCCGTTCGGTGAGCTCCTCGAACTCGCCGATGGCCGCGAGATTCACCTCGCCCATCCGTTGCAGCCGGCTCCGCAACTCCGCCACCTCCTCGGCAAGGTAACCGGCGGACGGGGCTTCGCCGTCGGCCGCGGGCGTAAACTCCGCCAACTCCACCGTGTACTTGTCCCGGATGTCGTCGCACAGGTAACGCAGCTCCGTGGCCTTCTCGTTCTGCAACGCCTGCAGCCGCACCATGTCCTGTTGCCTGGCATCAATGTCGGGGCGAATCAGGTGAACGGCCTCTTCCACCTCCCGGATCCGGCTCGAGAGCCCGTCATACTCCTGCCGGCGCGATGCCACCTCGCTCTCCGCATCCTGGAGCTGTACCCGCAACGTCCGGATCCGCGCCTGTGACTGCTCGCGGGCTACCTTCACCTCCTGAGTCCTGCGAATCATTTGCGCGATCTGTGCCTCGCGCTCCCGGAGTTGCGAAGCAAGCTCGGCGTGGAGGCTCACCCGGTTCTCGAGATTCGACCTGGAGTTCTCCTCCTTCTCCTTCGCCGCCACGGCCCGTATGCGGGAGGCGGTCAGCCGCGAATCCGCGGTCCGCAACTCCTCCTCGGTCTGACGGCAAGAACTCTGGTTCTCCCGTACGCGCGCTTCCAGCGTCAGTCGTTCACGCTCGCTCTCCGCGATGGCCGTATCGCACTCCACGATGGAGTCGGTCAGGGCGTCGATCTCGGCTGACAGGTGACCCAATTCCTCCCCGATGGTCGCCATGTCCTGGTGGGAACGGGCAATGGCCTGGTCCGTCCCCAGCAACTCATGCTCGAGTTGCACCTTGGCGACCGCCAGGTCCCGGGCTTCGTCCGTCAACCGTTGGCGTTCGGACTCCGTTCGTTGCAACTCGGACCTTGTCTCGAGGACACGTTCTTCCTGGCCGCGGACCCGTTCCTCGTTGGTCGCGACCTCCTGCTCCAACTCCCTGATCCTGCGGCGCCGCGAAATCGGATTGCCCTCCAGACTCTCCGCGCTCCCGCCGGTGACCACCCCCATGGGATCGATGACCTCGCCGTCCAGAGTCACCAACGAATGGCTGAATCCGTTGGAGCGCCAAAGCCCCAGCCCCGATTCCAGATCCCGGACCACGGCGACGTCGCCCAACAGATAGTCGGCCACGTCGCCGTAACCCTCTTTCACCTCCACGAGCCCGAGCAGTGGGGCGATGACATCCGGACCCGACAGGGTCACCGGCAGGGTGCCGCAACGGCGTTGGAAACGGCGCGGAATGAATCCGCTCCGTCCCGCCGATTCACGCTTGAGGTACTCGATGGCCTCCACCCCCTCCTCGTGTCCCTGAACGATCACGTACTGGAGCCGTTCGCCCAGCACCGCCGTCAGTGCCTTCTCCATGTCCTCCGGGGCCTCGATGAAATCGGCCACTACGCCGCAGATGCCGTCCGACTGGCCGTTGCTCTGATGCTTGAACATGACCGCGCGGACACCGTCCTGGTAGCCCTCGAAGTTCTTTTGCAGTGTTTCGAGGGAGCTCAGGCCGGAACGGGCCTCCTGCAAATCCTCCTTGAGTCGCCCCAGGGCCTCCTCGTGCTCGGCCAGGGCCGCCCGGGTGCTCTCCAACTCCGTGTCGGCCCGACGCCGGCGCTCATCCATCTCGGACGCGCGCGTCTCGCACTGTTCAAGCTCCCCGGACTCCCGGGTGCGCCGGCCGTCCAGGGCTGCAAGCGTCTCCTCGGTGGCGCTTCGTTCACCCTCCTTCTCCCCCGACTCGGCTCTCAACCGCTCCAGGCGCTGTTCATCGGCTCGTCGGGTGTTGGTCAGTTGCGAGTGCGCTCCGACACGATCCACGAGGAGCTCTCTCTCACGCTCGACGGTGGCCTGAAGCGTCTCGATACGGGTCCGCAAACCCGCCACGTCCACTTCGATGCGCGTCACGCATTCTTCCTCGAAAAGAGATAGCTGGGCGAAGTCTTCGCTCGCCTTGCCCAGGTCCGCTATCTCGCTCGCCACCGTATCCAGCCGTGCGCCGGTGTTGACGGCCTCCGCCCTCGTCCTTGCGACGGAGCCCTCCAGCTCTTGCTCCTCGCGCTCGAGGAACCCGATCCTCTGCTCCTCTCCCTCGACCTGCTGTCTGTGCTGATAAAACCGCTCCTGCGCCGACCTGATCTCGCCGTCCAGCTCCAGCAAGGCGACACGGCTGCGTTCGCACTCCGCCTCTCTCGCCCGCACCGTGGCCGTGAGCGAGGTGATCCGGTCTTCGACGGCGTTCACCTCGCCGTCGCGCTCGGCGATCTCCTGCTCCAACCCCTGCCTGCGCATGGCCGCCCAACGCAGTTCCTTGCCCTTCAACTGTTCCTGGAGGTTCCGGTACCGCTCGGCCTTCCTCGCCTGCAGTTCGATCTTGTGAAGCTGCCGTTCCACCTCACGGACGATGTCGTTGACCCGCAGAAGATTCTGCCGCGTCCGCTCCATCTTCCTTTCCGCGGCCTGCCGGCGGCTCTTGAACCGACTCGTACCCGCCGCCTCTTCGATGATGCGGCGGCGGTCTTCGGGCTTGGAGTTCACCAGTTCCTCGACGCGCCCCTGCCCGATAATGGAATACGACTTGTTGCCGACCCCCGTACCCATGAAAAGCTCGACAACGTCGCGCAGACGACAGGGCACCCGGTTGATGCAATATTCCGACTCCCCCGACCGAAAGAGCCGCCGGGTCACGGCGATTTCAGCGAAGGCGCCGTAGTCGGCCGGCGCGGTGCCATCGGAATTGTCCAGCAGCGCGGTGACCTCCGCCATGCCGATGGGAGCGAGCTGCTCGCTGCCGCTGAAAATGACGTCCTCCATGGTCTGGCCACGGAGGTACCGGGCGCTCTGCTCGCCCATGGCCCATCGCAGCGCGTCCACGACGTTGGACTTTCCGCAACCGTTGGGTCCCACGATCCCGGTGATATCGGAGGTGAAATTCAGGACGGTCTTTCCCGCGAAAGACTTGAACCCGGAAACTTCCAGAGCCTTGAGCCGCATACAACGAACCCCGCGCTGCCAGTGAGCCCGCCGACGCAGGCTCTCCAGATTATTCTATTTCACACGCAAGGGATCGATGTCAAGGGTATTTCACAACATGGAGTGATTGCATGGGAGTCATACCACAACATGTTGGAGAGGGCGCTATTCCTGCAGCAGGGTGGAATTCCAGTAGGAGGCATCGACGGTGGAGAGGAACGGCAGCCATTCGCGATAGCGGGCGTTTCCATCGCCCTCCTGGATAAATGGAGTCCATTTGGGCTTGTAGGGCTCGCGCAACAGGTTCATCCGGGCTTCCTGGGGAGTGCGCCCGCCTTTCCTGCGGTTGCACGGGACGCAAGAGCAGACGACGTTCTCCCACCGGGAGGTTCCTCCCAGGGAACGGGGAATCACGTGATCCAGGTTGAGCTGGTGCCGCGGCAGCTTGCGGCCGCAGTACTGGCAGGTTGACTTGTCACGGGCATAGATATTGTAACGGCTGAACCGGACCTGCCGCTTCGGCACGCGGTCGTACCGGACCAGGAGTATGACCCGTGGAACCCGCACGACGTGGTTGACCAGCCCCACGGTTTCCTCGTGGACCGAAACCGAGAGGTCGCTCCACCCCTTGAAGTCGAAGGTCTGGTATCTTTCGTTGACGACCCTGGCGATGCCCAGATAGAGCAGTGTGAAGGCTCGGCGTACCGATGTGACATGTATCGGAAGATACGAACGATTCAGCATCAGCACCTTTGTGTGCATCGGAGAACGGCCCACGGCGACGCTCCCTGAACTCCCTGCCTGAAGTGTACCGGTATCCACAAAGGCCCCAGATTGAATCAAGGGGGAACTTATCGTCCGGCGGGCGCCTTGTCAAACATGCCCCCCGCGTCCCACGGCGACATCAACTTGCCATTTCCCATCAACTGGCCTATCCTCGGCATGGGCCGGATTCCGGACCGCTTACGACCGCGTGCTCGACAACAGCGTAATGTTTGGACCGGTGCCAACGCCCTTCTCCTTTTCAGCGAGTCCGCAACGATTTGACGCATGAGACGGATCCTTATCAACACCACTCCCCAGGAAACGCGCATTGCCGTAATGGAGGACAACGGGCTGACCGAGTTCCTCATCGAGCGCAACCAGGACAAGGGCTCCGTCGGCAACATCTACAAGGGGCGGGTGGGACGCGTGCTGCCCGGAATGCAGGCCGCCTTCGTGGAAATCGGATTGGAGAAAGCGGCATTCCTCCATGCCTCGGACATCTACTCCCCGGCGGCGCTGCCGGCGACGGTCAACGGGAACGACGACGAGGTGCTGTTCGAGCCTGCTCCCGAACAGGGCAGGCCCCGCATCGA
>Ga0209544_1003850_pt1 | contig 11149 bp, 10 predicted proteins | sample MesohylPK_FD_187297 | JGI IMG/M metagenome (GOLD analysis project Ga0209544, IMG submission 187297) | Host-associated microbial community of the marine sponge Aplysina aerophoba from Gulf of Piran - sponge mesohyl, lysed by proteinase K... | ecosystem: Host-associated > Porifera > Sponge >...
GAGGGGCTGGAGGCGCTGCGGAGCGCCGTCGTGGAGGCCATGCGCACACGCGTCGCCGGGCCGCCGGGCGCCCTCCGCGCCCGCCATGTCCAGGCCCTCGGCGACGCCGTGGAGGCGCTCGACCGCTTCGCCGCTGCGCCCCAGACCGACCTCGCCGCCGAAGACCTCCGCCTCGCCGTCCGCGCGCTTGGCCGCGTCACCGGCCGCGTCGATGTCGAGGACCTGCTCGATGCGATCTTCAGGGAGTTCTGCATCGGGAAGTAGGCGATACCGGGATTGGCGGCCACGCCTTGGGAGAGGGAACGGCGCGTCCGCCTCAGCGCTTCAGCTTGAAGAACGGCGCCGCTTCGAGAATGCGGTTCTCCTGGCTGAGCAGATAGCCCGCCTCTCCGGAGCGGGCGAGATAGGCCTGCCATTCCGGGTCGGCCTGCATCGCGGCCCGCTTCCTTGCGCGGTCGCCCGCGTCCTCATAGGCCCAGACATGGATGTAGGTGTTGATCGGCCCCGTCTCGGTACTGCCGTAGAGCACCGGCTCTCCGAGATGGCGGGTCTGCACGGCATAGCCGTGCTCCTCGTAGAGGGCCATCGCCTTGGGCACCGTGCCGGGGCGGCAGGTATAGATGCGGTGGTCGAAGATCATGGGAGTTGTTCCTTCCTCGCGAATCGGTTGCGAGACGCTATGATGAGCGCGCCTACCGCCGCAAGGGGAGCCCTCCCGCAATGAGCGAAGAAACCGCCGTCGGCGCCGCCGAACTCCGCACGCTCGCCGTCAAGCTGCAGGACCTGCTGAAGATCCGCACCCTGCCGATCGGCATGAAACAGTATGAAAGCCTTGAGGAAATGGAGGCGGTGCCGGGCCTGCGCCGCCCGAAGCCCGGGCGCTTCCATACAACCTGCCAGCTGGTGACACAGAGCCGCATCGCCGGCTTCACGCTCGGCATCACGGCCGAGAATGTGCGCGCGCAGTCCAATTGCGGCGGCGTCATGGGCATCGACCTGCCGGACGAGGGCACGCTTTCGGGCGAGCATATGGACGGCGTGTGGTTCGCGGATCGCGAGGCGGCGCGCGAGCACCAGGCGCACATGCCGCGCCAGACCTTCGGCAAGTATATCGGCACGGTGGTCTCGCCGCTGCGCTCCGGCCGCCTCGATCCGCCGGATATCGTGCTGTTCTATGGCACGCCGGGCCAGATCATCCTGTTTGTCAACGGCCTGCAATGGAAGCGCTACCGGCGTTACGACATGTCGATCACCGGCGAGAGCGCCTGCGCCGACAGCTGGGGCAAGGCGTTGCTGACGGGCGACACCTCGATCTCGATTCCCTGCTATGCGGAGCGCCGCTATGGCGGCGTGGCCGACGACGAGATGTTGATCGCCATGCCGCCGGAAGAGTTCGCGCGCGGCGTCGAGGGCATGGAGAAGCTCTCGCGCGTCGGGCTGCGCTATCCGATCCCGCCCTATGGCGCGCATATGGACCCCTCGGAAGGCATGTCCGCCAGCTATGGCTGAGGGCGCGCGGCCGGATACGGTCCGCCTGCAGCGCCTTGCCCGCGCCTATCGGGAAAGCGGGGCGCTGCTCGCTGCGGTCGAGCTCGGCCTTTTCACCGAGATCGCGCGCGGCGCCGACACGGAGGAGAAACTCGCCGCCGCGCTCGGCCTGGAGCCGCCCAACGGTGAGCGGATCATTGTCGCCTGTCTCGGCCTCGGCCTGATCCACCGCGAGGGCGAAAGGCTGGTCAATGCGCCGGATGTCGAGCGTTTCCTGGTCGCGGACTCGCGCCACTACGCCGCGTCCTGGATGTTTTTCACCAAGCCGGACTGGAACGAGTGGGGCCGGCTGGCGGAGCATCTGCGCCGGGCCGGACCGCCGCTGGAAGAGAACGCTTCCGTCTCCGGGATCACGGTAGAGGAAGCGCGCCGATACCACGAGGCGACGCGGGCGGTCGGCGCGGGTGCGGGACGGCTGTTCGCGCGAACGACCGACCTTTCCGGCAAGACCCGGATGATGGACATCGGCGGAGGCTCCGGGGCGTATTGCATCGCGGCCTGCCAGGCGAACCCGGAGTTGCGGGCGGCGGTGCTCGACCTGCCGGTCGTTTGCGAGGTCGCACGCGGCTATATCGACGAAGCCGGGCTTTCGGACCGCATCGAGGCCGTGCCCTGCGACTTCAACCAGGACGATTTCCCGACCGATTGCGACCTCGCCGTCATGGCGTCGAACCTGCCCATGTACGGGCGCTGGCAGATCGCATGGGTGGTGAAGAAGACCCATGATGCGCTGCTGCCGGGCGGCGAATTCCACCTGATCGGCGAGGCGCTGGCTCCGGACCGCTCGGGCCCGGCTGACCCGGCATTGTGGGGCCTTGCACAAACGCTCCACGCCTCCACCGGCCTCGCCCATTCGAGCGACGAGGTCGCCGGCTATTTCGAGGCGGCGGGTTTCCTCGACATCGCCGTGGAGGACTTCCTGCCCGGCATCCTGGTCCGGGTTTCCGGCAGTAAAGGCTGACGGTCAGCGCCGGGCGTATTGCACCGCCGCGCGTCCGACGGTCTCGCGCGCGACCACCATCTTGGAGATCTGGGCGGTGCCGTCGCCGATCTCGAGCCCCATCACGTCGCGCAGGCGCTGCTGGTGGGGCAGGTCCCGGCTGTAGCCGAGATGGCCGTGGGTGAGCAGGCACTGGTGGATCGTGTCCACCGAGAGCTTCGGCGCCCACCATTTGCACATCGCCGCTTCCTTGGTGTGCGCCATTCCCTGGTCCCGCAGCCAGAGGGTGCGGTAGCAGAGCAGACGGCAGCCCTCGACCTGGGTGTCGTATTCGGCGAGCGGGAAGGTGACGCCCTGGAACTCGGCGATCGGGCGCCCGAAGGCCTCCCGCTCCAGCGTGTAGGGCCAGGTCTCGTCGAGCGAGGCGCGGGCGGAGCCCAGAGCCTGCAGGCCGATCAGCGTGCGCGAATAGTCGAAGCCCTGCATGGTCTGGGTAAAGCCGGCACCCTCGGGGCCCACACGGTTGCAGTCCGGCACGCGCACGCCGTCGAACCAGATGGACCCGCGCCCGACCGCGAGCGAGCCCAGATCGTCATAGGCCGAGCGGGAGACGCCGGGCGCGTCGAGGTCGACCAGGAAGGCGGTCACGCCGCGCGCGCCGGGCCGGTCCGGATCGGTGCGCGCCATGGTGAGCACGCTGTCGGCATGGGCAGCCATGGAGATCGAGGCCTTCTCGCCGTCGATCACCCAGTCATCCCCGTCGCGCCGGCCGCGCACCTGCAGGTTGGCGGCATCGGAACCGCCGCGCGGCTCGGTCAGGCCGAGCGCAATCGTCTCGCGTCCCTCCGCGATTGCCGGCAGCCGCGCCGCGGCCAGCGCCTCGTCGCCATGGCGGGCGAGGATATCGGCGCTCAGCGAGGACAACAGCGGCACATAGCTCACATTGAGGTCGCCATAGGCGATCTCTTCGATCAGCAGGCCGGCGGTCACCCCGTCGATGCCCATGCCGCCATAGCGTTCCGGCAGCGAGGGCGCGACGAGGCCGAGGCGGCCCATCTCGCGGATGAGCTCGGCGCCCATCGCGGCATCGTCCTCGCGCTTGCGGTAGCCGGGCAGCAGCACTTCCCGCGAGAAGCGCCCGGCGGCTTCCTTGAGGGCGGTCTGGTCTTCGGTCAGTCCGAACTGCATGGCGCTTTTCGCTCCCGGTGCCGGATATAGAGGCCGCTGGCTATGATGATGGCCGCCGCCGCCAGGGTCCAGCCATCCGGGAAGAAGCCAAACACTGCGAGCCCGAGCCCGACCGACCAGACGAACTCGATATACATGAAGGGCGCGACCAGCCCGGCCGGCGCGGTCTCGTAGGCGCGGATGAGGACATATTGGCCGACGGCGCCGAAGAGGGCGGGCAGGGCCAGCAGTCCCCAGCCGGCGAGATCGGGCGTCCGCCAGAAGAAGGGCACGACCGCCGAAGTCGCCACAGCGCCGGCAAGCGCGGCATAGAAGAGCGCGGTCGGCGCGGGCGCGGCATGGCGCAGCGCGCGCGTCGCAACCTGGTAGAGCGCGTAGAACAGCGCCATTCCGAGCGCCAGCAGAACGCCGGCATTGGCGGTCAGTCCGTCCGGGCCGGCGGCCATGGCGACGGCGCCGAATCCGACGAGCGCGGCCCCCCAGCGCCTCGCGCCCACGCGCTCGCCGAGCCACAGCACCGCGAGCGCCATGGTGAACAGCGGCGCGACGAAGGTGATGACGGTCATCTCCGGCAGCGCCAGAAGCTCGAGCGCGGCGAAGGAGAAGGCCGTCGAGGCGACGAGGAAACCGCCCCGCAGCACCTGCAGGGCCGGGCGCTCTGTGCGGATGAGCGCGCCCAGCCGGTGCGGCATCAGCAGGGCCAGGGCCGCCAGATGCAGGGTGAAGCGCGCCCAGACGACCTGCACCGCCGGGTAGCCCGCCTCCGTGCCCGCCTTGGCGGCGGCCTGCATGCAAACGAAACAGGCCCCGGCCAGCACCGCAAAGCCGATGCCGCGCAATGCCGGTGAGGGCGGGGCCGGCGAGGGCGGGGCGGGGGAGGGCGCGGCCGGCGTCACGGCGGGGCGGGGCGCATCATGCGGCTCCGGCCAGGCGGGCGACCTCGTCGGCGATGGCAGGCGACGCTGTGAGGCCGGGCGACTCGATGCCGAAGAGGTTGACGAGGCCCGGAACCCCGTGCGTCTCCGGCCCTTGCAGCAGGAAGTCGGGCTGAGGCTCGCCGGGGCCGTGGATTTTCGGGCGGATGCCGGCATAGGCCGGTTGCAGCGCGCCGTCCGCAAGCGCCGGATAGTAGCGCCGGACGGCGTCGTAGAAGCGCTCGGCGCGGGCCGGGTCCACGTCGTATTCAGGCGTCTCCAGCCATTCGAGATCGGGCCCGAACTTGCACTGGCCTGCCAGATCGAGCGTGACGTGTACCCCCAGCACGGAGGCCTCCGGCATCGGATAGACGAGGCGGCGGAAGGGCTGGCGGCCGGCGACGGAGAAATAGTTGCCCTTGGCGAACCGGGCCTGCGGGATATGCCGGGTGTCGAGCCCGTCGATCCGGCGCGCGACTTCCGGTGCGGCCAGCCCGGCGCTGTTGACGACCAGCCCGGCGGCGAGCGTCATCGGCTCCGCGCCGCCGACTTCGAGCTCGATGCCGTCTTCCAGCGCGCGGCCGCTCGCGACCGGGGCGTGGAAGGCGATCATCGCGCCGGCCTCCTCCGCATCGCCCTGGAAGGCCAGCATCAGCGCATGGCTGTCGATGATCCCGGTGGAGGGCGAGAGCAGGCCGGCCTCGGCGCGCACGGCCGGCTCCAGCGCGCGCACCTCCGCGCCGGTCAGCAGTTCGAGGTCGGGCACGCCGTTGGCGGCCGCGCGCGCCTGCAACGCCTCGAGTTCCGGGACGCGGCTCTCGTCGGACGCCACGATCAGCTTGCCGATCCGCTTGTGCGGCAGGCCGCGTTCGCCGCAATAGTCGTAGAGGAAATGCTTGCCCTCGACGCAGGCCCGCGCCTTGAAGCTGCCGGCCGGATAGTAGATGCCGGCATGGATGACCTCGCTGTTGCGCGAGCTGGTCTCCGTGCCGATGGCCTCGGCGGCTTCCAGGACCACCACTTCCAGCCCGGCCATGGCGAGCCGCCGCGCGCAGGCGAGCCCGACCGCGCCCGCGCCGATGACAACGCATTCCACCCTGTCCGCCATGCCCGCCGGCGCCTCCCATTGCCCCATGCCCCGGATGCTCCACCGGTTCTAGTCTTGGCGGAAGGGCGGCGAAACGCCATATTCGCCGCAGTCCCCGCCAACCGGGAGTCCGGTTCCCATGCGCATTCTTGCCGGCCTCGCCCTGCTCGTCCTCGCCGCGGCTCCGGCCTTTGCGTCGGATGCCCGCGTCGAGCACTTCCGCAATGCCTGGCCCAACACCGATTTCAGCCGCCATACCGTGCCCTTCGAGGAGATCGCCTCGGGCGGCGTCGCGCGCGACCAGATCCCGCCCATCGACGATCCGGTGTTCGTCTCCGTCGCCGAGGCGGAGAAGCTTATCGCGCCGACGGAGCCGGTGATTTCGCTGACGGTGGACGGAGCGCGGCGCGCCTATCCGCTGGCGGTGCTGATCTGGCACGAGATCGTGAACGACACGATTGCGGGCCGGCCCGTGGCGGTGACCTATTGCCCGCTCTGCGATGCGGCGCTGGTGTTCGACCGGCGGGTCGGCGGCCGGGTGCTGGACTTCGGCACGACGGGGCTCCTGCGCTTCTCCGACCTCGTGATGTGGGACCGGCAGACGGAAAGCTGGTGGCAGCAGTTCCTGGGCGAGGCGATGGTGGGGGAGCTGACCGGCGAGCGGCTCGCCATGCTGCCCTCGCGCGTCGAGAGCTTCGAGCGCTTCGCCGCCGGCGGGCCGGGCGGGGAGGTGCTGATGCCGAACGACCCGGCGTTCCGCAGCTACGGCTCCAACCCTTACGCCGGCTATGACGGCGCGCACTGGCCGTTCCTCTTCCGGGGCGAATACCAGCTGGCGGCGGTGCCGCCGCTGGCGCGCGTCGCCATGGTCGGCAAGCGCGCCTGGACGGTGGACCTGCTGAAGCAGGAGAAGCGCATCGAGGCAGGCGACCTGGTGCTGGAATGGGCGCCGGGCCAGAACTCGGCGCTCGACAAGGGCGTGATCGCCGAGGGCCGGGACATCGGCAATGTCACCGTGCAGCGCCGCGCCGCCGGCGGCGGGCTGGTGGATGCTGTCCACGACGTGACCTTCGCCTTCGCCTTCCTCGCCTTCGTGCCGGACGGCGTCATCCACACCGTCTGCGGCCCGCATGTGAAACCGGAAACCCTGCCGGAGAACCTCGCCTGCGGGTAGCGGTTATTGGCCGTTGTCTCGGCTCTCCTGCTGTCCACTATCCACTGACCCCTGGCCACGGTCCGGCAGGACCCCTGCCGATGTGTCATGAAGTGTCATGTTTCGTCATGCGGAGCCCCCGCGATGTCATGATGTGTCGTGTTCTGTCATGGTCCGGCGGCTGGCAGCCCGTGCTTCGGGCTTTCCGTCCGGTTTCTCCGCCTTCCCGTTTTCGCCATGGCCTCTCCTTTCCGTCCGTCTTCGCTCCGTTCTCCCCCGCCGCCGCGGGACCCTGATTCGCGCGTAATGCGCGCCGGTGTCCGCGCGCCCGTCCGCGCGTTTCGCGGCGGCGCGGTTCGCGCGCCTGATTGCGCCTGTGCCCGCGCGCGCGAGCCAAACACGGGGCACACTTCGCCCGTTTGCCGAAACGGGGCTTTTCCGCGCCGGCGCCGACGCGAGGGGAAGCGGCCCGCGCGGATGCCTCTTCCAAGATTGTTCCCTGTATATTCTAGTGATGCCTGGCCGAAATGCAAGGCTTCCCCTCAGAATTTCTTGCGTGTTTCTGTCATGAGATTGATTATTCGGGAAAAATTACCTGTCTTCATCTCCCGGACGACCGGCTTCTTCGAGGACCTCGAACATGTCTACGGCCGAGGCGAAGCACGCCCTGCCGGCCTTCACGATCTCATCGCACTCGGCCATGGCCGCAGGCGTCTCGGTTGCCCGCCACCGTGACAGCACCACCGCCTGAACGTAGCATGGTGAGAAATTGGGGAGCGGAGAGCGTGGCATGAGCGCTGGCGTGGCCTTGCGGCGAACGCGGCCGGCCTGCACGGCGATCTACCAGGATGTGCTGGACGCACCGTTGCATATGTTGGCGGAGGTCGCGGCGCGCGCGCCTGCAACCACTGCCAGCCGTTCGCCAGGCTGTCGCCAACTCCACGCTCGGCACGGAACTTGGTAACCTCTTTCAGCAGGGCGGGGGCCGATCGGGCGGCCGGTCGAACATTTAGAGCCGAAATTCCCTTTCAGCAGGGATATCTTAGTGCCCGATCTTGCCTGTGGGTGGGGAGCTAGAATTCTGTCGCGGTGCAAGCCACAAAAAGGGGATGTCTTCGTTGACCAATCTCGTGCTGCTTCACAAGTCCAACTCAAAGTACAATGACCAGCCTGAGAGGCACTACCACTTTCCTAATCGGCCCTATCTGAAGGCTATGAAGGAGGCGATAGGAGAATGGGTCGCTTATTTCGAGCCACAGGGCAAGAGCGCAAGAACTCCTGGTCGGCACGTCTATTTTGCTGCAGCGCGCATCGACCGTATTGACCCAGACCCGGCAGACCCAGACCGTTCTTATGCCCGGATCACGGACTATCTCGACTTCCCGGAGCTTGTGCCGTTTTGGCGTTTGGACGGCACGCATTACGAAGGCCGGCTACAGCAACCAGACGGCTCCACGAATGCGGGGCTTCGACAACGGGCCGTGCGTCGCATTGATGCCGCTGACTTTCACTCCATTTGGGATGCTGGCCTAAGGGTTCCCGAGCATCTTGTGGTTTCCGATCTGGCGGATCTGTCTGAGTCGACGTCGTTCTACCGCACAGTTATACCCCATACAGGGAATCGGAAGGTCCGTGATCCGCTGTTCAGGGCAGCTGTTTTGCGCACCTATGATTCTTGCTGTGCCTTTACAGACCTGAGAATCCTGAATGGCGGCAACCGAGCGGAAGTCGATGCCGCGCATATCGTGCCCGTAGGTCATAACCATCAGGGTAACGACAGTGTCCGCAATGGGCTTGCGTTGTCGAAGACTGTGCATTGGCTGTTTGACCGCGGAATACTTGCCGTCGGCGATGACTATCGAATCATGGAATCTCCGGGACGTCTGCCCGACAAGATTAGGCCGCTCTTCCGCCCGAGCGGCGTAATTCGTGTACCGAAGATTCCGGGAGAACGGCCAAATCCCGAATATCTGCGATATCACCGACAAATGTTCGAAAGCGATTATGGAGATTTTAGACCTCTAGCGGTCATTGGATAAACAGTGACCATCGGCGTCCCGCCGCACTGCCGATGCAGAGCGCGGAGTGGCCGCCGTCAGAAGTCTCGATTACCAAGAAGAGCGCCAACCTTCGACGCCATCACTGCGCCCCGCCCGCCAGCCGTGCCAGCCGTGACACGGCCGGCGGGCGGGCGTAGCATGGGGCGGAAGCGGGAACCGGAGAGGACGGCATGAGCGCAGACGCGGCCTTGCGCCGGAAGCGGCCGGCCCGCAAGGCGACCTACCGGGACGTGCGGGACGCGCCGGCGCATATGGTGGCCGAGATCGTCCGGGGCGCGCTGCACATGCAGCCGCGGCCGGCCTTTCGCCACGCCATAGCCGGCTCCTCGCTCGGCATGGAAATCGGCGGCCCCTTCCAGCGGGGTCGGGGTGGACCGGGCGGCTGGTGGATCGTCGATGAGCCGGAGCTTCATTTTGGCGAGGACATCCTGGTTCCGGACCTCGCCGGCTGGCGCCGCGAGCGGATGCCCGAGCCGCCGGACGAGGCTTACCTGACCCTGGCTCCCGACTGGGTGTGCGAAGTTCTTTCCCCCTCGACGCGGAAACTGGACCTTGAAGGGAAACGCCCGATCTATGCGCGGGAGGGCGTCGGCCATCTCTGGTTTGTCGATCCGGCGGCGCGGACACTGGAGGCCTTTGCGCTCGATGGCGGCGCGTGGACGCCTGCCGGCGCGGCGCGGGACGACGAGCCGGTGTCCCTCCCGCCCTTCGAGGCCGTGACTTTCCCGCTCAACGCTCTCTGGCCCTGACGCGGGCTGGCCGCCGCGTTACCCCCGCGCGTCCTCCAGCGCCATGGCCGCACCTTTTTCGGCGATCATGATGGTGGGGCTGTTGGTGTTGCCGGAGGGGATCGCGGGCATGACCGAGGCGTCTATGACGCGGAGGTTCTCCAGGCCGTGGACCTTCAGCCGGTCGGTGACGACCGCTTCGCTGTCGCTGCCCATCTTGCAGGTGCCGACCGGGTGGTAGGTGGTGGTGCCGAGGTCGGCGGCGGCGCGGGCCAGCTCCTCGTCTGTCTCGAAAGACGGGCCCGGCACGAACTCCTCGGGCGCATAGGGCTTGAGCGACGGCGCGGCCACGATGCGCCGCGTCAGCCTCACCATATCGATTGCCACCTGGCGGTCGCCGGGCGTCGAGAGATAATTGGGCCGGATCGCGGGCGGTTCTTCCGGGTCCGGGGATTTCAGCGTGACCCACCCCCGGCTCTCCGGCCTCAGATTGCAGGGCGAGGCGGTGAAGGCGGGGAAGGTGTGCAGCGGCTCGCCGAACCGGTCCAGCGAGAGCGGCTGCACGTGATATTGCACGTTCGCGGTCTCGCGCGAGGGATCGGACTTCGCGAACGCGCCCAGCTGGCTCGGCGCCATGGTGAGCGGCCCGCGCCGGAACAGCACATATTCCAGCCCCATGCCGAGCCGGCCCCAGAGGCTGTTCGCGCGCCGGTTGAGCGTCTCCACGCCCGAGACCCGGAAGGCCATGCGGATCTGCATGTGGTCCTGGAGGTTGCCGCCGACGCCCGATAGCTCGCGGTGCACCGCCACGCCGCTCTCCTGCAGCAGCGCGCCCGGCCCGACGCCGGAGACCTGGAGCAGATGCGGCGAGCCGATGGCGCCCGCCGCCAGGATGAGCTCGCCCGCGACCTCCGCCCTGGCCGCGCGGCCCTTGCGGCGGAACTCGAGGCCGGACGCGCGCGGGCCGTCGAACAGGATGCGCTGCGCGCGGGCGCCGGTCAGCACGGTCAGATTCGGGCGGCGCTGCGCCGGCTTCAGGAAGCCGCGCGCGGTGTTCCAGCGGGTGCCGCTGCGCTGGTTGACCACGAACTTGCCGGTGCCCTCATTGTCGCCGTCGTTGAAGTCGGGCGTGGGGTGCAGGCCGATGTCCGCGCAGGCGCGCTGGAAGGCGTCGAGGATTTCCCAGCCGACGCGCGGCTGCTCCACGCGCCACTCGCCGCCGGTGCCGTGGAACTCGTCCGGCGGGCCGAAATGGTATTCCGACTTCCTGAACCAGGGCAGCACATCGTCCCAGGACCAGCCGCGATTGCCCATCTGCGCCCAGCCGTCATAGTCGCGGGCCTGGCCGCGCATATAGACCATGCCGTTGATCGACGAGGAGCCGCCGAGCCCCCGGCCGCGCGGGTAGGGGACCGTGCGCCCGTTCAGGCCCGGCTCCGCCTCGGTGGCGAAGCACCAGTCGGTGCGCGGGTTGTTCTGGGTGTAGAGGTAGCCGACGGGGATCCTGATCCAGATGTAGTTGTCCCGGCCG
>Ga0209544_1003851_pt1 | contig 11149 bp, 7 predicted proteins | sample MesohylPK_FD_187297 | JGI IMG/M metagenome (GOLD analysis project Ga0209544, IMG submission 187297) | Host-associated microbial community of the marine sponge Aplysina aerophoba from Gulf of Piran - sponge mesohyl, lysed by proteinase K... | ecosystem: Host-associated > Porifera > Sponge >...
CCTCGGCCGCCTCGTAGCAGTCTTGATCTTGGATGTCCCAACCGCCGAACACCAGCCTGCTTGCGTCATGGAGTTCCAGCAAGTCGCGAATCAGCGGATTGCGTTTGTCGGTTCGTTTGCTGAGCCGGATTCGCCCCATTTGCGTCAGCGAGCCGATGGGTTTGGCCAAGCCCTTGTTGATCAGCGCAGTGCCGCCGATCATGGTGGTTGCTACCGCGCCCAACCCTGGCAGGAGAACACCTAGGCGACCGGTTGCCGGCGCGATGCTCGGCGGAGCCATGCGCGAAAGAAAGCGCTCGGTGAACTTGCCTTCGTCGGCCCCGACCTCCCGTCGATTGCCAGTCAGCAACTGCTCCTGCCTGCTGTTTGTGACGAAGCGTCCGTCTTCGATGCACTCGCGAAGCTCCCAGAGGGGCAGGCCCAACGCGTCCGCGATCTGCGCCGCATCGCGGAACTTAAGGTCCCGCTTGCGCTGCACGAGGCCGAGATAGAGTTGCTGGTAGCCGATTCGAGTACGCTCGGCCAGCAGCTTGAGGTTGATGGAGTAGTTAGAGAAATTTACCATATGAATACAATAGCATATATATATTATCATCATGATAATTTAGCTGCAACAGCTTCTCAATGGGTGTGAATCAATAGACAAGTGAGACATAGTTGCTTCATGGATGCCGTTCTTTCTCACGGACTGGTCCCTCCTGGCTGCCGTCGGGTCATCCGTGCGCGAGTTGTCAGCACCCTCCGGACCACCCTGCGTCGTGGCGTATTAGACTCCTGTCCAGCGTTGCAAGAGTGGGCGATGTTGCGCGGCACCACCGCTTGGTCAGCAGCACGGAGTCTCCGCTCATGTAAAGGGTTCGGAAAAAGCTTGATGCTGCGGCCTGCTTGGATGGTGCGGACGTGCAACGAGTGCCACAATCAAGCCGATGCGCAGTTTGCGGGTGCCAGCAGGCGCTTCGGCCAACCAAGGCCCGGGCCGCCGCTCCAGAGCCGACGAATTCGTTACCCAGGCAGGATCGAGCTTGGCCGGAGCCGCCTCGTGCCTCACTGTGCGCGCCTTGCTGGTTCTCGGTGTTTGGCTCCTAGGCCACATCGCGTCGGCACCCACTGATGCGCGCCTTGGGTCAGTCGCTGTTCTCACGGCCGAGGCGGCACAGCGCGGCGGGCGGCAGGGAAGGCAAGTTCAGCGCGGCCAGGTAGAGGAGTTTCGAACCGACGTGCCGGACCGCGCGTACGATATTGTTCTCGGCAATCCCAGCGACACGTCAGTCACTGCCAGCATTTTCTCGGCTTCGGGACTGGCAGGCTACTTCGAGTACGGGGATCGCTCCGGCAACTACCAGTGGCGCTCTAACCGTGTTCAACTCGGGCGGGGCGTGCCGACAGAAGTAATTCTGGACGGACTTTCCCCGAACTCGCAGTACTTCTACCGTTGGCGTGTCACGGCGGGCTCCCCGGACTCTGGCGACGCATCGGAAGAATTCACGTTCCGGACCGGACGCTCGCGCGGCGAATCGTTCGTCTTCACAGTGCAGGCGGACTCGCACTTGGATTTGCGGACCGATCCTCGCCTGTACGAGGCATCGTTGCGGAATGCCAAGGCAGCCAATCCTGATTTCCACATCGATCTCGGCGATACCTTCATGACGGACAAGCGGCGCGCTGATCACCGGGCCGCCTTGCCGCAGTATCTGGCGCAGCGCTACTATTTCGGCCTGATCGGCACGAGTGCGCCGGTCTTTCTGGTGTCCGGCAATCACGATGGCGAAGGCATTCGCAGGGGGGCAATGGGCAACTGGGCCAGAGAGCAGCGCGAGACCTACTTCGCAACTCCCTCGGATGGCGCAGAGGGTCGCGGCAACTACTATTCGTGGGAGTGGGGGGATGCCCTATTCGTCGCCTTGGACCCGTTCTGGGCGACCGAGCGCGTGAGGCAGGGAGGCGACTATTGGGCTCGCACGCTGGGCGAAGACCAGTTCCGCTGGCTCGCCACGACGTTGCGCTCCAGCAGGGCGAGGTTCAAGTTCGTCTTCATTCACCATCTGGTCGGGGGAGCGAACCAGGCGGCCAGGGGCGGAGTCGCGGCGGCAGGCCTGTTCGAATGGGGTGGCCGAGGGATCGACGGCACCTACGAATTCGATGACCGGCGCCCGGGCTGGGGCCAGCCGATTCACCGCCTGCTGGTCGATACTGGCGTGACTGCGGTGTTCCATGGTCACGACCACGTATTCGCGAGGGAAGACCTCGACGGAATCGCGTACCTGTTGGTACCTCAGCCGGGGCTGGACCGCTTTCGAGCCCCGCGCGACATCAGCGAGACTTACCCCGGCCCCGATGTGATCGGAGGTCCGGGCCACGTGCGGGTCACGGTGGCCTCGGACGCGGCGGTGGTGGAACTCGTCCAGACCCGCCTTGCAGGCACCGACGGCGGCAACGGCCGAATCGGCCACTCGCTCCGGCTCGATCCGAACTGCACCAAGGACTGCCAGTGACGCACTGAATCTGCCTGTTTCTGCTCGCCGCCATGTCGGCCGCTGCAGCCGCCCCTCCCAACTTCGTCTTCATCCTCGCTGACGACCAAGCATGGAACGGCCTGTCCAAGCGCCTGACCTCACTCGCCTTCAGTACCAACCAAACGTCATCGATGCCCAACCGAGCGCCGCCGCCGCGATGACCACCCAGGCTGCCGGCCACCGCCCGACAAACAAGGCCACAGCCGCGGCCAAGGCAACAGCGAGCGCGAAGCCGGACGCGAGAGCCGCGCGCCCTAGGTCGACCGCAACCACGGCCATCAGGCCTACGGCGGATGCATTCACCGCATTCAGGAACGCAGCACTTGTGGGGGACTGGCGAAGACGGCGCACCAAGGGGTTCAAGACCCATGCAAATACGAATGCTGGCAGGAAGATGCCGATAGTGGCCATTGCCGCTCCAGCTGGGCCGCCGATCAAGAAGCCGAGAAACGTCGCGGTCGTAAGCACCGGTCCCGGAGTGAACTGACCGGCGGCGACGGCATCGAGAAGTTGCTGGCGGGTTACCCAGCCATAGTCGTCAATCAGGCCACCTTCGAGGAACGCAATCAAGACGTAGCCGGACCCGTAGAGCACAGAACCGACCTTAAGGAAGAACAGCCCGAGTTTGGTGAGATCCGCCTGCTCAGCTCCCGCTGCCAGCAGCGTCCGGGCCGGAATGCAGAGCAATGCCAAGAATCCTACCGCTAAAGTCAGCAAGTGCGGAACGCGCAGGCAGAGCATGCCAACAACGCCTCCGACTACCAGCGCGGGCACCTCGCCAATGCCCAGCCAAACCAACCCAGCCACACCCGCCGCGATCGCTCCCAGCCGCCAGTCCGTGACTGCCTTTCGGCCGAGCTTCCAGATCGCTCCTAGAATGACAACCAAGATTGCAGGCCGGATGCCCTGCAGCACAGGAGCGGCAGCGGGAAGAGCACCGAATTCGACGTAGCACCACGCCAGCACTCCGGTGAGCAAAGCAGCTGGCAAGACGAAGGAAGCGCCCGCCACAAGCAGTCCTAGCGCGCCTCCACGCTCATAGCCAATATGCATGGTCATTTCGGTCGAGTTGGGGCCCGGTATCAGGTTCGTCGCACCCATCAGGTCGAGGAAGCGCTGCCTTGACAGCCACCCTCGTCTAGAGACGAACTCGTCCTCTAGCAGGGCCAAGTGTGCTGCCGGTCCACCGAACGCGATCAAGCCCATGCGCAGGAACGCCAGCGCAATTTCAGGCAAGAGCCCGATTCGATGTCGATTCCTCACGACGATTGGCAGTTGAGCAAGCGGAGCATTCGGACGTCGACGGGACTGTGAAGTCAGCCACCTTGACAGAATTGCGAATCAGGCACCGCCGGATAACATTCGTGCCAGACCGTCCAGCGCCTGCCCGATTCGTGCTGCGTCCAAGTTTTCTGGCAGCGGCACTGCCATGACGGGACGGTTCGTTTGCGGGTCTGTCCGAACGAGCCGCGAGACGACAGACTGTCCGGTTGGACGTGAACCTTGAGGAGCCCGCTGTGCGGCTTGGCCAGCGGGTTGGGTCGGAGGCGTCGCCAGCGCTTCGAGGAATTTCACACCCGCTTCTAGAATCCCGGCGACGGCTTCCTCCATGCCGGGAGCGGCCGACGGACGGTCGGCAGGTCCGCCCGGCTGGCGTTTTGAGCCGTCATCGGGAGGTCTTGGAGCCGACCCCGAGCGGGTTTCTGCACCGGGCGGCTGGTCTGGCGATCCGGGCCGCTCGTGCCGACTGGGGTCCGGTCCCGTGTCCGCGGCTGGCGGGGCAGGCTCGTCACCGTCCTCGGCCCCAGAGGTGCCATCCACGATCTCCTTGACGACATTGAGAAATGTCGACCGGCCGAGCTTCTCGAAGCTGACCTCATCGGCGGTCGAGTCGAACAGCCCAGAAAACAGCGCCTTCTTGAGCTGCATCGTTTCCCAGACGCGCACTTCGATGCTTTCTTCGGTCAGCATGTGAATCACCTGCACGGGGTGGGCCTGCCCCATCCGGTGCACCCGTCCGATTCGCTGCTCCAGCCGTGCCGGATTCCAAGGCGGCTCGAAGTTGATGACAGCCGACGCAGACTGGAGATTGAGGCCCACGCCGCCCGCATCCGTTGACAAGAACACCATGCATTCAGGATCCTCTCGGAAACGATCCATCAGTGCACCGCGTTTGTGGCTCGGAACACCACCGTGCAGGGAGACGTAGTCGATCCCGAGCTTGGCCAGTTCCTCCCCGGCGAGGCGAGTCATCCGTTCGTACTCGCTGAAGACAACGACCTTGCGTCCTTCCTCGACGGCGAGCTCGCGCACAATCTCTCTGAATTCCTCCAACTTAGGAGAGTGGTTTGTCTCCTTGTCGAATAGGAACGTCGAGTTGCAGAGCATCCGCATGTTCTGAATGGCGCAGGTGATCCGGCGGAGGTCGACTTCCGACAGCCAGCCCTGTCTCGACCACTTGTGCATCAGCCTGCCGAGAATTTCGTTCTGCTCCCAGTAGGGGTCTGCTTGCTCCTCGGTCAACGGAACAAGGAATACTTGGTCGGTTCGTTCTGGCAGCTGCTTCAAGACCTCGTCGCGCCTGCGGCGCAGCAGGATCGGCTCCAGCTGCCTGTGAATCTGTTTCAACCCGCGATAGCCGATCAGCTTGCCGGTCTCCGTAGTCTCGATGTGGTCGTGAAGGAAGCGGAAGGCGGGGCCGAGCGCACGCCCGTCGACGAACTCGACAACGGAGTAGAGCTCCTCGACCTTGTTCTCTAGCGGCGTGCCAGTCAGCACGAACGCATAGCGGCTCTTCAGCTGCTTGACAGTTTGCGCGGTCTTCGTGGCCCAGTTCCGGATGCGCTGCGCCTCGTCGAGAATGATCAGGTCGGGAGCGAGGGCTTGGATCGCCTCCATGTCCCACCGCACGAGTTCGTAGTTGATGAGGTTGAAGAATTGCGGGCTGGCATACCGTTTGCGCCGATTTCGTTTGTCGCCATCGATGACCTGCACGGACAGGTCGGAGAACTTCTCGATCTCTGTTTTCCACTGGTACTTTACCGAGGCAGGCGAGATTACCAAGACGCGCTCGATACCGCGGCGACGCTGCAAGAGTGTGGCTGCTGCGACAGCTTGGACGGTCTTGCCCAGCCCCATGTCGTCGGCTAGCACGACCCGTCCGCGGCTCGCCGCAAACAGTGCCCCGCGCATCTGGTACGGATACAGCGAGACCTTCACCAGTCCGCGCAGGATCGATTGGCCCGCCTCAATCTTCTTGCGCTGCTCCCTCTCCCACGCGAGTCCTTCTTCCTGCTCGTTCACGCGTTCCACGTAGTCGAGGACGTCGCTGTAGACAACCGCAGTACCGTCGGCCAGCCGAAGTTCTCGCAGAATGGAGGCGAAGTTGGCGTAGCTCCCTCTCGGCAAGAAGCCTGATTCGTCGAAGAACTTGGCAGCGACCGCCTCCAGCGATGGGTCGGGTGTGTCAGGAAGCTTCAGCTGAACCTCGAGACTCTCGCCATAGCGCAGAGAGAGCGACGCGCGCTCGCGCTCGAAGCGCTTGTGCGCAAGCTTGGAGCGGTACCGGCCACGGAGTCGCCCAAGTATGCTCTCGATGTGCTTGCAAGTTCCCAACGTATTTCGGGAAAAATCGGGGCAGGAGCAGTAGTTGTCAAACAGACCTGGCCCGCGCATCGCAATCCTGTACTCGGTGCCGCTGGTTGAGAGGACTTGGTAATCGCCGAAGGGCTTGCCCTTCGGCCGAGACAGGATCTGTTTGATTGCCTCTTTGGCGCGTTGCTGGCGCGCTTGGATCTGTTCTTCGACGAGCATGATTCGATGATTGCGTAGACCGCCGCACCCCTATGATGAGCGCGGGCTGCAACCATGATAGCGACTGCTAGACCTGACCTCGCTGGTCGGGTTTGGACTTGGATTCGCGCAGGCCGTCGATGCGGCTCCGCGCGTTGATCGTGTCCCGGTGCAATACCGGGCCTATGTGCTTGATGTTGCTGTAGTCGAGGTTTGCTGTCACTTCGCCACTGACATTGGCGACACTGTTGCCCTCCACGATGCCGAAGACCCGCGGACCGACTACCACGTACTGGCTGCGGTGTGGCGGTCAGGGCCAATTTGTGGCTGGCTTGACGAAGCGATTCCAGACCAGCGCCTCGGTGCGGGGTTTCAGTCCGACGACGGCGGGCCGTTCGACGCGATAATGAAGCGATTGGTAGCAGAACTGCAAGCCCAGAACGTCGAGGGAGCACGGCTCGATGCCAGGATCGCTGAGACCTTGGAGAGGTGGGGTCTAGGAGGCTGCAAGTGACAATGGGGGAAGGGGACATCCGGCAACGGCTGGCGCTTGGCGAAGACAGCCGGTGGGAGTTCAAGCAGGTCGAGTTTGCTGGCAGCCGTCCGACCAGCCCCGCACGGGATGATCTGGCAGACGAAATGATCGCGTTTGCCAATGCGAGCGGCGGCGTTCTCCTGTTGGGAGTGACGGACGCCGGACTCCTTCAGGGGATGTCCCGTGAACAGATGGCAGCGCTCAGCAATCTGATTGTCGAAGTAAGCACTGACAGTATCGAACCGGCCCTGCGAATCGACGTCAACCATAGGGAACTTGACAGTAAGGCCTTCGTGGTAGTTGAGGTGCCCCGCGGCGATTCCCTTCACGAGCGCCGTGGTCAGAGCTGGATCCGGGTCGGAGCAAGCAAGCGTCGATTGACCGGCGACGAACGCATGCGCTTGGCGCAGAGACGGGCGCAGGCACGCTATCTCTGGTTCGACAAACAGACAATTCCCAATTCCGGGTTCGAGACGCTCAGCGAGCGGCTATGGGAGCCGCTCTTGAGCGTCGCTGGGGCCGCCGACCCGATCCGCGGGCTCACAAACATGCGCCTGCTAGCCCGAGATGAGGCCCACATACTTCGCGCCACGGTCGCCGGTGTGCTGCTCTGCGCTAGAGCGCCCCAAGAATGGCTGCCGCATGCAGTCATGACGGCGACGCACTACCGTGGCAGGGATCGCGCGTCTGAACAGCTAGACGCTCAGGAGATCGAAGGTCCGCTTCCGAGTCAGATCGCCGACGGGATGAAGTTCGTCGCCAGAAACATGCGTGTTGCCGCCCGCAAGTCACCGGCGCGCGAGAACATCCCGCAATACAGCACAACTGCAGTCTTCGAAGCTCTGGTCAATGCCGTAGCGCACCGCGATTACTCAATATCCTCACGCCGGATCAGGCTGTCGATGTTTGCGGATCGGCTGGAGATCGACACGCCGGGACAGCTCCCGAACGGCATGACGATTGAAAGCATGCATGCGAGTCAAGGAACACGTAACGAGACCATCGCTTCCGTGTTCGGTCGGGTCCCGGTCGGCGATGTGCCTGGGTCGGCGCATCGCGCGTACTTGATGGAGCGCCGCGGCGACGGCGTCGCCATCATCTTCAAAGAGACTCAGGAAACGGCTGGCATGCAGCCAGCGTACAGCCTAGTAGGCGAGTCGAGTCTAGTCTTGAGTATTCCTGCGGCGAAGTTGGATCTTACACCGGCGGAGGCTATCGTTGCGGTGCATGCGGATGGAGAGCCGCTGCCCGGAATCGATGTTCTCGCGCTCTTTCCGAACAAGACACGGAAGCAGGGGAAGACGGACGAGGCCGGCGAGGTAGCATTCGACCTGCACAGCACACATCTGCCGATGACTGTGTATGCCGCCGCTCCGGGCTTCGCCGCGAGGCTTCAGCGCGACTGGATTCCGCAAGAGGGCGGCCTTCTGCTTGCTCTTGAGCGCCTGACAGCTGGCGGCTCCACGATCTTTCCTAAGGCAACCGGGCATCTCCCTGGACTTACGGGAAGGCTAGATCCGATCCGAGACGCGTCTGACAGAACGTATTTGTACGCGGACAATGTTGCCATTGAACAGGGTCGGCATCAACCTGTGCACTTTCGCCTCGGTACGCCAATGCGGCTCATGGACGCGTTCGGCGTCGAGTTGTCAGTGACCATCGTCGACATCGTCGGCAGATCGGCACTGGTGGAATACCGGCCCTTCCAGTCCAGCGAGGCGAGCCAATGATCGGAGTTTCCGAATAGCCGCTGACTTATCGCGGAGGAGATCTCCAAGAAGGCCGCTATGGGACTGTTCAGTTCCGCAGTGAGGGTCTTGATGTCTGCGCTGGATGCGTGCATCCCATCAGTGACCAACGTCCTCACGACGTTCGAGTCGACGACAACGCATCCGGTGCAATTGGCGGCGACCGAAAGGGCATATTCGCCTTCGTCGGCTCGCGAATCGGAAGCCAAGACCGTCCTGGGCGGTTTCGAGGGGCGCGTTCGAGGGGTTTCCTCGGCGCAGGGCCCGCTATTGGACTACCCAATGGGCCGAGATGCCCTTTTATGTTAGAAGGGTGCCAGGGACTGGATTCCCAGCTACGACTTGGGCAGCTCTCTTTCGTCTGCCGCAGGTGGCGCAAGCCACTGCTGCGGCGGGCATCAGATCCCTCCCCTCGCTAGCGGGGGGAGGCCCGTCGCATCAATTCCTGCGCGACCTCAACGGAAGCGTGGGTGTAGCCCCGAATCGCAAAAGGACAGGAACGCAGGAATGAGCCAATCCACTCCCATCGTAGTCGTCGGAATCGACGTCGGCAAGTCTGGACTCCGCGCCCACATCCTCCCCGGCGGCCTACAGCGCCACTTCCAAAATGACAAAGGCGGTCGCCGCGCCCTGCGCAACTGGCTGCTCAAGCACGGCGTCAGCCGAGCTGTCTTTGAACCCACTGCTCGGTACCACCGCCGTCTCCACCAGGGCCTCTACGAGGCCGGCCTAGCCACCGTGCTGGTCAACCCACTGCGCTCGCGGCGCTTCGCCGAATCTCTCAGACAACTCGCCAAGAACGACCGCGTTGATGCCGTCATGCTGGCCCGCTTCGGCCAATTCGACAACCTCGCCTCAACGCCGCCCAAAGACGCCCACCTCCAGCTGCTCAGTGACTTGCTGACGCTGCGCCGCAAGCTTGTCTCACAGCTCGACACCCTCCGCAAGCTCTGCTCCGAACTCGCCCCCGAGGCGTCCTGTGGCCCCGCCGCCACCCTCACAGCATTCGCAGCCGACATCGCCGCCTGCGACCAGCGCATGCTGGAGTGCATCGCGGCCGATGGCTCTCTGGCGCGCCGTGCCAAGATCATCCAGACGGTCCCCGGCTGCGGCCCCGTCACGGCCTCCTGCCTGTGCGCCGAACTAGGCACCATCTCGCGCCGCCAAGCCGCCGCCCTGCTCGGCTTGGCACCCTTTGACCGCGACTCCGGACCCGTGCAGGGCCACCGCTCGATTCGTGGCAGTCGCGCCCACCCGCGGCGCGTGCTCTACATGGCCGCCCTCTCCGGCATCCGCTGGGAACACTCCTGTCAGGCCTGCTACCAGCGCCTCAGCGCAGCCGGCAAGGAACACAAGCGCGCCATGCTCGCCGTCATGCGCAAGCTTGCTTGTCTGCTCACAGCACTTGTACAGAGTTACATTATTCCGGCAGTAGATTCTCAAGTTCCTCCGCCAACACGAAGAGGCTTTTTCTCACATTGTTCCGCTCCTGCCGGAAGGAATTTGGAGCCGCAGTGGCCCGAGAGAGCCTGTAGGGGCGGGCTTGCCCCTGCTGGGAGCCCGAGGTCTTTCTCAGATTGTTCTGATTTCCTACCCTTCTGACGTCAATCTAGTTCGAGAAAAATGGCCGTTTTCTGCCGGAATAATGTGAATCTATACAGCGCTGCTACGCGAGGACCACTGCTGGCAAGCCGCACCGCCTGTCCGTGCCTTGGAGGCCGTTGCATGAGCGGCATCTACACCCGCGCCGCCCCATGTGCCGCGATATGCGCGAAAATATCCCTTCAGCTCAGATCCGCCCGGATGTGTGCTTGACAGCCAACACCGAAGCTAGAGAGGGTTTCGCTGTACTTGGGTGGGGCGACGAGTCGGCGTGAAACGTCCGTCAGGCAGCGTGGCACTGTAGATTGACGGAGACCAGGCCCCGCCCGATTCGAGGCGAGCAGTGGTGCAGTCATGGGAGGGCCTTTGCCTCATAAGAGCTAACTTATTCAGTTTCCAGTAAGATGGCTGTCGACCTGATTGGAGCGCTTCCTCGGCGGTTCGGCTAGTGATGCAGAGATCTCGCTCCAGCGCTCGATCATGCGTCCCAGCCAGAAGGCCGGTTGAATAGCTCGCGTGACCTAGTTTAGGGCGAATTTGAAGTCACGCCAAGGGCTGCGAGTGCGCTCTCGGCGCAACGTGGTAGCCCTAGCGGGAAATCGCCAGTGCGTGGCGCATGAGTTTCTCGACCAACAGCGCCACCAGCAGTTTGCCGTACAGCCAAGCTTGGGCACTCTCGTCATCGGATTTGGGCAGCTGCCCGAGCTGAGCCAGCGACTTGAAGCGCTTGAAGACGAGCTCGACTTGCCAGCGCAGGCCGTGCCACTCCAAGACCTCAACGGCGCTACAGCGCTCCGCCGGGTAAGTGCTGAAGATGATCACGTAGCAGGCGAAGCGCAGGGTTTCCGGCCGTAACTGCGTGCCCTGCTGGAGGCCTTTTGGCGCAGGTTCTTGTGGGCCAGTTGGATCGCCTCGTCGGTCTTGCGCAGGGTGCAGCTGCGCCCCTGGACCGCTGGCCC
>Ga0209544_1003857_pt1 | contig 11139 bp, 10 predicted proteins | sample MesohylPK_FD_187297 | JGI IMG/M metagenome (GOLD analysis project Ga0209544, IMG submission 187297) | Host-associated microbial community of the marine sponge Aplysina aerophoba from Gulf of Piran - sponge mesohyl, lysed by proteinase K... | ecosystem: Host-associated > Porifera > Sponge >...
TCCGGCGGCACCAGCTCTCGATCGCCTTCAGGCGGAAGCCGGCCACCACCTGGAGCTTGATCCTGTGCGGCAGCCAATCCTCCGTCGTCTCCAGGGCCGCCACGAACGGAGTCTTCCCTTCCGCCCCGCGCGCCCGTTTGCCTTCCCGGACCCCGCCGAGATGCACGTCGTCGACCTGGACCTGGCCCGCGAGCGGCTTCTCGTCCTCGCGCTACATCATCGCCTGCATGATCTTGTGCTTCATGCGCCAGACCGCGTTGTAGGACACGCCGATCTTGCGCATGAGATCCATCGCCGAAATGCCCTTCTTGCCCTGCGTAATCAGGAAAATGGCCTGGAACCAGGTCGAGAGCGGAAGCTTCGTGTGCTCCAACAGCGTTTCGGCGGTGACAGACGTCTGTCGCCCGCACCCGGCGCACTGCCGCAGGTCCCTATGCTCGAGCCGGCAGTGCTTCGCGCAGCCGCAGGAGGGGCAATTGAATCCGGAGGGCCATCGCAGCTTCGCCAGCGCTTCGGCGCATTTCTCCTCCGTGCCGAAGTCCTCCAGGAACATTGTGATGCTCATTCCTTTCTGGAACTGGACTAGGTTTCTCTTCGCCATGGATTCTCACGGAGTGCTTTTTCCGCACCCCTGTTTATACTCTTAATGTTCCTGACTTGCGAGTTATGTTCGCATAAAATTCATTTAATCAGGCTAGTAGTCAGGAAAATTTTTTGAAGAAACGCCGCCCGCACGGGCGTTCCGATTGCAATTTGGGGACTGCAGGGCTATCGGCGTTCTCGTCCGCGGCGCCGGTATCGCCCCCTGAGAGAAGCGGAGCCACATTGTAAATCGGCGCGGCTCAGCCGGCAAGTCGGTTGATCCTGCGGACAGCGTTCGTCGAGCGCGCTTGCGGTCCCATCGAAACAATCCCATTCGTCCTCTCGGCGCCAAAGAATGGCGGAGAAATGCCGGGGCGCCGGGACTTTCGTTTGTTTCCCCGCGATACGCCGCCGATTGGATACCGGCAAACCCGTCGTACAATCGATAAATTTTCGTAAGACCGCGTCGATTCCTCGCCTGGAAGCCTTTTCAGCTATGGCCGCTGAAACTAAAAGGACGGCGAAGCGTTGAATCCGGGACTCCGGTCGGCGATCCGTATCCGCATCGTCGAATTACGCGAATGAACCGGCTGAACATGTCGGCAAGAAGTCGAATTCCCGAAAGCCTCGGGCAAGCCATCCGCCGCGGAAAGCAGACAAGGAACGGAGTATTGAAATGAGCGAATTCCATGTTGCAATCGGTGAAACAGCGACATTTTCGAAAACTGTTTCGGAATCCGACGTCTACATGTTTGCGGGCATTACGGGCGATTTGTCGCCTAATCACGTCGATGAATCCTATATGCGGAAATCGAGCTTCGGAAAACGCATGGCGCACGGCGCCCTTCTCGTCGGGTATATGTCGACGGCCTCGACGCTAGCGATTTCTCATACTCGGTTCGCTGACGAAACCGCTGTTTCGGCCGGTTACGACAGAGTGCGATTTATACGGCCCGTCTTTCTCGGGGACACTATTACCGTTCACTACGAGGTCGAGAAATTGGAACCCGAAAGGCGAAGATCGGTTGCTGACATAAGGGTAACGAACCAAGACGGCGAAATCGTGGCGGCGGCAAAGCACATCCTCCAATGGGTGCCCAACGAGACCTGAACCATGAGTTTTGAACTTGAAGGCCAAACCGCGATCGTAACAGGCGCGGCGCGAGGCATTGGCTTGGCGATTTCTCGACGGCTCGCCGAGCTTGGAGCAAGAGTTTCCTGTTGGGATGCGGACCCGACTCCCGTCAGGAATGATCCGTCTTTTAGCCATTGGATAGAAGCTGACGTTACTAGCGAGATTTCCGTCGCCAATGCATTCGACCAGAGTCTTGCGGCTCTTGGCAACGTATCCATACTTATCGCCAATGCCGGCATTAACGGGCCGACCAAGCCAGCTTGGGAATACGCGCTTGAAGAGTGGAACAGCGTGATAGAAGTCGATCTGACCGGCGTGTTCATTACCGTGATGGCGGGCGTAAGGCACATGCGCACGACGGGTTTCGGTCGCGTTGTCATTATCGCCTCTGTCGCCGGCAAGGAGGGCAATCCCGGCGCATGCGCCTACGGCGCGGCGAAAGCGGGAGCTATCGGATTCGCGAAGGGATTGGCCCGCGAGCTTCAGCCATCGGACATATTGGTCAACTGCGTTGCGCCTTCCATGACCGCCACCGACCTTATGAAGGGCATGACCGCGGACTATATCGCCGACAAGCGAAGCAAGGTTCCGATGAACCGCCTATGCTCGGTCGAGGAAATCGCCGATATGACGGCGTGGGCCGCCAGCCCGCGCTGTTCGTTCACAACCGGCCAAGTATTCGATGTAACCGGAGGACGCGCAACCTATTGACATGTCTTGGGACGCAAGATCTCCAGTGCGATCCCCGTGCAATTCGCAAAAGGCATCCGACCGGACCACCGCGATTTCGAAGCGGAAATCAATACCGTATCGTATCGAACGCATGGCATCGGACTCGCGCGACCGAATACGTCGGTTTCCGGCAAAAGATCGAGCAAAGCGATTATCGGATAGGACTTTCCCTGTCTTCGAACCATAGAATTCATCGAACGGGACTTTTTTGCAGCAGCAGCGAATCTACGTTCAAACCTCGGCTGAGCAGCCCGATGCCTGCCGACGTTATTCCTTCGCTCAGGGCTTTCAGCTACCGGCAAATGCCTCGTCGAAGGTGGACAGCTGTTGTCCGATCGCTGCCCGGCAATTCAAGATTCGATGCAACTCGTCACTCCCGCGGAGGCAATGCGCGCGGCTGGCAAACTCCGCCCGCGCACATCCATAGGCGTTTCGAACGGAATGGGGGCAGCCCGCCCCGCTCGAACGAATTCGTCGAATTGCCGAATCGAATTGCAATGTCCCGAAGTCCCCGAATTCCGGTCGGACAGGCGAGATTCGCCTTCGCTAAAATCCTAAGCCGCAAATCTTGGTCGGGCGGATTTCCTCGATTGGAAGGTCCGCCGGTTCCGGCGGGACAATCCGAAAAGTGAGATCCGCGCCAATCGCTGCAATGCATGGGAACGGCGTAAAATCGGGCCCGATCGCCGCCTTTGCGCTCGCAGCGCCTCCAACGCTCGCGGCGAACGGAAACTCCCTGCTATAAATATTGGCAAGCCGCCGAATGGAAGTTTCGAGGGCGTCCGGTTTCCTCGCGGCAGAACGCTATTGACAAACTCGATCTCATTGAGCTACTGCCTGATGTTTCGCCGCAGCCGGAATTCGCGAGTCGGCTGCGCTCAAGGGAGCTCGCATGCTGAAAATTCAAGGAGTTGAAACCGGCTACGGTCGGCTGCAGATTCTTCGCGGTATCGACTTGCACGTACCAGATGGAGGAATCGTCGCGCTCCTTGGCGGAAACGGCACCGGCAAGTCCACGCTTCTGAAAGCCATTTCAGGACTTTTGCGCGTATGGTCCGGGTCAATCGAATTCAACGGCAAGCCTATTCACAATCGGAGGCCAAACGAAATCGTCAAGGCGGGGCTGGTTCAAGTTACCCAGGGGAAGGATTCCTACCCGGGGCTCACGGTCGAAGAGAACTTGAAGCTCGGAGCGCACAGCAGGAGCGATCGGGCCAAAATCAAGGAAGACCTCGAGCGCATCTACGAATTTTTTCCGATCCTCAGGGAGCGGCGCAAGCAAATGGCGGGGCTGCTGTCCGGCGGGCAGATACAGATGCTCGTCATCGGACGCGGACTAATGGCCGCGCCGAAAATGATCATGCTCGACGAGCCGTCCGCGGCGCTCGCTCCTCTTGTGGTTCTGGACATTTTCCGGCAGATTAACAAAATCAGGGCTGAGCTGGGAACAACGATTCTGATCGTGGAGCAAAACGTTAGAATGGCCCTTCTTCTAGCCGAGTACGGCTACGTAATTCACGACGGGCGAATACATATCGAGGGGAATGCAGCAGATATGATCCACGATGAGAATGTCCGCCACGCCTATCTCGGCGGAACGGTCGTAGAATCGGCCGGCGAACTATGATCGTCGACTTCCTCGTCGTCGGGTTCTCGATCGGCTTGGTCTACGCGATCGTAGCGCTCGGCATCTCGCTGATCTATTCCGGATTGGACATCGTGCATTTCGCTCACGGCGAATTCGTCATGTTCGGCGCGTTCTTCGGCCTGGTGCTCGTCAACGACAGCGGCCTCAACTATCCGATCTCTATTTTTCTGGCGATGATATTCGCGGGTCTGATGGGCGTTTTTGTCGAGCGCGTCTTTTACCGGCGCCTTACGTCGAAGGGCGGCGGCTATACCGTGGCGGGCATGGGCATGATCATCTGCGGTTTCGGAATGGCGATCATCCTGCAGAACGTCGCGTTCCTGATTTGGGGGGCCGAGGGCCACGCGATTCAAGTGGATTTCGGCACGCCGCTGAAAATCGGAACGGTCAACCTGCCGAAATCCTATCTTTGGATTTTGTGCGTTTCCGTCACGCTGATGGCGGTGCTGCACTTTTTTCTCAAGCACACGAAAGCTGGACTGGCTATTCGCGCCGTCGCCGCGAACAAGGACATCGCCTACTTGATGGGCATCAACGTGCCGCTGATGATTTCCCTGATTTTCGGACTGGCCTGCGGGCTTGCGGCGGTCGGCGGCGTGCTGATCGGGCCGATTAACTACGTTCAGGTGGAAATGGGATACCTGATTCTGATCAAGGCGTTCGCCGCGGCCGTGGTTGGCGGCTTCGGATCGCTGCCGGGCGCCATTCTGGGCGGTCTCATGGTTGGAATTTTCGAAACTCTCGGCGCAGCCTATATTTCCGGCAGCCACAAGGACATCTACGCGTTTCTCTTGTTGATCGCAGTGCTGGTCATCAAGCCGACCGGCCTTCTCGGGCAATTGGCAAAATCGAAGGCCTAAATCATAGTTTCTTCTCAAATAGGAGGTTGTAAAATGAAGAAATCACTTAATTGCCTAGTAATTGCGGGCGTACTCGCTGCCGGATCCGCCTGGGCGGGCGAAATTCGCATCGGAGCGACGATGCGGATGATCTCCGAAAACGGCCAGAAATACGGTGAAATGATGCAGGACGAATTCGCCGCCATCAACGAAAGCGGCGGCATCAACGGCCACACGGTCAAGCTCATTCTGCTCAACGACGAATGCAAGTCGGACAAGGGCGTCGCCAACGCAAACAAATTCGCGTATCAAGACAACGTCCACTTGATAATCGGATCGACCTGCTCGTCGGTTTCGCTGCCGATCGTCGATGTCACCGCCCAAGCGGAAGTTCCCCAGATCATCCCGCATTCGACCAACGACCAGATCACGAGAAAGAATTCGGCCTGGGTGTTCCGCGTGCCGATTTCCTCCCGCTACTACAAGGGCGTCGTATCCAAATACCTGCATGACAAGGTCGGCGACCAAATCGCCTACGTCTACGCCTCCGACGCTGCCGCGATGTCCGAAACCCAGGGCCTCATTCAGCAGATGCGCGATGTCTACGGCGTCGAGCCGGTCTACGAGGCTCAGACGCAGGAAAAGGAAATCGACTTCCGGTCGCATCTGGTAACGATCAAGGATCTCAATCCGGACGCGATCTTCTTCGGCGGCCTGCAAGAGCCGATCGCGCGCTTTCTGGTCCAGTCCTACGAGGTCGGCATTCCCGCATCCGTGGTTAGGGCGGCAGGCTCGGCCGCTTCGAACGCTCCCGTTCCGAAACTGGCCGGCGATGCGGTCAAGGGCGTTTTCTTTTCGGCCGCCTATTCCGACAGCGACGATCGGCCCATCGCGCAGCTGTTCAACTCCTATGTTCGCAGCCGCTACGGCATCAAAGGCGTCGACCACGATTTCAGCCAAGCCTACGACCTGATTAGGATCGTCGAAATCGCGCTCGGCAACGCGGACCTGTCGCTTGAAGACGACGATCTGGCAGCCGACCGAACGGCAATCAGGGATGCGATCGCCAATGTTCAGGGATATGAAGGGCTGGCGTCCGGTCCTATCAGCTTCTGCGCCGATCCGACTCCGGAGTGCCGCGACGGCAACCGCACGCCGGTGCTTATCCAGTATCTCGAAGGCGGAGAGGATTTCAAAGTCGGGATTCTCGACCGCGTAACTATGCCGGTAGAATTCGGCCTTTAATCGCATTTCGCGGCGGGCGGACCTCGGTTCGCCCGCCGCGGCGCCGGCCGGCGGTCGCCTGACTTACCAGATTAAATGCTGACACTCATAGACGGAATCGAAGCCTTCATTGGCCGCCTGAAGGCGATCCATCCGCTGCTGCCGTGGCTAGTCGCCCTGCTGCTGCTGCTGCCGGTGCCTCATTTCACGGCCAACAACTACCAAGTCTACCTGATCAATTTCATTTGCATCATGATCATCCTCGCGACGGGGCTGAACATCGTGAAGGGCTTCGCCGGTCAGGTAACCGTGGGCCATGTCGCGCTCTACGCGATCGGCGCCTACACGTCGGCCGTACTGTCGACGAAGTTCGGCATGCCGTTCTACGTCAACCTTCCGGTATCGATTCTGGCGGCGATGATTTTCGGAGTTCTGGTCGGCCTTCCGTCATTCCGCCTCGAGGGGGCGTATCTCGCCTTGGCGACGCTGGCATTCGCGCAAGCCGTAGAAGTCTACATCCGAGTAACCAACTATCTCGGCGCCGCCTCCGGCATCGGCGGCATCAAGCCGCCGGAATTTTTCGGCTTCACGCTTCGCAATTACGACGAATACTATTATCTCGTCATGCCGATCATGCTCCTGGCGGTCTACGCCTCGTTCGCGATCTTGCGCTCGGCGACCGGAAGAGCCTTCATGGCCGTTCGGGAAGATCCGATATCGGCGGCTTCCATGGGGGTCAATGTCCGCCGCTACAAGCTGATCGCCTTCGTTATGAGCGCGTTTTACGCCGGCTTGGCCGGTTCGCTCTATGCGCACATGCTGCCCGGCTACGTGCATCCCAACAATTTTACGGTCATAGAAATGGTTACCGTGCTGCTGATGGTCGTCCTCGGGGGAATCGGAAACATCTGGGGCGGCATAATCGGAGCAATCATCGTAACGATCGTGGCCGACATCACGCGCGAATACTATTTCTACCAGCTTCTTCTTTTCGGCGCCGTCATCGTCGGCACGGTGCTGTTCATGCCGAAGGGCATCGGCGGCATCATCGACCGGTATTTCGTCAACCGAAGGTTCGTCGCCGCGAGAGAGTTAACGGCGGTCGCGAAGCGCGGCGTCGTCGGCTCCGCCTCCCGGGAGGAATAGGCGTGGGGCCAATGCTCGAGGTCAAGGGACTCAACAAGAGCTTCGGCGGGCTCCGCGCGATTCGAGATGTCGACTTCGCGGTTCGCGAGGGCGAAATCCGGGGGCTGATCGGGCCGAACGGATCCGGCAAAAGCACGTTCTTCAACTTGCTTTCGGGCGTGTACGCCGTCGATTCCGGAACAGTCGTGTTCGACGGCAGGGACCTGACAAATTCCGAGCCCCACGAAGTCGCCGCGGCCGGAATCGCAAGAACATTTCAGCTGCTGCGGATGTTTACGGAAATGACGGTGCTGGAAAACGTCATGATCGGCTACCACAACCACGTCAAATACGGCGCGCTCGCGGGCGTATTCGGCTTTGGCCGCGTCGCGAGCGAAGAAAAAATCATCCGCGACGAAATGATGGAAGTCCTCGCCTTTATTGGCTTGGAGGATTTCGCCAGCATTCCCGCATCGGAGCTTTCAATCGGCCAGAGGCGGCTTCTTGCGCTTGGCCGGGCGATGGCCATGAAGCCGAAGCTTCTCCTTCTTGACGAGCCCGCCGCCGGTCTTTCGCCCGTGAACGTCGACAACATCATGCTCATTATTCTGCGCATGAAGGAAAAATTCAACCTAACGGTCGTCATCGTCGAGCATATACTGAAGGTCGTTATGGAGACCTGCGACCGGATTTCGGTGCTTGATCACGGCGTGAAGATCGCGGAAGGCGTGCCGAGCGAAATTCGCGACGACGAGGCCGTTGTCGAGGCTTATCTCGGACGCGAGATGGACGACGAGGAGGTCAAGCGCGCCATTTCCGCCTAGCCTCTCCCGGCGAGGCGGAATCCTGGCGATTTCCAACGGATTGAGCGACCAATTTCCCGGCGGCGGCCGACGGGCAGAATGCTCGGCGAATCAACCGGGGAGCGGAAGCGGAACTCAGTTGTCGCGAATAGACCTGCTCGCATAGCGGATCCGGATGAGCGAGATGCTTCGAATGCCGCCTTTCGAATCGCCGCCGCGGTCAGCGGGCGAGCGTCCGACGACGATTTTCGAGACTAGCCGAATTTCGACCGAAGCCGTCGATCCGAATTATCCGCCACGCTCCCATTCCCGCGCGGTCCAACGGGAGCCCGCTCGAAAATCACGCTGCAAATACGGCCCGGATCACGCGGCGAATGCGGCATTCGGTCGATAATCCGACGCGTTTCCCGCTTCGCGCGATTCAATCGGCCTGGGAAAACCAACTCCGCCTAGCGATCATCCCTAAATTATGTGCACGGCCACCGTCGCATGCGGCGTAGTCTTCCGCCGGAATCTTTCAGCCGAGCGGGGCATCGAGAAACGCGACAAACGAAATGAGTCCGATCAGTGTAACGAACACCGCGCCTGTAAAGTTAAGCGTATTCCGCAGCAAAACGACCATGCCGCTGCCGCTTGAACGCTCCAGAGCTCGCATCGCGGTCCGCCTTGCCAGAATCGCACCGATGCCAAGCGCGCAGATGCTGATGCCTATTCCTAGCGACATCGCGGCTACAAGCATAATCCCTGGTAAAATCATGTCGTTGGCAACGGCGTACAGCATGACAAGCACGGCGCCGGGACAGGGTACCATACCCGCCGCAAGAGCCAATAGCCCGCTTTCCAATCGACCCTCATGGGGATGATGATGATGGTGGTGGTTGTGGCCGTGATGACCCTGGCCATTCTGACCGTTAGCATGGTGGCCGTGCGAATGGTGTTCGTGAGTATGATGGCCGACATCGCCGTGGCTATGCGAATGGCCCCAAATGCCGCTCTCCGCGCTACCGCGCTTCCAAAGCTGAAACGACCTGAAGAGCATGTACAGGCCGATTCCGACAATGATAAGAAAACTGGCGGCTCGCACGCCCGGCACATCGGCGAGTCGAATGCCAAATCCGGTTCGAAGCACGGCATCCGCAACGGCGACGACAATGACCGCCGCGATGACGTGCACAACAGCGATCTGCGCGGCCATCGCAAATCCGCGAAAAACTCGAGATTCCCGCCCTAAAAAATACGATACTATTAGAAACTTCCCGTGCCCCGGCCCGAACGCATGCACGGCTCCGTAAAGAAATGCGATTGCAAGGCCGAGAAAAATGGCTCCGGTTTCGCCGCCGCTGTCGAATGAGTTCATTGACGCGGCAATATTCGCGTTTGCGCTCCTCTGGATGCTGATTACAAGACTAAGGAGGCCCGAAAGACCGTCATCATTCGCTGCAACCTCGACCGGCACGTTCAAATCTTCGTGCGACTGCGCCGAAAAGCATACGAGCAGCAGGCCGACCACCGCAAGCGCTCCGACGATCAAGTGCAACCTTTCGCCTGTTCGATAACGAACGTCGATTATGGCTCGCCCTCCTCTATTCGCCGATTTCGACGGTCCGAAGCGACAGGTCTCTCGCCCGCGCGGCTAGCCGAACCGCCATCCGGCCGTTCATCCGGCGCAGCAGTCGCTGCTTGGAATGCATCCGGAAGCACCCCCAACGTTACTTGTTTTGTTGCATGCAATCAAAAACTATCGCTCATTTTCGTTTCGAACCCCTTATCGGCACGAGTGAACTGCCAAGCGAAGAATCGCGGCCGGGAAGTTTTCCTGTGATCCCGAGCGAGCAAGTAAGCAAAGTCGTTGATCGCGGATCTTCAACTTTTCGAAAGGCAGTACACGCAGTAAAAGCAGATTCGTGCCGAGCGACGGCTGGCTGCCTAAGTCGCTAACGACTTCTTTCGACTGCGTTTCACGCGAGCCGGCGCGGATCAAATCTTGCAATAGGGAATCCTATGCTCCTATTCGCATGAACCGACTCTCAATTGCGAAGATCGTCCTTGAATGCAGATTCCGGCGCGCCGCCGCAAAGCCCGGAAGTGCGCCAGGCGTTTTCCGGCAGGCGTCGAAATCCGCGCACCGCCGAAATTATTCTTGACGTGAAGGCGTCGACCCGATGATCAAGGCGTCGACCCGCAGCCAAGATTCAAGTTTCTTTCAATAGGCAATGCGAACAAAAGGACATATCGATCTCGGTTCATCGCCAGGTGATTCTGTTGCGTTGAAAAAAGGAAAGGTTAAAGCACGCGAAATGAACAGCACGGGAAATTCAGGACTCAGCGACTCCGCATTCTTCATCCGATACGCCAAGAAAGTCGTCGAAGCGAAAATTTTCAACAGCGCGATCACATTTATTATCATCGCAAATGCGATCATCGTGGGACTGCACACGTCGCGAACGCTAAGCGAATCATACGGCGAACTATTCGAACGCGTAAATCAGGTCATCCTCTATATCTTCATAGCGGAAGCGATTTTAAAGATTCTTGCGCACTTCCCTCGCATCGAAAAGTATTTCAGGAATGGATGGAACGTATTCGACTTTTCCATAATCGCGTTTAGCTTGCTTACCAGCTTCGTCGAACTCGCGACGGTCGCCCGCATGCTGCGCCTTCTCAGGCTTCTGCGTCTTGCCTCCGCGCTGCCCGAACTGGGAATCATCGTGTCGACGCTGATTAGATCCTTCCCTAGCATGTTCAATATAGCCCTGCTTATTTCGATTATCTTCTATGTCTACGGCGTGGCCGGATGCTTTCTTTTCCGAGATGCGGATCCCGACAGCTGGGGCACTCTAGGCTACTCGCTTTTAACTCTTTTCCGAATCGTCACGCTGGAGGGATGGACCGAAATCATGGACACGTCGATGGATACGCACGGCTGGTCCTGGATTTATTATGTAAGCTTCATCGTTGTCGGCACTTTCGTCGTCGTCAATCTGTTCGTCGCGGCAGTCGTAAACAATCTCGACGAAGTCAAAAGGGAACGTCTGATCGACGCTCGGCACA
>Ga0209544_1003861_pt1 | contig 11126 bp, 10 predicted proteins | sample MesohylPK_FD_187297 | JGI IMG/M metagenome (GOLD analysis project Ga0209544, IMG submission 187297) | Host-associated microbial community of the marine sponge Aplysina aerophoba from Gulf of Piran - sponge mesohyl, lysed by proteinase K... | ecosystem: Host-associated > Porifera > Sponge >...
GCGACCCGATCAGCGGCGAGGTCGGTAAGTCCATCGTTTTTGCCGTCAGCCAGAACCACGCGGCCAAGCTTACCCAAATCCTCAACCAGATGGCCGACCGCATGTTTCCCGGCAAGTACCAATCCGACTTCGCCGTACAGGTCACCTCACAGATTCCCGATGCCCAACAGTTCACCATTAACTTTGCCAATAACAACCTGCTCGGCTCGGGCAACTTCCTGCCCGACTACAAGACCAGCAAAGCCCGCATTTGCGTCACGGTCGGCATGATGACGACCGGCTACGACTGCACCGATATTCTGAATCTCGGTATGTTCCGGCCCATCTTCTCACCCACCGATTTCGTTCAGATCAAGGGACGCGGGACCCGCAGGCATAACTTCCTCGACCAACTGTTTGACGAAGACCTCAAGGATGTCGTCAAACAGCCACACAAAACCGCCTTCAAGCTGTTCGACTTCTTCGGCAACTGCGAATACTTCGAGGACGAGTTCAACTACGACGAGATCCTTGAGCTGCCTCGGCCTGGGGCTAAGGGGAACGGCGATGGCCCGCAACCCTACGGAACCTACGAGCATCTGGGCCGCGACATCCTCGAAGGAATCGTAGAAGAGACCATCGGCCCGGAGGGGATGAAGATAGACCGGGTGTTTTTCGACCGGTTCGCGGATACCGTGCGGGAAGACCAGACCATCGTACAGGCCGTTGAGGCCGGCCAGTGGGACCGCGTCATCGACTACGTCAATCGCGAAGTCTTCGACAAACCCGAGGAGTACTATACCCTCGCCAAGCTGCGCAAAGCTGCTGCCGTGGACCGCCGTCTGACCCTGCGTGAAATCCTGGAAAGAGTCTTTGGCATTATCCCGCGCTTCAAATCCAAGGACGAGCTGCTGGAAGAAGAATTTGCCAAGTTTGTCGCCGACCATACGCCAACACGGGCGGACTCCATCGCGGCCATCAAGACCTACTTCAAGGCGTATACCACCGACGGCTACACTCGCGACATTATCGACACCCGGCAGTTCGCCAGGCTGGCCACCTCTCCGGTTTTTTCCACCGGCGACTTCCGGGCCGTGCCGGAGAAATACCGCGTGCTTATTCCAGAGTATGTAAAAGACTATGTGGCGCTGAACCAATTCTGAACTGTGATTGACCAGGATTTATGGGATTTATGGGATTGACTGGGATGGGGAGGGACGGGCTGGGATGAAGAGGGAGCAGAAGTATTCGGAGTTGACCGGCCAGATCATCGGGTGTGCTATGACGGTGCATTCTGCTCTGGGGAATGGCTTTCAGGAGGTGATTTATCAGCGGGCATTAGAAATCGAGATGGCGGATCAAGGCATTCCCTTCAGCCGTGAACATGTCATGCCGATTTACTATAAAGGCCAACACATCGGGACGAGACGGGTGGATTTTCTGGTGGGCAATGTTGTCAGTGTAGAGTTGAAGGCCATTATCCAACTGGAAGATGTCCATCTGGCCCAGGCCATCAACTACCTGGAGGCGTATGATCTGGAAGTCGGCTTGCTCATCAATTTTGGCGCCAGAAGCCTTGAATTCAAACGAGTCACCAACAAGCAGTTCAACCAAAAGAATCAGCGCACTCCCAAAACCCCCTAAATCCTCTTAATCCTGCTAATCCCACAAATCCCACAAATCACGGTTCAGACTATGCTTGACACCACCACCAAACGCCGCATCGACACCGCCCGCGACCTGCTCGTCGGCAAGGTGCCCGACCCCAAGTCCCAGGTTGAACAGATTACCATTGCGCTCATCTACAAGTTCATGGATGACATTGACGCCGAGAGCGAGGAGTTCGGCGGCACGCGTACCTTCTTCGCCGCTGACTTCACCCGTTTCGGCTGGGCCAAGCTGATGCACTCCGGCCTGGGCGGAAACGAGATTCTCAACCTCTACGCCGATGCCATCACCCGGATGCCGGAGAACCCCGGTATCCCGCCGCTGTTCCGTGATATTTTCAAGAACGCCTTTCTGCCCTACCGCGACCCTGAAACCTTGCGCGAATTTCTCAAGATCATTGACGAGTTTACCTACGACCACTCCGAACGCCTGGGCGATGCCTTCGAGTATCTGCTGTCCGTGCTCGGCTCCCAGGGCGATGCCGGGCAGTTCCGCACCCCACGGCATATTATCGACTTTATCGTGGCCGTCATTGACCCCAAAAAGGACGACACCATCCTCGATCCGGCCTGCGGCACCGCCGGCTTTCTGATCTCGTCGTACAAACACATCCTCAAGGCAAACACCGACGCCGACGGCCACAGCACCCTGACACCGGACGAAAGGGGCCGATTGGCAACCAACTTTCAGGGCTACGACATCTCGCCCGACATGGTGCGCTTGTCCCTGGTCAATATGTATCTGCACGGTTTTGCCGCCCCGCACATCTTCGAGTACGACACCCTGACCAGCCAGGAGCGCTGGAACGAATACGCCGACGTGATTCTGGCCAACCCGCCGTTTATGTCGCCCAAGGGCGGCATCCGGCCCCATAACCGCTTTTCGGTCCAGTCCAAGCGCAGCGAAGTCTTGTTTGTGGACTACATCGCCGAACATCTGACACCTAACGGCCGGGCTGGCATCATCGTGCCTGAGGGCATCATTTTTCAGAGCCAGACTGCGTACAAGCAACTGCGCAAGCTGCTGGTAGAGGACTACCTGGTTGCCGTGGTCTCGCTGCCGGCGGGTGTGTTCCAGCCTTATTCCGGCGTCAAGACTTCGATTCTGATTCTGGACAAGGTACTGGCCAAGAAGGCTGACCGTATCGCCTTCTTCAAGGTGGAAAACGACGGCTTCGACCTGGGGGCGCAACGCCGGGCGATTGATAAGAACGATTTGCCGCAGGTGCGGAAGGAGCTTGGTGAATATCTTGGACGGTTGCGGGCGGGGGAAGCGAGGGACGATTTCCAGCCCGCGCTGACGGACCGCGTGGCTGAACCAGGGGTAGAGCACACGAAGAGCGAACCCACAACGACATACGGGCTCACCACAGAAAAGGAGAAGATTGCCACAAACGGAGAATATAATCTGAGTGGGGAGCGGTATCGGGAAACGCTCGCGTATTCTAATGCAAGGTGGCCGTTGGTGGAATTACGGGATATCTGCGTTGAGATTTTGAGCGGAGGGACGCCATCGACGAAAAATGAGAACTACTGGAACGGGGATATTCCGTGGATTACGAGCGCGGATATTGTAGACCTTCAGACTGCAATACCGAGAAAGTACATCACGCAGGACGCGATTAGAGAATCAGCGACGAATCTCATTCCCAAAGGCAATATCATTGTTGTCACCAGAGTTGGCTTAGGGAAACTCTTCAGAAACGACTTTGATGTGTGTATCAGCCAGGACTCTCAAGGGTTAATCGTCAAGGAAGAGGTCAACGCCGATTTTCTGGTGTATGTCCTCAAAGATCGGGTCGCAAATTTCAAAAACACAAGCCGTGGTTCAACGATCCAAGGAGTCACGAAAGGACAGTTATCAGAACTCCAAATCCCCCTACCTCCGTTAGAAGTGCAGCGGGAAATTGTGGCAGAGATTGAGCGATGCCAAAGCGAGATTGAGAAACATGAAATTGCTATAGATGATGAAAAACGAAGGATTCAGGCGGCGGTGGGGCGGGTGTGGGGAGAGGATGAGGCCAAGGCAGAGACGTGAGTGATTGACGAAGCTGCTAAAATTGAGAAATCCACTTTGCGCAAGCTGTTACGTTTAATACTGGAATCTGCACCGATGGGCTATAATTACAAATCGGACAGGGAACTGAGAGAAAAGGCGAATGAATTTTTTCGGGCTGCTCGCGATTCTGTTTGGGAGGATAAATCTAGTCTCAGAGAGCTTTTCGAGAAGGGCTCATACCAACACTTGAATGGTATCTTCTTTGAAGTGAATGAGAAGGTTCGAGAAGCACAAAATCAGCTCGTCGCTCGCTGTATCAAGCTATTGGGACCAAAATTAGGCAATGAAAAGGAGATTGTGGATCTTGCTTGGAAACACGTTTGTCAAAGTCTTGCGGAGATCAGTCCGTCATCGGATATACCTGCCATCGAAAAGGAATTTTTGGACGATCTCTTTCGTGATGCGAAACGTGATTTTGTATACCTCGTTCCAAACTATATTATAGGATTCAGAGAACACGTGCAGGAAATCAAAATTGGTCCAGTGCGGGCAATTTTATCGAATGATTTGTTGCTCTCCGAGATGCAGAATTTGAAAAATATTGTACAAGTTGGATCAGAGTTCAAATTTAGTTTCGAAGGAATTAATTCAAATTCGTTGATCCAGATACCGCCAACCTGCTGGTATATCTCTGTCAATGCCGCGCGGGGGAATGCTGCTGAAGAAGCTATCTGGCTGATCAATGTTGCCGTTAGTTTACTTCGATTGTCATACCCGCATCGTGAGTACTTGGATTTTCCTTCTTTTGGTGATGCTGAGCCAATGCCGACGACCGATCTAAAAGTCGAGGAGCAAGGCGTTCTACTAAACCCCGAAGGTGGAATATCCATAAACGCGTCAAGACCCCACTTTTATGTTGTCGATGATGCCATATCCGCAATTACTAAGGAGCAGGAGTTCAAAGATAGAGCACAGGCGATTTTTTTCTCTGATGAGAAGCCATTGGCTAAACGCTTCAGCCAAGGGCTTGGCTGGCTTACCCGTGGGCGCCAAACAATAGACCGGGCGGAACGTTTCCTTTTCTTTTTTACGGCAATCGAGTCTTTATTGTCCAGTAATGATAGCTCTGCGCCCGTCGTACAAACAATTGCCCGATATGCTGCTACAATCCTGAGCCCTAATGCCGGAAAACGAGAGAAGATCGCCAAGGAGGTTAAGTCTCTTTATGGTGCTCGTTCGGCGTTGGTACATGCTGGAAAACGTGGTGTCTCCCAATCAGAATCCAATGCTGCGCAATATCTCGCAGAACTCCTCTACATAACAGTGATGGAAAGCGTTCCTTTGACGGTCCCGTTCGACAAGTTCCAGGCTTCTCTTTCGGAAGCTAGCTATGGATTACCCTGGCCCCAATCGAAGCCAAGCAGCCCTCCGTCACAGCCAAACGCGAGCGAATAGAACGCTTTGAGCAGAAGATTCAGGCGACGCTTGAGAGAGTGTGGGGCGAGGCCTCTTCTTGATATTTCCCGTAGCGGTGTCCGATTTTTTGAAAGGATAAAAAGACTATGATTCTTGTTTTTGTAGGAGCCGGAGGCTCCGCTGCTGTTGACCCCGAACAATATCCAACCACCGTTGAGTTCTTCGAGCGTCTTCCAGATGACATCACAGGGGACGGCTTGTTTATCAAGATCCGTGAATTCCTACGGCATAAGAAAGGTGAAGAGCCCATAGACATTGAAGAAGTCCTATGGAATTTGGACGAGCTTCAAGGTTATTTCCAAGCCTCCCTTAATGCCAATAACATGGCGGGATGGATTATGGCAGGGAATCGTATCAAGCAGCTTATCGGGAACGCGCCTGACCTAACACATCTCCTAAGTGGGATGGTTAACCTGGAGGCTCAAATTCTCACTCTAAAAAACAAGATCAATGCGCAAGTCTATAATTTCTATGCAACACCTCCCGACCCCGAGAAGTTGTCGAATTGGGTACGACTTCTCAAAGGACTTGAAGAGGTTGATCCAGCCATCCAAATTTTCACGACGAACTACGACCTCGTACTGGAAACTGTGATTAAGGAGGCCGAGATAAAAGTAAAGACAGGCCGAAGCTCCAACGACATCCAAATGAGATTGGACATCGCCTGCTGGGATCATCCCCATGCTCTTACTGATGACATGGGCCGGCTGACCAAGCTGCATGGTTCTGTGGATTGGCAGCGTCACAATGAAGACATTATCGTAGGCAATCCGAATTTCACGGGAAACCATCAGAACCATCTAATCTTGTATCCAGGATACAAAGAAGAGTTTGATCAAGAGCCCTTCATCAAATTCCATGACCATCTAGATGAGGTAGTATTCAAAACGGATGTAGCGATTTTCATCGGATTTGCCTTTCGTGATGATGAAATCAACGATACCCTCAGTTATCTTCCTTCGGAATCCCGAAAGTATGTCATAAACAAAGATGACTCGCTTCCCGATCTTCCTTTCTTCAATGGATGCGAGCATTTCAATGGTGGATTTACGGCAGAGGCAGTTGAAGCCTGTCTACGGAGTTTGCGGCCACAAAATGCTCAGGAATATGATGATTCCGATTTTAAGGCCAATTCGGCTTATCTTGATACTTTACCTCCTACCCCAAGTTCTCAGCCACCCTCGACGAAGGAATCGTAAGTCGCAGGTCGGATTAGCGCGGCGTAATCCGACAGGGGTGGCGGGGCGGGCGCAGTCGTACGGTCCTGCCGGGGCGGTTGGGTGACACCTCCGGCTAACCCAACCTACGGGCTGCTGTAATGGATAGGGCGGCATAGTTCCCTGCTAAGAGAAAGGTATCAAGTGCGATTCAAAAAGACCGTTCGAGAAAACCAGTGTAATCATTATGATATATTTGCCTAACCCTCAGCACCGGAATAAAACAAAAGGTAAGTCTCAATGGTCAATCTCTCGTTCACAAGAAGTCGCATGTTTTGACATGACACATGCAAACCAGTGGGCAGAAAACAATAATGGTTGGGGGCTGCACTATTCGGATGGTGTACCGGATTATCTCGGGCTTGCTCAGGATCACACCACTCAGGTTTTCATAGCAAAATTCGTAGGGAATCAGGGAACTTGGCATGGCTATCCCGCCGACCATCAGCAGAACCAACAGGACATTCCCGCGGAACGAATTCTCGCAATCTGGATGAAGACCAATATCTTGAATCCAGCGAAGATTCGGAAAATCATGAAAGGTCAGCCATGTCGCCTTTGAAGTTGACTATCCCAGGGCACTACTGGGATACACAGATATACCAAGGCCGGCTGTATCTCTTTGACAGAGAAGGTGGAATCCTGACTCTGGACTGGGATAGACTCATCGAAGTTCTACCGGTTGACAACGCTCTTAAGCTCGCTCTCGTCTGCGCATTGAAGCGCAGTGATTATCTATACCGAGTAGCGGCAACAGGGATTTTCCACGATGAAGAATTCAAGACCATAATGAATAGTCGTTTTGCCGCCCTAGCCGAAACCCCTCTTGTCCTAGAAGAAGAGCAGATCAAAGAGGCGTCTTTAGGCCAACAAGAGAACCGCTTTCCTTTTCCTCATGCAGATTCCACAGTGTATTATCGGCGTCTGTACGTCTCTGCTCAAAGTGGAGTCTTTTCAGCGAACTGCAACGGACAGACCAAATACCCCATCAGCACTCGCGTTGAAAGGCTATGGGACGGCCCTGTATTAGCGCTGGGCGCGTCATATAACTCCTTGTCTCTTGCCGCCGGGGAAGCGGGATTGTGGGAATACGATCTCAGTTCCACCGGAGGAGCGGGGTTGTGGGAATATGACACCAACTCTCCCTTCACAAGGCTCTCCGAATCCGCTCCCGAGGCCAATCCCCGTCCCCTTGCTGAGCAGCATTGCAGCGAGTGTCAGTGGGCCTTTCACAGCGTCTATGGATCGTCCTTAACCGGACCGGGAGTCTTAGCCGCCTATTACCGGACGCGCGGGGAATCCGACGAGGAATCCTATACGCCGAGAAAGAAGTCGTATCGACGGGAGTTTGATCGACTAATACCGGAAAAAGAAATCTTTTCAGACTTTGAAGAGCCTGCCGGAGTGTACTCCTGGGCAGCTCAGGACAAGATTTGCCAGGCGGCGAACGGCTCAATACGAGTCGCTAAATATCAACCTTGGGATCAAGAAGAACCTATTAAACGCCTTGGCTTGTTGTCTCTTGAACGTCATGGAGAAGCTATCGTATCGGCGAAGGTCGCCTTGTTCGGGACTGTTGTCGAGTTAGACTCTAGCTTGGTTGTCATATCCAGCGATGGTGAAATACTCTCTATTGCTGGCGAGCCGGTGTCATGGCGAGTCTTTCCGCGCTCCCGTCACTACGAAAACCATCTTCACATCATCTACGATGATCGCTTAGAAGTTCTCTCATTCAACCACGATTACCTGCTTGACCAACGCGAGAAGGTCTCGGGTATTTCGGGCTGGTTTGGGAGGAATAATAAGAAGTCTTTTGATTCTTTAAGGCTCCATTGAGCGTCCAGGAATAGAGGGATCTTCAGGTCTCTATTGTTGACAAGGCAATAGACGAAGGTCTGCGATGAAAAAGACGACCAACTTTCCACCCGGATGGGATAAGGGCCGCCGCCATCTCCTACAACATTACGAATCCCAAACGGAGGAAGAAGCTGTGGCGGAAGATGAGGCTGCGTTCGAGGACCCAACGCAAACGATGATGGGAATTCCTAACGAGTTGGTCCCATCCGTCAGAGCGCTGCTCTCGAAACACGCCGAGTCGTAGGTCAGATGAGCATGGCGTAATCCGATAGGGGTGGTGGGGCGGGCGCAAGCCTTATGGTACTGCCGGGGATGTTGGGTTACGCTTTCGGCTAACCCAACCTACAGGTTAAAATTCCAATACCGAATCTTGAAACCCAATATGCCATTGTCGCAGAAATTGAAGCTGAACAAGTGCTGGTCAACGCCAACCGTGAACTGATTGAGCGATTTGAGAAGAAGATTCGGGGGGTTGTGGGGCGGGTGTGGAGAGAGGGCTGAAGCTGAAACAACGGGAGAGAGAAGCAAGTGAGTGAACCGATAAAAAGCGTTGAAGAATTTATTGCGTGGACAAAGCAACTGGAAGGCATATTGCTCGTCTATCGCGGTATGACTAACGCCGCTTGGGAAGTGGAATCATCCGCGCATCTCAGAATAAAAGAATCGCAAGGGACACCGCCGCCTCCGCCCGTCTTTCAAAATTACATGAAGCAGTTGTTGAACAGCGCAGGTTTACGCGGGTTTCGGGAGCGACAGGGCAAAAGCCACTCGGATTTGGAATTACTTGCGGAATTACAACATAATGGTGCAGCGACCTGCCTGATCGACTTTACTACTAATGCCCTGATTGCGCTTTGGTTTGCCTGTCGAGAAAAACCACAAGAAGCAGGAAAAGTAGTTGCTATGGCGACGGATAGTTCCGAACGTTTTGCCATAGTGGGCTACCAGGACTTAGGGAAAGCCATTGAAGAATTTCTGGATAAGGGCAAATTGTGGAAGTGGGAACCCAGCCACCTGAGCAACCGCATCGTTGCCCAGCAATCGGTTTTTGTATTTGGAGAAGGGAAGATAGGCGAAAGACACTACAAAGCAATCAAAGTCAATGGGAGCAGCAAGGAAAAAATTAGAGAGGAATTAAAAGAGAGATTTGGCATTGCGGAGCAGTATCTTTTCAGCGATTTCACCGGTTTCGCTCTCTCGAATGCGTATGATAGACCCTACAGTGATTATACAGCGGAAGACTACTTTTATCTGGGCGTAACATTTCACCAGCAGGGAGATTATAAAAGGGCGATAGATTCTTACGACCAATCCATTGCACTCGATCCCCAAAATGTTGGACCCTACTACAATCGGGGGATCGCCAAGCACGTTTTAGGCGACTATCAGGGCGCTATCGCCGACTTCGACAAGGCACTTGCACTCGATCCCCAATATGTCGAGGCGTACCACAATCGGGGGATCGCCAAGCACGTTTTAGGCGACCATCGGAGCGCTATCGCCGACTTCGACAAGGCACTTGAACTCAATCCCCAATATGTCGAGGCGTACTACAATCGGGGGAGGGCTAAGCGCAATTTAGGCGACCCTCAGGGCGCCATTGCGGACTACGACCAAGCGCTGGCATTCAATCCCCAACTCGCCAAAGCCTACAACAGTCGGGGGAGGGCCAAGCACATTTTAGGCGACTATCTAGGGGCTATCGCCGACTACGACCGGGCAATTGAGTGCAATCCCCAATATGTCGAGGCGTACAACAATCGAGGGAGTGCCAAGAACGAGTTGGGCGACCATCAGGGCGCTGTTGCAGACTACGACCGAGCAGTTGAGTGCAATCCCCAATATGCCGAGGTGTACACCAATCGGGGGGCTGCCAAGCGTGCTTCAGGTGACTATCCAGGCGCTATCGCCGACTGCAATCAGGCGCTTGCACTCGATCCCCAAGATTTTGGAGCCTACACCAATCGGGGGAATGCCAAGAACGAGTTGGGCGACCCTCAGGGCGCCATCGCCGACTACAACAAAGCGATTGAACTCAATCCTCAAGATGCCATAGCCTACTACAATCGGGGGATTGCTAAACACGATTTAGGCGACGTGGTAGGCGCAAAGGAAGATTTCGCCAAAGCGTTTGCGATTAATCCCAGCCTTAAAAAAGACTAGGGTAAACCCCCAAACACACGATACCTCACGGGGTGGGCGCAAGTCTTACGGTCCTGCCGGGGCGGTTGGGTGACACCTCCGGCTAACCCAACCTACGGGCTTAGGGTTGGTTCAAAATGGATATTGAAGACATTCTCGACGCCGTGAGGAACGGTCGAATACGCATTACAGATCACGCAGATGTTGAAGCTCTTGCCGATCATCTGTTATTCGATGAGATCATCTATAGCGTTATCCACGGTGAAATCATCGAAGACTACCCTGACGATAGACCTTATCCGAGTTGTCTGATTTACGGAGATACGCCTACCGACGAGCCTGTTCATACTGTTTGGGCCTACAATCGGGTAACGAGGTCGGCAGCCCTTATAACAACGTACAGGCCCGATCCGGCGCGGTGGGTCAACTGGCGTACAAGGAGACAGAGATGATTCCATTCAGTAAGTGCCCGGTATGCAATGGAGAAGTCGTTGCGAAGCAGACGGAAAAGCTCCTCCGTGGGGGTGCGAATTTCGCTGCGGTGACCGTCTCTGCGGAAGTCTGTCTGCGTTGTGGAGAACACCTGTACTCTCCTGAGACGATTCGTCTGTTTGAGCAGATTCGCCACAAGCTCACCAATCAAGATGTGGAAGGGTTTGAACCGTTGGGGAGAGCGTTCCGCATTCCGGACTAGAGCCGTTTTCAGGGTGATGTAGCGAGGCGATAACCGGCGTGGCGGAAGTAATTGGCACACTCCGTAGGGGAGACGGCAGCCAGGGCCGGGCTCAC
>Ga0209544_1003865_pt1 | contig 11119 bp, 8 predicted proteins | sample MesohylPK_FD_187297 | JGI IMG/M metagenome (GOLD analysis project Ga0209544, IMG submission 187297) | Host-associated microbial community of the marine sponge Aplysina aerophoba from Gulf of Piran - sponge mesohyl, lysed by proteinase K... | ecosystem: Host-associated > Porifera > Sponge >...
AGGCCGCCATCGACGCGCCGCGGCTCGACTGCAGCACGCCGTTGTCCGCCGTCGACGGCCGCGTCGACCCGGCCGTGGTCGACGAGTTGCGCGCGCGCCGCCACCACGTGGGCGCCATCGATGCGCGCTACGTTACCGAGGGGCTGAGCCCGTTTGCCAGCCCGGTCGCCATCGCGCGCGACGGCGGCGGCCTGCGCGGCGGCGCCGACACGTTCCACAGCGCGCACGCGGAGGGGCTGTAATGCAGGCTCTGGTCACCGGGCCGCACGATGCCCGCCACACCGTGATCCTGGCGCACGGCGCCGGTCAGCCGATGGACCACGAGGCGATGAACGCGCTCGCCGACGGCCTCAACAATACCGGCGTGCGGGTGGCGCGGTTCGAGTTTCCCTACATGCATCGCCGCCGCGTGAACGGCCGCGGCGGTGCCCCCGACCGCCAGCCGGTGCTGGAGCAGACCTGGCGCGACGTGATCGAGCGGGTGCGGACGGCGACCGGCAGCGACGTGGCGATTGGCGGGCGCTCCATGGGCGGGCGCATCGCCAGCCTGGTGGCCGACGAGTGCGCCGCGCAGGCACTGATCTGCTACGCTTATCCGTTTCACCCCCTCGGGCGGCCCGACAGGTTGCGCACCGCGCACCTGGAGACGCTGCGCACCCCCACCCTGATCCTGCAGGGCGAGCGCGACCCGATGGGCAACCGCGATGAGGTGGCCGGCTACGACCTGTCGCCGGCGATCACCGTGCACTGGATCGGCGACGGCGACCACGGCTTCCGTCCCCGCAAGCGCTCCGGCCGCACCCTGGAACAAAACACCGCCGAGGCCGTCCAGCAGACCGTGGCGTTCCTCGACCGCTAGCTAGCCGTTCCGAGGCGCCTGCCCCATGCGTGGGCGCCGGGGTCAGGTGATGGTGACTTGCGCCTTGCGTTCGGGGCGGGTGTGCAGGTGCGGGTGGCCGGGCATCGACACCGCCAGCCGGATCGAAGGGGTGTCGCCCTGCGGGAAGATGTGGTGGAAGGTGAGCGCCGGCACGAAGATGAAGTCGCCCGCCGTGGCGCGCACCGGCTCGGCGCGGCCCTCGATCTGCCAGTGGATCTCGCCTTCCAGCACCAGCCACCACTCGTCGTAGTCGTGCACGTGGTTGTCGGTGGTGACGGCCGCAGTCTGGCAAATCAACCCTCCCATCACGTAGTCGGAGAGCACCACGGGGCGAAACCACGGCGGCGGCCCCATCTCGCGCTTGATCTCCTCCAGGTTGATCGTATTCAGGGCGCTTGAAAGAATCGGTTCGATTGGCATCGTGATCTCCTTTCGTCGGGCAATCGAGGGTGCGTCCATGATACGATGCCGCGGGCGGCCGGTGCAAAGCGCCGCCGCCGCAGGGTGCGAACGCCGAAAGCGGTAGGAAATCATTGACGTTGGGGCAAGAAAAAGGTCTACCTACCCCGTAGAAACCAAACCATGGGGAGGTAGACCATGAGGACGGAAGAACTTATAGCGGACGCGCAGAGGATGGTCAAGGAGCTGCGGGGGCGCATCAACGGCGGTGGGATGGGGCTGGACGAGGCGGAAGGGCAGATCCTGGAGATGGTGAACTGGATCGGGGACACGATGGTGCAGGAGGTGGTAGCGGGTCTGGCTGAGCCGACGAGTGCCAACCAGATCACGATCGGGGGCGAGGTGGCGGTGTTCGAGCGGGTAAGGAATCTGAGGTTCATCAACCGGTTTGGGGAAGAGGTGGTGCGCCCGCGGCGCTGCTACCGGTACCGGGACCGTGCCGGCGGAGTGGCGCCATTGGATGCAAAGCTGGGGATCGATGGATGCTTCGGATTCTCGCCGCTGATGACGTACCTGATCTGCATGCTGGGGGCGGACGAATCGTATGGGGGAGCGGCGGACAAACTGGCGGCGACGCTCGGGTTCAAGGTGAGTTCGACGGCGGTGCAGCGCACCACGGAGAAGACCGGGGAGCGGATACCGGACGACCCGGAGGAGGTGATCGGAGAGCAGCGACAGCAGGAGCCGTGCTCGCTGATGGTGGTCGAGGTGGATGGGACGACGAGCCCGCAGATCAAGGAGCTGGAAGGGATTACTGGCCGTGCCAGCCTGCGTGCGGGGACCTGCTACAAGGAGTGCAACTTGGTGGTGATCGAGAAGCGCAGTGGCGAGAAGGTGGTAGACCGGTGGACCGGTGCGCGCTATGGACCGCGCCGGGAGTTTGTCGAGTACGCCGAGCAGGCAGGGCTGCGGATGGGGTATCTGCAAGCTCCCGAGAGCGTGTTCCTCGCCGATGGCGCACGCCACAACTGGGACATGCAGGAGACCCACTTTCCCGGGTCGGTACCGATTCTGGACTACTACCACGCGACCGAGCACTTGGCCGATTACTGCGATCTGCTGCCAGCAGCACTGCGCGCCGGGCGGCACCGGCGCTGGCGGACGCTGATGTGGAACGGCGAAGTGTTACAGATGATCGTTGAGCTGAAGCAGTCGCTGGCCCAGGTCACCGACACCGACGCGGCATGGAAGCAGATCAACTACTTCACGAACAATCAGCACCGCATGGACTACGGGCGCTACCGGGACGCCGGCTGGCCGATTGGCAGTGGCTTGGTTGAGGGGCAGTGCAAGTTCCTCGTGGCGCGGCGCTTCAAGGGCAACGGCATGAGATGGCGCCCGCACGACAACCGGTGCGTGCTCCGCACCCGCTTGGCTCTCCTGAACGGCGATCTCAAGCGCTACTTCAGTCCTTCAGCCGACTGCGAGATCGCAGCCGCCTGATCGTGTCAACCCCGGTTACCGCTTTTGGCATTGCCACCCGAGCCGGTAGAGCCGGTCGAGCCAGTCGCGGTCAGTCCCGCAGTCTTGGCCGCGCCGCGGCGATTGTTCCCTGCGGACCGACCGGTGTCGCGGCCGGCGCCGACACCACGGCCGGCACCGGCACCGCGGCCGGGGCAGGCGCCACCGCCGGGGCAGGAGCCGGCTCCGGGGACGCGCGGCGCTTGCGGCCGGTCACGAACACACGCCGCGCCCAGCCGTCGAGGTCGTCGAACAGGGAGTACATCACCGGCACCAGCAGCAACGTCAGGAAGGTGGCGAAGGCCAGCCCGCAAATCACCGCAATCGCCATCGGGCTCCACCAGGCGGCCTGCTCGCCGCCCCAGTAGAAATCCGGGTCGATGTTGGTGTAGAGACCGAAGAAGTCGAAGTTGAGGCCGATCGCCAGCGGTACCAGGCCGAGAATGGTGGTGATCGCGGTCAGGATGACCGGGCGGAACCGGGTTACGCCGCCGCGCACTATCGCCTCCCGCGGGGATAACCCGTCGCGCCGACGCAAAATGTCGATGTAGTCGATCAGCACGATCGCGTTGTTCACCACCACGCCGGCGAGGCTGATCACCCCGACCCCGGTCATCACCACCACGAACGGCATCTGGAACAGCACCAGCCCGAGCAGCACGCCGACGGTGGACATGACCACCGAACTGATAATGATCACCGGCTTGGTAACCGAGTCGAACTGGGTAATCAGGATGAACGCGATCAGAAAGGCGGCAAGCAGAAAAGCGGCGAACAGAAATGCCTGCGACTCCTGCTGCTCCTGCTGCTGGCCGGTGAACTGCAGCGCGTACCCGGTCGGCAGGGCGGCCACGAATGGCCCCACCTCCCCGCGCACCTCGCCCACCACCGCGTTGGCATTGTACCCGGCGCGCACGTCCGAAGAAATGGTTACCACGCGCTTGAGATCCTTGCGCGTCACGTCGCCGAGCCCGCGGCTGATCGACCAGCTCGCCACCGAGGAGAGCGGTATCTGCGCACCGTTGCCGGCCACCACCACCAGGTCGCCCAGCGAATCCAGGTCCTCGCGGTATTCGGCGGCCAGCCGCACGGTAATGTCGTACTCCTCCTCGCCGGCGCGAAATTGGGAGGCGGTCCGCCCGTTGATCGCGCTGCGGATGGTATTGCCCACGTCGGTGGTGTTCAGGTCGTGCAACGCGGCGCGCTCGCGGTCCACCGCCACCACCAGCTCCGGCCTGCCGGCTGCCATGTCGCTCTTCAGACCGTCCAGCTTCGCGAACAGCTCCGACTCCTCGAGCAGGCGCACCAAGTCGTCGCCGAGCCGCTTCAGAACGGCCGGATCGGAGCCGGCGATCTCGATGTTGAGCGCCTGTCCGGTCGGCGGACCCATGGCCGGCTGCTCCACCGTGATCGCGGCGCCGGCGATGCCGTCGCCGGCGGTGGCGCGCACCTCGTCAATGGTGGCGAACACATCCGCCGCCCGCTCCTCGTAGGGCACGAAGCTCATCGTCACCGACGCCAGGTGGGTGCCGTTGCCGCCGACGGTCGCCACCACCGACTCGACGTCCGCCCCGCCGGGCAGCGCGGCGAGCTGTTCCTCTACCCCGCGGACCAGTGCGTCGGTCTGCTGCACGCGCGTACCGAGCGGCGCCTCCACGTTCACCAGCACCCGGCTGGGCGGGATGTCCTCGGGGAAGAACTCGACCCCCGAGTTGTTCTGCGAGAAGATGGCGCCCGAGCCCACCAATGCGGCGACCGCAATTGCCATCACGGCCGCGCGGCGGCGCAGCGCCCAGCGCAGTACCGCCTCATAGTGGCGCACGATCCAGGGCAGGCCGCGATGGATGAGCCAGTGTCCGCCCGGCTTGCCTATCAGGCGGTTGAACACCAGCAAGCCGGCGCCGGTGGCCGCCAGCAGAGCGGCGGTCGTCCAACTCACCGTCACGGCCGCGGCCAGCACGCCGGCGGCTGCCAGCAGGAATACGATGCGCGCGGCCGGCGGCAGACGCTGCCCCTTGACTCCCTCGGTCTCGATCAGCCGCGAAGCGAGCGTCGGCAGAATGACCAGGGCCACGAACAGCGACGAACTCAGGGTAATGATCAGCGTCAACGGCAGGTACTTCATGAACTCGCCGACGATGCCGGGCCAGAACGCCAGCGGCACGAAGGCGGCCAGGGTGGTGGCAGTGGACGCGATGATCGGCGTGGACACTTCGCCAGTGGCGAAACGCGCCGCCTCGGCGCGCTCGAAACCGCGCTCGCGGTAGCGGTAGATGTTCTCCACCACCACGATGGCGTTGTCCACCAGCATGCCGAGCGCCAGGATCAGGCTGAACAGCACCACCATGTTCAGGGTGAAGCCGATCAACTGCATGATCACGAACGAGATCAGCATCGACAGCGGAATTGCCAGCCCGACGAACGGCGCGGTGCGCGTGCCCAGGAAGAACAGCAGAATCGCCACCACCAGCAGCAGACCGGAGATGATGTTGTTCTCCAGGCTGCTCACCATGTCGTTGATGTCGTTGGACTGATCGGCGGTGATCTTGGTGACGGTACCCGGCGGCAGCGACGGTTCCGCCTCGGCGAGCACCGCGCGCACCGCGTCGGCGGTCTCCAGAATGTTGGCGCCGCTGCGCTTGACGATGGCCAGCGATATCACCGGGAAGCCGTCCAGGCGCGCGTAGCTGTCGCGCTCCTTGAAACCGAAGTCGACCGCGGCCACGTCGCGCACGTACACCGGCTGCCCGTCGCGCGTCTCGATGACGATGTCGCCGATCGCCGAGGTGGCCTCGAACTCGCCCGGCACGCGCACCAGGTACTTCAGCTCGCCGACGTCGATGGAGCCTCCGGGCACCGTTACGTTCTCGCCGCGCACCGCGTCGCTGACATCCTTGAATGCGAGGCCGTAGAACTTGAGCTTGGCCAGGTCCACGTCGACGTGCACCTCGCGCTCCAGGCCGCCGGAGAGCTGCGCTTCGAGCACGCTCGGAATCTGCTCGAAGCGGGCCTGAATATCCTCCGCCACCTCGCGCAGGCGCACCTGGTTGTAGGGCCCGGCGATATTGACCTGCATGATCGGGAACTGCGACGTGTTGATCTCGAAAATCTGCGGGTCGTTGGCGGCGGCGGGGAGCTCGGGCTTGGCCAGATCCACCTTCTCGCGCACCCGCTGCAGCGCCTCGGTCATGTCCATGCCGGCGACGAATTCGACGTTGATGCTGGACACCCCCTCGCGCGAAGTGGAGGAGATAACCTTGACGTCTGCGATGGTGTTCAGTTCGTCCTCGAGCGGCTGCGTGACCAGGGTCTCGATGTCGCGCGGCGCCACCCCGCCGTACACGGTGGTGACGATGATGTTGGGAATGACGATTTCCGGCATCGACTCGCGCGGCACCCGGAGGTACGACGCCACGCCGCCGGCGATCAGGATCAGCATCAGCACCACAACGCTGGTCGGGTGCCTGATTGCCAGCGAGGTGATGGGGAATTCCTTCAGCTTGCCGGTGCCGGACCGGTGGTCGCCGTTGGCGTCCGATGCGCCGGCGTGTACCGGAGGGACGATTCCCGTTGGGCTGCGCATCTAGCCGCCGACCAGGCTGACCACGCTGCCGTCATCCACCTGCCGGTGGCCGGCCGTGATGAGCCGCTCGCCCGCCGTCAGTCCCGAGGTTACCACCACCTCGTTGGCATAGGAGTCGCCAAGCTGCACGGTGCGCGCCTCCGCGGTGAGGCCGTCGGCGCCCTGGTTCGCCACGAACACCTGGAAGCCGGTCTCGGTACGCTGCACGAGATCCTGCGGCACCACGATCACCTGCTCCTCGCGGGTGCGTTCCACCTGCACGTTGGCCACCAGGCGCGGGCGGATAAGTCCGTCGCCGTTGTCGAGCACGATCTCGATCGGAATGGTGCGGCTGCGCGGGTCCACGCTGACCCCGACGAACTCGATCGTGCCGGCGAACTCGCGCCCTTCGATGATGTCGAATGTCACCACCGCGGGGGTTCCGGGGACGATCGCGAGCGCGTAGCGTTCCGGTATGCCGGCGACCACCCGCACCCGATCGGTGGCCAGTATGCGCATAAGGCGGGTGCCGGGAGCCACCAGTTCCCCCACCTCGACGTACTGCTCGTCGTAGGTGCCGGTAATCGGCGCGGTGACCATGGTGCGCGCCTTGCGGGTCTCCAGCACCTTGAGGCGGGCGGCGCTGGTCTGCACTTGCGACTTCGCCTCCAGCACCGCCATCTCGGTGCCGATGCGCTGCTCTTCCCACAGGCGCCGCTGCCGCTCGTAGCGCTCGGTGGCGATGTCGAGGATGGCGCGCGCCTCCTCCAGCTGGGCGTCCAGCAGGTCGGAGGAAATACGCGTCACCGGCTGCCCGCGGCTCAACCGGTCCCCCTTGGCGACCAGGAAACTGGCGATGGTGCCGGTCTCTTCGGCCGACACCGTCACGTCGTGCAGCGGCTCCACCTCGCCGACCACGCGCACGTACTGCACGAAGGTGGACGGGCGCACCGGAGTGACCTCGACGTTCACCACCCGGGCGCCGAATGCGGACGCCAGCGGCCCCTTCTCCTCGGCGGCCGGCTCATCCGCCCCCACCGTGTCGGCCGGCACCGAACAGCCGGCGGCGATCAGCGCCAGGGACGCCGCCAGCGCCGCGGCCAGGAGGTGGGGTGCCGCACGCCGCACCGTGAACCACAATCTCTTCCTAGCCATCCGACGCACCCTCGACGCCCGCCATGCGGTCGGCCAGCGGCACCTGTCCGGTGGCAACTCCCAGGCGCGAGGCGGTGACCAGGTAGTCGTACACCGCCTGCGCGTAGTTGAACTCCGCCTCGCGCAGGGTGGTCTCGGCGGCCACCACCTCGAACTGGTTGCCAACCCCGGCACGGTAGCGGGCGGTGGCGATCTCGTATCCGCGCTGTGACTGGACGATCGCCACCTGCTGACTTGCGGCCCGTGCGCGCGCCTCGCGCAAGGAGGCGGCCAGCGTGCGCACCTGGTTCACCGCTTCGCGCTCCACCTGGCGCAGCATGTTGCCGGCGCGCACAAGTTCCTCGCGCCGCTGCGCCAGACGCGACAGGCGGCCGAACCCGCTGAACACCGGCACCTGGATCGACAGGCCGGCGGACGCCGACAGATCCCACTGCGAATACTCCTGCGGGCCGAAACCGCCGCCAACAGGATTCCCGAACGCCTCATCCTCATCGTTGTCGGCGACCCGGAAGTCGACGCTGCCGAACGCCCGGATCACCGGCAGCACCTCACGCTCCTGCACCTCGACCTGCTTTTCGCCCAGGGTCACCGCGGTGCGCAACTGGCGCAGGTCGGAGCGCAGCGTGAACGCCGCCTGGCGCAACTCCTCCTCGGTCATCGCCGCCAGCGCGACCGCTCCCGAGGCGGCGAGAAGATCGGTGTTGTCCGCGCTGTTGGCGGTACCCGGCGCAAGCTGCAGCTCGCTGAGCGAGCCGGCGACGGAGACCTGCTGCAACGGATCGACCCCGATCGTGACCAGCAACCGCCCGCGCGCCGCGGCGACCCGGTTGCGCGCCAGGATCAGGCGCGTCTCCAGGTTGGTGAACTGCACTTCCGCACGCAGCAATTCGTCTTCGCTGGCGAATCCCTCGGCGTGGCGCGCGCGCGTCTCGCGCAGCGTCTGCCGGACCCGGGCAATGCTCTGCTCGGTAAGCGCCTCCTGCTCCTCGGCGAGCAGGACGCCAAAGTATGCCTGCCGTACGAGGTCCACGACCTGGTGGGCGGCGCCGCGGCGCTCCTCGCCACGCAGGGACAACAGGTGGCCGGCGGCGGAGAAGCCGGCGAACACCCGGAAGTCCATCACCGTCTGGTTCAGCTTCAGCGACGCGGTCCAGGTACTGTCCGGCGCATTGGAGGTATCCGACTCGATTTCGGGATCGCCGTCCGGAACCACCCGCTGGCTCCAGGCGCCGAACTGGCGCAGGTAGGAAGCCTCTGCCGACACCTGGGGAAATACGCCGGCGTAGGCCTCGCGCACCTGCTGCTCGGCGATCCGCACCGCGGATGAGGCGGACAATAGTTGTATGCTGTTTACCAGGGCAACTTCGACCGCCGCACGCAACGGCAGCGCGCCGGAGCCGGGCAGAGTCTGGGAGTGCGCGGACACACCGGCCAAGCTGAGGAGGATCAGGAACGCCGGGGCGATGAGGTGGGTCGGCAAGGTTATCTCGTACCGCTCTTTTCGGCATCGACGGCGTCCGTCGGCTACCGTTGGCAAGGTACCGCCCGCCCCCCGCGAAGTCAATTTCGGAGGGCCCCGGTCAGGCCCCGGGCGGTGCGTGGAAGATCCGCGGAATAAGGCTCTCGACGTCGCCGCGGTAGGCGAACAGGGCGGGGGTGCCGCCGGTGTGGACGAACACCACCGCCTGGTCCGACGTATAGCGGCCGGCGCGAATGTCGGCGATCAGGGCAGCCATCGCCTTGGCGGTGTAGGCCGGGTCCAGGAAGATGCCTTCCAGGCGCGCCGCCAGCGCCAGCGCCGCCATCCCCTCCGGCGACGCCTGACCGTAGCCGGGACCGACGTGGCCGCCATCCACCCGCACCTGGGCGGCGCTCAGGTCGGGCGGCAGGCCGAGCAGTTCGGCGGCCTGGTTGGCCAGTTCCGCGATCGAGGCCGCCTCGTCCCAGGGCCAGCGGATCGGCAGCACACTGCGCACCAGGTCGGCGGTGGCGAGGTGCGCGGCGCCGAGTACCAGTCCGGCGCCGGTGGCGCCGGCGGCGCTCACGTAGACCGCCGCGGGGCTGACCTGCCGCTCGCGCAGCTGCTCGTCGAGTTCGGCCATCGCCAGCACGTAGCTGACCGCCGCCCGTCCCCACAGTGCGCGCGACTGCACGTACACCGTGCGCCCCGCGGCGCGGAACTGCTCCGCCCGTTCGGCCATGACCCGGTCCAGCTCGGGGCCCAGCGGGGCGTCGACGAACTCGTAGCTGGCGCCGGCGATGTGGTCGAGCAGCAGGTTGCCCTGCAACTCGGTGCCGGAGTGGCCGCACGCCAGCACCAAGTGGATGGCGAGGCCGAGTTTGGCGCAGGCGGCGGCGGTCTGCCGGCAGTTGTTGGACTGCACGCCGGCGCCCCACACGACCAGGTCGGCGCCCTGCGCGAGCGCCTCGCCGAGCAGGAACTCGTTGTGCCGAGTCTTGTTGCCACCGAAGGCGAGGCCGGTGCAGTCGTCGCGCTTGATGAAGATGCGCGGGCCGCCGAGATGGGCGGCGAGCCGCGGCAGCTCCTCGAGGGGGGTGGGCAGGTGCGCGAGGGTAACGCGCGGCAGGCGCGCGGCGCGGCGGCGCAGAAGATCGCCGGTTGCGGTGCTGGCCATGGCGTGGCGGGCCCTAACCGAAGTGCGCCGCCGGCTGCGGCAGCCGGTTGGGCGAGCGCTCCAGCGGTTGCTGCGGCCACACGATGGAGCGCCGCCGCGGCGTGAGCCGGGCGAGCAGCTCCGGTGACGGCTGATAGCCGTGCCGGAAGTTGCCCCACGACGGCCCGTAGCGATTCACCAGGATGCGGCGCTCGCCCTCATTCACGCGCCGCGCCGAACCGTGCGTGCAGCAGTCCACGAACAGCAGCGCGTCGCCGGCGCGCAAGTGCACTTCCAGGCTGCCCTCGATGGTTTCCGCCGACGGGCGCCCGTCGGCGCCCATCGAGTAGGCGCGGAAGTCGGGATGCTCGAAGTTGCTCTTGTGGGAGCCGGGAATCAGCACCGTGCCGCCGTCGCCGGGGCCAATGTCGGTAAGCGCGACCAGGACGTTGATCTGATTGCAGTGGAACTTGCCGCCGATGTAGCGGAACTGACAGCGGCTCAGCCCCAGGTGGCCGCCGTTGTGCAGGCCGATCGCCTCGCCCGGGCCGCGGAAGTTGACGAAGTTCTCGTCGATGAACAGTGGTCCGTGATGCTCGTCGAAGGAATCCTCGCCACCGACGAAGTGGCGCACCCTGTCGAACCAGGAGGGATGGTCGATAACGCGCTCGAACGGCGCACCCGCCTCGTAGATCTGCTGGTAGTTCAGGCCGTCGCGGTCGCCGAACGTGTGGGCGTGAACGTAGCCGTACCATTCGCCCACTTCCAGGCGCGGCATCGCGTCGAGGCCGTCATTCAGGTCCCGCACTTCGTCGCGGGACAGGGCTCCCTCGAGGACGAGGAAGCCGCGCAGATCGAACAGGTAGATGTCGCGGTCGCTCACCATACGGCGGATGGTAGGTAGCACCCCGCACGCGGTCAAGGAGCGTCGCGGCCGGTGGGGCCGGTTGCACCGGCGGCGCGTTCGAGGAGGCCGGTCACGATGCG
>Ga0209544_1003869_pt1 | contig 11110 bp, 8 predicted proteins | sample MesohylPK_FD_187297 | JGI IMG/M metagenome (GOLD analysis project Ga0209544, IMG submission 187297) | Host-associated microbial community of the marine sponge Aplysina aerophoba from Gulf of Piran - sponge mesohyl, lysed by proteinase K... | ecosystem: Host-associated > Porifera > Sponge >...
GAAGTCATATCCCCTATATATTCGTATAGCCCTTCGTTTTCTGATGGTATTTTAGGATGAACAAATTCTGCATATTCAATTTCCTTATCTTCTTCAGTATTAGTACCACTCCCATCCAAATTATCTGATATTTCATCAGAAAAGATAATAACGTTATACAAATCTTTCATCACATCTTTCTCTTCAAAAATCAAACTATGCCCACCATCCAGTATGATTAGTTCTTTAGCAAGTTGTTTGCTTCTCAAAAAATTGATTTCTTTTTCATTAAATACACACCCACTTGTTCATCTTTATTTGCAGTTATAAATATCGTGCTTGAGAGATCCACATCGGAAAGTTTTTCAGAATATCGATTAAATGCTAGACCTGCAGCAATTTTATTAAGATTTACGGCTCTAATCACTTTGTTGTGGAATGAAACAAAATAGTCTTGATAATCAATCTCTTATAAATCTATCAACTCAAACAAAACCCTCTTACTTGAACCGTTTTGGAGGGTTTCATCGGGAAAATATATATCGTCAACATATCTTGACTACAAAGGGATAAACAGCCTTATTTAGTTTTGATTTTTGTTTGTGCTGGACATTTAACAAAATTTTGTGAGAACTAAGATAGCAAACCTCCAAAGACAAACTTATAGATATCCACTACATTGAAAGTTTTCAAAGGAGAAAATATATATGCTACACAAACCTCCACAGAGAAATAATTATGTCTATAAAAGGGATTTATTCTAGGATTATTATAAATTATTCAATGAAATGACGAAATTTTTTTGGGTCAATAAATCGCTTTTTAAAAACTTCTGTATAAACCATTAAAGATAAACTTGGCAAATACTGTTTTTACATTAATTGAAGGTGTCTTTAGTAACAATTATTTGGTTAATTTCGCAGAAATATGGCTTAACCGCTATGTGGTGAAACTTACTGATATTCGATTTCAATAATTACATATTGTCTATACTTTCAATATACATTTTAATTCTACGACATGAAAAAATACTATCTGTCCTATGTCCTTTTGGCTCTTGTTTTAATCAATTGCAAAAACTATGATGATGAATTTGCTGATTTGCGTCAACAAATTTCTGCCCTACAGACCAAAACATCTTCTCTGGAGAGTAAAACGTCTTCTCTGGAGTCTAAGATTCAATCTGATATCTCATCAGTAAGAAGTCTAATTCAAACACTTCAGTCACAATTACCCCTTGTTGAGACTAAGGTAGATAATTTGGAGTCTGATTTATCCGATTTAGAAGGCGATATCAGTGATTTAAATGATAAACTTGACCAGACTATCACCAGTCTTGATCAGGCTAGTACTAAGCTGGATGAAACAACAGACAATCTCGAAGAGACCAATACAAAACTGGATAAAGCAACAAACGATCTCGAAGAGACCAATACAAAACTGGATGAAACAACAAACGATCTCGAAGAGACCAATACAAAACTAGATGAAACATCGGGTAAGGTTGATCAAGCTAGTACTAAACTTGATAATACTGAAAGTAAACTAACTGATGCGACAAGTAGTATAGATTCAAATGAAAGCAAGCTTGAAGAATTGGAAGAAAAGCTAGACAATATTCAGACAAAACTAGATGGTTCATTAACTCAAGATGATCTTAATACACTTCAAGAAGCAATAAATAAAGTAAGATCTGACCTGGAAGCACAACTTTCTGAGTCTAATATCTTTTTTGGGGGAAGTATAATAATTACCCAAAACAATCTACAATCTGTCCTTGATGAGCAGTCCAATGTGAAGCAAATTGGTGGAGATTTAGACATATCTGCCGACAATATGAGCAGCAGTCAGCTAAGTAGCATAGCTACCTGGCTAGCTAAGGTAGAAACCGTTACTGGTAATTTAGAGGTCAACCATTTGAATGACTCTTCTCCCTTGATATTTAGTGCCTTGAGGTCAGTAGGTAATCTAGTCGCTAATCAAAGGGAAGCCCATTACCCAGAGTTGCGAAATGCTAGAAACATCAGATTTCATGACGATACCGAGCGTGTCGATTTATCAAGTCTTGAGAGCGCAAATTTTAGAGACGACACAATTCACCTCAGAAAAGGTGTGTTATTGGACTTATCCTCATTAGAAAGTTACACACCAAACGAGATAACCATTCGTTTGCAAGGAACGAATCCTCAGCTAAAGATTGGATCTTTATCAAGAATTGGTTCGGGATCTGACAAAGGTTCACTAACAATTGAGGGTCCTCCTTCAGTTACATTAATCATCGGTGATTTAAATACTCTGGAACTGACTGATGTTGAAATCCTGACAGCTAGAAATCTCAAAGGCACAAGCATTACCGTTAATGAAGACGTTGATGAACTTATTGTTGGAGTCAATGTAACGGAGGATGCTATAAAAGAAATCAATTTAATAAATGCCGATGATTTAGAAAGATTGACACTTAAAGGAACCTACGATACTAGTTCGGGGCCAGGTACAGATATTATTCTCCCTCCGAGTATCGAAGAGATTAGCTTGGAAAATATCCACAGTGTTATTTCTCGATTTGATGCAGATCATGAAGATGCTGAAACTTATGCCTTTGATGAAGCCAAAGACAGATTGGATACAGTAGTATTGCAAGGGAAGATTCATGAAGTTGAGTTAGAGAATATTGCTGTAGAAGGAGAATTAGAGCTAGATCATACAAGCCCTGATGGTGTGCTTAGGGTAAATGCCAATGCAGAAATCACTAAGATTACATCTCCAGATTTGGATGAATTAAAGGTTTTAGAAATTCAAGGAAATCCGAAATTAGAACAAATAGATTTTTCTTCTTTAGGGAATGCCGCAACTAATTCTGTTGTAACAATTGGAGGTGCTGGTACTGATGAAGCGAATAATCTTATTGCAGAAGAAATAACTGTAGAATTGGATGAAGATGAGCAAGGGACAGGGCCAGCACGTGATGGAAGTATTATCGAAGATTCGAGCATTCCAGCAGGGATTGTCGCTCTAAAAGATTTTTTAATAGATGCATCTTCAGTATCAGTATACTATGATGAGGTAGAGGAATATCAGCCCGGAAGGTCTTCTTCTGTTATAGAGCAAAATGTTTCGATTGGTGATACTGGTGCTGCTTCTAAGTTGGTTGTCAAAGAGACTACTAACTCACAGTCAGACAATTCTGACCGTACTGGTTGGCTTTAGTAAGGGATTTATATGCTATTGTAACCACTAATTTGGAGACGTTATATCTCAGTAGGTATTTCTATTCTTGATTGACATTCTTACCATAAATTATAGGTAAGAGACTTTTGGGTTAAATTTTTAGTAATAGCATTAGAATATGTAAACTAATCGGGTTTAGAAATTTATTTAACATTTAGTTAAAATAATCGAAATTCAAATGTTTAAACTGCGGGTTTTCTATCAATGCGGATATCCATGCTGCCCATAACATCAGGGACACCGGAGCAAGTTCCTTCTTCCAAAGTTATTGCTCCCTCTCAGAGGGTTTTGGGAGTAAAGAGTGTTCATTGACGAATCAGGCAATGTCACATTGAACCTTTAAAATACCTTTAATCATTCATGGTTGTAAAGTGAAAAAGGGGTACGTCAACATAATTCTCATGTAAAGTGAGGTAAATATAGATATCGCCCATTCAAAGCGATTTCTACTCACGCATTAAGTGCAGTAGAACCAATTGGAAAAAGTATATGCCCTTACTATTTCCTAGGGCCTGTTTAAAAAACTTGATTCTTCAAACAGTTATATAGGGGCTACAGAAAGTCTCGTATATCTTTGAGATATACTTCCATTTCAGATTGCAGCTTATGGGATTGAACTTCGGCAGCCCGAGCAAAGTCTGAGCCATTTGACTTGTAGATAATACCCCGTGAGGAATTGACTAATAAGCCACATTGTTCGTTTAACCCAAAACGAACCACCTCTGAAAGATTACCACCTTGAGCACCGATTCCAGGAACTAATAAAAAAGTATTTGGGACAAGGCTTCTCACAAGTTTTAAGTACTCGGCTTTTGTAGCACCCACTACATACCAAATTCGATCTGAATTAGACCAGGTTTGACTATTTTGAATGACCTGTGCAAACCATGTATTTTTACCTTCGCCTAGTAATTGAAAATCCTGAGCACCTAAATTAGAAGTTAATCCCAACAGAATAACGTGTTTATTTTTATAGGCTAAAAATGGAGATATTGAATCTCTACCCATATAGGGTGATAAGGTCACTGCATCAAAATTGAGGACTTCAAAAAAAGCTTTGGCATATCGTTCGGAAGAAGTCCCAATGTCTCCTCTTTTTGCATCAGCAATTGTAAAGAGTTCAGGGTATGTTGAATTGATATAGTCCATTATCTGTTCAAGGACTCCCCATCCCTTAGCACCATATGCTTCAAAAAATGCCAAATTGGGTTTATAAGCAATAGAATATGCTGAAGTGGCATCAATTATGTCTTTTGAAAACGAAAAAAGAGAATCAATATTTTTTTTAAATGGACTCGGTAGTCGGTCAATATCAAGGTCCAAGCCTATACAGAGGAATGATTTTTTAACCCTGATTTGCTGGATTAAATCAGAGTGCCTCATGAAAAGAGATCGTCATTTTGAAGTAAATCTCTACTTTGATGTAGCTTAAGTTTCTCAACTAATTTTTCTATATCTCCATCAAGAATATTGGACAGTTCATACAATGTCAGCCCGATTCGATGATCCGTAACCCGACTCTGGGGGTAATTGTAAGTCCTGATTTTTTCTGAACGATCACCACTGACAACCAGTGAATTTCTCTTTTCAGATTCCTCATTTTGTCGCTTTTTTAGTTCGTGTTCATAGAGTCTTGAACGTAATACGACTAGGGCTTTTTCTTTATTCTTATGTTGGGATTTTTGATCTTGGCATTGGGCTACAATTCCGGTTGGTTCATGAGTGAGACGAACAGCCGAATAGGTTGTATTGACCGATTGACCGCCTGGTCCTGATGAGCAGAAATAATCAACGCGAACCTCGTTCATATTAACTTTAATATCAAGTTCTTCTGCTTGGGGTAATACCATTACAGTAGCTGCTGAGGTATGAACCCTGCCTTGAGTTTCTGTCTTGGGCACTCTTTGAACCCGATGTACCCCAGATTCAAATTTTAGGTGGCCGTAAACATCAGTGCCATTAACCTCAAATATCACTTCTTTGAAACCGCCAGCACTACCCTCATGAGCATCAATTAAAGATATCTCCCATTTTTTTGACTGACAATACTTGGTATACATCCTAAATAAGTCCCCGGCGAATAAACTAGCCTCATCCCCTCCAGTTCCAGCTCTTATTTCAACCATAACATTTTTAGCATCTTGGGGATCTTTGGGAATTAGTAGTAGTCTTATTTCTTTTTCTATTTCAGGTATTCTTGATTCTAGGCTATCATGTTCTTGCTGAGCCATCAATAACAGTTCATGGTCTGATTCGTCTTTTAAAATCTGTTTGGCTTCTTGAAAGTCTTGCAACAAAGTTTTGTATTCCTGCAATTTGAATATCTTGGTTTCTAGTTCTTTATACTCTTTGAGTAATTCAGAATATCTTATGTGATTTGAAATTAAGTCTGGTTGTATTATTAAATCACTTATTTCATCATATCTCTGCTGAAATAGATTGAGATTTTCTAACATATCCTTTTATTATATACCGAATGGAATTCTTTTCTCTAACTGAAAACCAAAAAGTTCTAGATGCAAATTTAAACCTTAAAAATCTAAGGGTATGAAACAATTCCTTGGGAAGTACGAATCTCAAGACCTCTATTGTCGCGAGATTCAACCCTTCCAATAATTTTTGCTTCTATTGAAAAGCTTTTGGATATTTCGATAATGTCTTGTGCGATGTGTTCATCCACATAAAATTCCAATCGATGACCCATATTGAATACCTGGTACATTTCACTCAAAGGGGTGTTTGATGTTTGTCGAATCAACTCAAAGATTTTTGGTGGTTGAAACAGATTGTCTTTGATAATAAATAGGTTATCAATAAAATTGAGCACTTTGATTTGTCCACCGCCAGTGCAGTGAATCATGCCATAGATTTTTTTGTAATCAACCTGCTTTAAAATGGTTTTGACAACCGGCAAATAAGTTCTGGTCGGACTGAGTACAAACTTTCCAATATCTGAATTGTAATCTTCCAAAGAATCAGTCAAAAAATAGTCACCGGTGTAGGTTAGTTCCTCGGGTATTGATGAATCAAAACTCTCTGGATACTTCTTTTTAACTTTCTGATTAAACAAGTCATGACGTGCAGAAGTCAATCCATTGCAACCAATCCCGGAATTATATTGATCTTCATAATTGGCTTTACCCCAAGATGCTAGTCCGACAATTACATTACCTGATGAAATTTTGGAATTATCAATTACTTTATTTCGCTCAAGTCTACATATCATGGAAGCATCAACCACAATTGTTCTGACCAAATCTCCCAAATCAGCGGTCTCTCCTCCGCCACTATATATATCAATTCCATTATTTCTTAAATTTTCCAAAAAACACTCTGTTCCGTGGATTATCGCTTTTATAACTTCTGAAGGTATTTTTTTTTGATTTCTACCAATAGTTGAGGAAACGACCAAATTTTCAATCGCTCCAACACACATTAAATCGTCGGTGTTCATTACTATCGCATCTTGGGCAATACCTTCCCATACCGATAGGTCACCTGTCTCTTTCCAATAGACATACGCAAGAGCTGATTTGGTTCCCGAACCATCGGCATGCATCAATAGACAATGTTCTCTAGAGCCAGTGATAAAATCCGGTAGGACTTTGCAAAATGCTTTTGGGAATAGTCCCTTGCCTATATTCTGAATGGCACTGTGGACATCTTTTTTCGAAGAAGATACCCCTCTTTGTAAATACCTGTCCATTATGGGTAAAAAATTATCATATTGTTAAAAAAATTGGAAATAATACACTACTCTTTCAAAATGAATTTTAATCCAGCAAATCCCTAATGTAAATATTAGTCCGTATGACTTAGATTTGTCAAAAGTATAATTTAGAAAATTAGAATCAACATTTTAACAACTTTTTATGATTAAATCAAAATTAGAGTACATCTGGTTAGATGGTTATCTTCCCACACCAAATCTTCGTGGTAAAACCAAAATCATTGAAGATTTTAGTGGAAAATTGGAAGATTGTCCCCTATGGGCATTTGATGGATCCTCAACCCGGCAGGCTACGGGAGATGATTCAGATTGTCTGCTTAAGCCAGTTGCTATTTTCCGCGATCCCGATCGACTAAATGGCTACTTGGTGATGAACGAGGTATTAAATGCCGATGGTACGCCTCATGCATCCAATGGACGGTCTACTATTGATGATGATGATAGTGATTTTTGGTTTGGTTTCGAGCAGGAGTATTTTCTGTGGGATACCGAAACAAATTTGCCTTTGGGTTTTCCTAGAGATCAAACTCCTCAGGGGCAATTTTATTGTTCCGTTGGGGCAAAAAATGCTTTTGGCAGGAAAATCATTGAAGAGCATCTTGACCAATGTCTTGCGGCCGGGATCAATATCGAAGGTATTAATGGTGAAGTTGCAGCCGGACAGTGGGAATTCCAGACTTTTGCCAAAGGTGCAGCACAGGCTGGAGATGAAACCTGGGTTGCTAGATACCTATTAGAACGGATAGGAGAGAAATATAGTGTTGCCATCAATTGGCATCCCAAGCCACTCGGTGATACTGATTGGAATGGATCAGGTATGCATGCTAATTTTTCTAATACTACATTGAGAACTTGTGGAGAAGAGGCCATTTATAGGAAAATTTGTGAAGGTTTCAGACCACTTGTTAAAGAGCATATCGAACTGTACGGACATGATAATGATAAGAGATTGACAGGTGACCATGAGACCCAATCTATAGATGAATTTAGTTATGGCATTTCTGATCGAGGTGCCTCAATTCGAATTCCTGTAATGACAGTTAAAAGTGGATGGAAAGGTTGGTTAGAAGACAGAAGACCTGCATCTAATGGAGATCCTTACAAGATTGCATCAAGAATTATCAAAACAGTCAAGGGAATTGAAGTTTAAATTTGACCTCCTAATGATTTTAAATACAAACCGCTTATTTTGAGCGGTTTTTTTATTTAAGAATAAAGTAGAAATAACCAAAATAAAATATCAGCAGAATCGATCCCTCTAGGCGTCCTAAGGTTAATTTTTTCCCTACCCAAAAGAGGAGTGGATAAAGCATTAGAGACAATCCTACCATAAAAATCACATCTCTTAGAAAATCAATTCGATCCTCATTGGGTATAGCAAATTCTGATATGGTTGAGGCCAAGCCCATAACTACTAGGAGGTTAAATATATTGGAACCGAAAATATTTCCGATAGATATCCCAGCCTCTTTTTTACTCAAGGCTACTAATGAAGCAGCTAGTTCTGGGAGTGAGGTACTAATTGCCACAACCGATAATCCCATTATTCTCTGAGAAATTCCTAAGTCAATTGAAATTGTATTTACTGCTTTTACCAGAACCTCTGAACCCAACCATAGACAAATGCCAGATACTATAACCAGCCCGATTATTTTATAATTATTTTTGATGGATACAACTTGTGTAGATTCAATTCCGACAACCGAAGTTTGGTGTTTTACCAGATAGTAAATAGTAACAAAAGCCAATCCACATAGGATGATACCTTCAACCCGTACGAGGTTTCCATTGTACAATAATAGACCTGCAAAAATCACGCTGACAGTTACCATAACCATCCAGAGATTCTGAATTTCTGATTTCAGGGAAATTGACATTCCAACTATCAAAACCCCAAGAATAAGTCCCACATTTGAAATATTTGAACCGATTATATTGCTCAAAGCCAAAGTGGACAATTGGCTTTGGTTTGCATTCAACACTACGGCTAGTTCTGGGGCAGAAGTAACGAATGAAACTAATGTTACCCCAATTATAACTCTTGGTATTTTAAATTTCTCGGCTAGGGATACTCCGCCTCTGCAGAGCCATTCACCTCCTTTATAGAGCAATACTACGCCACAAACGATGGCTATTATATTTTGAAACATACGCCTTACAATATACTATAACTAGTGTCACTAAAATTTTCCTTGTGTAATCTTTAGTAATTTTGTCTTCTCTCTTTTAGGCCTCGTAGCATAATTGAATAGTGCACTTGATTACGGATCAAGAGGTTGCAGGTTTGAGTCCTGCCGAGGTCACTGTCAGATGATAATCTTTTAGAGATAAAACTTTTTATTTTTAGTTTATAGGTTGCCTTTTGTACTTTCTCTGATAAAATATAAGCTGCATTTGCTCTCCTCCTAAAATTGCATTGGTGACTTGAATCTGCAGTAAAGATTACAACTATGAAAATACTAGACACATTTTCTATGCGAATGTATCACAATTTACTGATGGTAATTCCAAATTATCAGAATACTCCAGACAAATTAAAAGAGTATCCATGAAGGTATCGAAACGACATATGTTTACTGATAAATTATCTTGATAAGATGAGTTTGTGTATCTGGTACGTTATAAATCACAGAAGACTCATATGAACCATAAAGATAGATTTGATTATTTATTTCGAGGCTTCTAGGCTTATTTAAAAAACCTAAAAAAGCATACTTAATGTCGCTTATAAAACTTGGAAATTCATATTCCTTTTTCCATTCAAAGCCATTTATGGAAGAGTATAAAATCGACTTAAATTCACTATTAATAATACTATTAACCACAATCATAATCCGGTCTTTGTAAATAAAAGGTCTTAAGTCAGATACATTTGAATTTGCATAATCTTTCCACGGCGTATCCCTAGTAACCAATTCCCAGTTTACCATATCTTCACTTTTTATAACACTAGTAAGAGGCTCAAAAGAAGAAGCTAATTGACCGCAAATAATGAAGTACTCATTTTCGAGCTTTATGATATGATGTTTTTGAATTCCTTGATTACTATTTGTAGTTCCTAACAAATCATCACTAATTTCTCCGACTTCAGTCCAATTAATTCCATCATTGGATTCCCATATATCTTGATATAAAACCCAGTTAGTTGTTGTATGACCTCCAACTAAATATAATTTGTCATTATGTACTTTTATTGCCATTGAACTCCTTGATTGCCAGGGACCATGTTCTGTCACTCTTTCCCATGTAATTCCGTCAATGGTATTCCAAATATCATTTAAAGTTTGGATATTATCTAATCCTCCGATTAACCATAGCTTATTTTGAAAAACAAAAAGATTAAAGCTCCCTCTTTTGCTCCAAGAGGCATTATTGGTTGCTTGTGTCCAACTTACACCATCTGTGCTATTCCATATATCATTAAAAAAGGTACTGTCCCCCAATTTAGGAGTCTTGCCTCCCATAAACCAATATTGCCCGTTGAATTCAATCATTTCTGCATTATTACGAGCAGGTAAATTAGTGCTTACAATAAGCGTTTCTAGATTAAGGTCCGTAAGTTTTTCATTGTCGCTCTCAGTGACGAAACCGGTATCGCCATCCAAACAAGAAAAACATATTAATTGCAATAGAAAAATGACTCCAAAAATTGTTTTTAATTTCATTTCATTATTTACTTAGGCCTTTCGATTCACTCATAAAAACTGTATGAGACAATCTTACATAAAAAATTACCAATCTCCCTTCTTGTCTACAGAGAATACCTTTTTAATATTACCATCTGCAAGAGTATATTCTTTATGAATAAATTGTATAATTACCTTATCGTGACTCTCAATTAAACTACCTTTTATTTTTTCAGATATTGTTATTCTGTAGGTATCGTTTGGTAAACGTTGATTTATTGTATATCTAAAATAATTTTCTTTTTCAGACGAATATGTCAAATTTGCTGTAAAACATCCACGATACGAATTTCTGTCTAAATAAATTGTCGCTTGGATATTATCTCCATTCAACTCAGTCATAAGTTGAGCAAAACAACTAGGGGGGATTAATTTAGTGGGCTCTAATCACTTTGTTATGGAATGGGCGGAAATGAAGCAAAAATAGACGGGGTTTTCGCTTCAAAATTCCACGCCTAAATTCATCTGATAGATTCTGTTCATGTAT
>Ga0209544_1003876_pt1 | contig 11094 bp, 8 predicted proteins | sample MesohylPK_FD_187297 | JGI IMG/M metagenome (GOLD analysis project Ga0209544, IMG submission 187297) | Host-associated microbial community of the marine sponge Aplysina aerophoba from Gulf of Piran - sponge mesohyl, lysed by proteinase K... | ecosystem: Host-associated > Porifera > Sponge >...
GCCGATCGAACTCAAGAAGGAGAAGGCGGGCTACGTACTCAACTCGCTCCTGGTCCCGCTCCTCAACGCGGCCTCCGACCTGCTGCTGTTCCTGGAAGCCCCCGAACTCCTGAACTGGACCGCGGCACCAGCCGTCGACCCATTCCGGGTGCTGGTCGACTCGGCTGCACAGCTGGAAGGTTGGGCCGACCAACTGACCGGCCTGGTACCGGGTGCCGGCGCGGGCACCATCGATCTGGACCCGCAACTGGTGGCGGCCTTCGACTTCCTCGGACGCGCGCAGGCACACATGCTGCAACTCAACACGGCCCTGGTCCGTCTGGAACTCGCTGCGCAACAAGCGCCGCACCTGACCTATGCGGGAGCGGGTGAAGGGATTGCCAGCATTGTGGCAGGCCCATTGGGAACCGCCGGGCGCACCGTGCAGGCCATTGCCTCCGGCACCGAAGCGGTGGCGGCACTCGAGCTTGGAGAAGGACCGCAGCCGCAGGTTGAACGCTGGAGCCGGGAACTGGTCCAGGTTCTTGGCACGCCCCCCCGCCTGGTCGAGGGCATCGGCCGGCAAGCCGGTGAGGCCGGTTCCCTGATTGGTCCGCTGGCCGCGTCGGATCAACCACTGCAACTACAACCCGCTCCACGGCTGGTCGGCATGTTCCGGTCCATATCCGCCACCAGCGCGCTCGCACAGGGATGGGCGTATGAACTGGCAGGCAGGTATCCGGAGGCGGTGTCCGGATACAGCCAGGCACTCCACTTCAATCCGGAGTTGACGTGGGCGCTGAGTGCCAGGGGGCGCGTCCGATGGCATCTGGGCCAACTGACCGAAGCGTTGGCAGACCTGGATCAGGCCATCCTTCTGGATCCCCGGCTGGCCGAAGCGCACCGGCTCCGCGGCCATGTGTACCGCGAGCTGGGCCAGCCGTTGCAGGCGGTCAGCAACTACGATGAAGCCCTGCGCCTCAGTCCCGACGATGCCGCCACACTCATTGGCCGCGGGGAGCTCAACGAACTGCTTGGGCATCCGCTGTTTGCCATCCGCGACTTTACACAGGCCATTCGGCTGGCTCCCAGATCCGCGGTTGCCTACTACAACCGCGGCCAGGTCTTCCGGGATCTGGGCCAGGCCCAACAAGCCGTTGACGACTTTGACCAGGCCATCCGATACAGACCCTTGTTTGCACCGGCCTACAACGCACGGGGCGCGGTCCTGGAGAGCCTGCAGCGTTACCAGGAAGCCCTGAACGACCTGAACGAGGCCGTGCGTCTCGCCCCCGACATGGCCGACGCCTTCCACAACCGCGGCACCGTGTATCTGAAACTGGAACAGATACAGCGGGCATGGGACGACTTCAACCGGGCCCTGGCACTGAACCCCGACTTCGCCGTCGCCTACAACAGCCGGGGCACGATCCTGTTGCAGTTGGGCAGGGCCATGGAAGCCCTGGCCGACTTTGATGCCGCCATCCGGTTGCAGCCGGACTTCGGGCCGGCACTCCGCAACCGGGGCACGGCGTATCAGACAACGGGACTCCTGGAAGAAGCCGTCAGCGACTACTCGCGCGCCATCGAACTGGAACCCAACGAACCGATCACCTACATCTACCGGGCCAGCGCCTACGACCAGATGGGCCGCCCGCGGGATGCCGTGGCCGACTTCAGCGAAGCGATTGAGCTCGATCCCAACCAGGCACCGGTCTTTTACGATCGGGGAGTTCTGCAGCAGGAACTGGGACGTCTGAGGGATGCGTTGCACGACTTCGACCAGGCGATTCGTCTGGAGCCCGATTTCACCGCCGCCTATCACGACCGCGCCATTGTGAAGACGGGCCTGGGACGCCTGGGGGAGGCCCTGGCCGACTTCTCGGCGGCGATCCGCCTCGACCCCGATTTCCTGGCGGCCTATCTCAACCGGGCCAGGCTGCACTTGGGCCTTCAACAGTACATGGAGGCCGTTCAGGACTTTGGCGAAGCCATCCGCCTGGACCCGGATCTCTTCGAGGCCCACTACCAGCGCGGCCTCGTCCGCCACCTTCAGTTCGGGCAGTTGGAAGAGGCGGCAGCCGACTTCACGGAGGCCATCCGGATCACGCCCGACCATGCCGATGCCCACAACCGCCGGGGCGAAGTCCAGGCCGCCCTGGGCAACCCGTATGACGCACAGGACGACTTCGACGAGGCGTTGCGGTTGGAACCCGAACACACGGCAGCCCTGTACAACCGCGGCCTGGTGTTCCTGGAACTCGACCGGCCTCGGGATGCGCTGGACGATTTCGACGCAGTGGACCGGTTGGCTCCCGGCCAGGCCACGGTCCATCACCACCGCGGCCAGGCCCGCGAAGCGTTGGGGTTCCTCGGAGCAGCCTTGGACGACTACCACGCAGCCATCCGGCTGGATCCGGACTACACCGAGGCCTATTTCCGGAGGGGACAAGTCCTCCAGCAGTTCGACAGGCTCACGGAGGCACTCCAGGACTACACCGCGGCCATCCGTTTGGATCCCCAACTGGCCGCCGCCTGGTTCCGCCGTTCCGAAGTCCTGACGGCCCTGGAACTGCCGGTGCCGGCCCTGAGCGACCTGGCCATGGTTCTCCGCCTCGACCCGGCCCATGTCCAGGCCTGGCTCAACCGGGGCGTTCTGCGCCAGGAGCAGGGAGACACCGCGAGGGCACTGGCCGACTACACCGAGGCGTTGCGCCTGGATCCGGACTTGGCAGCGGCCTACCGGAACCGAAGCACCATCCATCTTGAGAATGCCAGGCTTCCGGAAGCACTGAGCGACCTCGATGCGTTGATCGAACTGTCGCCCGCAGAAGCCAACGCCTACTACACCAGGGGCAATGTTCACAAGACGCTGGACCACCCCGAAGAAGCCCTGCAGGACTACAACCGGGCGGTTCGACTGGGGATTGAAGAGACATTCCTGTACTACAACCGGGGTACAGTCAAGATTGTCCTGGGGCTGACCCGGGAGGCCGTGGAGGACTTCACCGCAGCCCTGCAACTGACGGCGGACCATGTCCCGGCCCTGCACAGCCGGGCCCGCGCCCATCAGGCCCTGGGCAACCTGGAGCCGGCATTGAGCGATCTGACCGAAGTCATCCGTTTGGATCCCGCCAATGCAATCGCGTTCAACGACCGGGGCATGGTGCAGCAGGAGCTGCAAATGCCCAACGCAGCCATTGCCGACTTCGACGAAGCGTTGTGGTTGGATCCAACGTATGCCGCGGCCTTCCACAACCGGGCGTTCGCCAAGCTGTCGGTACGCCGTTACCGGAACGCCATCGCCGACTTCACCTCCGCACTGGAACTGGAACCCGACTACGCCAGCGCTTTCCATGGCCGCGGCAGTGCCTGGTGGGCCTTGGTGGATCACACGAAGGCCCTGGCCGACTTCAACGAGGCGATCCGGCTGAATCCCACCGAGGCCGATGCCTTCGGCCAGCGCGGGCAGGTCTTCCTGTACATGGGCCTGTTCGACGAAGCCCTGGCCGACTTTGATCAGGCCATCGCACTCAATCCCGAGGCCGCCCGCACCTACTGCGATCGGGGATTGGTCTACCGCTTCCTCGGAGAATCGGAAGCGGCCCTGGCCGACTTCAACGCAACCCTGAACCTGAAGCCCTACTCGTACTTTGCCCTCTACTACCGGGCCAACACCTTGCGCGACCTGGACGAACCACTGGCCGCCCTGGACGACTACAGCAGAGCCGTGCGGCTGAACCCGAACTTCACCCACGCCTTCTCCCGGCGCAGTGCCACCTACAAGGAACTTGGGCAGTTGCCACAGGCCCTGAACGACATCGACATGGCCATCCAGCTCAATCCCGGCGATGCCAGCTTCTACGGGGAACGGGGCCTCATCCGCTCTGCGTTGGGGCAGACGGATCTCGCCCGCGCCGATTTTCAGGATGCCTATTGCAGGTTCCAACGGGCCGGAACCAGTTCGGGAGTGGATTGGATTCGATCCCTGTCACCCAATATCGCTGCCGAAGCCGTTTGCGACTGAGACAGCCAGTCAGGGCGTAGGTTTCGCGTTCCCGGGCTTCTGGACCCGCCCCATTGCCACCGGCCGTGACGGTACCGGTTGGTACAACGGAAACAGTGGGGACCGGACTGTGTACACGGTCCCGCGTTCAATCCTGGGCAGAACGGAGCGGAAGTTCAGCCCGTTGTGGGCCATGTCTTCAGGGACGTTCCCAAGGCAGCCTCCCTACTGGAGATCGGGTGTTGATACCCGCCGTGCTCCTGCTCCCTGACCAACCCATTCAACGCTTTCCAGGTTTGCTGTCAGTCGCCAGCGTTGTCTGAATCCCCCTTGGCACCAGGTCAGGTTCAGGAGGTTTGGGAAGGCGGTTGGAATCCTCTCGCCCCCTGTCGGAACGTCGTTGCCGCTTACGCAACGAAACACTGACGAATTCACCGACCGACCCGGACAACGCGGAAACCATTCCGGCAACTCCCACCATCGTGGCAACTGATGCCCCGGAGGCAATGAGTCCGCAACTCAATCCCAAAATCACACAAGCAGGATGAACGCCATCCACTGTCCTTGTTGCTCGGATTTAGGGTTGGCCATCAAGCAGATCATGAGTCAACGATGAATCTGAGCCTGCCTGCGTTCTTCGGCACGCAGTTGCCGCTCAGCCCAGTCCAAGTTCCTTGCCGCCAATAGAACAGAGGGCATCGGAACTGGAGGTGGCCCGCAGGCCATGAGCGCTCAGAGTCCATCCTCCCACCTGGCCAGCCGCTCTTCGATGGCGGCCAGGTGGATTTCCAGATCGTGAACGCTTTCGATGATCTGGTCCCGCGTCTCCTTGAACGTCTGCCCGACGCCACCTCGCCCACTCGCGGCGCAAATGCAGACTGCCCCTCCGCCAGGTTGTCCACCGCCGCGGCGATGTCGTCCAGCACCTTCAGTGCTGACCGGGTTGACTTCACCACATCCGGCACCAGGACACCAATTCGAGGCGGGACAACCGCTGGTTCACGTTGTCCGGCTCTCCGTACATGCCCCACTCGCTTTCAACAAGCCACGGACCAGCGGTTTCGGCACATGGTACTCAACGTCTGTGCACTCGGCACAGCATGTCCGTTGTCGCTTGCAGCCCCGAGCCAAAACGAAAGTGAAACAGGGCTGCCACGACATGGGGATTGGGCTCCCTCCTTCAAAAAAATATGTATCCTACACACATGTCCGGATTGTCAGGGTCGGCCCATCACAACCGGTTCCCACTTCCCGAAAGCACTCCCATGCACCCCCAACCCCGCAAGGTCTTCTGGATGGTTCTCATCCTGCTCATGGGCCTGATGCCCGCGGGATGTGTCGACTCCAGCTATGCCCATGAGCACGATGACCTGCCCGTCCGGGACATCGTGCAACAACCGACGCCCGCACAACTGGCTGACGCGGTGGCCGCACACTTGGTGCCCAAGGACTTCGAAGAGTTCAACCGGCTAAGGCTGCACTTGGACGTGCGCGGCGACTTGCTGTTTGTCAAAGGCGTGGTCAACACCCGCAGCCATGATTCCGTGTACCACATCCTTGAGGACAAACCCGGTGTGCATACCGTCGTGCTTACCTACGTTCCCGGCTCCGTCGACGATGAAGTCAACCTGGAATTGGGACGCCTGCTGCACGATATCGGCATGACCACCTATCTGCCCGCACAGGCGGAGGTCGCCTCCGGGGGTACCGACCTGTTTCTGGCTGGTGTAGAGCGCATCGTGGAACGGGGTGCCCGGATCGGTGTGCACAGCTGGAGTGCCGGCGGTTCCGAGACCGGAGACACGCTTCCCCGCGATCATCCCGAACACAAGCTCTACCTGAACTACTACCGGGATATCGGCATCGACGAAGACTTCTACTGGTTCACGCTGCAGGCTGCTTCGCCGGAAGACATTCACTGGATGACCGCAGAGGAAATGACGCAATACGCCGTCCATACAGATCTGCGCTGATACCGCGGTTGTTGGTTTTTGCTCAGTCTCGGCGAGGCCCGCGCCGGCGATTCCGGAGCCCGGTGTTTCCTTCCGCGGCATCCACCTCGACCGCAAACACTTGCCCTTCGATACCGGTCTCGTTGAATCGTCCTGAAAGTTGGTTGTGGGTCTGGCACAGTTCCCGACTGAGTTCCGGATCACTTGGCTCGGTTGCCCTTGCGTGGTGAAACAGGGGTTCGATCCGGAAATCCGCCAACGTGAAGACCTCCCGGTCTTCCTCCAGGAACGGGCCCGCGAATGGCTGCGTCAACAAAGACTTGTCGGTTCGCAGTTCAGCAGCCACCCGGGCCAGCAACATCGCCTTGCCCCAATACTACAGTTGTACATGTTTGCGGCATACTGCAAAGGCCGTTTTGCCTGCCGTTCCGGAGCTCCCATGCAGGGCAAACGCAAAGTCGGATTCAAAGCAGGACGCCGGCCCTGGATCCTGGCCACCGCGCGGTCTGGTCGGCCGACGCTGTGCGCCTATGTGGCAGAACACCTGGGGGATCCTGAGGGAGTGGTCGTGCTGGATGAGACGGACATCCCCAAGCAGGGGTGCCATCTCAATCCCGGTGATGCCAGCAATTACGGGGAACGGGACCTCATCCGCTCCGCGTTGGGGCAGATGGATCTCGCCCGCGACGATTTTCAGGATGCCTACTGCAGGCTCCAACGGACCGAGACCAGTTCGGGGATGGATTGGATTCGCTCCCTGACGCCCGACATCACCGCCGAAGCCATCTGCGACTGAGACAGCCAGTCAGGGTGCGGGTTTCTCGGTCCCAGGCTTCCGGACCCGTCCATTGCCACCGGCCGTGACGGCGCCGGTAGGCACAACACGATGAATCTGAACCTGCCTACGCGCCTTGGTGTACAGTTGTCGCTCCGCCAAGTCCAAGTTCCGTTTCGCCAACGAAAGAATCCGTTTTGCCACCCCGGAAAGGACATCCTCATGGCACGGAGGGCATCAGGACTGGAGGCAACCTGTGGACCCTGAACCTTGCAGGTGCACTCCGAGTCGCCCTCAGAGTTCGTCCTCCAGCGTGGCCAGCCGCTCTTCGATGGTAGCCAGATGGATTTCCAGAGCGCGAACGCCTTCGATGATTTCGTCCCGCGTCTCCTTGAACGTCTGCTCGGTGTCTGCGATGGCCTGCTGAAGATCGCCCACCCGTGACGCAATTTCGGACTGCCCAGCCGCCAGGTCGTCCACAGCCGTGGCCACGTCACCCAGCACCTTCAGGGCCGACCGGGTCGACTTCACTACGTCCGGCACCAGCTCCATGACCAATTCCAGGCGGGCCAGCCGCTCGTTCACGTTGTTCAGCTGTTCGGACATGACTCACCCACTTTCAACAAACTCAATGCCTGGTGGTCCCAACCCATAGTACTCGGCGTTCAGGTACTGGGTACAGCATTCGCAGTCGGACATCAAACTCAGCCAAGTCGATCGCTCCCACCCTGCGGGAGACTGTCCCGATGTCGAAAACCGATCGATCGTGGACCCTGTGCAGCAACCTGCAGCGACAGCTCCTGATGGTCTCCGCATCCGCGGGGGTGCGAAAACCGTCAGGAGCAGGTTCAATCAGTGCCCGCGACAACCGAATTAGAACGGCACGTCCTGTCCGTCGTCCATATCGGAACCGGCAGCACCGCCGTCACCGGGAGAACCTCCGGCATCCCGGCTGCGCCAATCGCCGCCACCTTGGTTCCCGCCTTGCCAATTGCCACCACCGGAACCGCTGCTCCAGTCGTCGCCGCCAGAGCTGCTGCCCCCACCGTAACCGCTGCCGGAACCGCCTCCGCCATAGTCACCGACCTGATCATCGCGGCCGCCCAGAAACTGCACGGTCTGGGCGCGCACATCCAACGATGCGCGCGGCTGACCGTCCTGGCCCATAAAGGCGTTGGACTTCACGCGGCCCGTCACCAGGACCTGGCGGCCCTTGTTCAAGTACCTACCGCAAGGCTCGGCCTGGCGACCGAAGACCGAAACCCTGAACCAGGTGGTGTCGGTCCTGCGCTCCCCCGACCGGTCGTTGTATACGTTGTTTACGGCGACATTGAAACTGCAAACCTTGTCTCCGGAAGGCATGTCGTAGGGTGGGCCGTCTCCGGCTGTCGTAGCGACAGTTCAGTCATGGTGGGCCTCCCTCCGAACCGTGCGTGCGACTTTCACCGCACACGGCTCTCCAGCTCGTACCTGCTCCCGCTCCCTGATGCACACGTCCTCAATTCGGTTCACCCGGTAATCGGTGCCGGGGATCCTCGCCAGCCATGATCCCTGCCAGGCGGCCAGATGGCCCCCTTGTGGATCCAGAACGGCATTGACACGGCACCGATGCTTGTGGGCCAGCGTACGGGCCCATGAAGCCTTGAGGGTTTGCTGGAATCCTCGCAGTGGTCCGCGATCCTCCGCCAGCGCGTAGTACTGGCGCACCGCCTCGAATTCCTCCGCATAGAGAACCCCGATCCGGTGGTCGTCCAGGAAAGTCCGGTCGCCGCGCTCCGCAGGCTTGCCGCGCCGATGAAACGGCCGGGCAGCCTTCCGCATCAGTTCGGGCGACGAACGCAAGGACGCAGAGCCATCTTCACGGCACTGCATGCGATAACCGAGGAACTGCACGTCCGAACCTGTGCCCCATGGAATCCACCGGGGTTCCCGGCCACCGGGAGCATCACCTCCCGTCAGGCTTCGGAGCACGGCTGTCACCTCGGCAAGCAGGGCCGCTACCGTGTCCCGGCTCCCCGAAGCCGCCAGCAGCAACGCGTTGCTGTAACGGAGACTCTTCAGAACCGTTTCATCGCGTTTGCGCTTTAGTGCCGTCCGCGTGGATTCGAGATGGTCGTCCAGGTCCGTCAGGGCCAGCTGTGCACAGACACCATGCAGTGATGCAGGTTGCAGGACCCCGCTGAACACCGTGGACGATTCGGGATCGGCCAACGGATAGGCATCGAAGTATCGGTTCAACAGCTCGGTGAACCGCCCGTCCTGCACCATGTGCGACAACTTGGGTCTGGATGGACATCCAGCGACGGAATTGGACATGGGTACTGCAATCGACGTGACCCACTGCTCCCCGGCCACCATGGCGCGGGCAGCCCTGAGAGCCGAATGCAGGCCGGTGTCCGGTGCCAGTCCGTGGACAAACCCGGGACCGTGCCCGGTCAGCCAGACGCCAATGATGCCGGCCAGGACTTCGGCCAAGGCCCGGTCCTGAACCGCATCGCCGCCCCAGCGAAACGTTTGGCCCCGCAGGGCCTCGATGAGCGATGGCAGTGCCAGGCGTGCATCCACCGTGGCGAACTGCCGATAGAGATTGGGATTGAACAGCAACCGGTAGGCCCTTTGCAGGGGCTGCCGTTTGCGTCCAAGTGTGAGCAGAGCATCCTGTACCGCTGCGGCGGACTGCATTACGCATACCTCGCGGACCGATGCCGTACAAGCCTGTTCCCCTTCGCCCTGCCGCGGATGTTGGTCCGCCACCGACTACTACGGGAACTCCGTGGCCATGGCATGGCTGCCAACAGGCCATCCCGCGGTCCGTTCCATGTGTCCGTGTCTAGTCTGCTGTAGGTGCTCCGTTCGATTCCCGTCCGGACGTGCAGTCCGGCGAATCCGCCCTTGGGAGCACAGCCGGCAAGGCGCTCATGCCGGCTGCTTGGGCGGAATGCGGGAAGGCACCGAGCCTTTCCGCAGTGTCCTGTGAGGCACTCTGGAATCTGGAATTCAGGCAATTCAGCTTTCACCATGGCAGACAGGCGCGCTGCGACATGCTTTGGTCCCCTGCAGCCTTTCGGCATCGGGTCAGTCGCGGCGCCTGGCACGAACTCCCTTGTGCCGCCGGCTCCACCGGCAAGACACATGGACGGCCTAGCGGCGCACGCGCATTTCAGGGTCGGCACCGAGATTGCCGACGATGGTCAGAAGTTGATACATGAACACTCCTCGCTGGTGTGCAAAACGTAGGGAACCAACACCGGCGGCAGCCATTGGTCTGCCTGCCCAGGTGGATTGTCGGATATATTAACAGCAGCATGCCTCTCCTGAGGCAGATGCCAAACCACCTCGATTGGACCATGCCCTTTCCCCTGCCCGCAATCCAGCATCGGATTAGGCTCGCCGGCCTTGACGGGTGGCTCCTGGCGGACTTCCGCGGCACCAACCCGGTCGCCCTGCACCTGTGCGGCCTGCAATCGTCGGGAACGCGTCGCTGGTTCCTGTACATTCCCGCCACGGGTTCCCCGCGCCTCCTGGTGCACGCCATCGAGCGGGGAACATTCGCCGGACTGGCCACCTCGTTGGATATTCCGCTGGACACGTATGTCGGGTGGCAGGAACTTCACACCCGCGTCGGCGAACTCCTGGCCGAGGCGAAGGTCGTTGCCATGGAGTTCAGCGCCGGCAACGACGTACCCACCCTGGATCTGGTCGGAGCAGGCACGATTGAGTTGGTCCGGGAGGTCGGGCAGGTCAGGGTGGAAGGCAGCCAGGATCTGGTGCAGACATTCCAGGCGGTGCTCACGCCGGACCAGATCGCCACCCATCGCGCAGCCGCGGCGATTGTCCTCGAAACCAAGGATGCCGCCTTTGAAGAAGTCGCACGGGCCATAGAAGACGGCCGACCGTTGACCGAATACGAACTCCAGCAGTTCATCGTACAGAGGCTCGCAGGCAAGGGCCTGGACCCCGACCACGCACCCATCGTAGCCGTCAACGCCCACGCCGCCGATCCCCACTTTGAGCCGGCCGAGCAGGCAAGTTCGCCGATTCGACGTGGCGACATTCTTCTGATCGATCTGTGGGGCAAACAGGCCGACAGGCCGGACAGTTGCTTTGCCGACGTGACCTGGACCGCCTGGTGCGGCACACAGGTGCCTTTGCAGGTGGCAGCCATCTTCGAGACGGTCGGGAATGCACGCGACGCGGCACTTGAGTTCATGGACCGCGAACTGTCCAACGCGCGTCCGGTCCAGGGCGCGCAGGTGGACGACGCCTGCCGGCAGGTCATTGCGGACGCCGGCTACGGGGACGCGTTCATCCATCGCACCGGCCACAGCCTGGGCACCCAGGTGCACTTCACCGGGGTGAACATCGACAATCTGGAAACCAGG
>Ga0209544_1003878_pt1 | contig 11087 bp, 9 predicted proteins | sample MesohylPK_FD_187297 | JGI IMG/M metagenome (GOLD analysis project Ga0209544, IMG submission 187297) | Host-associated microbial community of the marine sponge Aplysina aerophoba from Gulf of Piran - sponge mesohyl, lysed by proteinase K... | ecosystem: Host-associated > Porifera > Sponge >...
CCGCCGATCTGCGCAAGCCGACCAAACCGGCCGTTCCTGACCAGCAAATATGCGCTGTTCTTGACGGCCGCTAACACTTCGCGGCGGGCCGTCTCGATGCCCAGGGAGAGCGAGGGCAGCCGGTCCGATGCGAGCCGCCAGCCGAGGCGTTAGTCCCGCGCGCCGGCCTCGCCGAACCCGAAGCCCGCATAGGGCGTGCCGGTCACGCCGCCCGACAGCGGCAGGCCGTAGCCGAACTCCGTGTCGAAGCGCACGCCCGGCAGCTTGCTCCCACCGTCCCCGGCCAACCCGCCGGGCGCCGCGTCTCACAGCCGCCCGGCCTGCCCCTGCGCGCCCCATGACGGCGTCAGCGACAGCGACAGCCCGCGCCCGGACGGACCCGGAACCATCCGCAGCGAACCGCTCGCGCCCCATTCGTCGTAGCCGCCCGCCTCATGCGCCGCAAGGCCGTAGAGGCGCAGGTCCGAGGTCACCCCCCGCAGCCGGCGCGGACCATGACAGCCCGGCGCCAAACTCCACGCCCGAACCCGTCTCCGCATCGCCGCCGTCATGGCGCAGCCCGAGCGACAGCGACGGCGCCAGCGTCCCGCCCCCCGTCACCGCAAACGCCCGCGACCCTTCCAGCACCGCACGCAAACGGCTGGCATCGCCCGTCGCAGCCGCGAGATTGCCGACGCCCGGCGTCGAGACCCGCGCCGACTCGCTCCGCACGAAGAACGCATCCGTCTTCAGCGCAAGCGCAAGCCCGCCATCGGCACCGGGACGCAGCAGCTCCGCGCGCCCGCTCGCAGCCGCAAGCCGCGTGGCGATGTCCGCCGTCTGCCATCCGCTGCCCCGCGAGAGCGACATCGAGCCGCTGCCCGAGCTGACCGCGCTCCAGAACGACATGGGGCATCCAAACAGATACCGGTGCCCATCCCTGTTGGAACAACATCGTCCAAGACCCCAGGATAATGATGCCAGCGCGGCTTGAGCCGCTTGGACTGCGTCGCCCTTTAATCTGCTGGAGGAAGCCGGGCTTCCTAGAGAGTTTGCCTGTAGGGCAACAGTCTTTTGAGACGCTTCACGAGTCGCTGCCTCCGCGCATCGTAGAAGGCACGGAAACCGCAGAGATCTTCGGGCAGAGCCCGCCAGTCCCCCAGATCCTGCAAGTCTGCATAGCTGTCCCGGGACCGATCATCGGCGAAGGCATCCGATGACTCCATCCACTGACGCGGGAGTCTCGCCGATTTGCTCTTGTTTTCTCGCCCGTTGAGCAATTGCAGATTAGGCAGCAGGTTTATGCGCTCCGAGATGTACTTGCGATCGTCATCGTCCAGACCGGCGCGGTCCATCTTCGCCGACGTCGCCTGCGCGCGCGGGATGACGTGGTCAATGTGGAAGACATTGTTCGCCGTATCGACATGATCGAACAGCAGCGACAACAACGAATAGGCCGACCAGTCGCCATAGGACGTGTCGGCGAGATCCTCTATCTCCTCCTCGGTGAAGTCCATGCCGCCAGCACCCGCCATCGCGGATGCGACGGCATCACCGTGGAAACCGACGCCACAATGTTTCCTTATGGCGTTGCGGGCGCGCCGGAGCAGGGCGTCGGTACTCACCCAGAGTCCGCGTTTGACCAACACCGTCATCAACCATTTGCGGATGGCGCTACGATCCTCGCTGGACGCATCAAGGACGCTGCTTCGATCGGAGCGGCGGCTGAGATAGTAAGCAATGATCATCACCGCGTTCTGGTTTCCGAAGTTCATGCCCGAGAAGCCGAACGACGAGATTAACTGCACCGCCGTCGTCAGTGACTCCGTTATCAGGTCCCATTTCTGCTCGACCGTCATCATGTTATCACGATTGAAGTTCGTCACCTTAAAGCGGATATCGGACAGATCAGAGATCAGCAATCCCGCCTTGAGAACCATGTCCTTGTTGAATTGAAATTGCCCGCCGATTTCGTTCAGATCATCGACCAGGCCGTGGATCTCCTCTCGCGCGTCCCGCCCCTGCCATGCGGCGACGGCGACGCTCATCAGAAGGTCGGAATGGGAAAGTTGCGTTCCGCCGCTATTTGTGCGGATGAAGATATCGAGAACCTTGTCGACGTTTTGGTCTCTTTCTTCATAAAACGAAATCACTTTGTCAGAGTAAACTACTTCGCGAAGTCGGTCCAAATGGTCGAACGCCAATGGGTGGTCGGCCAAGTTGAGGGTTTGGAGGTATCTGTGTATCTCCCTCGTATGCTGGAATTTTCGAATATCCCTGACGCGGAACCACGAGGGATCATCCGCTGCTTCTCTCTCTGGCATCATCTTGAACAGGAACTCGGAGCCTGACTCGTCGCTATCGGCCTTCTTAGTCAATTTTAGATATAGATGTCTCTTCGGAAAGGCATATGGATTGTTCCACCACAGCCGTGGGAGCTTTTCGGCGTAGCTGCCATAAATGCCGATATTGAGCGCCGTCAGTCGCTGCTGCCCGTCAAGGATCGCTGTGACACCTCGCGAACGGTCCGCTATCGGTAGCTCGTGGCAATGTGGGTCATCCTTCTGGTGGTATCGGGTGATGAATTCGTACCAGTTGTGCTTGCCTAGCGATTTCTTCTTGACTTTCCAGAACAGGAACGCGCCGATCGGATAGCCGCGCATGAGGCTGTCAAACAGAGCGCAAATCTGCTCCTGGCTCCAGACGAACTCGCGTTGGATCGCCGGAAGGGCGTATTGCCGCTTGTGTATCCGCTCAAGCGCGTCGCTGATCGTGATAGGCGTCTGGAATGCCATCGGAATGATCTCCTTCCGTTCGAAGCTACTTCAGATTCCCAGACAATGCCCCGACGGAATCCGAGAAGTACGCACACTGCAGGTGAAATCGACAATTCTTGCCGTTGGACATGAGATCACCTTGCCGGCGCGCGATGAGCACGGTACTTCCCCGGCCACTCTTGGTCGAGATCGCGATGCGCACTCAGGCCGGGCCTGCGGTCATCGTTCCCGTCATCGCACTGCGTGCCCCAGCAACAACGTCGTAGATCTCCTTTTCGCGTTTGGCCGCGCGAATGGTGTTGGCGCTGAACCCGAGACCGATCACGGTCAGCTTCTGCTTATTTCACATCGGTGATCTTCAACGCCCGGGCATCGCTGGACAGAGCGGACACTCCGAATTCTACCGGGTTAGTGATGAGCGGGACGAGCATGGACGATTCCCGTTCCTTGAGCATACGCGCGAAGAGTTGCCCGACGCAGCCGTCGATTGGCCGGATTCCGCACCCACCCACGAGTCGAGGATGATCATCTGAGATGGGCGCGCCGGGATCGACGTTAGCGTACGCTCGCACCCTCGACGACGGGGCCGGGGACGACTTCGTCGCCGCGCTCGACGCGCCGGTGGAGTTGGCCCCCGCGGTCAGGATGCGGTACACGCGCCCGCCGCAGTGGGACCGGTAGGACCGCTGGAGCCGCTTGTCTCCCGCCACGATATCTCGCGGTTCTCCTCGGGCAACCGGCAAATCAGTAATGGTGCTGTCTGCGGCGGTGTGACGACAAGTAGCGGAACTTCCGGAGGTGTCGATCAATGATAGCCGATCCGCATTTTGTGGGATCTCCTCGTGTCATAAACCTTTGACAATTGGGGATTCTATCTTCAACACGACTACAGTTTTCGATCCATATGTACCAACGGAAGAGCCGGGCTTGGGACTAACCGGCCCGAACACAGGAATTTTTCCGGAATCCGGGAGGACGCCTGCATTTGCGGCTCTCGCGATGGCGTCGGCGGCCATCCGGCTCGGCCGGTTTGGGGAATAATGAGATCTCTACGGATCAGGCTGTGGGGCGAAGTCGCGACATATGATCGTCGCCTGAACCTCCACGCCTTCAAATAGATCTCCAACGGAATCCGCGTGATTGGCGCCGCACACGAAGAGTACCGGCCACTCATCGCCGGAGAGCACGCGGGCTACCCAGACACGCTCACGTACTGCGCTAACAATAGAACCGACAACCCAGGACAGGGCGCTCCCGCTGATGCCTTCAACCATCATCAAGTTGGACAAGCATTGGCCGTCCCGTACTCGCAAACGGTCCCGTTCCCTTTCGTCAAGGTCAACGAAATCAACCCCAATGCCTTCGTCACGGGCAATGCGCTGGCAAACCGTTCCGCGGGCCGCCTCCTCACCGAGTTGATCTCGAAGCGCGTCCTCTGACATTTCCTCCGCAATGCGTCTGATGCCGTGTTCGGACAGCGCCTGCCGAACCTTCTCCTCCAGAAGGGCGATGCGGTCGACTCCGCATTCCACAGCCCCGCACTGCAACGGATGGGATGTTCCCAGGATAAACACGGCCGGTCTCATGCAGTTTTGCTCCGAAGGGTGCAGGTTCAGGCTTCGCCGAGAATCCGGCTCACGCTGCGTTCTCCATGGGCGATGAGTTTCCTGTCGTCGGAAGTCTTCATGCCGGAAGCGGGTGAAATTCAACTGCTGAGCACGACTGACCCCTCATGACCATAGCGGCGGAATTTCGAGCACCCTCGGCATTCCACCGCCTCCGGTCATCCAGGATGGACACGCCGTCTATTCGGCCCGATGCGCAATGCCTCCGGCTCATCGCTTCGGACGCCGCGATGCGCTCCTGTGGCTGGCGAGCGGACCCCGCCGGCGCCGCGCCATGTCCTCCATGCCGAGACGGGCCCGCGCTTCGTCGAACCCGATCGGATCGAACGGCCCGCCGTACCAGTCGAGCATCGCTCGGTGCTCCTCGTGCGCCGGATCGAGCATCGCCTCCAGAAAGTCCATGAAGCCGCCCGACCCACCGACATCCTCTGGCGGACAGCGCCGAGCCCCATCCACGAAGGCCGGATACTCGATATTCGGATTGCCGTCGCGAACCTCCTCGACGATCACGTCGTGGCGCCAGTTGTCGCCCTAATCGTAGACATAGACGAACCGCTCTGTCCCGCGCCCGATCACGGTACCCAGTCGCAGCCCCTTCGCCTTGTAGATAAGCGGCTCGTCGTCGAACCCGCGAAACGACGGATCACCGTAGCTCCGGCCGCCAATCTCGAACTCCCACAGGTGCGAAAAGGTCCAGCCCACGGTCATCTGGATTGCCTCGTGCAGGCCCTCCAGTGTCATTGACAGCGGCTCATCGATCCGCCGCCAGATCTTCGGTTCGAGTTCCTGAAGCTCGATGCGCAGCCGCGCGATTCGTTCGCTCACCGTCACCTTCCGTCGGCCTGTCCATGGCCCTTCGGCGCATAGGACCTCGGCATCGCAGCGTCAACCGGCGCATCCTGTGGCGGCCCATGTCGCCGCCGCTACCTCTATGCCCCTATTTCGTCAGAATCGCGGCCCGACGCGGAGACGGCACGGGCAACCCGGCGGAATTCCTAGGTTTTCTGCTCCATCCTCAGAACCGGTCACGACCACCGTCTTCATCCCGTAAGCAGATTGAATCAACCTAGCGGCCCTGATTGACCTTGTTTGGGCCTACCGTGTGCTAGCCGCCTCGTTCTCGTATCCCTTCCGTCCAACCGTGGCAGCCTGCAAGCGCCGAACAAGAATCAACCCTGACGGCCAACCGATCTCATCCGATGAGGTATTTCTACCAGTCCTCACGGAGGCTACTCCTGCCCTCCGCCCTTGGCCATTCCGACTCCCCGTCGATTCCCACACCGTCCCCTCACAGCAGTCGACTCCCAACCGGCGCTCCCGCGAGATCCCGTGCATCAACCTTTCACTATCAAGACATCGAACGATGAACAGCGGTTGAAGAAGGGCGCCCAAGCCCAAGCTCTCTCTTCTCCAGCACTCGGGCATTGCAGTCGACCGGAATTTACCTAAGCTCCAAATTGAAACAGAATGCGCAGCAACCCCAGCAACCACACTCGACATCAGGAAACCTACCTTTGAACGAAATACTCTCCAAACCGGCACAGCAAATTGAACTCGGTGATGTTCATCGGCTCATTGCTTCAGAAGTCCCTGAAACAGATCAAATTGAATTCAAAGAAACTTTATCAGCAGATGGTAGATCAATCGATCCTTGGGTACAGGGTAAGAATCACATCGGCAATCTAGCCAAGGACAAGTTGCTTAAGGAATGTGTCGCATTTGCCAATACATACGGTGGAGCACTCTTGCTAGGAATTCGGGAATCTAACGCGAACCCTCCGGTTGCTACTGAAATAACGCCATTGCCAAGGGTCGCGGATTTAGCCGACCGTCTAAGGCTGGTTTTTCGCGACCGAGTAGAACCCCAACTTCCTCTACTTGAAATAATACCCATTTTGACAGACGGCACCAACGGTGTAGTTATCATCCGCGTCGGTCGTTCGCGACAGGCGCCCCATCGGGTGACCAAGACGTTAGTATGTCCAGTTCGCCGGTCTGATCGATGTGAGGAGTTAACCATGCGTGAAATACAAGATATGACTTTGAATGTATCACGTGGAATCGAGCGTCTGGAGAGGACTCTTTCTCAGAGAGCAGAACAATTTCACACGCAATTTTCTCGACTCCAAACTCCCGATGATGTGTTAGCACTTCGCTTTACAGCTGTTCCCATAGCGGACGACATACGATTTGATCGAGTTTTTCGCCATGGAGGTATTATCCAACAGTTTGACAAATCTTGGTGCTCCGTCAATCACTCAAATGGAAATACTCTGACGTTTCCGCACGGCTTCCCACCTAACTACTGGCGCCCCATTCTCCGAGGGGCACGCGCAGAAGACATTCATGATACGATACCTACCATTTATTTTGGCTACAAGGAACTTCATTGCGATGGGCTCGTAGAGTTATCCTTTATCTCGCACGGCACATATTTTCGTAAAGAATATAGTCTTTCTCCTGATTGGCCACTCGTTATGTTTGCAAATTTAGCAGTATGGGCCAACCACATCAGAAGTGTCGCCGAGGTTCCCACGGCAGAATTTGCCATTGAAGCCGAGATAAGAACTCTCGGTGGTCCTGTATACGTTGGAAACAATGTGCCTCTTTTCCGATCTATGGTGGCTGGTGCCAGTCTTCCACCCGAAGTATTTCCAAAATTATCTAATGTGAAGTTTCCCACATATTCCCTTGGTAGTCATGACGAAATATCCACGCTTCTAGAGTTATTCCATCGGGATTTCTGGCATGCCCTTGGGAATGACGCTGCGGATGTCGCTTTTTCGATAGTGGAAGCCTCATGAAACTTGCTTCTCATAGATAGTCCAGTCTTTTCTTGTGCGCCAAGGCACTCCAAAGAACTATCGAGATTGCCATTGTTGTAATTCGGTGTAAGCGGTTCCGGCGAATCGCGCGGTTGTCGGCTTGACGGCGGCTTGAAGTTCCAGGGGAGAAAGTCGGCACTGCGGCTGTTGGGTAACCTAAGTTCTGAAATCTCCCTTGTCTGATGGGAAGGTCAGGCCCGAGGCCCGGTCAGGCCTCATCACCCGTCGCGGCCGGGACGAGAATTCCTTGCGACCGGGCCCATTAGGCGTCCGGTGACGCGGTGCGAGCCGCGACCGGACAGGCCCCGATCATCCAGCCCACCCCAAGCTTTCCTATTTGTTCGGTTGCATGCCCTTGCGGCCGGCAGGAAAGCGGACATAAACAGAGCGCTATGGCTCACCTTGCCGACCACGCCCGAGAGCGCGGCGAGCGGAACCACCGCCGCCCTTTATGCGGACACCCAAGGCGCCCACATCGTGCCGGGGGTCACGGCCGACAAAGGCTTTCCTGCCTATGTCGGCATCTAGGCGACTCACCGGGGTGCGAACTCCGCGCCACCCCCGGACAGCACACTATCCAGACCACGTTGGCCGGCCTGGCCGCGCGGCTGCCCGCGCGAAGCCCTCCGCCGCAAGAGTGTTCGACGCCACGCCATACCTGCGTTGCACTCGCGGCTGCATTGGCTAAGCCGGCTGGAAGTGGCCTAGGGCGGCGAGTCGTGGAACATCGTCCATGACGCCCGGTGAGTTGCAGAACCTGTTCGCCAATCTCAAGGTTTGGCATGGGCAAGGATGGCGGGCTCCGAACAAGCCCTTGCTTGCGTTATGGGCAATAGGGCGGTGTCTTCGGAACGAGGTGCGCTTGGCGCCATACGACGAGATCGCCCGCGAACTGGGGAGTTTGCTCCGCCGTTTCGGACCACCGCGAAAGCGCGTAAACCCGGATGTCGGTGACGGCCTGAAAGTGCGCTTATTTGCTGTAGTCGTGCGTTTGGTTGGGGCGCGTCAAACAGGGTGAGACTCGCGATGACCGGTGTCGGACGGGGGCCGGGGATGGAAGGAGGGCGTAGCCCGACTGGAGTCCCCGGCCCCCGTCGCGCGGAGATTTTTGCCTCCTGGGGGGAGGAGGTCTCCTGGCGATAGCGGCCGCCGTCTTCGGGCCGCGACAGCGGGACCGGCGGGGGTAGACTCAGGCTATTGAGAACGATGCGGCGCCGGTCCCGTTTGCTTGCTGGCAACGACCGGCGCCGCACCCTGCGAGCCATGCAAGGCACGGCCCATAAGCGCAGTATCGTGCGGGTTTGGGCGTGGGTCCACTCCGTTCTCGTCGGTCTGTGCGATGAGGAACACCGCCCGCCTGTTCACCTGCTCTTGCTGCCATCGCCAGGTGGTTCTGTGCCGGCGCTGCGATCACGGCAACATCTACTGCTCGCGGCCCTGTAGCGCCGGAGCGCGGCAGCGCTCTCAGCGCCTCGCCGGAGCGCGCTACCAGCAGAGCCTCCGGGGCCGGCACAAGCATGCCGACCGTCAGCGCCGCTATCGCGAACGCCGGCGCGTCCGGGAGCCGGAGGATGGGCGCCGAGCGCAGAAAGTGACGCATCACCCTTTGACCCGTTCGCCGCGTCGTCCTGTTGTGACGGCGCTGCCGGCGGGGCGCGGCCGGACATGGCCGCTCGGGCGTGAGCCGCCCGCCGCGGTGTTCCGCTGCCACCGCTGCGGGCGGTTCTGCGGGCGGGCGGTCTATCCGGGCCTGCGCCCGGGACGAAGGGGGTGAGATGGCCATCGACGAGAAGACGCGCGCCGAGATCCTGCGCCTGTATTACGCCGAGAAGTGGAAGATCGGCACGATCGCCCGCCAGCTCGGCGTTCATCACGCCACGGTCGAGCGCGCGGTGGCGGCCACCGGAGAACCCGTGCATCTGAGACGGCGCAGGCCTTCGATGATCGATCCGTTCCTGCCCTTCGTCCGCCAGACCCTGGCGGTCTGGCCCGGGCTGCCCTCCACCCGGCTCTACCAGATGGCGGTCGAGCGCGGCTACCGGGGGAGCCAGAGCCACTTCCGCAACATGATCGCGCCCGAGCGGCCGCGACCCGTGGCCGAGGCCTATCTGCGCCTCAAGACCCTGCCCGGCGAGCAGGCCCAGGTCGACTGGGCCCACTTCGGCAAGGTCAGGATCGGGCGCGCGGAGCGCCCGCTGATGGGCTTCGTGATGGTGCTGAGTTACTCGCGCCGCCCCTTCCTGCGCTTCTACCTCAACGCCGGGATGGACAACTTCCTGCGCGGCCACGTCGAGGCCTTCGAGGCCTGGCAGGGCGTGCCCCGCGAGCTCTGGTACGACAACCTGAAGAGCGTGGTGGCGGAACGCCGCGGCGACGCCATCCGGTTCAACCCCCGCTTCCTGGACTTCGCCGGCCACTACCGGTTCCTGCCCAAACCGGTCGCGGTCGCGCGCGGCAACGAGAAGGGGCGTGTGGAACGGGCCATACGCTATGTGCGCGACAGCTTCTTCGCCGCCCGTGCCTGGCGCGACATCGACGACCTCAATGCCCAGGCGCAGGCCTGGTGCGACGGCATCGCCGCCGACCGCCCCTGGGCCGAGGACCGCTCCATCACCGTGCGCGAGGCCTTCGAGCGCGAGAGCGGCTCGTTCATCGCGCTGCCCGGCGACCGCTACCCCGCCGACGAGCGGGTCGAGGTCAGGATCGGCAAGACCCCCTATGCCCGCTTCGATCTCAACGACTACAGCGTGCCGCACACCCACGTGCGGCGCATCCTCACCGCGGTCGCGACGCTGGAGGAGGTGCGCATCCTCGACGGCGCCGACGTCATCGCCACCCATCCGCGCAGCTTCGACAAGGGCGCTTGCATCGAGATCGACGAGCACATCGCCGAACTGGCCAGGCGCAAGAGCCATGCCCGCCGCCTGCGCGGGCAGGACAGGCTGGTCCGGGCCGCGCCGAACAGCGAGCGCCTGCTCGCCGAAGCCGCCCCGCGAGGCGCCTATATCGGCGCTACCGTCGCCGCCCTGTTGCGCCTCCTCGACCAATACGGCGCCGCCGAACTCGAGGCGGCCATCGACGAAGCCCTCGAACGCGGCGTCCCCCATCCCAACGCCGTGCGCCTCAGCCTCACCCGGCGCCGCGAGCAGCGCAACGAGCCGCCGCCCATCCCGGTCAGCCTGCCAAGCGATCCCAGAGTGCGCGACATCGCGGTCCGCGATCACGACCTCGGCGGATACGACGGGCTGGCCGGACAACCCGAGCAGGACTGCGAAGAATGACCGACCCCCTCATGGAACGCGCCCGCGCGCTCGGCCTGCACGGCATCGTCGCCCACTGGGACGACATCGAAGAGACCGGATGGCTGTCCGCCCTGATCGACTGGGAAGAAGAAGAGAGGCGCAGCCGAAGCCTCAAACGACGCCTCGCCGACGCCCGCCTCGGACAGTTCAAGCCCCTCGCCGACTTCGACTGGGACTGGCCCAGACGATGCGACCGCATGGCCGTCGAGGACCTCATGACACTCGACTTCCTCAAGGAGGCCGCCAATCTCGTCCTGGTCGGACCCAACGGCGTCGGAAAGTCCACAATCGCCGCAAATATCGCCTACCGCGCCGTGCTACAGGGCCATACCGTGCGCTTCGCAACCGCCGCAAGCATCCTCGGCGAGCTCGCCGCCCTCGACAGCGATACCCTGCTCCAGCGCAGGCTGCGCTTCTACGCCCGACAGCACCTGCTGGTCATCGACGAGGTCGGATACCTCTCATACAGCAACCGCCATGCCGACCTGCTGTTCAACATCGTCTCAAGCCGAAGCCAGCAGAACTCCACCATAATCACCACAAACCGACCCTTCGCCGAGTGGGGCGAGGCCTTCCCCA